>OGXH01002358.1_pt1 | contig 13179 bp, 14 predicted proteins | sample 1576241 | NCBI WGS metagenome assembly OGXH01 (sample SAMEA3541529, study PRJEB24748) | human gut metagenome | biome: human gut; feature: human-associated habitat; material: faeces | place: China | collected 2012
AAAATGCGGCTACCTTTCCATAGGTTGATTTGGTTCTACTTTAACGTACCAAGTATAAATTGATAGATCTTTTTCAATTTTGCTTCATTGTTACAGTTTTGAACCTTTTTGATGATTTTTTCTTTGATTTTTTCCATATACCTACCTCCTATTTGATGGATTCTTTTCATTACATAGATATCTTACTATATAATGTCGAATTATGGTAGGTTTTGGAATACGATTTCCGATATCTCGGAAATCGTAAACTACTTATACTCTGAATCAAAAAGATCTGTGATCTTTAAATTCATTCCCTTTGCGATCTGCTCCATCTGCTGCATCGTCGGGGAATACTTTTCATTTTCAAGATCGTTCAGAGTGCTCTTTCCTAGATCTGTCAGCTTTGACAGCTCTATGAGCGTAAGATTTTTTTGTTTTCGCTTTTCCCATAATAATATTTTCATGGGAATATTATAAACAGATTAAACTAATTATATACATAAGGAGAATTCATATGAGTAAAAAGCAAGAGAAAGTTTTAGTTGCTGTTTTGATTACTATTTTTGCTATTTATCAGTTTATGAATTTAACTAAATCTTCCAACAATGATACTGTTGTAAAAAACACTAATACTCCTAAAATCAGCTCAAGTAAAAATGTACATACTCATAGCCCTACTTCTGCATCCGTTAAATACGACAAGCTACAGCAATTATATTTAGATCTGAATCCTAGCATGAGTTACAAGCAAATGCTTCACTTAGTCAAATCAACAGGTCTGCAGTATAGTGAAGCATCTTATGCGGACATCTATGGGATGACTGGAGATGCACAATTAACCAATACATATTCATTGCAGTCAGGTGCCAGAAAGATAAGCTTTGACCTGCCTCAGAGGTATAGACTGATAGATGGCGATGACAGTGATCCGGCATTTGCGGGGTTTAATGAGGAGCTTAAGCCGGAACTTGTCTATTGTTCACTTCAGGAGGCTATCGATGATGAGACGGCTGAGGATTACGTGCTGGATGAGCTGGTGGAGGATGAAGCCTGCCCGGAGGAACTGCGGACAAGGGCATATCTGAAACATGAAGTGATAGAGGGAAGACTTTATTACTATTATATATTCAAGTATAAGAAGTCCAGAAAGCAGAGACAGAAGTTTGCGGCGGCATGTGACATAGGCGGCGGGCTGTTCTATACGATAGAGACAGAGTGGATATGGCGCAAGGAGGAATTGACGCTGGAAGCACTCATAGACTTTTTGAAGATACGGGTAGAGTGATTTATGACATCTACAGAACATGAGGTGATAATATGTGGACAATAAAGAGAATAGATGAGGCCGACTTCGGCTGTGAGGAGAGGCTTCCGGGGGAGCCGCTTATGGTGCTGGTGAGTCTGGAGTGTGACGATGGAAGGATGCTTCAGCTTGAGGTGGCTGACAACTGGCTGACCATGCAGGAGCTTGACGAGGGCGATGAGTGGCCGGATGATCCGGACGAACCGGATGAAGAAGATGCGAAAAGCGCAAAGCAGGTGCAGTGGATGGAGAGTTATCTGGATGCTCTGGAGGAGCTGGAATAAGAGTGAAAATAATAAGAATATCGACAAAACCGCCATATCATAAGCGATATTGGCGGTTTTTGTGCGTCTGGAATTACTTTTTGCCATATACTTTAGGATAATATGTTGTTATAACGAAAAGAATGGTTGTGTGAATTTTGCCGATGTTTGGTTTGCAGGCAACTGCGTATGGGAGAGAATTAATGTTTGGATTGTTTGAAATGAAATATATGAATATATGCCTTGTGGCAGGAGTTATACTGGAACTTATAGCTCTTGTCGCAATACTTAATCTTTATATTAATATAAGGAGAAGGGAAAGAAGGTAGAAGAATAGAGAAGATGGAGCAGGACTTTATGATCGTGCGGTATGTGCCGGAACGGATGAGGCGCATATGCTGGTGCGGCGGGAGGACATAAGTGCGGTAAGCCAGCTTATGGATCAGAAGGTATACAGACAGTTCAGAAAGAAATATGAGGGCTGGGACAGACAGGAGAATCTGGAGTTTGATGCACGTGTTGCAGGCAGAGCTCAGAACCCTGTATATATTTGCCGATAAGCTATACAATGCGAGAAAATCTGTGGGATTTGTCAAGAGACTAAGGATCAGGTATGGCGTGTAAGCCGTGCCGGGAAAACAAATATTTATACATTTGTCAGCGACAGATATGTCCGTGGATGGACATGTCTGCCGCTGTTTTTTGTTTTACTTAAAGATATCTTAAAGATTCGCCTCATTGAAACTTAAAGGGATGGCGGCTATAATCAGCAGGTGTAGTGAGAAGCTGCAGTGCGGATTACGCTGATGGATTGAGGAAGTGTAACCATATTGTAATAACTCTTACATATAATTAAGTCTGTTGAATGTATATTAAGTTGAACTGGCAGAAAGGCTTGGCATATAATCTATTCGATTTTGGAAGAAAGAAAAAGGTGGTTAAACGAGGTGGTAAATATTGAAAAATATATTGGAATTTATAGAGAATTCGGCTTTAAAATATCCAGACAAGCTGGCAGTTGCAGATGAGGAAGGCGGACTCACATATGGTCAGATGGAGAGGCTTTCCAGACAGATCGGTGCATGGATATATGAGAAGACAGATGGCGTGAGGAATAAGCCTGTTGCCGTGTTGCTGGACAAAAAGCCTGGGAGTGTGGCTGCCTATATGGGAGTTGTATACAGTGGCAATTTCTATGTGGTACTGGATGCGGAGATGCCGGCGTCCAGAGCCGAGTCGATACTCGGAACGCTGAATCCGGTTGCAGTCGTGACTGACATCGGGCATATGGAGAAGGCACTGGAGCTTTCCAGAAATGGCGTGGATGAAGATGGATGCCAGGGACAGGAAGGCAAGAACAAAGAGGTATTCAGGATATTAAATCTTGACGAGCTGGACACAAGTGCAGATCAGTCGGTGTTGGATGCAGTCAGAAGCAGGGCGATAGACACGGATCCCGTGTATGCGCTTTTCACATCGGGCTCGACCGGAGTTCCAAAGGGCGCTGTGGTATCACACAGGAATGTAATATCCTACACCTACTGGTACACGGAGGCATTTGGTATAGACGAGAGTACGATATTCGGAAGCCAGACACCGTTCTACTTCAGCATGTCGGTGTCAGATCTCTACAGCACTCTTAAAAATGGTGCCACGCTGTACATCATACCGAAGGCGTATTTCACCTTCCCTATGAAGCTGATGGAATTCATGAATACATACAGGATCAACACGATATACTGGGTGCCATCGGCACTGCAGATCGTTGCAAATTACAAGCTGTTTCAGTACGCCCAGCTTCCCGAGCTGAAGAAGGTGCTGTTTGCCGGAGAGGTGATGCCGACAAAGCCGCTGAATTACTGGATACAGAATCTTCCGGATGCCATGTATGCAAATCTGTTCGGCCCAACAGAGACGACCGACATATGTACGTATTACGTGGTGGACAGAGTATTTGCCGATGACGAGCCGCTGCCGATGGGACATGCGTGCAACAACTGTGATGTGTTTGTTCTTGATGAGAACGGTAGGGAGGTGTCACCGGAGATTGATCCTGAGACGGGCTTCAGCCGTGAGGGGGAGCTCTATGCCAGGGGTTCATTTGTGGCGCTGGGCTACTTCGGAAATGCGGAGAAGACGAGAGAGGCATTTGTCCAGAATCCGCTGAATCCGTACTATCCAGAGCTGGTTTACAAGACCGGTGATCTGGTGAAGTACAACAGATACGGCGAGCTGGTCTATGTGTGCCGTAAGGATTACCAGATCAAGCACATGGGTTACCGCATAGAGCTCGGCGAGATCGAGGCGGCAGCGGGAGCCATAGACGGTATCAGAAGCTTTGCCTGCATATATGATGATGCGGCTGACAAGATCGTGTTCATCTACGAGGGCAGGAAGAAGGACGAGACGGAGCTGCTTAAGGCGTTCCAGGAGAGGGTTCCACATTACATGGAGCCGAACCGTTTTGTCAGGGTGACAAGCATGCCCCACAATGCAAATGGCAAGATAGACAGGAAGAGGCTGAAGGCGGAATACGCGCAGGGAAAATAGCGAATATCTACATAAGCGTGATATACCACATTCGGAACGCTCTCGCTCATTTCGGTCTGCAGCGGCACTAGCACTTGCAAGCGCGTTGAGTGCCGGCGACCTCAAATGTCCTTCATGTGGTATTATCAAGCTTATATAGATATAATTCACTTTATGTGCTGCGCTGGTATTGCCGTGAAAATTATAATATGTAGAAAATTTTTATTATAAGGAGATATGGGATTATGGAAGAATTATTAAAGATTTTGAATGAGGTAAAACCTGGAGTTGATTATGAGAACGAGACAGATCTTATAGGACATGGCGTGCTGGATTCCATCACGATGGTTACGCTGGTGCTTCAGCTCAGCGATGAGTTTGACGTAGACATTTCTCCTGTTGATATCACACCGGAAAACTTCAAGACAGTCCAGACCATATACGATATGATCCAGAGACTTGAAGACGAGTAAGAGCAGATATAGATATTGGAAGATGGCGGGGACTGACTGCCGTCAAAAAATACTGGAGGAGTGAGAAATATGTCATATACGTCGATATCGTATCTGGTATTTATATTGCTCGGAGCGTTTATAGTGTACAATATAGTGCCGCTGAAGCACAGATGGAAGGTGCTGCTGGCATTCAGCTATCTGTTTTATTTTATCAATTCAGGCAGATATATCATATTTATCCTGTTCGGGTCGCTGACCATATATGTGGGCGGCCTGCTGATAAACAAGATAGATGATGGCTGCAGCATGGCAAGGAAAGCTCTGCCAAAGGAAAACAAAAAAGAGTACAAGGCACTTATCGGATGGCAGAAAAAGTGCGTGTGCGTATGCGTGGTGCTTGTGAATGTAGGAATCCTGGTATTCCTGAAATATTCGGTATTCCTTGGACAGGTATTTACAGATGTGCTTGGACTCATACACATAAATGTAGAGAATCCGATGTATCAGAGGATGATGCCGCTTGGAATCTCGTTCTACACACTGTCTGCGGTGAGTTACATAGTGGACGTGTACAGAGGCAAATACAGGGCATCGGACAAGTTTGGCAAGGTTGCACTTTTCCTTGCATTTTTCCCGCACATTGTTGAGGGACCTATAGCCAGGTTCGATCTTGTTGGAGAGCAGATGTATGAGGGGCATAGGTTCAGTTATGAGAACATGACCATGGGACTCCAGCTTATACTGTGGGGCTTCTTCAAGAAGATAGTTATTGCAGATCGCGCAAATATGTATGTGAACCAGATATTTGACAATTACGCAAGCTACACAGGACTTCCGGTAGTAGTGGGAATGCTGCTCTACACATTACAGCTCTATGCGGAATTCTCAGGCTGTATGGATATAGTAAGGGGAAGTGCCCAGATGTTCGGAATAGGACTCTCAGAGAACTTCAATCAGCCGTTTATGTCAAAGACGGTCAGTGAGTTCTGGAGAAGGTGGCATATGACTCTCGGTGCATGGTTCAAGGACTATGTGTTCTATTCAGTTTCACTGTCCAAGCCATTTGTGAAGCTGAGTAAGAAGACCAGGGAACATATGAATACTTTCTTCGCGACATTTGTTCCTATGTCTATAGCGATGTTCATAGTGTGGTTTGGAACGGGTATTTGGCACGGCGCAAGCTGGAAGTACGTCATGTATGGTCTTTATTACTGGGCGATCATGATAATCGGACTTCTTACGGAGCCTCTTTTCAAGAAGCTGTATGGAAAAATGCATGTTGACCGTCAGGGAAAGGTATACAGACTACTCCAGGTTGTCAGAACCTTCATTTTTGTGAATGTTGGAATGCTCATGTTCAGGGCTGATGATCTGACAGCATTTGGACACATGTTTGTGTCCATGTTCAGGGGATTTACATTTGCGGATCTGACAAATGGAACTTTGCTTGGAATGAAGCTTGACATGGCAGATTTTGCAGTGCTGGCAGTGGGCGCGCTCATTCTGTTCCTAGTTGGACTTTACAAGGAGAAGGGACATCAGATAAGAGCAGAGCTTGCCACGAAGAATATAGTCCTCAGATGGGCAGTTTACTATGTGCTGCTGTTTGGAGTGATCATACTCGGAGCATATGGCAAGGGCTATGAGGTGGCTGGATTTATATATGCACAGTTTTAGAGGTGATTTATCTATGAAGAAAAGTGGACGTAATATAATAAAATCCATAGCATTTGCCCTGGTGGCCGTGATGATCATGGGAGTGCTGGGAGTTGCGTTTACTCCGAAGCGGAGCGATCCGGGAAGCGGAATAACCAACTCGAATGCAAGGGGCTTTTATGGAGAACCGAAGAATTCGATAGACGTACTGGTGCTTGGAGACAGCAATGCCTACAGTGCATGTTCTCCGATGTATATATGGAACAAATACGGAATACCTACATATGTGGCTGCTGAGGGATTCCAGAATGTGACGGGTGCATCCAATCTTCTGGATGAAGTGCTCACATGTCAGAAGCCAAAGCTGGTGGTGTTTGATGTGAATATGCTCTGGACAGGCAAGACGACATTGAAAAAGGTGGAGAACAATCTGAAGAATCTGGCATATAAGTATATGCCTCTTGCACAGTACCACAACAGGTGGAAGAGCATGAGTGTTTCAGACATGTTCGGTGCCAAGGATTATACCTACAGATCATCCTCCAGAGGACAGTATCTCAGCATGGAGGTCAAGCCGTTTTCAGGCCAGAGCAAGATGGTGGAAACCAAGGCTGTTGAGGACATACCGGAGGTATCAAAGATACTGCTCGATAAGCTTATAGACAAGTGTGAGAAGAATGGAATCAAGATCATGTTCATGGAGACTCCGACGGCGAAGTCATGGAATTATGCAAGACACAATGCAATGGTTAAGTATGCTAAGGCCAAGAATATTGATTTTGTCGATATGAATACGCTCAAGGGTGATTATGCAATCGACTGGAGCACCGACACGAGGGATGGCGGAAGACATCTCAACTGTAAGGGCGCAGAGAAGGTAAGCGCCTATCTTGGAAAATATATTTCAGAGAATTATTCTTTTAAGGATAAGAGACATTCAGAAAAGTATGCGGATTGGAATAATGACTATCTGGATTATGTGAAGTATATGTCCGGAGAGACTGTTTCCCTTGAGGCAAAGCAGTCGGAGGGAACGGTATCTAACAACTAAATATAAAATATATAAGTGGACGGAGGATTGAATCCCCCGTCCACTTTATTTTACTGTAACTTTGCATCTGGCAGATATATTGCCGGAAGTATATGTCTTTTTCTCAGTGCTGTTTGAAGGTGTGAGAACCAGTTTCAGCAGATAGCTCTTGCCGCTCTTAAGGCTGATCTTCGATGGAACCTTAGTAATCTTTCTGGTTTTGACAACTGGCTTTTTGACAGTTATCGTGACTGTTTTCTTTATGCCGCTCTTCAATGTGATGGCTGTCACATTGACACGCATTGTCGCGGTGACCTTTTTCCCGTATTTGCGGGTCTCGGTTATCATCCTCTGCGGCATAGACAGAGACAGGGATCGTCAAAGTCAGTGCTGCAGCCATTATAAATGTTGGCAATAATTTTCTTATCCTCATAGACATAGGCTCCTCTCTTTCATTAAAGGTCAATCTGTTTATAAAAAACATGCAAAAGGATACAAAAAGGATATAAGTTTGAAGTATACTGTGTTCAGAATCTTAGATATCGATGATTTACATAGAGTGGCACGGCGCTGTGAGGTATACAGAATCAAAGCTGCCACGGGGAGGGAATATGAAGTATAGCATATTGCTTGTCGAGGACGAGCAGAAGATAGCAGAGGGGATAATGGACTATATGAACGGCAAGGAAGCAGAATATGAGACCTGTTTCACCTGGGCTGGTGATGGAGACAAGGCACTGGAGCTTGTGTATGAGAACGAATACGATCTGGTGCTGCTGGACGTCATGCTTCCGGGGGTAGATGGATTTGAGATATGCAGGGCCATCAGGGCAAAGAGTTATGTGCCTGTCATTTTTCTGACTGCAAGGGGCAGGGAGGAGGACAGACTGTATGGATATGACATAGGCTGTGATGACTATGTGGTGAAGCCGTTTTCCATGGCGGAGCTTTCTGCAAAGATCATGTCATTCCTCAGAAGAAGCAAGGGGCTGTGGGAGAAGAAGAGCAGCATAGAGGCGTATGACATCGTGATCTATCCAGACAAGCTCCAGGTATATGTCTCCGGGGAAGAGGTGAGGCTTGCACCGAAGGAATACGCCATGCTGAAGTACTTTATGGAGCACAGAGGAATGCTTATCACAAGGGACGACCTTCTGGTCAGGCTGTGGGGCTATGATTATGAGGGCAGCGACAGGGTAGTTGATAACCACATCAAGAAACTTCGCCAGGCACTTGGAGAGCCGGGTAAAAAGATCAAGACAGTATTTGCAAAGGGATACAGGATGGATTGAGACTGTGCGAAACGGTGCAAAGTGTAGATATAATTAATTGATGTGTCAGTACACAGACACCATGACTCGGAGGTTATTAAAAGGGAAAGGATGTTTTATAATATGAAGAAAAATAAAAATATGTTATATGGAAAAAAACAAAGATTCGGCTCATTTTTTCTGAGAATATTTGTGCCGTTTATATTGGTGGCAGCATTGCTGGGAGGGATCGTGACCTATCTGTTGATATCTATATATAATACTAGTGTAGACAACGGTGTAGCGAGTGCTGAGGAACGAATCAGGTCAAATGTAAATGAAGCAGTTACAGAATATCAAGATGCACTGGCAGGAGCCTATGTGGATGGGATCAATTATGATTTTGAGACTGCGGATAACAAATTCACCAGTGATGTTGAATATACGTGCGAAATGCTAAGTGCGATTGCAGTGGATGGCGGTGCTGCTGCAAGTCTGTACTATAAGGACTCAGATGGCACTTTGACATTGGTTGCCGGGCATGACTACCGTATGTTTTTTGTTGTCACAGATGATAACAATAAAAAGTTTAGATTGTCATGTACATATGAGGATTATCAGAAGATGATGGCGGAGGCTCCAAGATACGGAAGTGCCGATGGTTTGCCTGCTTTATCCAGGATAGAAGAGATATATGTAAAGGGAACCAGTTTCTGGATAAGTAAATACAGTTACTATGACTACGGTGATGACGTTAAGGTCATAGGAACTCATGAGGCCCAAATGGACTATGGCGAATCTGATGAGAAGAGTGTCACAGTAACAGAGATCCCCGATGGTTATGTGAAGCTTGACACAAGCAAAGGATACCATTTTTATAATAGCAGTCTTATCGGTTCGGGAGCAGCTTCCCGTAATATGGATTATGAAGGAAATATAGAGACTCTTGTGGCAGATCTGGGGGACTCCGGTGTTGGAAGTTCATCAAGAGTCAGCAGGAATTGTGATCAGGGAAAGCACAACACCGATGTGGTAGCGATTGGAAATAGTTATTATCTGGTGATGGATTATCACACCGACCTCGTAAAGTCTTCATTTGGAAAAGTGATAATTGCCACGTGGATAGGAATAGCACTGCTGAGCACGCTTGTCCCACTTGCAATAGCCTATGTATTGTACAGATCATACAAATCTGTCTATGACATGGAGCAGTACAGGCGTACCACATCAAATGCTATGGCGCACGATCTGAAGAGTCCACTGGCGGTCATCTCACTTTACGCTGAAAATCTCAAGGCTGGCACAAATCCTGAGAAGAACCAGTATTATATGGACGGCATACTGGATGAGGTCAGACAGATGAATACGCAGGTTGCGACTATACTGGATATGGCTAAGGCAGAGGATGTGGATACAAAGCTCAAAAAGACAGAAGTGGATCTGACAGGCATAGTTGACACTGTGGCACAGATATATAATGAGAAAATATCGGAGAAAAACGTGCAGATCAATATATCGGGGGCATGCACGGTCTCTGCGGATGAAGCTCTGATGTATCAGGCTGTTGTCAACATCATGGATAACGCTGTCAAGTATGTGACTGGCGGCGGACACATCACGGTGGAGCTCTATGACAAAGAGGTGTCATTTGTCAATTCCTGCGAACCGCTTGATAAGGACACACTGACAAATGTGTGGAAGCCATTTGTCAAGGGTGATAACAGTCGTCATGGACATAAGGGCACCGGACTTGGACTTTCGATCGTCAAGACCATCATGGACAGACATGGATTTGACTGTGAGATGAAGAATGTCGATGGGGGAGTGGAAGTGAGATTGATATTCAGGAAATAAGGAGGAAGACATATGCATTTATCGGTATCACAGAAAAAGTTAAATGAAGAAATAGGTGATGAGTATCGCAGAGAGCAGCTCACGGCGAAAATCCGGGATACAGAGAATTTGATCTCTGAGTCCGAGAAAAAGATAGCTGCAAAAGAGATACCAATGTATGTTCACTGCCGCCAGGAGGAGAAAGGAACTTCCCAGGATACCAGCAATTATGTTTATAGAATAAAGCAGGAGAAGAGACATCTGGCAGACTATAAGGCAGAGCATGAGGAGGTCAAGCGGGAATTAGACAAAATTGTCGGCTGAAAATGGTTGATTTGCGAGACAGGGGGACGGAGGTGCCTGACCCCGTTTCGACTGACAATAATTGGGCTGACTGCTCTAAACAGAGTAGTCAGCCCTTACTGTATATATAACAGAGTTGTTTCAGGCATTCTTGCTTTTATAATTCTCGCCCCAATTTCTCATTGCGTCAAGCACAGGCTGGAGACTCTGACCGAGTTCAGTCAGCGAGTATTCCACTCTGGGCGGAACCTCCGCATACACCTTTCTGGGAGGGGACGGAGGTACCTGACCCCTTTTGGGAAATAGTGAAATTATGTGTAAAAGTGGCATGAAAAGTACCGGAGCGCTCCGTCCCCTGCTACCTATTGAGTATTGCATCCATATCCTGCTCCGGTGCGGTTATGGGATTGAGATGGTAATTCTCCACCAGATATTTCACCACGGTCTCAGACATGAACGCCGGAAGTGTCGGTCCGATATACATGTTGCGCACGCCCAGCGACAGCAGGGTGAGAAGGATACAGACGGCCTTCTGCTCGTACCATGACAGCACAAGGGTGAGTGGGAGGTCGTTTATGCTGCAATGAAATGCATCAGCCAGAGCTAGGGCGACCTTGATGGCACTGTAGGAGTCATTGCACTGACCCATGTCGAGTATTCTTGGAATCCCATCGATTTCGCCGAGGTCGAGATCGTTGAAACGGTATTTGCCGCAGGCGAGGGTGAGGACAAGGGTGTCCATCGGAGTCTGCTTTACGAATTCGGTGTAATAGTTGCGTCCCGGATGTGCGCCGTCGCAGCCGCCAACGAGGAAAATGTGTTTGATATGACCAGCCTTGATTGCATCTATGATCTTGCCAGCCTGTGACAGAACAGCGCTGTGTCCAAATCCGGTCGTCAGCATGTGACCGCCGTTTATGCCGCTCATGCTCCTGTCGTGTTCATAGCCGCCAAGCTTCTGTGCGTGCTTGATCAGAGGGGTAAAATCTTTCTTCCCTGCTCTTGTACCTGAGATGTGAACCATGCCGTCATAACCCACGACTGATGTGGTGTATATCCTGTCCTTGTAGCTCGGCCTTGGCGGCATGAGACAGTTGGTAGTAAAGAGCACTGGTGCGGGAATATTCTCAAATTCCGTCTGCTGGCTCTGCCAGGCAGTTCCGAAGTTGCCCGCCAGATTATGGTATTTGTTAAGCTCCGGATAGCCGTGCGCAGGCAGCATCTCGCAGTGGGTATATACATTTACTCCTGTCTTTTCAGTCTGCTCAAGGAGCTGTGACAGGTCGTTCAGGTCGTGACCGGAGACCACGATAAATGGCCCTTTTTTGATGTCAACATTTACTCTCGTAGGCATAGGATTGCCAAATGATTCAGTGTTGGCTTTGTCCAGCAGCTCCATGCATTTGAAATTGACCTGGCCAAATTCCATGATGAGTTCTATCCATTCGGTGACGCTGTGCTCCCTGTTAACCTCGCATAGTCCCTTGTAGAACCACTTCAGAACCTCATTATCTGTGTAGCCGAGATTCATGGCGTGATGGGCGTATGCTGCCATACCCTTGAGTCCAAACAGCAGGGTGGAACGCAGGGATACTATATCAGTGTCGCCCTCCCAGAGGTCGATCACCTGTATTTTTTCTGCCTCGGATCTGCTGATCTTGTTCTGCTCGTTCCTGACCCTTCCTATAAAATTTTTTATTGCACTGTCGTCAAAGTTGACATTTGTCAATGTTGTGAAAAGACCGTCTATTATAAGCCTGTCGGCGACCGCGCTGTGTTTATTCTCATTTTTTGAGAGTTCTGCAAGTTTTATAAGCTCACACACAAGCTCGTCCTGTAGATTAGATGTGGATGGCTGCTTGCCGCACACTCCGGTATTGATACATGCGGATCCCCCCGCTGTCTGCTGACACTGAAAACAAAACATATTTGACATGTACTGTATACCTCCTGAAATTATGAATCTATCTGAAAATAACTGGTGACTGCCTGGCAGTTTGTGTATTTTCTTCTAAATAGAGTATGGGCAGATAGCAGAAGTTTTATACAAGGAAAAGGCGGCTCTCCATGTGACATTTGATGAGGACACAATATGGTGGAGTATTTCAAGACTGATGCGGATAAGAGATCAGATGTGATATTTTAGCAGGAAATTCAGATATTTTTGTGCATAAAAAAATCGGTGCGACGGGATTCGAACCCACGACCTCTTCGTCCCGAACGAAGCGCTCTACCAAGCTGAGCCACGCACCGATAGTGTTTATCAACACTGCCATAATAGTATAAGAAGATTCTGAAAAAAATGCAAGGAGTTTTCTAAATAAAATGCCAAGAAATATTTGCTTCCAGAAATCTTCGTGACAATCTATATTCAGAATATTCGAAAAGTTCTTTTATGAAACAGAAAATCTATCAAAGGCAGAGTAATAACCAGAAAGTAGTTGATATGAGGATAAAGCGCAGGCGGTGATGTACAGAATGAGTGCCACCTGAAATAGAAGGAGACGATAGGTCATGAAGATACTTATTACTACGGACTGGTATGAACCTGTTATAAATGGTGTTGTGACATCAG
>OGXH01002360.1_pt1 | contig 13174 bp, 10 predicted proteins | sample 1576241 | NCBI WGS metagenome assembly OGXH01 (sample SAMEA3541529, study PRJEB24748) | human gut metagenome | biome: human gut; feature: human-associated habitat; material: faeces | place: China | collected 2012
TGTTAGTTGCTATTCAACCTATCATAGTGAAGGGTATATAATCTAAATAATCCTTGTTAAAAGGTTGAATATAATTCTGTGGATTCATTCTACTATCTGATAATAGAACTGAATAGGTAAGTAAGTAGTATGTCTGCTTCTTATAGATATTGATTTATACTTCCCAATTCTCCCCAAGAAAGTGGTTAATCATAGTATTTAAAGTATTAGAGAACCGATAGCATATAATTGACTGCTATAATACTTTATCTTGTCACAAATATAATAATTACTTAGTTTATTTACCCAAAGATTTTAATATAAAAATGCCTAATCTCTGGATTTAGTAAAGATTTTAACTGTCTACATACTGTTTGAGAGGTAGGAGCTAGTTGTAAATATGCCTGTTCCATAGTCGATTAATTGTTATATCTAGTTCCCAATAGATATAGTTCTACATACAAATAGGTGCGGGAACTGCCAATGTATATGTCTCCAAGCATCGCCAAACGCTCCAATCACAAATACACAACAGTAACCCGCACCAGACGTGTGCCACGTTACCAATTTCAACCGCCGCCGAAGCATGATACTTAGTGTGATCGGCGACCAGCAGGATATTTCTCGCGTGCGCCATCATCGTTTTCACCACGTTAGCTTCGTTAACATCAAACTCCATCAACGCGCCATCGCTCTCGATTGCGCCTACGCTTGTTACCAGATAATCAGCACGAAAATCGGCCACAAAGGACGCCGCTGAAGGGCCAATGATCCCGCTATTATGAGAGCGCAACGTACCGCCGGGCACCATCACTTCAAAGCGCGGGTTGTGGTAAAGAATATGCGCCACACGCAGGCTGTTGGTGATTATCCGCAAATGATTATGGTTAAGTAACGCCCGGGCAACATGCTCAACAGTCGTACCAATGGTGATAAATATTGTTGAACCATCAGGAATATAGTCTGCCACCGCTTCGGCAATCGCTTTTTTTTCCTCGGTTTGCGAAACCTCACGCTGCTCGAACGCCGTATTAACGACGCTGGAAGCCCGACCCGCGCCACCGTGATGGCGCGTAATCAGGCCTTGCTCGCTTAATTTACGAATATCCCGGCGGACCGTCTGCGTGGAGACATCCAGCAGATTTGCCAGCTCATCAATATTCATATACCCACGCTCGGCGATCAGCATGAGGAGTTGGTCGTGCCGCGGGTTACCGGTTAGTTCGGTAAGGCTCATGAAAATTCCTCGAAAAACCATCACCCTGGCATTTTATACAAAAAGTGACAAAAAAGATCGGGTTTGATCACAGTCAGGGATCCCGGCTCGTCCACCGGGACGTGTGCATTTTAACGCCGCTACACCGCTGGCGAAGCGGACTGACTCCGCTAAATCCCCACTTGTTGCCAGCGCCACCGCCAAAGCGCCGTGAAAAACATCACCCGCACCTGTGGTATCTACCACATCAACTTTGAAGGCCGGTTGATGTTGACGCCCGCCATTTTCCAGCCAGTCACAGCCTGCGCTGCCCTGGGTCACATAGACATGACCATTTGTGAGCGTTTGTGCCTGTTTTAGCGCACTGGCCATCTCTTTCACGCCCGTTAAGCGCGCCAGACCCGGTTCTGAAAAGGCCGCATGATCGCTTAATGCCACCAGCTCGCTGATATCCTGCGGCGTAATATCACCGTCCAGAACGGTCATCACGCCCGCCTGCCGGGCCAGAGTGAAGGCTTTTTTAGCGCCGTCGTGCCAGCGTACATCTGCCAGCACAACATCCCACTGAGAGAAATCAATTTCCTCCAACCACTCTGCGTCAGGCAGCAGATCCGGGCTGGGGTAGTTAATGATTATCCGCTCGCCTTTGGTATCCACCATGATGGCGGATTGCGAAGATTTCGCCTGGTTATACCGTTTGGTGTAACGGGTGTTAACGCCCCAGGATTCCAGCTCTGCCAGCAGGCTGTTGCCCGTGTCGTCATCACCTACGCGACCAATAAAATCGACCTGCGCCCCCAGCCTTGCCGCCGCAACCGCTGCCGTCGCCGCTGGCCCGCCACCAACTTCCGTATAATTTCTCGCCACGTATTTACCGCTCTCCGTCGGTAACCCTTCCACGTAATAGATGCGATCCATCACGGTTATACCTACACAAGCAACACGAATCATGGTCATTCCTTAAACATTTTGGGATGCGTTCATTTTAATTTCACCAATTGTTTAAAAAGTGACGGCTGTCAATTTTTTGACGATAAATTACAAATACGATCAAAAACAGACAAGCAAAGCATGTCATAAATGACAAAAAGTGACATCACTGTATTCAGGAGAGGGTTATGGCAGCAATCGCGTTTATCGGTTTAGGACAAATGGGTTCGCCAATGGCGAGCAATTTATTGCAGCAAGGGCATCAACTTCGCGTCTTTGATGTGAACGCCGAAGCTGTGCGGCATCTGGTAGACAAAGGTGCGACTCCCGCCGCCAACCCGGCGCAGGCCGCTAAAGATGCCGAATTTATCATTACCATGTTGCCGAATGGCGATCTGGTGCGCAACGTGTTGTTCGGTGAAAACGGCGTTTGCGAAGGCTTATCTACCGATGCGCTGGTCATTGATATGTCCACCATCCATCCGCTGCAAACCGATAAATTGATTGCCGATATGCAAGCCAAAGGCTTCAGCATGATGGATGTTCCGGTAGGCCGTACTTCTGCAAATGCCATTACCGGTACTCTGTTACTGCTGGCTGGCGGCACCGCTGAACAAGTTGAACGTGCCACACCGATCCTGATGGCGATGGGCAGTGAGTTGATCAACGCTGGCGGTCCGGGCATGGGGATCCGCGTTAAGCTCATCAACAACTACATGAGCATCGCGCTCAATGCGCTTTCGGCAGAAGCCGCCGTTTTGTGCGAAGCCCTGAATCTTCCCTTCGATGTTGCCGTCAAAGTGATGAGCGGTACCGCCGCCGGTAAAGGCCACTTCACCACTTCCTGGCCAAACAAAGTCCTCAGCGGAGATCTTTCTCCCGCCTTCATGATCGATCTTGCCCATAAGGATCTTGGCATCGCCCTTGATGTCGCCAACCAGCTGCATGTGCCAATGCCGCTGGGGGCCGCCTCACGGGAGGTTTATAGCCAGGCGCGCGCAGCGGGTCGCGGTCGCCAGGACTGGTCCGCCATTCTGGAACAGGTCCGTGTCAGTGCCGGGATGACTGCCAAAGTAAAAATGTAACGACTGGATAAAGGAATAAATGAATGAATAAGTACACCATCAACGACATTACGCGCGCATCGGGCGGTTTTGCCATGCTGGCGGTCGATCAGCGCGAAGCCATGCGCATGATGTTTGCCGCGGCTGGGGCACCCGCTCCGGTAGCCGATAGCGTTTTAACTGATTTCAAAGTTAACGCTGCAAAGGCCCTCTCGCCTTATGCCTCGGCGATTCTGGTAGATCAACAATTCTGCTACCGCCAGGTGGTTGAGCAAAACGCGATTGCCAAAAGTTGCGCCATGATTGTCGCCGCCGATGAGTTCATTCCTGGCAACGGTATTCCGGTAGATAGCGTGGTCATTGACCGCAAAATCAATCCGCTACAGATCAAACAAGACGGTGGCAAAGCCTTAAAACTGCTGGTGCTGTGGCGTAGTGATGAAGATGCGCAGCAACGTCTGGATATGGTGAAAGAGTTCAACGAACTGTGCCACTCACACGGTCTGGTAAGCATCATTGAGCCAGTCGTCCGCCCACCGCGTCGTGGCGATAAATTCGATCGCGAACAAGCGATCATCGATGCTGCCAAAGAGCTGGGCGACAGTGGCGCTGACCTCTACAAAGTTGAAATGCCGCTTTATGGCAAAGGTCCGCAACAAGAGCTTCTCTGTGCTTCACAACGTCTGAATGACCATATCAATATGCCATGGGTGATCCTCTCTTCCGGTGTCGACGAAAAACTGTTCCCGCGTGCCGTACGCGTGGCAATGACAGCGGGTGCATCGGGCTTCCTGGCTGGTCGTGCCGTCTGGGCATCGGTCGTCGGTTTACCAGACAACGAGCTGATGCTGCGTGACGTTTGCGCACCGAAATTACAACAACTTGGCGATATCGTCGACGAAATGATGGCTAAACGCCGCTAAGATGAGGATAAAAGGAATGAAATGGTTTAACACCCTAAGCCACAACCGTTGGCTGGAACAGGAAACCGACCGCATCTTTGATTTTGGTAAAAATTCCGTAGTGCCGACTGGTTTTGGCTGGTTAGGCAATAAAGGGCAAATCAAAGAAGAGATGGGCACCCATCTGTGGATCACCGCTCGTATGTTGCACGTTTATTCCGTTGCTGCGGCGATGGGTCGACCTGGCGCTTACTCGTTGGTTGATCACGGTATCAAAGCCATGAACGGCGCACTGCGTGATAAAAAATATGGCGGCTGGTATGCCTGCGTGAATGACGAGGGCGTGGTGGATGCCTCCAAACAGGGCTATCAACATTTCTTTGCTCTGCTGGGTGCTGCCAGCGCCGTCACTACCGGTCATCCGGAAGCGCGCAAGCTGCTCGATTACACCATTGAAATTATCGAGAAATATTTCTGGAGCGAAGAAGAGCAGATGTGCCTGGAATCCTGGGACGAAGCCTTCAGCAAAACCGAAGAGTACCGCGGCGGCAATGCCAATATGCACGCAGTGGAAGCTTTCTTAATTGTTTATGACGTAACGCATGACAAAAAATGGCTGGATCGCGCGATTCGCGTGGCTTCCGTGATTATCCACGACGTCGCAAGAAATAATCATTATCGCGTTAACGAACACTTCGATACCCAGTGGAATCCGCTGCCGGATTACAACAAAGATAACCCGGCGCATCGCTTCCGCGCGTTCGGAGGTACACCAGGCCACTGGATCGAATGGGGCCGTTTAATGCTGCACATCCATGCTGCCCTGGAAGCCCGTTGCGAACAACCGCCAGCATGGCTGCTAGAAGATGCCAAAGGTCTGTTTAACGCCACCGTGCGTGATGCCTGGGCACCCGATGGTGCGGACGGGATTGTTTATACCGTTGACTGGGAAGGAAAACCGGTGGTCCGCGAACGTGTACGTTGGCCTATCGTCGAAGCAATGGGTACGGCCTACGCGCTCTACACCGTCACCGGCGATCGCCAGTATGAAACCTGGTATCAGACATGGTGGGACTACTGCATTAAGTACCTGATGGACTATGAAAATGGTTCCTGGTGGCAGGAGCTGGATGCGGACAATAAAGTCACCACGAAAGTCTGGGACGGTAAACAGGATATTTATCACCTGCTGCATTGCCTGGTGATCCCGCGTATCCCGTTAGCGCCAGGCCTGGCTCCGGCAGTTGCGGCGGGTCTGCTGGATATTAACGCAAAATAGCTGACTAAAAAAAAACGACATATCAGGCTGCACGCCGGGTATGTCGTTATTCAATAAAGGTACCTCGTATGCAAATCACCAACATGCATTGCAGTGGACAGACCGTTTCACTTGCCGCGGGGGATTATCACGCGACCATTGTGACCGTCGGTGCAGGTCTGGCTGAATTAACCTTTCAGGGCTGTCATTTAGTTATTCCACATAAACCCGAAGAGATGCCGCTGGCACATCTGGGCAAAGTCCTTATTCCGTGGCCGAACCGGATCGCCAACGGCTGTTACCGCTATCAGGGGCAGGAATATCAGTTACCCATTAATGAACATGGTTCAAAAGCCGCTATTCATGGGCTGCTCGCCTGGCGTGACTGGCAAATCAGCGAATTAACCGCCACCAGCGTTACCCTGACAGCTTTTCTGCCACCCAGTTACGGCTATCCGTTTATGCTGGCTTCGCAGGTTGTTTATTCGCTCAATGCACGCACGGGTCTTTCCGTTGAGATCGCAAGTCAGAATATTGGTACTGTGACCGCACCCTATGGTGTGGGTATTCATCCTTATTTAACCTGCAACTTAACATCTGTTGATGAATATCTGTTCCAGCTTCCGGCAAACCAGGTTTATGCCGTCGATGAGCACGCTAATCCGACAACGCTTCACCACGTTGATGAGCTGGATTTAAATTTCACGCAGGCGAAAAAAATAGCCGCGACAAAAATCGACCACACCTTTAAAACCGCTAATGATTTGTGGGAAATGACCATTACCTATCCACAGCAGGCGCTTTCGGTAAGCCTTTGTTCCGATCAACTCTGGGTGCAGGTTTATAGCGGTGAAAAATTACAGCGTCAGGGACTGGCAGTTGAACCTATGAGTTGCCCGCCTAACGCCTTTAATTCAGGTCTCGACTTATTATTACTGGAACCAGGGAAAACGCACCGCCTGTTTTTTAATATTTACGGGCAGCACAATTAATTTTATTAAGAAAAGAACGAGATCATTGTTTAGGGTTGTATTTACACAACAGGAAATATCATGGACTTTTTTACGTTATTTTCACCGGATGGGGTCATGCTGGAAACAAACGTGGTATGTATCGTTATCGCGTTAATGTTTCTTTATACCTTTGTGGGGATATGCGCGGGATTTGGCGGTGGTTTAACCACCATGCCGCTCGTCACGTTAATGCTCCCCGTAAAAATGGCAACTCCGCTCTCGGTGATTGTCGGCACCGCGACCGCCTTGTACGCCACCTGGCTGTCACGTAAAGAAACGGATTGGCGATCGGCAATGGTACTGATTATTTTCTCGTTTCTGGGAATACCCGTCGGTTTATATGCGCTGTCATATTTACCCGACCATTTTATGAAAGTGGGCTTAGGCGGATTCCTTATCCTGTACTCCTTTTACAGTATGTTTATTCCACGCCTGCCGATTTATGACCGCAACTGGATCGCCGCACCTATCGGCGCTGTGGCAGGAGCGTTAGGGGCAGCGTTTTCAACCAACGGACCGCCGATGGTTATCTACGGTATGCTGCGTAACTTAGGCCCGGCGGCATTTCGTGGCACTCTGAACGCTTTCTTCACCGCAAACAACATCGCGGTGATCGGCGGGCTGGCGACCAGCGGAATTTTGACTGTTTCTATCTTTAAACTGGTGCTGTTTTGTATTCCCACCATGATCCTCGGTTCACTGGTTGGACAATATGTGCATAAACGCATTTCAGTCAAAGTGTTCCGTGTGATGGTCTTTTTGTTGCTGATTGCCTCCGGTTCTATGTTGATAAAAGGCGCGCTGGGAATTCCCGCTGCTGCCGCGCTTCTGCCTCCTTTTACCTTGTTAGTTATACTGCAACTGGCATTTGGTAAAAAAGTGGCGGCAATCCGCCGGGCTGAAGAAAGTAAATAATCACTTATGCGGGTTTTAATTTATACCAGCACCACATTCTTTAATTAATGAAACCTGTAACAACAGGATGGCATGAAATATTAGCTTTATACTCTATGGAGATTATTTATGGATACGCCACGCCCACAATTACCAGATTTTCAGTTTCATCAGAATAACGACAGTTTTACCCTACATTTTCAACAGCGTCTTATTTTAACCCATAGCAAAGATAATCCTTGTTTATGGATTGGTTCAGGTATTGCGGATATCGATATGTTCCGCGGCAATTTCAGCATTAAAGATAAACTACAGGAGAAAATTGCGCTTACCGACGCCATCGTCAGCCAGTCACCGGATGGTTGGTTAATTCATTTCAGCCGTGGTTCTGACATTAGCGCCACGCTGAATATCTCTGCCGACGATCAGGGGCGTTTATTGCTGGAACTACAAAACGACAACCTTAACCACAACCGTATCTGGCTGCGCCTTGCCGCTCAACCAGAGGACCATATCTACGGCTGCGGCGAACAGTTTTCCTACTTCGATCTGCGTGGCAAACCGTTCCCGCTATGGACCAGTGAACAAGGCGTTGGTCGCAACAAACAAACCTATGTCACCTGGCAGGCCGACTGCAAAGAAAATGCGGGCGGCGACTATTACTGGACTTTCTTCCCACAGCCTACGTTTGTCAGCACGCAGAAGTATTACTGCCATGTTGATAACAGTTGCTATATGAACTTCGACTTTAGTGCCCCGGAATACCATGAACTGGCGCTGTGGGAAGACAAAGCAACGCTGCGTTTTGAATGTGCTGACACATACATTTCCCTGCTGGAAAAATTAACCGCCCTGCTGGGACGCCAGCCAGAACTGCCCGACTGGATTTATGACGGAGTAACGCTCGGCATTCAGGGCGGGACGGAAGTGTGCCAGAAGAAACTGGACACCATGCGTAACGCGGGCGTGAAGGTCAACGGCATCTGGGCGCAGGACTGGTCCGGTATTCGTATGACCTCTTTTGGCAAACGCGTGATGTGGAACTGGAAGTGGAACAGCGAAAACTACCCGCAACTGGATTCACGCATTAAGCAGTGGAATCAGGAGGGCGTGCAGTTCCTGGCCTATATCAACCCGTATGTTGCCAGCGATAAAGATCTCTGCGAAGAAGCGGCACAACACGGCTATCTGGCAAAAGATGCCTCTGGCGGTGACTATCTGGTGGAGTTTGGCGAGTTTTACGGCGGCGTTGTCGATCTCACTAATCCAGAAGCCTACGCCTGGTTCAAGGAAGTGATCAAAAAGAACATGATTGAACTCGGCTGCGGCGGCTGGATGGCTGACTTCGGCGAGTATCTGCCCACCGACACGTACCTGCATAACGGCGTCAGTGCCGAAATTATGCATAACGCCTGGCCTGCGCTGTGGGCGAAGTGTAACTACGAAGCCCTTGAAGAAACGGGCAAGCTCGGCGAGATCCTTTTCTTTATGCGCGCCGGTTCTACCGGTAGCCAGAAATACTCCACCATGATGTGGGCGGGCGACCAGAACGTCGACTGGAGTCTCGACGATGGCCTGGCGTCGGTTGTCCCGGCGGCGCTGTCGCTGGCAATGACCGGACATGGCCTGCACCACAGCGACATTGGCGGTTACACCACCCTGTTTGAGATGAAGCGCAGCAAAGAGCTGCTGCTGCGCTGGTGCGATTTCAGCGCCTTCACGCCGATGATGCGCACCCACGAAGGTAACCGTCCTGGCGACAACTGGCAGTTTGACGGCGACGCGGAAACCATCGCCCATTTCGCCCGTATGACCACCGTCTTCACCACCCTGAAACCTTACCTGAAAGAGGCCGTCGCGCTGAATGCGAAGTCCGGCCTGCCGGTTATGCGCCCGCTGTTCCTGCATTATGAAGACGATGCGCACACTTACACCCTGAAATATCAGTACCTGTTAGGTCGCGACATTCTGGTCGCTCCGGTGCATGAAGAAGGCCGTAGCGACTGGACGCTCTATCTGCCGGAGGATAACTGGGTCCACGCCTGGACGGGTGAAGCGTTCCGGGGCGGGGAAGTTACCGTTAATGCGCCCATCGGCAAGCCGCCGGTCTTTTATCGCGCCGATAGCGAATGGGCGGCACTGTTCGCGTCGTTAAAAAGCATCTAATCACATCCGCCCGTGGGGAAACTCATGGGCAAAGGGAGAACATCGATGAGTCACATCACAACGGAAGATCCAGCAACTTTACGCCTGCCCTTTAAAGAGAAACTCTCTTACGGTATTGGCGACCTGGCCTCTAACATCCTGCTGGATATCGGTACGCTTTATCTTTTGAAGTTTTATACCGACGTTCTGGGGCTGCCAGGCACCTATGGCGGCATTATCTTTTTGATTTCAAAATTCTTTACTGCGTTTACCGATATGGGTACCGGCATTATGTTGGATTCCCGACGCAAGATCGGTCCAAAAGGTAAGTTCCGTCCTTTTATTCTGTATGCGTCATTCCCGGTCACCTTACTGGCGATCGCCAACTTTGTCGGCACACCGTTTGATGTCACCGGTAAAACGGTGATGGCCACTATTCTGTTTATGCTTTACGGACTGTTTTTCAGCATGATGAACTGCTCCTACGGCGCAATGGTTCCCGCTATCACCAAAAACCCCAACGAACGCGCCTCACTGGCGGCATGGCGTCAGGGCGGCGCTACGCTGGGCCTGCTGCTGTGCACGGTGGGATTCGTGCCAGTTATGAATCTTATCGAAGGTAATCAGCAACTTGGCTATATCTTCGCCGCCACGCTGTTTTCACTGTTTGGCCTGCTGTTTATGTGGATCTGCTACTCGGGCGTGAAAGAGCGTTATGTCGAAACCCAACCTACCAATCCGGCGCAAAAGCCAGGCCTGTTGCAATCTTTCCGCGCAATTGCCGGTAACCGCCCACTGTTCATTCTGTGCATTGCCAACCTCTGCACTTTAGGGGCGTTTAACGTCAAGCTCGCCATCCAGGTCTATTACACCCAGTACGTGCTTAACGATCCCATCCTGTTGTCGTATATGGGATTTTTCAGCATGGGCTGTATTTTCATCGGCGTGTTCCTGATGCCTGGCGCAGTCAGGCGTTTTGGTAAGAAGAAGGTCTATATCGGCGGCCTGCTGATTTGGGTGCTGGGCGATCTGCTCAACTATTTCTTCGGCGGCGGTTCGGTCAGCTTCGTGGCGTTCTCCTGCCTGGCGTTCTTTGGCTCAGCGTTTGTTAACAGCCTGAACTGGGCGCTGGTTTCCGACACCGTCGAGTACGGCGAGTGGCGCACCGGTGTCCGTTCTGAAGGGACGGTCTACACCGGCTTCACCTTCTTTCGCAAAGTTTCTCAGGCGCTGGCAGGTTTCTTCCCCGGCTGGATGCTGACGCAAATTGGCTATGTGCCGAACGTCGCACAGGCTGACCACACCATTGAAGGGTTACGCCAGTTGATCTTCATCTACCCAAGCGCACTGGCGGTAGTCACCATTGTGGCGATGGGTTGCTTCTACAGCCTGAACGAGAAGATGTATGTCCGCATTGTGGAAGAGATAGAAGCCCGTAAACGCACGGCGTAATAATAATAAACGACGCCCTGCGGGGCGTTATAAGGAGTGATTATGTCTGACCATAATCCACTGACATTAAAACTGAATCTGCGGGAAAAAATCGCCTATGGTATGGGCGACGTCGGTTCGAATTTAATGCTCTGCATCGGTACTCTGTATCTCCTCAAATTTTATACCGATGAATTAGGGATGCCTGCTTACTATGGCGGGATTATCTTTCTGGTGGCGAAGTTTTTTACCGCGTTTACCGATATGCTCACCGGATTTTTACTCGACTCGCGGAAAAATATTGGGCCTAAAGGCAAATTTCGTCCCTTTATTTTATATGCAGCGGTTCCGGCGGCGTTAATTGCAACGCTCCAGTTTATCGCCACCACCTTTTGTTTGCCGGTTAAAACGACGATTGCCACCGCGCTGTTTATGATGTTTGGACTTTCATACAGTCTGATGAACTGCTCGTATGGTGCGATGATCCCGGCAATTACCAAAAACCCGAATGAGCGCGCGCAGCTCGCGGCTTACCGCCAGGGTGGTGCAACCATAGGGCTATTGATTTGTACCGTGGCGTTTATTCCGTTGCAGTCGCTTTTTTCTGACTCAACCGTCGGTTATGCCTGTGCGGCACTTATGTTCTCCATTGGCGGCTTTATTTTTATGATGCTGTGCTACAGAGGCGTCAAAGAGCATTATGTGGACACAACGCCAACCGGACATAAAGCCAGTATTCTCAAATCATTTTGCGCGATATTTCGGAATCCGCCATTGCTGGTTTTATGCATTGCTAACTTGTGTACCCTGGCGGCATTTAATATCAAACTGGCGATTCAGGTCTATTACACCCAGTATGTGCTGAATGATATTAATTTATTGTCGTGGATGGGATTCTTCAGTATGGGATGCATCCTCATCGGCGTATTACTGGTGCCATTAACTGTAAAATGTTTTGGTAAAAAACAGGTTTATTTAGCTGGCATGGTGCTATGGGCGGTTGGTGATATACTGAATTATTTCTGGGGAAGTAACTCTTTCACTTTCGTCATGTTCTCTTGTGTCGCCTTTTTTGGCACGGCCTTTGTAAACAGCCTGAACTGGGCACTGGTACCAGATACCGTAGATTACGGTGAATGGAAAACCGGTATTCGTGCCGAAGGTTCTGTTTATACCGGTTATACCTTCTTTCGTAAAATTTCTGCCGCACTTGCTGGCTTCTTGCCAGGCATTATGCTGACGCAAATTGGTTATGTTCCCAACATCGCGCAAAGCGATGCGACATTACAGGGTTTGCGTCAGCTCATTTTTATCTGGCCTTGTGCACTGGCAATTATTGCTGCATTGACGATGGGATTCTTTTACACACTCAATGAAAAACGGTTTGCATTGATTATTGAGGAAATCAACCAACGCAAAAATAAAGAGATGGCGACAGAAGAAAAAACGGCTTCCGTAACGTTATAAATGTCAATAGCCGCTATTTCCATCCTGGTGGGTGGCGGCCTCCCTACGTTTAAAAAATGGACTTATTATGAAAAAGATTAATGCAATAATTTTATTATCTTCTCTGACCTCTGCCTCGGTATTTGCTGGCGCATACGTCGAAAACAGGGAGGCATATAATCTTGCCTCCGATCAGGGCGAGGTTATGCTACGTGTGGGTTATAACTTCGATATGGGCGCGGGTATTATGTTAACCAATACCTACAACTTTCAGCGAGAAGATGAACTAAAACATGGATATAACGAAATTGAAGGCTGGTATCCGTTATTTAAACCAACCGATAAATTAACCATCCAGCCCGGTGGCTTAATTAATGATAAGAGTATCGGTTCGGGTGGTGCAGTGTATCTGGACGTCAACTATAAATTTGTACCATGGTTTAATCTGACAGTACGAAATCGCTATAACCATAATAACTATAGTTCAACAGATTTGAGCGGGGAACTGGATAATAATGACACCTATGAAATTGGCACCTACTGGAATTTTAAAATCACCGATAAATTTTCCTATACATTTGAGCCACATTACTTCATGCGAGTGAATGACTTTAATAGTAGCAACGGGAAAGATCATCATTGGGAAATCACTAACACCTTCCGTTACCGTATTAATGAACACTGGCTGCCTTATTTCGAATTGCGCTGGTTAGACCGCAACGTCGAACCGTACCACCGCGAGCAAAACCAGATCCGTATCGGGACGAAGTATTTCTTCTGATGTGAAACTGCCGGATGCGGCGTAAACGCCTTATCCGGCCTACGGTTGATACGGTTTTCATTGGCCGGATTAAGCACATCCGGCCATTAATTAAGCTTCAGCCGCCAGCATCTCT
>OGXH01002368.1_pt1 | contig 13144 bp, 10 predicted proteins | sample 1576241 | NCBI WGS metagenome assembly OGXH01 (sample SAMEA3541529, study PRJEB24748) | human gut metagenome | biome: human gut; feature: human-associated habitat; material: faeces | place: China | collected 2012
ACGGCTACCTGCTGGAAGGCATGGGCTGCCCCGGCGGCTGCATCGGCGGTGCCGGCACCATTGCCGACCCGGCCCGTACTGCCGTCCAGCTGAACAAGTACGTCAAGGAAGCTCCCTTCACCGACCCCGAGCAGAGCGCCTTCATGAGCAACATCCATGTGCTGAAGGACGACCCCGACTTTGAGCTGTAAGCTGCTTCTCGTCTGAGCATTTCTGCCGTCTCCCGTTTCCGGGAGGCGGCTTTTTTGTGGGATGCGCTCCGCTTCTTCGTGAATGTGCAATATTTTTGTGAAGCATTCACAGCCTGCATTGACAATTCTGCCGAAGTCTGCTATATTTGCGGTGATAAACCATGTGATTCTGTCATTGCCGCTTCTTGCGGCAGGAAAGGCTGATATTTTATGACAACTTCTCTCAAGCGTGCCGGTACGGTCCTGCTCTCGGTGCTGCTGCTGTGCACTCTGGCGCTGAGCGCCGGGGCCGCCTCCAAGCTCCGGGTGGGCGTCAAGTTCTGGAAAACCGGCTCCGACAAGGAGTCCATGGCCAATTCCGGCATCGACACCAGCCGGGAGGCTTCCCTCACCCGCCAGTCCAACGGCACCTACACCCTGACCCTGCCCATCCAGCAGGTGTCCAAGATGGGCGTCACTGGCTACCTGACCGGCTTGACCATCGGCGATGTGACCTACAACGGCACCGTGACCGGCGATGTGACCAAGGACACCGGCGTGCTCACCATCAAGAACCTGCCCGCCTCGGTGCTGACCGGCAGCGATGTGAACAAGGCCCTCACCGTGACCTGCAACATCCAGATGGACCTGAGCCTGCTGGGCGACAAAAAGTTCCGGGGCAATATCCGTCAGAGCAAATCCGGGAATGTCTTTCTCGTCTTTGTAGGTGCCATCTTCAGCCAGAAACTCGACCTTTGCAAAGTCCGCAACTGGAATCTCAGATTCACAGACATACCAGTTCAGGTAGTCATTAGCGGTTTGTTTGAGGGTTGAGGCAACGCTGCGGTCAGCGTTGTACTTGTCGCAGAAAGTGCGCCAAGGCAGATACCGCCAGATTTTACCATTGGTCCTGATGGTAATGCGGCACATGATTTTGTCGTTGGACAGGCCGGTATTTTTGGCACCAGCATGGTCATTGGCAGTCAGCCAGACGACAGGGTGATAGTTTTCATATTTGTCAACGGATTTATAACCAATTTTCTGCCCATTAAAAAACATCGGTTCCTCATGGAAAGTGGCATTATCATATTTCAGATTGGAGGGTGTCAGAAGCAATTTCCCAGTTGCAAGAATCATTCGATACTTAATGGGGTCGGTGTAGTGATACAGTTTTTCAGGCAGCTTGGTCTTTTTTGCTTTCATAGGCTTTCCTCTCAGTTCACAGGTGTTTGACGATACGAAATTCCGTCCGAGATACAGACAGTGGACGAGATGGGGTGAGTGTACACTATTTTGGCAAAAAATGCAATATAATATCTTATTTCTTTTTAAGATGTGAATGAGAATATAATTGAAATTTTACTATCAAGGGTGCAAGGGTGCGAATTTGGATCTGTTTTGCCAGACCTACAAGTGCTTGGCCAAAACGGAAACATGAGAAATGGACGATACAGAGAAAACGAACCGTCTTTTTTGCACGTGTCGTTTTAAAAAAGTGTTGATAACTACGATTGAATAGTATATAATAAAGGTAGGAGAGGGGAATCGCAGGTGAAAAGACTATTTGTAATGACCGCCGGATTTGAAAAGTCATGGGAACATATGGGGCTTGGCGATGAAGAATTGCGGGAGCTTCAGAATGTTCTGCTCGAAAATCCGGATGCTGGAGATGTGATTCCTGACTTGGCAGGAGCACGTAAAATCCGGATTCCATTGACCGGACGAGGAAAGTCTGGCGGTGGGCGCGTGATTTATGTGGATGTTGTGGTGAAGGAGCAAATTTTCTTGCTCCTTGCTTATCCCAAAAATGTGCAGACGGACATGAACCCTGCACAGAAGAAAATTATTCGTAATTTGATTGAAACCATAAAGGAGGCTTGACTTATGGAAAACTTCGATTACTTTGACGCTTTGAAGGAAAGTCTTGAGCAGGCCGTTGACTACACAAAGGGCGATAAAAGCCGTTGCCGTACAGTGGTGCGGGAAACGCCGATTCCTGCATATAAGGCAGATGATGTGGCCCGGACACGCAAGGAACTAAAACTTTCCCAGAGAGGACTTGCAACGGCGCTTGGTGTTTCTCCGAGAACAGTTGAGTCGTGGGAGGCCGGAAAAAATGCACCGTCTGGTGCTGCACAACGGCTGCTCTATCTGTTTGAATGTGATCACACGTTGGTGGAGCGCTTGGTGGCTCGCTGAGATTGAGTTTTTATCGACAGGGTATGATATCGCTTTGACGGCAATTTCCTACACACTCAAAGTCACACAATAAACGAAGTGTGCCATTGCACCAAACAGGCTCGTGCCAATCAGATGTCGGAACGGGCCTGTCAGAGTAACATTGGGTGGAGTAGCACCTCGGCGCATTTAATTTTGATGTCATATTTTGATATTGCAAAAGAATTTTTTCAAAAAAGCATTGACAGACCTGAGGTTGGTATGGTATTATATGAGCGGACAAGAAGAAAGCCCCCAGATGACAGTTCCAGCTGTATCTGAGGACTTCCCACGTACGATCATAATAGACGCATTATTATGATACCAGATTTCTGGGCTTTTGTCAACGTGGGCTTGTACTATCTCAAAGAAGGAGGACGAGTGCATGTCCATGTATTTTTATGTGAACAGCAACGCTCAGCCGAACGGTGACCATGAGGTTCACCGCTCGGACTGTAGTTGGTTGCCGAGTGCGGAGAACAGGGTCTACTTAGGCTGTTTCAGTACCTCGCGGGAGGCTGTTAATGCTGCCCGGAAGTATTATCGTCAGGTAGACGGTTGTTGCTTCTGCTGCCCGGAAAGTCACCACTCTTGACGGCAGGAATGGCCCGCCCCGTATACGGGCGGGCCATTTTTTGCGAGGAGGGAAATGTTAAGTTATGATGATGCAGATCTCGGAACTTGTAAAAGCCCAGGGCGGTCTAGTACTGAGCAGGAAGGAAACTAAGGCGTCCGGAAACGGTGGCTGTCCGTACAAAAGGCTGACGCTCCGTGCATTGACAGAGGATGGAGAAATCGACAGCAGTGCTCTGGAGGACTTTTGCGCCAGTGAGACACTGAATCATGCTTGGTTTGCGTCCCCTGGAGATGTTGTGATACGACTCTTTTCACCGCTGTGCCCCGTAGTGATTGAAGAAGGGCAGGAAAAGCTGCTTGTTCCATCGCAGCTTGCCATCCTGAAGGTGAAGGACTGCACAATTCTGTTGCCAGAATTTTTGAAGATCTCACTTTCACAAAAAGAAATTCAGGAGAAAATTCGGAGAATCGAGAGCGGAACTACCCAACGAGTGGTAAAACTTGGTACCATTATGGAACTGCAGATTGAAGTTCCTGATAAGGAGACGCAGAGGCGGGTCGTTGAGATGGATACGCTTTGCCGCAAAAAAGAGCGAATGTACCTGAAACTGATGGAGCAGGAACGGCAGCTGACTGAAATTGCAATCAGGAAGATCATGGGAGGAACGTTGAGATGACGACGAAAAAAGATATTGAAAGCGCTTTGATGCGCGGCGCAGACACGCTGCGGGATACCATTGACGCCGCAAACTATAAGGATTACGTTCTGCCGGTGATGTTTGTCAAATACCTGAGCGATTCGTATACCGACGCAGTGGAAGAACTGAGCAAACAATACTCCGGTATCCGTCTGGAACGCCAGAAAAAATATCTGCCGTTCATGGTCGCAGAGGGGTGCTCATTCTATGATCTGTATCAGCAGCGCTTTGCTGACAATATCGGGCAGCTGATGAATGCGGCGATGCGGCAGATCGAGGCGGATAACAATCAGCAGCTTGCCGGTGTGCTGAGCGCAGTGGATTACAACAGTGAAAATGCGCTTGGTACCCGGGAACATAAAAATGCCATCCTCCGGGATTTGCTGGAGGATTTTGAACCTCTGGATCTTCGGCCGTCTGAGATCGAAGTCAAGGAAGGGCAGGTGCCTGCAGATGTGATCGGCGATGCGTATGAGTATATGATTGGCCAGTTTGCAAGCATGGCGGGCAAGAAGGCAGGGTCTTTCTATACTCCTGCGGCAGTTTCTGAGATCATGGCACGCATCGTGGACGTGCAGCCCGGGGAACGTGTCTACGACCCTACCTGCGGATCTGGCTCCCTGCTGATCAAAGCCGCAAAAAAGCAGAACAGCAAGGAAGTATCTATCTATGGGCAGGAGGTCAACGGTTCTTCAGTCGCCATGGCAAAGATGAATATGTACATCCACGAAATTCGGGATGCGAAGATCGGCTGGGGCGACACCCTTGCTAATCCGGTGTTTCTGGATGCAGACGGAAATCTGCTGCTGTTCGATGCCATCGTTGCCAATATGCCGTTCTCTAAGGACAAATGGGCATCCGGCTTCAACCCCGGCGGCGAATCCTCTGGAAAGGGTAAAAAAGAGTTCAAGATGGAGGCATCCCTGGACAAATTTCATCGGTTTGACTGGGGCGTGCCGCCTGCAAGTAAGGGCGACTGGGCATTCCTGCTCCACATGATCGCCAGCCTGTCCGTAAACGGCCGGATCGCGGCGGTCGCACCGCATGGCGTACTGTTCCGTGGCGCGGCAGAGGGCAGAATCCGCCAGCGGGTGGTAGAAGAAAATCTGCTGGATACTGTGATCGGTCTCCCGGAGAACTTGTTCTATGGTACATCCATCCCGGCGTGCATCCTTGTGTTCAAAAAGAACCGTCCTACCACGGATGTCCTGTTCATTGATGCCAGCAAAACGGATGAGGCAGGCAACCCGCGTTATATCAAGGCAACGAACCAGAATGAACTGGGGCAGGAGCATATCGATGCTATTGTAGACGCTTATCACAGCCGTACAGAGCAGCCCGGATTTGTGCATGTGGCAACGCGGGAGGAAATTCAGGAAAACGAATACAACCTGAACATCCCGCGATATGTGGACACCTTTGAAGAGGAAGAGGTCGTGGATATCGCTGCTGTACAGGCAAATATCGCCCGCCTGAAACAGGAGATTGCCGAGGCAGAAGCAAAAATGGATGCGTACCTGAAAGAGCTGGGGCTGTAACAACGCAAAGAATAAGGAGGTCACACGATGACCGATTTGATTGAGTCGCGGATCAAAGCGATAAAAGAAGGAAAACTCCCAGAAGGCTATAAGCGCACCAAAGCAGGAATTATGCCTGTGGATTGGGATGGTACGATTCAGGCCAAAAAACTCTTTAAGAAACATACGGATAAAAAGCACGATGGAGACTTGGAAATACTGGCAGCTACACAAGAACGAGGAATTGTGCCAAGAAGTCAAATTGGAATTGACATTCAGTGTTCAGATGAAGGTGTAAAGGGATATAAGAAGGTTTCTAAAGGAGATTTTGTTATTAGTTTGCGTTCCTTCCAAGGCGGAATTGAATACTCGGAATATACTGGCATCATCAGCCCTGCATATACTGTTTTAAAACCTATAAAGGATATTTCAACAGGATTCTATCGGAATTATTTTAAGACGGACATGTTTATCAAACGATTGAATGGTGCAGTATACGGCATTCGAGATGGAAAACAAATCGGATACGAAGATTTTAGAGATATGTATGTTCATTGCCCTCCTTTGGCAGAACAGGAACGCATTGCGGAAATTCTTATGCAATGCGACCATGTGATCGAGCTGAAAGAGCAGAAACTCGATGAGCTGAAACAACTGAAAAAAGAATTCCTGCGGAAAATGTTCCCTGCAAAAGGCTGCGATACGCCGGAAATTCGCTTTCCGGGATTTACTGGCGCTTGGAAACAGCGTAAGTTAATTGATGTTTGTGATTATGTTGATTATAGAGGAAAAACACCGACAAAAACTGATTCGGGAAATTTTCTCGTAACAGCTAAAAATATTAAAGATGGGTATATAGATTATGAAACATCACAAGAATATATTTCTGAAGACGATTACGAAGAAACAATGCATAGAGGTAAACCAGAAATTGGAGATGTTCTTATAACTACAGAAGCACCTTGTGGCAATGTAGCCCAAGTAAATAAGGAAAATATAGCACTAGCACAACGAATCATAAAGTATCGAGGACATAGAAATCTTATTGCTAACACATATTTAAAATACTATCTATTGTCGCCAGAATTTCAGAATATTTTAAATGCAAAAAGTTCTGGTGGAACGGTTAAGGGTATAAAGGGAAGTATTCTTCATCAGCAGATAATTAAGTACCCTAAGTATGAAGAACAGGTAAAAATTGGACAGGATTTAAATGCTATCAATAACCTCATCACTCTTCATCAGCGTGAGCTTGAAGAAACAAAAAAATACAAAAAAACATTGGCAAGACTGCTGCTGACCGGGATTGTCCGGGTACAAGGATAACAACAAAAACAGCTAGCGGAGTTTCCTGCAGGCAGCAGGACAGAGGAAAATGATATGCCGGACCACACGATTTTTAACGAACGCCCCGAGTCACAGGATCGGGCACTGAAAGTAATTGAACGATTGGGCTATACCATTGTGCCCCGCAGCGAGGCGGAACGGAAGCGCGGCTCCCGGAAAGCAGTGCTGTTTACGGAAGAACTGCAGGCGTTTCTGAGCGGACAGACCTATCAGTTTGGCAGTGAGACAAGGTACTTTTCTGGGGGAGCCATTGCCAGAGCGATGCAAGCAGTGGATCAGCACAGCGCAGCAGGGCTTTATGCCGCAAATAAGGAAATCTACGAGCTGATCTGCTCCGGCAAGAGCATGGAGGAAGAACTCCCGGATGGCACCCGGCAGTCGTTTGATATCCGCTATATCGACTTTGAACACCCGGAGAACAACACGTTTCAGGTGACCGACGAGTTCGAGGTGGAACGTCCGAACGGGAGATTTGCCCGTCCGGATCTTGTTGTGCTGGTAAACGGCATCCCGCTGGTCGTAATCGAATGTAAAAAATCTAGCGTGGATGTTATGGAAGGCGTGGCACAGAATATTCGGAACTGGGGCGAGGACTATATCCCGCATCTGTTCCGCTATGCACAGCTTGTTATGGCAATGAACCCGGATAAGGTGTTGTATGGCACCTGCGGTACACCGGCAAGATATTTTGTGTCCTGGCATGAGGATAACAAGGATTGGCTGAATGACTGGTGCAGAAAATGTTCACCGGATGGACAGATCCGGGAACAGGACCGTGCGCTGGTATCGTTGCTGCATCCGGAGCGGCTGCTGGACCTGATCCGCAACTTTATCATCTACGATAACAATGTGAAAAAGATCTGTCGATATAAGCAGTATTTTGCGGTTAAAAAGTGCATGGATCGCATTTTGCTGAGAGACAATGCGCACACCAGAAACGGTGTTGTTTGGCATACGCAGGGCAGTGGCAAAACGATCACGATGATTATGCTGACAAAGATGATCACCCGGGAGAGCATGAAACCCAAAAGCCAGATCCGGGAACCGCGGTTTATTATGGTCACGGATCGTGTCAATCTGGATAAACAGATTCGAGATAACTTTATCCATACCCAGATGAGTCCCCACCGAGCCAAAACCGGCAAGGGGCTGATCGAACTTTTGCAGGACAACAGCAATACGGTCATTACAGCACTGGTGAACAAGTTTGAAGCAGCAGTCAAGCAGGAATACTGCAATGATAGCAAGAATCTGTTTCTGTTCATCGATGAGGGACACAGAACGCAGTATGGAAAACTCAATCTCTACATGAATAAGGTGCTCCCGAATGCTGTCAAGATTGCCTTTACTGGCACACCACTGATCCAGAAGCAGCCGAAGGATACGAGTCGGAAGATTGTCCCGGCAAAGGACACCTATGCCAAGTTTGGCCCCCTGATTGACAAATACACCCTGCAGGATGCTATCGATGATAAAGTTACAGTGCCCATCGTGTACGAAGGTCGTGTGATTCCGCAAGAGGTCACAAGCCAGCAGATCAATGAACATCTGAAGCACATCACGGTGGGGCTGACCGAAGATGCCCGGAAGGATCTGGAAGTCAAATACAGCCGTTTTGTTGCGCTGGCACAGACAGAACAGCGCCTGAACATGATCGCGTTCGATCTGCACGAGCATTTTGTCCATTATGTGCGGCCCAAGGGATTCAAAGCGATGCTGACATGCTCATCTCGCGCAGAGGCGGTCCAGCTGTTCTACAAACTCCGGGGTCTTGGAGGAATCACGCCGGCGGTAGTTATTACACCCAATTCTGCAAAAGAAGGCGATGATGAAACTAATACGCCGCAGTCTTTGAAGACCATTGCAGAGTTCTTTCGCAAAGAGGTCGATCCACTTTTCAAAAATAATTATGATGCCTATGAAGATTCTGTGACAGGACGCTTCACAGACCCAGACGGTGACGTGGATCTGCTGATTGTAAAGGACAAACTCCTTACCGGATTTGATGCTCCCATTGCCGCTGTGCTGTATGTGGATAAAAAATTGCAGGACCATACCCTTTTGCAGGCCATTGCACGTGTCAATCGCGTTTATACGGACAAGGATTTTGGTCTGGTCGTGGATTACATCGGCATTTTCAAAAAACTGAACTCAGCACTGGATCTTTATAGTGACGAGCAGTCCGGCATGAATCTGTTCGACCGCACAGAGATCCAATCGGCCATTGCAACGATCAACGACGAAAAGACGAAACTTGAAGCACTGTATCAGGAACTGTGGGACATCTTTGACGGGATTGACCGGAACGAAACCAGTGCGAATATCTGGCAGGAACGGCTACGGGAGTATGATCTCCGTAGAGATTTTTACGAAAAGCTGTCTGCTTTTGCCAAGATGGTGGACTTTTTGTATTCCAGCTATGAGCTGTTTGAACAGGTCGGTTTTGAGCGAGCTGAAATGTATCGCAAAGATTACCTGTTCTTCAAAAAACTGAAAGACAGCGTGACGCTCCGTTTCAATGACAGTGTGGATTTTTCAAGATATGAAGACGGCATTCGTCAACTGCTCAACACCTATGTCCATGCGAAAGATGCAAAGACCCTGATTGAGCCGCTGGATATTACCAATAAGGAAAAAATGCAGGAACAGCTGGCCAGACTTGGATCTGACGAAGCAAAAGCCGAAGCCATCCAGACCCGTCAGGTCGAGGTCCTGGAGAGCCAGAGATATGTGGACCCCATTCGTTATATGACTTTTATGGAGCGGATTAACAAGACGCTTCAGGATTATCAGGAGGAAAGGAACGGTGAAAAATACCTATCAGCGATGGAAAAAATGGCTGAGGATTACCGGACTGGCCGCAGCTCGGTGGAATACCCGGAAAACATCGTGGATGATGGTGATGCAAAATCGTTTTACGGTGCAGTGTGTGCCGGAATCAAAAAATCTCTGGACGGGCAGGAGGCAGAGCCCTCCGAATCGTTGGGTAAGCTTGCGCTGGACATCAAAGCAATCATTGTGGGCCATGCGAAACGCGACTGGCGGGACAATGTGATCGTCCACAGGAACATGAAAAAGGCATTGGACGATTTGCTGTTTGACTACATGGAAGATCAAAAGCTGGACTGGCCCTTGGATACAATCGACATCATCATTGACGAGATCATGATGATTGCAAAGAAAGGCTATTGACAATGGAAACCATCTGCATAACACTGCCAACATTCGGAAGTGCAGTGACGGTCAACCTTGATCGAAAAAAAATGAAGACCTGCCGCCTGAAGGTCTATCCGAATCAGAAAATTGTGCTATCGCTGCCGCAATCCGCCCCCGACGCATGGGCGGAATCGTTCCTTATGGAAAAGAGCGGCTGGATCGAGTTGAAATTGCAATCTTTCCAAAAAACTGTCGGCTATGCCGCAACCAAAGAGATTCGGAACGGATACTCTATCCGGATGCTGGGCGAAGATATGATCTTTGCATTGTCACAGTGCGAAAAGGAATGTGTATATGCAGAGGGAAAGAAGATTCGTATCTGCTGTAAGTCACCCGCGGATCAGGCGCATGTAAAGCAGTTGTTTGAGGCGTGGTGGCGCAGGCAGGCGAAAGAGATCCTGCAGGAACGTGTGCATGTTTGGTATCCCATCGTAGAAAAATATGGTGTTGCAATGCCTGAATTATCGATCCGGAAGATGAAGACACTGTGGGGAAGTTGCAGCATTGCACGACATGTGATAACCTTTAACTTCTATCTGATCAAGGCCAGAACGCCCTATATTGATTATGTGGTCCTGCATGAACTGGTGCATTTTCTATATCCGAACCACAGCAAGCAGTTCTATGCCTTTCTCTCCAACTATATGCCCGACTGGAAAGAACGTAAGCTCGTTCTAGATCAGGAGGTCGTACACGAATTGTAATATTGCCAAACTTGAAAAATCCTTCCTTCAAAGAAAATTCAGCTCTCGAAGGTGAACTTTTGCGTTTGCGCAGAACATTGCAAAGTTTGAGACAAATGTTCTGGTAAAGTGAGACGTATAAAAGGCAGTTGCATCAAGAGCTGAAACACGCTATAATACAGTCATAGGTTATTGCTCCGCGTGATACTATCCTGATACTAAAAAATCAGCAAGCCACATCTACCACGGCGATCTCATGGAAAAGTGAACATCCAAGAATAGATATACTAAACAAATTTGTTTAGTGAGAATCTGGGCTTACCGAGCTCGAGTAATCCCTTATAGCACCAACACCCCAGAAGGTCCTTCAAAAACGAAACCTTCCGGGGTGTTTTTATCTTCCAGCACGATCAAACAAGCCGTAACATTCAAAGTGGTTCCTATATCAGCGCAAACTCTAAGCATTTTGACCGTAGCATTTTACACAAAAAAAGCTCGAAACCCCTTCCTTCTCTGCCCGCAGGGGAGTATAATAGAATCTGCTGTTTGCAAAATAGGAAAGGGGAAGTATCAACTATGGAATCGAAGCAGAGGCTTTTAGAGCCGCAGCTCGTCCAAACAGGAAGGGCGGATCAGTTCAGCCGCAAGGTGTTCTGCGACGGAATGCGGGACGGCGTGCCCATTGCACTGGGCTACTTTGCGGTATCGTTTTCGCTGGGCATCGCGGCGCGCAAGGCAGGTTTTACGCCGTTTCAGGGGTTTCTTGTCAGCCTGCTGAACAATGCCTCCGCAGGAGAATATGCCGCATTTGCGTTGATCATGGCAAACGCCACCTATTTTGAGGTGGCGGTCATTACGCTGATCGCCAATGCGCGGTATCTGCTGATGAGCTGTGCACTGGCACAGCGCTTTGCGCCGGAAACGCCCTTCTGGCATCGGCTGCTCATCGGCTATGATGTCACGGACGAACTGTTCGGCATTACTATCGCCCGCCCGGGCAACCTGAATCCGTACTATACCTATGGCGCTATCCTGCTGGCGGCACCGGCTTGGGCTTCCGGTACGGCGCTGGGCATTATTGCGGGCAATCTGCTGCCGCTGCGGGTGGTCAGCGCCCTGAGTGTGGCGCTGTACGGAATGTTTTTGGCTATCATCATCCCGCCGGCTCGCAAAGACCGGATCGTTGCGGTGCTGGTCGTCATCAGCTTTGCGCTGAGCTTTCTGTGCAGCTATCTGCCGGGCATCTCGGCACTCTCCGAGGGTACCCGCACCATTCTTTTAACGGTGGCGATCTCCGGCGCAGCAGCGGTGCTGTTCCCGGTCAGGCAGGAGGAAAACGAAGATGACGCATAACAATTATATCTATATTGCGGTCATGGCATTGGTATCCTATGTCATCCGCATCCTGCCGCTGACGCTGATCCGTAAACCGATCAAAAACCGCTTTATCCAGTCGTTTTTGTACTATGTGCCCTATGTAACGCTGGCTGTGATGACCTTTCCGGCCATCATTCAGGCAACGCAGAGCCCGGCAGCCGGTGCTGTTGCGTTGGTGGTGGGCATTGCCGCCGCATGGTTTGGAGCAAGTCTGTTTCAGGTGGCTGCGGGCTGCTGCGCCGTGGTGTTCGTGCTGGAATTTTTTATCTGATGCCTTATTGCGGGAGAACAAAATGAAGAAGATCCTTGTAACCGGCGCAGGCGGCTTTGTGGGCTCCCGCGTGGTGCAGCAATGGGCGGGGCGTTACGAGCTGTGCACCTTTCCCAAAGGCTTTCTGGCAACAGCAAGGGAGGACGCCGTGCGGCAAGCAGTTTTGCAGCAGCGCCCGGATGGCATTCTGCACACCGCAGCCATTTCGGATACCGGTTACTGCGCCGATCACCCGGAGCAGGCTTACCGCGCCAATGTGGAGCTGCCGGTCTGGCTTGCCCGTGCCGCAGCGGAGATCGGCGCAAAGCTGGTGGCCTTCAGTTCGGATCAGGTCTATGCCGGTGTGGAGCAGTCCGGCCCGCTGCCGGAAACGATTCCGTTAAAGCCTGCCAATGTGTACGGGCAGGGCAAGCTGGAAATGGAGCAGCGGGTGCAGGCGCTCTGCCCGGGTGCCGTATTGCTGCGCGCCACATGGATGTACGACCTGCCGGGCTACCGGCTGCCCATCCGGGGCAACCTGCCGCTGAACCTTCTGCGTGCGGCGCAGCGGGGAGAATCTGTCCGCTTTTCTGTCCGGGACTTCCGGGGCATCACCTACGTCCGGCAGGCGGTAGCACTGCTGGAAGCTGCCCTGACCCTGCCCGGCGGGGTCTATAACTTTGGCAGTGAAAACGCTGAAAACATGGTACTGACCGCCCGGCAGTTTGCTGAGACACTGGGGATCATGGTCGATATTCAGGAAGCTGACTGGGCACGGAATCTTGCGATGGATTGCAGCAAGCTGCAGGCGCATGGCATCGTATTTGACACTACACAGGCAGGGCTGACGCGCTGTTTGCGGGATTATGGACTGCTCTGACCGCAGAAACAAAAATTTTTCCGTATCGCACAAAAAACAGAGAAAAGCACGAAAAAAGCAGGGGATTCTGTATGATGCCAGCCGAATCAGGCTGGACAAATCATGCGGAAGTCCTGCTTTTTTGCTTGTCTGCCGGAGAAAAGTTCACTTGTGGGATGCAGCAATTTTTCATGCAAAAGTCATACTTATTTTACATCTTATCTGCATTTTGCT
>OGXH01002386.1_pt1 | contig 13078 bp, 11 predicted proteins | sample 1576241 | NCBI WGS metagenome assembly OGXH01 (sample SAMEA3541529, study PRJEB24748) | human gut metagenome | biome: human gut; feature: human-associated habitat; material: faeces | place: China | collected 2012
GCCGGGGCGGGACTTTGCGCTTTGGGCGGGTTGGTGCTGCTTTCGGCCCTGGCGCTGCCGCGCAGAAAATAATTTACGATACATCGCAGTTGCAACTACCCGTTGACAAACTTCCAGTTCCACTTTCTTGCCCCGCAACCGGGAAAAATGGTAGAGTGCAGACAGTAAAACAACCACGAACAACCAAGAGGAGGTTTTCCCCATGATCTTTGCTGACAAACTCATTACCTTACGCAAGAAAGCGGGCTGGTCCCAGGAGGAATTGGCTGAAAAGCTGGGCGTGACCCGGCAATCGGTCTCCAAGTGGGAGGGTGCCCAATCGGTACCCGACATCGACAAAATTTTGCAGTTAGCCCGTCTGTTCGGTGTGACCACCGACTACTTATTAAAAGAGGAACAGGGCGAGCCGGAATATACCGCCGAGGATGACACCCCTGCCCTGCACCGGGTCACGCTAACACAGGCAGGGGATTATCTGAAAAAAGCCCGCGCCAATGCGCCCAGAATGGCGCTGGCCACGGCATTGTGCGTGCTCAGCCCGGTTTCACTGCTGGCGCTGTGCGCTTTGAGCGAGTATAACCTGTTTGACATCAGCGAGAATTTTGCCGCCGGGCTGGGGCTGTGCATTCTGCTGGCGCTGGTAGCCGTGGCGGTGGTGCTGTTTATGCAGTGCGGCGCGGCGGTAAAGCCGTATGAATTTCTCGAAAAAGAGCCCATCGACACTGAGTATGGCGTAACCGGCTTGGTGCGGGAGCGGCGTGATGCCTTTGCCGCCCATTACAACCGCGCCAACACCATAGGCACCGTGCTGTGCATACTGGCCGCCGTACCGCTGTTTGCCGCTATGATGTGCAATGCCAACCTTTTAGCCGCACTCTCCGTCTGCCTGCTCATGGTGCTGGTGGCCTGCGGTGTGTATGCGTTTGTATGGGCAGGCACCGTACACGATGCCATGGACCAACTGCTGGAGGAAGGTGACTTTACCCGCGACGCCAAGGCCCGCAAGGGGGTCATCGGCGCGGTTGCTGCCGCCTACTGGCTGGTGGTGGTAGCCATTTTCCTGTTTTACACCTTCGGCCCCTACGGCAACGGCCAGCCGCAGTACAGCTGGTTCATCTGGGCCATTGCCGGTGTCGTGTTTACCGCCGTTATGGTTGTAATGAAGGCCGCCCAGCGAAAAAAGCAATAAAGAGGCTTTACTTTTCACCCAAACGCGCGTACAATAGGGCCATCTTCATATTATAAGAGGGAGTTGTTTTGTATGAAGCGTATTGTATCTGATAAGGCACCCGCCGCTCTCGGCCCTTATGTGCAGGCCGTAGACACCGGCAGCACCGTCTACTGCAGCGGCCAGCTGGGTATTGACCCCGCCACCGGCGCTCTGGCTGAGGGCGTAGTGGCACAGGCTCATCAGTCCCTGAAGAACCTGCAGGCTGTACTGGCTGAGGCTGGACTGACGCTCGATAACGTTGTCAAGACCACGGTCTTTGTGCAGGACCTGGGCGACTTTGGCACCGTGAACGAGATCTATGCCCAGTATTTCCACGAGTATCCCGCCCGCAGCTGCGTGCAGATCGCCGCCCTGCCCAAGGGTGCGCTGGTGGAGATCGAGTGCATCGCCGCACGCGGTTAACCTCACAAACAACAAGGCCCTGCCTTTCGGCAGGGCCTTGTTCCCTTTTATAAGGGGCTTAAATCACATTATACTCCTTCAGCAGCTTCTCCACCTCGGTGCCTTCAATCTTTTTCAGGGCTTCCTTCAGCGCCAGCTTGCCTACCAGCGGCATCTCCATGTCGGTGATCTTTTTGCCGTCGCGCAGTTTCACGGTGGCATCCAGCAGGCAGCGGATGTCATACACGCTGCCCCAGACCTCGGGCACGCCGCGGTCGACGTTCAGCAGGGTGTAAACAGCCTCCATACCGGTGCGGATGGAATACTCAGTGGTAAAGATGGTGTCGCGCTCGGTCTCGGCGAACTGGCCCAGGAAGGCAAAGTTCACGGCACCCTCGGGCACTACGTCAGGGCGGTCACCTGCAGCACGCGGCATAAAGAAGGCATCGATATACGGCATCATGCAGGGCACGGTGTTGGCGCTGTTGGCCGCCAGCTCCTCGATCTGGTCGGCGGGCACACCGATGTGGTACAGCCACTCCATGCAGATCTCTTTGCCGGTGCATTCCCGCATCGGCTTCTTAACGAAGTCACCCGGCTTATCGCTGAACAAGCCGTAGACCCAGACGCAAAGCTGGTCCTTGGGCTGGTCGCGGAACTGCTGCTGGCGGTTCAGCGTCCAGCTGAGCAGCCAGCTGGAATCCTTGACGGTAACAATGCCGCCGGTAACCACCTTGCCGCTGAACGGGTCACGCTTGCAGATTTTCTTGATATAGGGAACGATTTTCTGGTCCAGGGTGGTGATAGTGGCGCTCATCCAGTTGGAGAGTTCGGGGTCATAGCAGAACTTATCCGGATGGCCGAAACTGGGGTCCTGGGCTGCGATCTTACGCCACAGGTCCCAGCCGCCGCCCTCCTTGATTTCGGGGCGATAGGGGGCGGCGGTGTTCTGGCTGCCGATGGTGGAATTTTCAACACAGCCGCCGTTGGTGATAAAGACCAGGTCATTCTCGGTCAGGTCGATGCAATCCTCCAGGCCGTCCCGCAGGATGTCGATGCGGGTAGCCTGCTTTTTGCCGCCGGCGCAGTCAAAGGCCACGTTGACAACCTTGGTGTTGTAGTGGAACTGCACGCCGAAGCTTTCCAGGTACTTGACCATGGGCAGGATCATCGACTCGTACTGGTTGTAGCGGGTAAAGCGCAGGGCTGTGAAATCAGGCAGACCGCCGATATGGTGGATATAACGCTGCAGGTAGCGCTTCATCTCCAGGGCGCTGTGCCAGTTCTCGAAGGCGAACATCGTGCGCCAGTACATCCAGAAATTGGTGTTCAGCACCTCATCGTCGAAGAAGTCGGTGATCTTTTTATCGTACAGCTTCTCATCCGGGGTCATGAACAGCTGCAGGATCTCCATAGCGCCCTTGTCAGACAGGCCGAACTTGCCGTCGGTGTGGGCATCCTGGCCGCGGTTGACGGTGGCACGGCAGAGACTGTAGTTGGGGTCGGCCTTGTTCAGCCAGTAGTACTCGTCCAGCACGGTGTAGTTCTCATCCTCAATGGAAGGAATGGAGCGGAACAGGTCCCACATGCACTCAAAATGGTTGTCCATTTCACGGCCGCCGCGCATGACGTAGCCGATGTCCTGATACTTATAGCCATCGCAGGCGCCGCCGGGGATGGGGTCTTTTTCCAGAATGTGGACATGCTCACCCTTCATCTGGCCGTCACGCACCAGGAAGCAGGCGGCAGACAGTGCAGCCAGGCCGCTGCCAATCAGATAGGCGGACTTGGCGTCGACGCCTTCGGGCTTTTTGGGGATAGCAAAAGCTTCATAATTACCGCTGGAATAATACATACAAAAACCTCCTTAGGTTTCATGCTTACGTTGTTTTTGGGGTGTTGTTGCTTGGGATGCTTATAGTATAGCCCGCGGGTGCCCTGCTTACAATCAGCAAAAAATCCCCAGTGATAAGTTTTTTATCACCGGGGATGAATTGTATAGATTATGAATGATTTATGACAGTGACGAGCAAAAGGCTCTCCCTGTGAGGGAGCTGTCAGCGAGGCTGACTGAGGGATCGTCCCGTCTGCGTTGTAAATCGGTCTACACCGTAAGGCTGCAATCCCTCCACACGATTGCGCCATGCCACCAGCTTACACGTCGGGCCCCTCTGTCGCTTTGCGGCATGCAGGGCATCAGGTCCTCGGTGCCGGGGATGATCCACACTTTGGTGCGGCCCACCCAGTACCAATCAATATACAGGCGGTCAAACACGCCCACAATCAGCAAAATGGCGCCTAAAACGCCCTCTTTGACCAGTACATTCATGCGAACCCTCCTCAAGGTTGCCACGTCAAGGTTAGCATAGCGTAACTCGACGCAAAACACCAGCCCCGCAACATTTTATATACAACAAAAATCCCCCTGCCGGACGCGTTTCTGCGCAGACAGGGGGGGTAAAACTTATTATAACGTAAAGGTAATCAGCTGAACATGACCACATCCTGGGCGGGCTTTTCGGCAGGCTCCACAGACAGGGCGGTCAGCACCGGGCCGGTGGAATCAGGGGTCTGGCCCTTGTAGATGGGGTGGTACTTCACGTTGATTTTAGCGGTGATGGTGATCCAGCTGCGCTGCTCCAGCGACTTATAGTCGTCGTACTTGCAGGGCATGCCGACAAACTGGATGTCCTGCACGCAGCAGGTCATGGCGAAGCGGCCGGGCACAAAGGCGCCCTTGCCGGCCTGCGGGGTCTGGCAGACCTGGGCCAGGTATTTCACCGTCTTGCCGTCGTATTTCTTCGGGTCATCCATGCAATCCATGTACCACACGCCAAAGAACTCCTCCGGGATCTCGATGACCGGGGCATTGATGTCGAAGGGCAGCGGATCGGGGATGTCATCGTAGGCTACGCTGCCATCCTTGAACTCATAGGCGATGTCGCAGCGACGGCTGGCCTGGCGCACCAGCTTGTGGATGAGCTGACGGCTCTCGTCGTCGTTCACGGCCTCGGCACGGTTGACCACCAGCAGCTCGCTGCCGCGCAGCTTGTCCAGCAGCAGGCCGCGCATGGCGTTGTCGCCGGCGTAGGTCTTGATGGTGGTGCCGTCGGCGGTGGCCAGGCACTGGTACACCAGCCAGTTATCCGGCATGGCGTCGTACAGTTCCTGCACCAGCCACATGCCGTTGTACTCGATGATGACACGGCCGCAGCCGGACTTTTTCTCCAGCGCGGTCAAGTTTTCGGGGGTCAGCTCGCTCTTGTCCTCGATCTGGGCGACATGCACGCCGCCGAAAGCGAAGCGCGAGGGATCATATTCCAACTCGCCCTCCTCGCAGACAAGCAGCAGTGTCTTGTCGCCGGAGTCGAAGTTGGGGTCTTCCATCGTTTCCTGGATGAACTTGGTCTTGCCGCTTTCCAGCTGACCAACAAACAGGTAAACCGGGATCTGTTTTGCCATGGTGGAAATCCTTTCGGTAAATCGTGAAGCATGCGGTCAAAGCAGGTCTGCCCGCACGGAGATAAATTGCGTTTGAATATCAGACGTGAAACAACGCGGCGATCTCGTGCTCCTTCAGGTCAGAGCCGATGACGCACAGCTTGCCGGTGACATCGGGGCCGCAGGCGCGGATCTCATGCTCGCCGGGAACCATGTCGAATTCATACCAGGTGTCGCCGCCATCGACGATGCCCTTGGCGCGCAGGATCATGCCGTAAGCACAGCTGTCCAGCTTTTCCAGGGCGCTGTCCAGATCCTCGCGGCTGTACTTGTGGGCGGTCTCTTTGCCCCAGCTGGTGAAGATCTCGTCGGCGTCGTGGTCATGATGATGGTGATGATGGCCGCAGCAGCAATGCTCACCATGCTCGTGATGATGCTCATCATGGTCATCATCGTCGTCATGGTCGTGATCGTGTTCGTCGTGGTCATGGTGGCAGCAATGCTCGCCATGCTCATGATGGTGCTCGTGCTCATCGTCATCATCATCGTCGTCATGATGATGGTGGCAGCACTCATGCTCGTCGCCATCCTCGTCATGGTGGTGATGATGGTGGTGTTCGTGCTCGTCCTCATCGGCGTGGGCCTCGTTGGAAGCTTTGGCCTCGGCCAGCAGCTCAGCCACCAAGTCGCGCTTGCCGTCCATGACGGAAACGATCTGGGCGCCGGTCAGGGCGGTCCAATCGGTGGTCACGATGGTAGCGGTGGGGTTCTTCTCGGCCAGCATGGCGACAGCGGCGGCGATCTTCTCCTCGCTGGCGTTGCCGGTGCGGCTCAGGATAATGCAGGAGGCATGGCTGACCTGGTCATCATAGAACTCGCCGAAGTTCTTCATATACATCTTGACCTTGTTCACATCGGCCACGGTGACAAAGCTGTTCAGCTGCACGTCCAGATGCTCAGCCACGCCCTCCACGGCGCGGGTCACATCACTCAGCTTGCCAACGCCCGACGGCTCGATAACGATGCGGTCGGGGTGGTACTGCTCCACCACCTGCTGCAGAGCGGTGCGGAAATCGCCCACCAGGGAGCAGCAGATGCAGCCTGCGTTCAGCTCGTTGATCTGGATGCCGCTTTCCTTCAGGAAACCGCCGTCAATGCCGATCTCGCCGAACTCGTTCTCGATCAGCACCACCTGCTGGCCTGCAAAGGCCTCGGTGATCAGCTTTTTGATCAGAGTGGTTTTGCCGGCGCCAAGGAAGCCGGAGAAGATATCGATTTTAGTCATGTTCCAAATGCCTCTTTCTTTTTATCGCAATATTCGCAATTGTTAGCGCAAAGGGCCGCAGAGTGCTGACCCAAAAATACTACACCTCTATTATAACAAGGCTGTCAATGGAAAACCGGCCTTTTTCAAGAAAAAATTGTAACTTTTTTTGCAAATTGACGGCGTTTTGGGGGGAGTTTTGCCCCCGCATTGCATTCTTCCCCGCAGAATGATACAATAGCAGCAGCAAACCATCGCCGCCGGACGTTTTTCCGGCAAATGACAGAAAGAGGGCTTTTGTTATGAGTATGAACACAGTTCCCGAGCGTCTGGCCGCGCTGCGTGCCGCTATGAAGGCAAACGGCGTGGACGTCTATCTGATCCCGGTGGGCGACCCGCATTCCAGCGAGTATCTGCCCGACCACTACACCTCCCTGACCTACTTCTCCGGCTTCCACGGTGAGAACTCCAACTTTGTAGTCACCATGACCGAGAGCGCCGTCTGGGCAGACGGCCGGTACTTTGTGCAGGCAGAAAAGGAGATCGCCGGCACCGAGATCCAGCTGATGCGCATGGGCGAGCCGGGCGTGCCCACCGCCGAGGAATACTGCGGCAAGGTGCTGCCCGAGGGCGGCACGCTGGGTCTGTGCGGCCTGACCGCCAACTGTGCACTGGTCAACAACCTGAAAAAGGAACTGGAGCCCAAGCACGGCAGCATCAAGACCCTGTTTTTGGAGGATGAGCTGTGGGTGGAGGGCCGCCCTGCCCGCCCGGCTACCCCGGCATGGATCCTGCCCAAGGAGTACGCTGGCTTCTCCCCGGCGGAAAAGTTGGAGCAGCTGCGCGGCAAGCTGAAGGAGCAGGGCTGCACCGCCCAGCTGGTAGGCAAGCTGGATAATCTGGCATGGCTTTTGAACCTGCGCGCCATGGATATCGAGTGCACCCCCTACGCCATGGCCTACTGCTATGTTACCCCGAATCGCGCCGTGCTGTTCATCGATCAGGCGCGGGTCACCCCGGAGGCCAAGGCAGAGCTGGAGGCCAACGGCGTAACGCTGGCCGACTACGACAGCATTCTGGACGGGATGGCCGCCGAGACTGAGCCCCAGACCGTGCTGGCGGAAAGCGCTACCGTGAACTACGCCGTGTATCAGGTGCTGGAAAACAACCCCGCCCTGACCGTGAAGGACGCCGCCGATCCCCTGCTGGCCATGAAGGGCGTGAAGAACGAGGTGGAGCTGGCACACCTGCGTGAGTCCCATCTGCGGGACGCCGTGGCCATGGTGCGGTTCCAGATCGAACTGGAGAACCGTCTGGCTTCCGGCGAACAGCTGACCGAGCTGACCGTGGACGAGATCCTGCACAAGTACCGCAGCGCAGACGATAAGTTCCTTGTGGAAAGCTTTGGCACCATTGCAGCCTACGGCGGCAACGCAGCCATGATGCACTACCACGCCACCCCGGAGGATCACGCCGTTCTGCAGCGCAAGGGCTTTTTGCTGGTGGACAGCGGCGCTACCTATCTGGACGGCACCACCGACATCACCCGCACCTACCCGCTGGGCGAACTGACCGAGGACGAGCGGCTGTTCTATACCTGGACGCTGCAGTGCCACATCGACATCGCCAAGGCCGTCTGGCTGGATTACTGCGACTGCCACATGCTGGACACCATCGCCCGCGAGCCGCTGTGGCGCCACCTTATCAACTACCGCTGCGGCACCGGCCACAGCGTCAGCTTTGTGGGCAACGTCCATGAGGGCCCCCACGCTTTGAACGGCCGCAACACCACCCTGATGCGCCCGGGTATGATCGTTACCGACGAGCCCGGCGTGTATGAAGCCGGCGAGGTGGGCATCCGCATCGAGAACGAGATCGAGTGCTACCACAAGGCCGACAACCAGTACGGCACCTTCCTTGCCTTCCGTCCCCTCACCTTTGTGCCCATCGCTACCTCTCCCATCGTGCCCGGCGTGCTGGACAAGGAGCAGGTCGCCTGGCTGAACGATTATCACCGCAAAGTGTTCGAGCAGCTGGCACCCCGCCTGACCGAGGACGAGCGCGCATGGCTGGCCGAGAAGTGCGCCGCCATCGGCTGCTAATGCTAAAAAGAACAAAAGTCAGCTGCCGCTTGCCGTCCTGACTCTTGCCGTAAAAATGCAATTCCGGGCAGACCGCAGTCTGCCCGGAATTGCTTGATTTAAGATGATTTTTCCGCTGATGATGGCCAGAGCAACGCGGAGGCCATTCCAAATCGTCTACCCTGCAAAGGAAACCAAACCATGATCTTTCACATTGCGATCTGCAGCCCGGACGGTGCGCTGCGCAGCAGGCTGGAGCACCAGTGCATGGAGTTCTTCGCCCGGCGGGAGGATGCCTGCATCGTGGAGCAGCTGCAAAGCCCGGAAGCGCTTTTGCAGCAGGATGCCGCCGGGCTGCGGTACGAGCTGTACCTCATTGAGCTTGCGGCGGTAGCCCGGCCCGAAGGGCTTACGGCGGCGGCAGAGCTGCGCCGCCGGGGCCGCCGCGCGCCGCTGGCTTTTGTGGCCCGCACCCCGGCGCACGCATACAGCGCCTACCGGGTGGACGCCATGCAGTATCTGCTGCAGCCAGTGCACCAGCCGGAAGTTTCTGCCCTGCTCAAGCGGGCGGTGGAGCCGGAATACGGCCCAACCCTTACCGTGACCACCGCCGACGGTGTGCGGGCGCTGGCCTATGCCGAGATCGAATATCTGGAATGCACCCATCATATCGTGCACTTCCACCTGACCACCGGAGAGGATGTGGCCTCCCTCTCGCTGCGGGTGCCCTTTTCTGCGGTGGCGCAGCCGCTGCTTGCGGACGGCCGCTTCGTGCAGCCGCACCGCTCCTATGTGGTCAATCTGGAGGCGGTGCAGCTGCTGGCACCCGGCGAGGTACGGATGCGCAGCGGGGCACGCATCCCCATCCCCCGCGGACGGGAAGCCGCCGTCCGGGAGGCCTTCTGCGCCCGGGTAGGGTAAAAAGTAAAAAGTCGCTGCACATTCGTGCAGCGACTTTTTTGTTTAACGATTTATTCTTCCTTATGCCGGGGCTTTTTGCGGCGGGCGTGCTTTTGGGGCTTGCGGCGGGGCTTTTTGCGGGAGGGCTCGGGCTGGACAGAGGCATCGTTCAGGCGGGACATCGCATCCAGCAAAGCGCCCTGCAGGCTGTCCGAGGGTACCCCGCTCTCCGAAAAGGCGAACAGGAATTTATAGATCTGGGGCTGCAGCTCCTCGTACAGCCCAAGGCGGGTGTACACCTCCTTGAACAGCTGAAAAATCTGTGTCTTGTTCTCTACGATGCCGCGCAGGTCGATCTGGGTATGACAGAGGCTTTTGGGGTTCTGGATATAATGATATCCGGCCTCGGGGATGGAAACGAACACCTCCGCGTGCTCCAGATACCCCATGTTGAAGATCAGATCCTCGGCCCAGTGCACATCGGGCGCAAAGCCCAGCTGGTTCTGTGCAATGATCTCCCGGCGGTAGAGTTTGTTCCACAGCACGCCGTAGTAAAAGGAGGCGGGCTGCTGCATCAGGCGGCGGGCGTAGTCCTCCCGGCTGTAAACGCCCTGCGGCAGAAAGCCGTACTTGTGCACCTCGGTCTTGGGGGCTTCCGGCTCGATGCCAAGGGAGGTCTGCAGCGTTTCCAGCGCGTGCCCGGTCTTGCTGGAGTTGGAAGGGATCACCATCCAGTACGGAGCGATCACAAGGTCGGCGTTGTGCTGCAAGGCGGCCTGCACAAGGTTCTGGGTGTAATCAGGGTCCAGTGCGTCATCACTGTCCGCAAACTGGATATAGTCGCCCTGCGCAAGGGTAAGCCCGGCATTCCGCGTGCGGGAAACACCCTCGTTCTCCTTATCCACCACCACGATGCGGGGGTCCTTGGCCCGGAACTGCTCACAGATGGCAAGGCTGTCATCCGTAGAGCCATCATTCAGCACGATGATCTCCAGCTCCTGATAGGTCTGGCTGCAAATGCTTTCCAGACAGCGGGAAAGCCCCTTCTGGGCGTTGTACACGGGCACAATGATGCTGACGAGAGGGTTCGTCATGGCAGGGCCTCCTTTTTTGACGACAAAATTTGAGTATTATTATTATCATACTCCAGCGGCGCCCGGATTACAAGAGCGCCGCACTGTGGCAGTTTTGTGAAACCTTACGCCTGCGCCCAGTCCAGTGCAGTCCAGTCCGGCAGGAACTGGTCGCAGATGCGGCGCAAAGCGGGGGCGTCGGCGGCGCTGGTGGTGTCCTGAATGCCCACCAGATAGAAGCCGGCGTCATGGGCGGTCTGGGCAGCGTAGAGCGCGTCCTCGCACACGGCGCACCCGGCGGGGTCTGTGCCGCCAAGGCGGTGCAGCGCCTCCATAAAGGGGGCGGAGCTGCTCTTGCTCATGGCGCCCCGCGCCTCGATGTAGAAATCAAAGTATTCGTCGATGCCAAGGCGGGTCAGCACGGTGCGGCACTGGCTGCTCCATGTGTTGGAGCAAATGCACATCCGTGCGCCCTCGGCCCGCAGCCGGGCAAGGGTGTCCCGCACGCCGGGCTTCAGTTCCACCTTCTCGTACAATTGGGCGATCACCTCGCGCATCACGTCCAGATAGCCGTTCCTGTCCAGTGGCAGCGCATACTCCCGGATGAGGTACTGTGCGCCGTCCTCCATGCCCATGGTCAGCAGGGTCTCGTGCAGGTCTGCCTTCGGGGTGCGGCCAAAGCGCGCCAGCAGCGCCTCCGGGGCGCCCTCCCATACCACCACCATGCTGTCGGTCAGGGTGCCGTCCATATCAAAGATCCATTGTTTGCAGTGCATACGTTCCTCCTGTTGTGCGCCCTCCGGGCCGCCTTTATACTCATCTCCGGTTAGTATAGCACGAAACTTTCACAGGAAAAAGGCATGATCTCTGAAAATTCGGGAGAATTTTACCTGAAAGTATGGTATAATTATAACAATTTTAGAAAATACCGGGAACGTGCACAGGAGGGCTTGATATGGAACGCAGAGAACCCACGCAAAAGGCGCTGGTGCTGGCAGGCGGTGGTGCGCGCGGCAGCTATCAGGTAGGCGTCTGGCGGGCTTTGATGGAGCTGGACTGGCACCCGCAGATCATCACCGGCACCAGCGTGGGCGGGCTGAACGGTGCCATGTTCGTGCTGGACCTGTACGAGACTGCCCGGGATATGTGGCTGACCATCCGCAGCCGGGATGTGATGGAACTGCCGGAGGAAAACGCCGATCTTTCTGCCCTGCACCAGTTTCTGCGCCGGGTGGTAAAGGAAGGCGGCATGGATGTGACCCCGCTGGAGGAGATCGTGGAGCGGGTGCTGGACGAGGACGCGCTGCGGGCAGCGCCCATCCGGTTCGGCATCGTGACGGTGGAGCAGCGCGGGCTGCGCCCCCGGGAGCTGACGCTGGAGGATATCCCCGCCGGGCAGGTGCGGGACTACCTGATGGCTTCGGCGGCCTGCTTCCCCGCCCTGCGGGCGCGGCAGATCGACGGGGTAAAGTTTCTGGACGGCGGGTACAGCGATAATATGCCCACCGGCCTTGCCAAGACCATGGGCGCAGAGGAGCTGGTCTGTGTGGATCTGGAAGGCGTGGGCATCACCCGCCCGAACCTGACCGGCCTGCCCACCACCATGATCCGCAGCTACTGGGAGCTGGGCGATATCCTGCACTTCGACCCTGACACCGCCAAGCGCAACATGGAGCTGGGCTACTACGACACCCGCCGCGCCATGGGATACCTGCGGGGCTGCGCTTATGCTGTATCCTGTGACGCCCAGAGCTGCGAGGATGCCGCCGCTTTTGCCCAGAAGTTTAGTCAACTGCAAAGGGCCGTGCGGGAAAAATATCCCGTGACCCTGACGGCAGATGTGGCTCTTAAACTGGCCAATATGACAAAGGACGACCAGCTTGCCCCGCTGGAAGCCGCCGCCGAGGACGCCGGGGTGGACCCCACCCGCTTTTATACCACCCGGACGCTGGCCCAGGCGTTTCTGGCGGCGTGCGATAAAGACCGCATGGAAAGCTTTGCCCCGCTGTTCACGGGCAGCAGCACCGCCGGGCAGGCAGCGCTGGCCGCTTTGCTGCCCAATACATTCTTACAGGCGCTGGTGTGGCGCACTTTGACCGCACCGGCTTTGCCGGAGGTGACAGAAGATGAAGGTTTATAAAGGCGTATCCGCATCCCCGGGGCTGGTGCTGGGTCAGGTGAGCCGACTGGAGCACCATGTGGAGACCTTCAGCCACGGCCCTTTCAACCCGGAGCGGGAACTGCGGCTGCTGGCAAATGCCGTGCACACGGCGCAGAATGAACTGGACTCCATGGCGGAGCGCGCCGCCCCCACCGAGCAGGCCATCTTTTTGTTCCAGAGCATGATGCTGGACGACGAGGGCATGATGAACGAGGTGCGCTTTTGCATCAATGCGGGCATCAGCGCCTCGGCAGCGATGCATCAGGTGGGGCAGCGCTACGCCGACCAGCTTGCCAACATGAAGGATAACCCCTATATGCAGCTGCGCAGCGTGGATATTCTGGACGCCACCCGCCGGGTGATCAACATCCTGACCAACCGCCCCCGGGTGTGGCTGGCGCTGGATCATCCGGTGATCCTTGCCGCCGACCGGCTGATGCCCACTGATCTGTTCAGCGTGCCCTCCGGCATGATCTTAGGCGTCATCACCGCCGAGGGCAGCGGCCAGAGCCATGCCGCCATCATTGCCCGGGCAATGAACATCCC
>OGXH01002390.1_pt1 | contig 13071 bp, 16 predicted proteins | sample 1576241 | NCBI WGS metagenome assembly OGXH01 (sample SAMEA3541529, study PRJEB24748) | human gut metagenome | biome: human gut; feature: human-associated habitat; material: faeces | place: China | collected 2012
ATCCAGCGGGAGTTCCCGAATTTCAAGTTCCATCTGGCGCTCGACCGTCCGGATCTGCAGCTCTCATGAGCTGGAACGACGTGCCCGATCAGGCATATATCGCCACGCTTATGAAGCTCACCGACGACCGCGTGATCAAGCTGGAAGAAGCGACCGAGACCAAGAAGAAGGGTCTGCTCCGTCGCGAAAAAGAGGAGCAGACGTATCGCATCACAGTGACCGACGAGGCCTGGAAGGCTGCCAAGAAGGACGGCATCGATCGCGATGTGCTCAAGGTCTTCTTCGCCGGCGTTAAGCCCGATAAGGACGGAGTCCGTTCGCGCACGTTTAGCGAGCTGGAGGAGTACGCTAGCGAGCGCACCACATCTGTTGGCGACAAGCTCGAGGACTATCAGAACACCGTTAAGGGCAAGCTGGCCGATAGCGAGTACGTTGCCTCGGACGGCATTGTCGCAATGGTGTTTTGCCTGGTTCTTGGTATTCTGATCGCCTTTGTTCCCGTGGGATCCATCTTCTTTACCGACGGCGCACAGGCGAACATTATCGCCGCAGTTATCTCGGTGCCGATTGTGCTGGTGGGTATTGGCGTGGGCCTTACGTTCCGCCGCTTTACGCCGGAGGGCGCCGAGGTGGCGGCTCGCTGCAAGGCGCTCAAGCATTGGCTTGAGGACTTTACGCGCCTGAAGGAGGCCATTCCCAGCGACCTGATCTTGTGGAACAAACTGCTGGTGATGGGCGTTGCCCTGGGCGTTTCGAAAGAAGTGCTGCGACAGCTGGCCGAGGCCGTGCCAGCGGACCTGCGCAACAGCGACGATTTCTACGACAACTACCCCTGCTACTGGTGGTATTACCATCACTACGGCAACGAGTCCCCGCTCGATTCGTTCAACGATGTGTACCACGAGACCATCCGCGAGCTGGCTTCGAGTTCCGATAGCTCGAGCGGCGGCAGCGGCGGCGGCTTTTCCGGTGGCGGCGGTGGCGGCGTCGGCGGAGGCGGCGGCGGAACGTTCTAGCGAGCGCTTGCTTTGGGGTGGATCTTTCTGGGCGGTTGCCAGGGAAGATTCATCCCATTTTTGTGCATCGAAACGGGTCAAACTTTCCGCTGAGGACCTTCGCGCAAGGGGCAGTGGACAAAAAATGCCAAATATGAGTACTGTTGCTGCGTTGGTCACATATGTTTGCACATAATAATGGCTCCTAATGAGAGTACTTCTCGTTAGGAGCCTATTTTATTGAACATTTGGGGAGCTACGTCAGCTCGTGCAGCTGGTCGTCATGCCTACAAGCATCAAAAATGCCCCAAATCGCTGCTACTAAAAAGGTAACAGTACTCATATTTGATGTTTTTTGACCACAGCTATTTGCAGATCACCAAGGCTACTCATTGGGGACAGACTTAAATGACTAGGTGTGGCTGCCTGGGCTAGGCTGTTAGGTCGAGTTCGTAGAGAAAGCTTTCACGCGGCATGTCGTGACGGCGCTCTTCGCGGTTGGCGCGGTGCGTGGCCGTGCGCTTAAAGCCGTGCAGCTCGTAGAATTTCCACGAGCAGTTGGAATCGGTATACAGGTGTGCGCTGGTCGCCCCGCACGAGGACAGATGTGAGATTGCGGCGTCGAGCAGCACCGATCCCACGCCCAGGCCGTGGACGTCAGGGTCGACGGCGAGCAGCGTGACCTCATTGTCATGCGGCAGTGGGCTTTTCTCGAGCAGGCGGTTGTTGGTTCGAATGGTGGCGCGCACAAACGAGAGATACTCGGCGCACGACTCGGGTTCTAGCTCACGCATCTGCGACAGCAGTGTACGCTCAGTATCCATCCAATGTTCCCTGACGGCGGTGCCGGAGCTCTGTCCCGCACGCGCAAGCGAAATGCCGCGCGCCTCGCCATCTATAACTGCAACCTGCGAAAACGTTGAGGAAGAAAGGCAATAGGCGAGGTCGCACGCGGCTTCGAGGCGGTTGTACTCATCGTTATCCGAGTTGTTGTGCCAAAGCTGCTGCAAGATCAGCGCGATGGCGTCGAAATCTTCGGTATCAAACGGTCGGTAGAGAACCCGCGAGACCATGGTGCCTCTTTCTATTGCGGATACATATCGAGCACAGTTCTACCACGCCATTGGCATCTAATTATGGTGCCCCTGTGTTCCATGAACTCACCGTGCCCATCCCCTCCGCGCGCAAACTTTTTCTGCACATGCGCCCGTTGCGGGGTGCATCGATGCGCTCGATGCGCTACATTGAATCAGTATTTTCAATGCCGCTGCGCGAGCGCTGCAGATCGACGTATCACCGACTCACAGAGCACGGCGGCGTACCAGACAGGAGGACTGCATGGGATCTGATGTGAAGATCGCACGCGCGTTGATCTCGGTTACCGATAAAACGGGCGTCGTCGATTTCGCACGGACGCTGGTTGACGACTTTGGCGTCGAGATCATCTCTACGGGCGGCACGGCTCGTGCCATCGAGGACGCGGGCGTTCCCGTAACCCCCATCGAGGAGTTCACGGGCTATCCCGAGATGATGGACGGCCGCGTTAAGACCCTGCACCCCAAGGTTCACGGCGCGCTGCTGGCCCGCCGCGATTCCGAGCAGCACATGCAGGAGGCCGCTCAGCACGGCATTAAGCTGATCGACCTGGTCGTCGTCAACCTGTACGAGTTCGAGAAGACCGTTGCCAACCCCGAGGTCACCTTTGCGGATGCCATCGAGCACATCGACATCGGTGGCCCCTCCATGCTGCGCTCTGCCGCCAAGAACGCCGCGAGCGTTACCGTCATCTCCGACCCGGCCGACTACGACGCCGTCCTTGCCGAGATGCGCGAGACCGGCGGTTGCACCACGCTTTCCACCCGTCGTCGCCTGCAGGTGAAGGTCTACCAGACCACCGCCGCCTACGACACGGCTATCTCCCGTTGGCTCGCCGCCCAGGCAAGCGACGTGGCGGACACCTCTGCCAAGCTCGAGATCTCGCTGGAAAAGGTCGACGACCTGCGCTATGGCGAGAACCCGCAGCAGAAGGCCACGGTCTATCGCTTTGCCGAGGGCTGCGAGAACACCGCGAGCTCTCAGTTCCCGCTCGTGGGCTCCGAGCAGATCCAGGGCAAGCCGCTCAGCTACAACAACTATCTGGACGCCGATGCCGCTTGGAACCTGGTCCGCGAGTTCGACGAGCCGGCCTGCGTGATCCTCAAGCATCAGAACCCCTGCGGTTCCGCCGTTGCCGAGGACATCACGGCCGCCTACGACCGCGCCTTCGCCTGCGATCCCAAGAGCGCCTTCGGCGGCATCATCGCCTGCAACCGCGAGGTTCCCTTTGAGCTGGTTGAGCACTTTGCCGATCAGAACAAGCAGTTCGTCGAGGTCATCATCGCCCCGAGCTACACCGATGAGGCGCTCGAGCGCATGGCCAAGCGCCCCAACCTGCGCGTGCTGGCTACCGGCGGCGTGGACCACGGTGCCCATGTGGAGCTGCGCTCCATCGACGGCGGCATGCTGGTGCAGGAAGTCGACCACGTGACCGAGGACCCCGCGACCTTTACGTTCCCCACCGACCGCAAGCCCACCGACGCCGAGATGGCCGAGCTCGAGTTTGCCTGGAAGGTCTGCAAGGGCGTCAAGTCCAACGCCATCCTGGTCTCCAAGGGTAAGGCCGGCATTGGCATGGGCCCCGGTCAGCCCAACCGCGTGGATTCCGCGTTGCTGGCCTGCGAGCGTGCTGAGGACTTCTGCGAGCGCGAGGGCGTGGAGAAGGGCGGCTTTGCCTGTGCAAGCGACGCGTTCTTCCCGTTCCGCGACAACGTCGACGTGCTTGCCGCGCACGGCGTGACCTGCATCATTCAGCCCGGCGGCTCCAAGCGCGACGACGAGAGCATCCAGGCCTGCAACGAGCACAATATTGCTATGGTCTTCACGGGCGCCCGCCACTTTAGGCACTAAGTTTCGCCCTGGGACAAAATAATCTCTGCAAAAGACGGCCGCTCCGTTTGGAGGGCCGTCTTTTTGGTATAAGAGGACGGAATGACTAACACGAAAGGTATGACCATGCCCCAGATTGATGATGCCGAGCTGTTTGGCAATGCCGAGGATCAGCGTGCGTACGAGGACTTTTGCGCCAATCAGGAGGCGGTCGAGAAGTTTACGCTCGACAAGCCCGCGCTTGTCTGCCGTTGGCGCATGTCCAACAAAAAGGTGCCCATGCTCAACCGTCACATCCGTGCGCTGTCCGAGCGTCTGGTGCAGGGCGAACCGCTTACCCATAACATGCTCAGCTGGGCCAAGCAGCACGTTGAGTGGTCGCTAGCCGAGGGCGACTATACTGCGCACGACGGCGTGCTCATGCTGGTGATCGACATCAACGGCAACGCCGCCATGACGGTGGGGGAGTACGAGCCGCTGGCCGACACGTCGGCCAAGGCACTGCGTGCCCGTTCTGCCGAGGCCCGCTCCGAGGCCGACGAGACCGGCGTGGCGCCCGAGCTGCTTGCTGCTGTCAACGACGGCGAGCTGGCCTTTGTGGCGCCGGCGGACGAGTGCCTGTGCGGCACGGCGACGCTCATCGAACAGCTGGCCCAGACCAAGGACATCCCGGTCGCGCGCGTAGATATTCCCGCGCAGCTTAAGGGCGCGCTGTTCCTGGTGAGCGACGAGCACGGCGTGGTCCCCGCAACCGAGACGGACGCCGCCGAGGCCGACGCCGCCACGGTCGCCTTCTTCGCCGATGGCTACGAAAAGCTCCGTGCCCGCCGTTCCTAACCTCAAGGTGGGGTGGGCTTACTGAAGCGAGCGAGCGCGTTCGATGGCGTAGGCGAGCGACAGCTGCTCCATCTCCGGGGCGCATTTGTAGCTCAGTCCGGTGAGAGCCGTCACCTTATCGAGGCGATATCGAATCGTGTTCGGGTGCTGGCCAGTCTGCTTGGCGGTTCGCTCGATACGTCGGTCGTTCTCGATGAATGCGGCGAGCGTGGATTCCAGCTCGCTGCCATGCTCACTGTCGTGCTCGCGTATCGGCGAGAGAATCGCCTCCGAGAACGATCGCATCTCCGGGGTTTCCGCAAAAGGCATCACGGTTCTCAGGATGCCGAGCTGCGTATAGCGGACGGGACCCTCGGCTCGTTGACAAGATAGGCGCTGTGCGTAAATCGCCTGCGAGTGAAGAACTGTCTGCAGAGAATCGGCAAGATGGAGAACGTGGAAGCCATCATGGAAAAGCCAGCCTACGGCATGAACAATCCATTCCACTACAGGAATAAGGCCCAATTCCCTGTCGGCAGAGACAAGAATGGCAATGTGGTCATCGGATTCTACGCTGGAAGAAGCCACGACATCATAGACACAGAGAGATGTGCCATCGGTGCGCCAGTGAATGACAAAATAGTTGCTATTGTCAGAAGCTTCATTGAGGACAATCACATATCGACTTACGACGAGGAGACTGGAAGAGGTCTGGTCAGACATATCCTTATCAGAGTTGGATTTACCACCAAGGAGATCATGGTGTGTCTGGTGACAAATGGCAACAAGCTTCCGCACAGTGAGATTTTGATAGATGAACTGGTTAAGATAGACGGCATGACATCCATTTGCCTGAATGTCAACATGGAGAATACGAACCGTATACTCGGTGATAAGTGCATAACCCTCTGGGGGCAGTCATACATCACGGACTATATAGGTGACATCAAATATCAGATATCCCCATTGTCCTTCTATCAGGTAAATCCTGTCCAGACAAATGTCCTGTACAACAAGGCTTTGGAGTATGCGGACCTGTCCGGTGACGAGACCGTGTGGGACATGTACTGCGGAATAGGAACCATATCCTTGTTCCTCGCGCAGAAGGCAAAGAAGGTATATGGAGTGGAGATCGTTCCACAGGCTATAGATGATGCAAGACACAACGCCGAGATCAACGGGATCACAAATGCCGAGTTCTTTGTCGGTAAGGCAGAGGAAGTCGTTCCCGACATATACAAGAAGGGCGGCGACGGCTCCCACGCGGACGTCGTGGTCGTAGACCCACCGCGAAAGGGCTGCGATCAGGTTCTTCTGGATACTCTGGTCCATATGGCGCCGGAGCGTATCGTCTACGTGAGCTGTGACCCGGCAACCCTGGCTAGGGATGTGAAGATACTTCAGGAGAAGGGGTATGAGGCGGAGAAGGTTGCGGTCGTTGATCAGTTTTGCCATAGTGGGCATGTGGAGACGGTTGTCAAATTATCCCTCAAAAAAGATACACCTAGGATTGAGGTTACAATGAAGCCTGATGAGGAGAGTAATTACACACCAAAGGAAAAGGCTACATATCCGAAGATTAAGGAATATGTGAAGAACAAGTATGGTGTGAGTGATATGTTTGTTCAACCATTTGTGATTAATGGAAATCACAGGATAAAAAAAGCATTTAATTCTGGTATTGATAGAATAGAAGTATATATTCTAGATGCTGATAATGTTATTCAATGCCTAATCTCGGAGGACTATAGAACTGCTTATAAGATTTACAAGAAATTACATAAATTGGTAGGAATGAAGTTGAACTGTTAACTTAATTTGAATAGGTTCAAAATTTAAAAATAGTGACACTGCTCCAAGGGGTTGAGGCTGTGTCAAAAAGTGTACATTTAGAAACTGAATAATAAGGGCATAAAATCAGTGCCAAAAAGTAGAGACTTTCCATTATGGGAGGTCTCATTTTTTATGTAAGCATTTTAAGACTAGGAAAGGAGCAAATAATAATGAAGAGATATGGTTATCACAGAACAAGTACAAGAGAGCAGCATTTAGACAGAGGTATCAAGGAGATTACAGCATACTGCGAGCAGAATGGTTTGGAGCTGGAAAAGATTTTCACAGACCAGCAGACAGGCAAGAATTTTAATTGTCCGAGGTGTTGGAGAAGGGCAGCGTGTTTTTCATTGATGGATTAAATGCCCGTTTGCATCCGTTACTTGTAAGAAATTTCTTGCTTACATTCTTGAATCCGGAAATCAACACCAACCACGCTCAGATTGTATTTACAACCCATGATACATGGCAGATATCGAACCAGTTGTTGTGCCGTGACGAAATTTGGTTTGTGGAAAAGGATGAAAGAGGTGTATCCACACTTTACTCATTGGCTGACTTTGTGGATGAGGATGGTTCTCGTATCCGTAAGGATGAAAACTATGAAAAGAATTATTTGATTGGAAAATATGGTGCAATTCCTATGCTTAAGGCATTGGACATCTTCAAAGATGCCCTTATAGAAGTGTCTAAGGGAACAGGCTTATTACCTCATAAAGAGGAGGATTGAGTATGGCGAAAAAAGACAGAACAGGTAATAGAAAAACGAGAGATCAGAGAAAACAATTCAAAGTACCGGAATTAGGCTACTACTTGATTGTTACGGATACAGAAGCTACGGAACGCTGTGACTACACTTTTGATATGGGGGGGGAGGTTGTAGAAACACTATTGTTAAAGGGTATAGTTGTGGATACATTATGGTTAAGTGGTATGAAAAATGAAAATATAAAATAATTGCAAAAATGCAATTTAATATATTGACAATGAAATTGATGTGGTGTATATTGAGATTAAGTTCAAGAAGGAAGGTAAATGAAATATGACATGGAGAGAAAAAGTTAGCCAATTAATGAATGAGAGAAACATTAATCAGAAGCAATTATCACAGTTATCAGGAATAACTGAAAGTTCAATATCAAGATATTTGCATAGTTCACAGAGACCAAGAATGGATATTGTTGTAAATATAGCGAAGGCACTTCATGTTGAAACAGAATATCTTTTAGATGAAGATGAGAAAAGTGAGTCAGCATATAATTCTATAGCAACAGCTATTGCCAGAAAGGGTAATGAGCTATCGGCAGAAGAAAAAAATCAACTGATTGCACTGATTTTAGGAGCTAAGAAGGATGTATAGAAGTGATTCAATATACGGTGAAATCAAGAATGTTATAATCGATATTTATATTGATTATTAGGTGAAATTGATGGGGTGAAGGTTATCGTTAGAGATAAGGGGTCTGTTAAGGCTCCAGAATTTTCGCATACAGCTAATCGAATATATGCTGTAGTGCAGGATGGGAAATTAAAACATCTTACATTTTATGGTGATGACCATAAACAAGCGGTTAGTATAGATTTATTACATCCGCACCATGGATTGATGCCACATAAACATCTTAATTTGGATCATAGCGATAGTGGTATTCCGTTATCTGCTGAAGAGGAGAAGCTTGTCAAAAAAATAAAAAGGAGATTTGGATTGTCATGAGAATAAATGAATATAGTTGTTTAGAAGATTTTATTTACGAGTACGAAAGTGGAAAATCTATTCCTTCAGATAATTTGGAAAGGCCTAAATATATGGGGATAGAGTTCAAGTATAAAGATACCTATTATAGAATGTGTAGAGAACCTATGGATGAGAACAATAAAGTAATCTTAGATGATGGACGAGTAGGACGATACGATGTTATGATAATGCACTGTGAACAAACGGGGTATCCGTTAGCAGAATCATTTGAGTTGATTGGGTGGTATGCTGATTTAAATGATGTTCTAGAGAATTGTATTTTGCAAAATAAGAAATTTAAGGATGTTATAATGGATGATATGACGGAAATATTGGGTCAGGATTAAAAGTGGTAAATAAAAATTATTACTCCTTAGTATAGTATCCAAATAAAGTTTGTTGGATGCAAGGAACTAAGAAGATGAACAAATTATCTGAATGTATTAAACCACGAAATAAATAAAATGGAAGGAAGTAACATAATGCAAGAAAATATGATTGAGATAGATAAGAAAGAACTTTGCAGGTTGAAGAAAGCAAAGGAAATTAAAAGAGTTTTCTGTTTGCCAATGCTTTGGGTGATGCTGGTAACTTACTCTTTGGTGGGACTTTCATTCATTTTATATGGTATTTTTTCAATGCCGGACTGTTGGTTCAAAAGATATATTATCGGGAATCCGGCGGTGGGCATAACGCTTTATCTTGTGATTGGAGTTCTCATCGTACCCTTATATTTGGCGATTCTTAATAAGGCAGCCTCTATGGAGAAGAGATTTGGCGAATATCTATGTTCCATAGATATATCTTCAGATGACGTATTGTTAATAGGGGAAGAATATGGATTTGATGAAGCCTTTGAGGTGGCACTTCAGAAGAGATTGAGGGAACTTAGAATATCGGAGGTTCCGCGCAAATGCACAGATGGAAGAGAAATCCTCAGACTGCCAACAAAAGAGGATTTGGAATGATTAGGAACATTTTTCCGAAAAAGATCACAAAGCATTCACTCTGGGGTTTTGCGATTTACACGGCGATTCTCGGAGCTTTCATCGTGCTTGATCAAAATATTCTGCACCTTATCGCTTGGTAAGTCTGCGGCGCAAACGCTTCATTTTTTACAGAAAGGCAGCAAAAAATGGATTGCACACAAACTGAGGAAAACATTCGCACGCTGTCCGCTGCAATTGCCCGGCTTGCAATTTTCCGAAACGAACTGCTCACTCGTCCCCTCGGAAAACTTTCCGAGCTTCTTCGCTTTGCCGATATCGGCAACGTGCAAAACGCTGCGGACGCACTTTCCGCTTTGACTTCGGAGCTTGTTTGCTGCGGCGCACGCAGAGTAAGCGGCAATATCTGGCACGATTACATTCTTGATACGGTGTTGCTGACCGACAACGTGTTTTCATGTGCCGCTGCTTCCGGAAAGGCGGACGATGCCGTCATTCACGCAATGCAGCTTGAGCTTTCCGCGCTGAAAACTCTTTCGGAGGCAGATGAAAACGTTTTGCACTCCATAATTTGCAATTGCACGGAACAAAAGCAAAAAAAGATAATATATAAGGAGGCAGTATTATGATCAAATTTGGTACCGGTGGTTTCCGAGCCGTCATCGGAGAAGATTTTACGAAGGAGAATATCCAGATCCTGTCCAAGGCACTGTGCGATAAGATGAAAAAGGAAGGTGTGGAGAACACCGGAATGGTCATCGGTTATGACCGACGTTTCCTGTCCAAGGAAGCCATGCAGTGGGCTGCAATGGTATTCGCGGCAGAAGGGATACATACAAAACTGATCAATAAATCCGTACCGACACCTCTGGTAATGTTCTATGTGATGAAGCATGACTACCAGTACGGTATGATGATCACGGCGAGCCATAATCCGGCAATCTACAATGGTGTTAAGGTATTCACCTACGGCGGCAGAGATGCAGACGAGAAACAGACCATGGAGATCGAGCAGTTTATCAATGAGGTGACGGATCTGCCTGTGAATGAAATGGATTATCAGAAAGCACTGGAAGCCGGACTGATCGAAGAAATCTATCCTTTGAATGAGTACCTGGACAGCATCATTGCCGCAGTAGATATGGAAGCTATCCGTGAAGCGGGACTGCGCGTGGCACTGGATCCCATGTATGGCGTCAGCGAGACCTCTATCAAGACTGTGCTGATGACTGCGAGATGCGAGGTGGAAACCATCCATGAACGTCATGATACGTTGTTTGGCGGTAAGCTGCCGGCACCTACAGCAGACACGCTGCGTGCTTTACAGAACTATGTTCTGGACAGAAAATGCGACATGGGAATCGCAACCGACGGTGATGCGGACCGTATCGGTGTCATCGATGAAAAGGGAAACTTCCTGCATCCCAATGACATTCTGGTACTGCTGTACTACTACCTGATGAAATACAAGGGCTGGCACGGTCCCGTAGTCCGCAATATCTGCACCACGCATATGCTGGACCGCGTGGCAGAGAGCTTCGGTGAGAAATGCTATGAGGTTCCCGTAGGATTTAAACATATCTCTGCGAAAATGTATGCAACGGATGCTGTCATCGGCGGAGAGTCATCCGGTGGTCTGACGGTGCGTGGTCATATCAAGGGTAAGGATGGTGTCTATGCATCTGCATTGCTGGTGGAAATGCTTGCTGTCACCGGCAAAAAGCTTTCCGCGATCATGGAAGAGATCCATGCACAGTTACGAAAAATGCTTTTGGAGATTTCATGAATGCGGCTGGTGGTGTGAATGGCAACATCACTTATGATTCTGACAGCATAAATGAAAAGAAAGACTATATGAGCATGATTGAAGAATTTATGCAGTTACAATATGATTCGAACAACTTATCAGGTTATCTGTCATATAAGGAATTGTATGATTACATAAATGACAGAACAGAGAGGTGATTCAATTAAATGGAAATATCAAATAATTATAGCACAGCAAAAGTGTGGAACACATCGAATAAAAATGTTTCTAAATCTTCTGAAAAAAACAAATGGAAATTAACGGATTCTTTAAAAGAGAAGATTGTTGATCTGGCAAAAAAAGATGCACAGGACAATGTATATATGGGAAATGCATTTATGAATTTGAGAAAGACGGAAGTAAGCAAAGTAGCCCCGAATAGAGCTGCTTTAATTGGAAAGTTTAGTCAATCAATGAATTCAGGTAATATGTCAGCAATGAAAGAAGTTGAGGAAGCAGACAAAAAATGGCTCTGTATGCTGTTTGGAATACCTTATGAGGCAAAATATCAGGGAACAGGGACAGGCTCGGCAATTCATGTATACAATGAAGAGGGCGAAGAAGTTTTGACCTATACAGGGGGAGTAGGCTGGCAGGAAAAAGAAACAAAAGCAGAGTCACAGGTTCATTCAGCATTAAAAATGACATATTATGAGGCATTTAGTGAGGCGAGAAAAGCATTAAATAGTGAAGAAAAGGCTGGCAGTATAAACGAAGACATAATATCACAAGGCAACTTCGATATGAAAGCGTAAAATGTGTGATTTAATAATGTGTCTTATATGGGAATGAGCAATGTATGGCAATGTTCAGGGAACAAAAAATCTAATGAGTCATTATGAAAGTGACGGTGATTATGTTAATTATAAAGTGTCACGTGATTAATAAGGAGGACTTGCACTATGCAGATTAATGCTAATTATTCTGTGAATGGCGTGCCGTATGATAATAAACGTAAGCAGAATAATATCCCTCAATTTAGTACGGAATGTGCGGTTCAGGAAAATGAAAATATAAATCAATATATGGCAGAACCACTGGTATATGTATGTGACTGTTATCAAAAATTTAATGTAGTGACAGGGATGCCCAAGAGTAACTTCGGAGATTCTTTTGGCTATGATATGCAGAAAGATATATCCAGTCATATGACCGATTTTTATGCCGGAAAGGTGAGCAGGGATGAACTTAATTCCTATTTTGAGGAATGTTGTACTTCCATGCGTACCTATCGGACAAGTCAGCATCAGACATCCGGAACCAATGAAGCAGATAATACACAAATCGTAAGTGAGATGTATGAGGTATTTGCAAAAGAAAATGCAAGGGCAGCAAGTCAGGCAAACTATCAGGAAGGAAAAGCATTGAATGAGAAATACTATTCTGATAGTCACAGTGACTGGACTTATTATAATTCAGATTATTACTATCAATGCAATGAAACCAATGCGGCATTGAGGGAATCTGTCAAGCAAATGACCGAAAAATGGGATTTGGATGAGATTGACTGTGATAAAATCGAAGCAAATTCCAGCCTTACATTAGACGGTGGTTTTGATTTTAACAGCACATGGAATTTTGAATTTAGAAATCAGGCTGGCAGGAGCAGTCTGGCAAAGGAATCAGCGATACCGCCTGAGAATTTTAAGATGTTTTTCAAGGAACAGGTAACATCTTTTACAGAGGACAATAAATTTAATGGAAATCTGAAAATAACAATCGGAGAGAATAATTACGATTTAAAGGTTCCATTTCAGACGTTACGCACCGGATCGGAAGGGGAAATTTGTAATGTCTGGGATTTGATGGAAGATTATTATCCGAAGTCAGAAGATACCTCTAAAGTTAAAAATTTCCTGGGGAATATGTCTGTATTTACACGGTGGTATGCATATGAAACAAGAATTAATGACATATTTGGTGATTATGAAGTGTCACATAAGGAGTTGAGTTAATGGGTATATCATTGTCAGGTATAGGAACTGTTGGAAAAGAGCAATTAATTTCCTCATG
>OGXH01002392.1_pt1 | contig 13060 bp, 9 predicted proteins | sample 1576241 | NCBI WGS metagenome assembly OGXH01 (sample SAMEA3541529, study PRJEB24748) | human gut metagenome | biome: human gut; feature: human-associated habitat; material: faeces | place: China | collected 2012
CCAGCTGATGGAAAAGCGGAATGCTTTCAGTCCCATATTCTTCATTCTCTGAATGTCTTCCTCATAATGATGGTAAAAATCACAAGACACATCACCTGTCTCTCCGTCTAAAATATTCTGTTTTCCTTCAGGGTTCTTACGCGTGTCATGGCAATGCACATCCCAAATGGATTCTCCTCTGCCGTCCTCATAAGCGGCTCCTTCAATCTGGTAAGCTGCTGTTGCCGCGCCCCAAGCAAAATCTTTGCGAAAGCTCATTCCGTTTCCTCCTTATTTATCCTTTTACTGCTCCGATGACAATACCTTTGACAAAGTACTTCTGGAAGAATGGGTAGACACACATGATAGGCAGTGCTCCCATAACCGCCACTGCCATACGAATGGAAATGGAGGGCATCTTCATGGTACTTGCTCCGGCTGCTGAAGCCTTTTTTATCATCTCAATATCATCCATCATCTTCTTCAGCAATACCTGAATACTGTACAGATTATCCCGGTTCACATAGTACAGACCATTCAGCCAGTCATTCCAGTAAGACAGTCCGATCAGCAGTACCAACGTCACGATAATGGGTTTTGACATAGGAAGCACTACTTTAGTGAGGATGTAGAGTTCTCCGCCGCCGTCGATCCTTGCCGCTTCGAGGACTTCCTCCGGGATGTTTGTCGTAAAGTATGTACGCATCATAATGACATTAAATGCGTTTAACAACAAACCGGGAACGATCAGAGCAAATATCGTATTTTTAATATGGAACATCTGTGTCCACATCATGTAGCCAGGCACTAGTCCACCGTTGAACAACATGGTAAAGAAAATATAAAAGGCAAAAATATTTCTTCCTGGCAGATTTTTTCTGGACAACGGGTAAGCGTATAAAGTAGTCAGCATCAGGCTCGTCAGTGTTCCCACAATTGTCACGAAAAAGGATATTGCGTAGCCTCTGACAATGGAGGTACTGTCCATCAGCAAATATTTATAGGCGGACAGGTCGATCTCCGTGGGCCAGAACCGGTAGCCTGTCTTCACCAGTGCCGTCTCTGAAGTGATGGAAGAACTGAGCAACAATATAAACGGCATGACACACATCAGAGACAATATAATTAATACGGTATTGATTACAACCTGGTATTTTGTATCTTTTATGACCATAATCTCATCTCCTTAAAACAGTGCATTTTCACGGCTGACCTTGCGGACGATCATATTGGCGGTCAGTACCAGAATGAATCCAACGATGGACTGATAGAAGCCTGCTGCCGCAGACATACCCACGTTGTTCAGTGTTGTTAGTCCGCGATATACATAAGTGTCGATCGTATTAGTCACATCGATCAAGGCTCCGCTGTTCATGGGTACCTGATAAAACAGGCCGAAGTCTGAATAGAAAATACGTCCGATGGACATCAGCACCAGCGTGATGATTGTGGGTTTCAGACTGGATAGTGTCACATATCTGACCTGCTGCCATCTGGTAGCTCCGTCAATCACCGCCGCTTCATAATAGGTCTTGTCGATTCCCACCACCGTTGCGAAATAGATGATGCTGCTGTAGCCGAAATTTTTCCATAGATAGACAAATGTAATAATCAAAGGCCAATACTTTGGCTGTGAATACCAGGCGATGCCATTCTTGCCCAAAGGCTCCAAAATAGAGTTATTAATGAATCCGTTCTGTGTATTTAAAAAGCCATATACAATATAGCTGACGATGACTGTGGAGATCAGATAAGGGATCAGAATCAGCGTCTGATATAGTTTTTTCTTCGTCTTGGATCTCACGTCATTCAACAGAATTGCTACCGTAATGGCCAGGATATTCCCCAGGATAATAAATATTGCATTATATAATAATGTGTTTCTGGTAATATTCAGTGCATCTTTTGTGGCAAATAGATAAGTAAAGTTGTCAAGTCCGATCTTCGGGCTCTTAAACATTCCCAGTTTGTAATCATATTTTTCAAATGCCATGATTAGTCCCGCCATGGGGATATAGTTGTTGATAAAAATGTATACAGCACCGGGGATCAACATGAGATATAAAGGAAGATAACGTCTCCATTTTACGAAAGTACTCTTCTTATTCATGAGTATTACCTGTTCCTTTCTTTTGAAAGAGGTCCCACCAAAGAACTGGCGGGACCTCTTTTGGCTTCAAAGCTTATATTTTAGGTTTGGACGATTATTTTTATGATTTGTAGTGCTTTAGTTCTGCTCTGCAAGCCATGCATCCAGCTGTGCCTGCTTAGCTTCGATAATGGTGTTGATACCTGCTGCATCCAGTTCCTGATTCATCTGGGGGATAGCTGTCTCAGGATCCAAGCATCCGGTCAACAGACCTGCACGATATTTCTCTACTACATTGTTACATGCAGTTACTTCATTCAGTACTTCTGAGTTGTCCCATACAAATCCTTTTGCAGGAGAGGGCTGTGCATTCTTATTGAACTCACCCAGTTGCTCCCATACATCAGGATCATCACCTTCCCATACATAGGTAATCTGTTCATTAGGCCAAGCCCAACCTACGGAAGAGTATGAAGTATTGGAAGAATCCACACCTTCCGGATAGGTGATCACACCCTTGCTCTCATCTGCGAATACCCAGTTGTCACCTTCGATACCGTTGACTAACAGGTTGGATACTTCATGGTTGGTGTACATCAGATTCAGCATCTGCATTGCCTTTTCAGGGTTCTTGCTGTTATTAGCAATGCACCAGCTTGCATTTACCATGCTTGTGGTAGAATGGGGTGCACCGTTCTCCATCTGTACTACTACGATGTCTTTACCGCATTTTCTGGTCTCTTCTGCTTCAAATCCTGCCTTGAAGGAAGTGAAAGTACCAAAACCGACACCTGAGTTGAAGAATTCCTGATACCCTTCTGTGGTATTAACTGCATCCGGCATCATCAGACCTTCCTGTGCCCATTGGTATACCCACTTGCAATATTCCTTGAAGGAATCTGTATCGTAGAAATTCACTACCTGGGTACTGTCGGAAAGTGCATTTTCCAGTACGCCCAGATCATCGCTCAGCACGTCACATGCCCATGCCGGATAGATCATTGTTCCGCCGTTGGGAACCAGGGGATACATATCCGGATATGCTTCTTTTACTTTTCTTAGATTGGCATCCAAATCTTCGTAAGTCCATGGAGTGGAGTAGTCGATTCCCAGTTCATCCGCAATGGATTTTACCATTTCAAAGCCACGCCCCTGTGCCTTATCCTTGTTCATCGGTACTCCGTAGATACTTCCGGATACGGTAGAGCACCGCCAGTCATCCTCGGAGATACCAGACAATACATCCGGTGCATATTCTGCCAGCAGATCATCCAGGGCAACAATCTGGTTTGTAGTTGCCATGGTGGACATGGATACCTGCCAAGGCATTGCGAAGAACAAATCCAGATCTTCTCCGGAAGCCAGTGCCAAATTCAGCTGCTCTGAGCTTACACCAGTCAGAAGGTTTACTTTTACACCTATGGCGGGCTCTGTGATCTCGCTTACTGCTGCCGCAACCTTTTCTGCAGCCTCCGTTGTGGAATTATTGTACGCGTAGATGGTAATGGTGGTCACATCATCATTTGACGCTGCCGCCTGTGTGCTTCCTGCCGCACTGTCTGTGCCTGCACTCTGTGAAGCGTTGTTATCTGCGGTAGATCCGCATCCTGCAAGAGTCGTTACTGCCATCGCGGTAGCAAGTCCTGTTGCCAATAACTTTTTGATTTTCATAAATTTCTTCTCCCTTCGTAGGTCTTCATTGATGATGAATTCATTATAAAAAAATCCCACAATCGTATCTATCTGTTAAAAATGTTGTTTGTGTCAAAAAAATAAGTTTTTTTACTTTCCGCATTCCGGAATATCAAAAATGTCACATTCTATTGTAAAAAATGTGACATTTTGAAAATACTATTCGTTTGTGTGCCCGGTCTCTTCCCGATCCTCCGTAGGTGAAACCCCGTTGATCTTCTTATAGCTTTGGGAAAAATGGGAAAAGTTGGTATATCCCACTTTCATGGCGATCACACTGATGGGTAACACCGTCTCTCGGACCATGTTCCGGGCAAGCGTCATTTTCTCTGAGATAATATATTCTTTTAATGACATTCCCGTTTTGTTTTTAAACAACACAGAAATATAATTGGCGTTCAGGTGCACCGCATCGGCAATATCATCCCTCTTGATATCCTCATCCATGTGGCTTCGGATATATTGGAATATCTCATCGATCTGGGTCTCCTTCCCCGACTCCGTATTCCGCAGTTCATGCAGTCTCGCCGTCACATATTTTACCAGCCATAGCGTATCTTCCGTGTAAGCATAGGCAGACATGGCACGTTGCATGATCTCTTCCTCCGGGAACAACTGCTCCATATCCATATTTAATTTCTGGAGTACCAGATAGATTACACCCATAATCTTCTGGTAAAACCGCATCAAATTTTTGGAATTCAGTTGATCCTCCGCCGCCAATCTCTGCAAGGTATCCGAAGCGTCTTTTACCACGGTATCATACAGTTCATTTTCTAGAAGTTGTACCCAGTTCTCGCAGTAGTGTTCCTCTGCTTTCCGTTCCTTCTGCTTGCTCTCCTGCACATTGTAGATTCCTTCTTTGCGTCCCACATTGTTCTGGTCGGCTTTTTTCAGGGCCCGCGCTAGCTCCCAGACCGCCTGCCGATCCTCCAGTGCACCGTAATATATGGCAACTCCACAGTCGAAAAATTTCTGAAATGTAATCTGAAAACGCTCCATCTGATGATACATGGATTCTTCATTCAGTTCTGCCGCACTGTCGGTGCACAGAAGTACATAATAGATTCCCTTTTCCTGCTGGCAGAGAAGTGCTTTCCAGGCGTAAGGGTAGAACAGTTCTTCCAGCACATTGGAAATCGTATCATATAACAGTGCCTGATCCCAGTTCTCCAGTCCCTTTCCCCAACGAACCACATCCAGCAGGCTCAGTCTGGAATTTTCCGTCACACAGATCCCTATTTCTTCGAGGTTGCGCATGGCTATTTCCACGTCATTCTTCTCCTCCGAGAACAGATCCGCCAACATTGCCCCCAGGACAACCCCCTTTTTATTCTTCAGCAGCTGTCCGTAGCGGGAATCCTCGTTGACCCGCTGTTTCATCCGGATCTTCTCCGTCGCTCTTCCCACGGCATCCTCGATCTCTTCATATCTCGCAGGCTGTAAAATATAGTCAAAGCTTCCCAGCGCCACAGCCTCTTTGGCATACAGGAAGTCCGCATGTGCCGTCAGGAAAATCGTCTCCACATCCATTTCCTGCTTTCTACACCATGCCAACAGGCTCAGCCCGTTTTCCACCGGCATTTCAATGTCGCACAGCATGATATCCACCGGCTTCTCCAGCAGGACCTGTTTTGCTTCATAGGCATTATATGCCTTGTATATCTGCGAAATCCCCAGACGATCCCAATGCACCCCAAACATGACACCGCTTACCACATTGATCTGATCATCTACTATTAATACATTAATATTTTCCATAGGGTAAATACATCTCCACACAAGCTCCGTTCGAGTTGCTATATAATATTGTTGCTTTTTCCTCATAACGTATTTTAATACGTTTCCAGACATTCTGGATACCGATCCCCGCGGTCTTCTCTTCTGCGAATTCTTCCTTGTTCAGAAAATGTAGTACATCTTCCGGAAAACCGGGACCGTTGTCCAAAATCGTAATACACACATAAGTATCCTCCGGTGTCTCTCCAGGGAGTAACGATACCCGGATACTGATGAGCAGTGTTTTTTGGGACTGTACACCGTATTTCACTGCATTCTCCACGAAAGTCAGCACTGACAACGGCAGGATCTGAAATTCTTCCAGTTTTTCGTCCACGGCAATGTTGTAATTCACCGGTACGGACAATCCCAGCTGTGACAGTTTCAGGTAGGATTCCACGCTCTCCATCTCTTTCCGGACACTAGTGGTATCTTCCTCATAAGTAATCACTTTTCTGAGGTAAGAAGACAGCGCCAGCGTCAGTTCCTGAATGGAGTGGTATTCCTTCTGCTCCGCCAGCGCATAGAAATTCTTCAGGCAGTTCAGAAAAAAGTGGGGGCGGATCTGAATCTGTAAATACTGAATCGTTGCATTCTGAATCCTGCGCTCCTGCTCATAGGCATCGATCTTCAGCTTCTGGATCTGATCCATCATATGATTAAAGGTAGTCGCCATCAGACGGAATTCCTCCACATCACTGTTTTCCTCCGCATAGGCGTTCAGATCACCCTCAGCGATCTCTTCCATGGTTGCTTTCAATCCCTCTAAGGGTGCCACAAAGAAACGATACATATAAAAATACAGAATCGGGATCAGCAGAATAAAAATAAAGCTGCAAAACAGCAGAAACCACTGCAAAGCTCCCATATAGTTCCAGAAGCTTCCGTAGGGACTGATGTAATACTGCACCAGATCACCGTAGGGCAGTTGCTCATACACCACAAGGTATCGCTCCATTCCTTTCCCCGTGATGTAATAACCCTTGGAATTCTGTTTCAGTTCGATCTGTTTCTCTTCCAACAGTTTTTTCTGATTCAGCGCCTGTCCGTCCTGCGTTGCATAGACCAGATAAGACGATCTTCCCTCAACTTCCGAGGAGGGCTTCATAAACTGGTCGAAATCCATGACCGCACCGATATACATCGAGCCGTATTTCAGAATCCGGATCAGGAAATAGTCATCCCCCACCGGAATCACATACCAGTCACTATTCAGTTCCCCCTGCTTCATCTCCTCATAGACAGCCCGACATATTCCAGACTGTTTGGTCGGCACATAGCGAGTACCCGTGGCATGTTTGATCCGGACCAGATCGTTACTCTCCGAATAAAATTCCAGTGCCACCAGTCCATCCACATCCGAAGTCAGATATTTTGTAAAATCTTCCAGAATGTTCTGCCCGCACAGATAAGCCTGTAATGACTCCAACGGATAATTGAGTCTCCTGAAATCATTTTCTACCATTTCCAAGATCATATAAGACTCGACCGTTTTAATACTTTTCTCATAAAACTGTTCGTAAATATAGCCGGTACCGGCTGCGCTCTGGGCAGCCTGCCGGTTCAGCGCTATCATAGAATAAACATTATATATGATCAGTGTCACCGCAAGAGGCAGCACCATAGCGCATACGGTCAGCAATAAACGTTTTCTTACTCTTTTCATTTCTTTATAATGTTATACTTTCAGATTCTTATTACGGTCTGACCGGCGTACCATCCGGCAGACGGCTGAACAGCCAGCCAAAATTCACATTTTCGTTTGCAGGATATTTTTTTGCTAATTTCTCATCAAATCCGGTTCCGATTCCAGGCGCACCGCTTAAATAAGCGTAACCGTTCCGGACTTCGGGACAGCCGGGGAATACTTCCCGCTCCGCATCCTCAAAGCCGGAGAATTCCTGAATACCAAAATTAGGCATCGCAAGATCCAAGTGCATCTGCGCCGCCATTCCGATCGGCGACAGATCATTGGGACCATGCCATGCAGTACGCACCTGATATACATCTGCAAAATGAGCCAGTCTGACAGCAGGAGTGATGCCTCCGATATCACTTAAGTGTACCCGGATAAAGTCGATCCACTGGTTCTGAATGATCGTCCGCCATTCCGTCTGGTTGGTGAACAGTTCCCCGATTGCCAGCGGTACACTTGTCTGTTCTCTCAGATATCTAAGATATTCTCCCTGATCTGGTCTCACGCAATCCTCCAGGAAGAACAATTTGAATGCTTCCATCTCTCTGGCAAATGTCAGAGTATCTGCCAGAGATAGTCTCTCATGGACATCATGCATGATCTCCAGATTCCATCCGAATTCCGTTCGAACCTTGTCCATAAGCTCTACAACGCTCTGCATATACAGTCTCGGGTTATAATAGGCGCCTTCCGGTGCATTTTCCGGCTTTACCAGCACCTGTCTGCTGTCAAGGTTACCACCATAGAGCCCCATGTGACAACGAATATATCGATATCCCTCTTCCACATAACCATAAATACATTCTCTGACTTCTTCCCAGTTTTTTCCGTCGGCATGCCGGTACAGGGCAATTCCTTCTCTGCATTTTCCCCCGAGCAGATCATAGACCGGCATTCCCGCCAGTTTGCCCTTGATGTCCCACAATGCCTCATCTACTCCGGACATAGCGTTGTTCAATACCGCACTGTTTCTCCAATAGGAACTGCCCATCATAGACTGCCAGATTTCCTGGATGTTCTGTACATTTTTTTCCACAAACAGAGGCTTCAGATACTCCTCCACTGCGGTTACCACCGCTTTGTGTCTCCACGTAAAGGTGGCACAGCCGTAGCCGTACAGCTCCGGCTCCGATGTTTCTACCTTCACAACCACCAGGTTGATCCCCCTGGGGGCGGTGACAAAAGTTTTCACATCTCTGATTACAATTTCACTCATAAAATTCCTCCTTCTGTATCTTTCCGATACGAAATGATTCCTTTTATAAGCTTTGATGCCAAATATCGTCCAGCATCAGTTTAGCATAAGACCACACAAATAACAAATGAAATATTCCTATTTGCCATTTTCTGAAAGGCTTGTTAAAATCCCATCTTTGACACTTTATAGAGCCAAAAACAGCCATGCCCCCCAGTGTTTATCTGTGGTATGGCTGTTTTGGCTTTTGCATCGATATTGTACTATTTTGTAAATTGTGCTATTATTTCTGTTTTGTTTCTTTGATGATTGTCCGCATATCTGCCTTCGAGATGAATTCATAATCCGTTCGGAAACCGAAGGCTGTGTGCAGGGCATCTGTCAGTTTCGTCGTTTGTAGGAAGGAATGTAGCCGCTGTCTTTGGACAGCAGGGTCATATTCATTTCCCGGAGTGTCTTCAAAATTTCGCTGCAGGTGAATTCTTCTAAAAGCTTTTTTTCCAGCAGTCGGTACACCAGAAGACTGATGTAACAGGTCAGGAAATGCGCTTTTATGCTGTCTTCTCGTCTTACAAAAACAGGTCTTGCTTCGAATTCTGTTTTCATGATCCGGAAGTTTTCTTCGATCTCCCAGCGGCGTCTGTTGATGTTGATGACTTCACGGACATCTCCTTCCAGGTTCGTTACCACTGCATAGAAACCGTCATACATGGCTTCTTCCCGGATACGCTCTTCATCCAGCTGGAAAATCTGTTTCTGTGCGATCTCTCCGTCACCGGTAACTGCTGTTTTCTGAATGAAACGGGAAGGATCGTTAGGACTTTTTCCTTTCCTGGCTTTATCCGGGGACTGCATGATCCTGATGGCACGTTCGATCTGACCGGCCCGGATCCTCTGCTGGTATGCCTTGTATTTCGGGGAGTATGTGATGATAACGGTTTCATCCATGTCTTTCGTGACAATGGGGTATTCTTTGTAATAAACAGTGTTGTACACTTCGGGGTCAGTCTCATCCAGCGTGGAAATGTCTATGAACTTATCTGACCCCTGAACCTTGAACTGTGTCGGCAGGAGCGCCAGCTCACGTTCTTCCTTTTTCATTTTTTTCAGGGAATACGTGATCACATAAGATCTGTTTCCAAAGCTGTTAAAAAGGCGGTTGCCCTTACTGCCAAGCCCGGCATCTGAGCAGAAGATAAACTCGCTGCAGTTAAAATCCCGGATCACTTTCGTCTCCAGAGGCTTCAGGGTAAGCTGTTCGTTCTGGTTTCCGGGATACAGGTCAAAGGAAAGAGGGATGCCGTCTGCATCCATGAAAAGCCCCATGGTCACGATAGGATTTGGTCTGTGTTCCTTGCTTTTTCCATACTTTTTCATGCCATCTTCCGCTTCAATCTCAAAATAATAGTTGGTGCAGTCGTAGTAAAGGATTTTTGAGTTACGCGGATGGACAAAGTTAGAGTTCTGGTAAAGCTCTTCCTGAAGGTAATCCGATTCTTCTGCGAGAACGGAAAGGGAATGGTAAAGATTCTGCAGGGAATACTTTGGCGGTTCCAGCAGGGACTGGCAGTAAGAGAAGCTGCTGAGCTTGCTGGAAGGGGAAAGTATCCTTGCATAGATCAGATCCGTAAGGATAGCATGGAAATCGTAAGTAAACCTGTGATGGTTGCGGATATTTCTGCAGATGTTGTCGAGCCGCAGTTCGGTGCAGGGCTGCTGCAGGAACAGATAGCCGACGTTGAAGATCCGCTCTTCGTCCAGTGGGATACGGGCAAGCGGGGAAAAGGAGACCGTAACTTTTTCCCTGCGCTGGTTGTAGAGCAGAGTTTCTTTTTTCGCTTCTTTTTTCGCCCAGTCCATCATGGCAGCTTCGTTTCCGGAAAACTGTGCCAGAAGATCATTGTACTTCCCAAGTTTTTTGTAGTTGCGAGAAGAAGTTTTACCGTTGTCTTTGCGGTAGGACTGTGTAATGTAAACATCCTTGTTATCTTTACTGCATGTAATATTGATATACATAAGTGAACCTCCCAGTTAATTCTAACTAACTATAACCAGTACAAAAAAGCACGTATAAAATCATAAAATTTGACAAAAAAATAAGCCATAAATGGCTTAAATAAAGGATTTACATCAGAACGCTAAAAAAAGAAGTGTCAAACTCCCGATAACTATATCAAACATTACTAAACATTACAACAACATTACAATTACATCATAGGTGAAAATTTACTTGCATTTCTGCCTATGGTACAGTAGGATAAGGACTTTAAATAATATATGACATTATATAAACATTATTACAACATTACTGAAACATTATTCACTATAATGACAGGTACAAGTCCCATTCGTATATTAAATGCAAAAACAGCATGCGAGTGCCTATTTCTCATAGAAATTTTAACATTTGCCATTTCCCGTAAGTCTTGTTAAAATGAGGATATGAAAAAGAAAAATTTATGTAAAACGTTAGTAAAAACCATGTGTATCGTGCTGGGGATTCTCATCCTCGCACTGTTGGCTTACATCGTCTACCTCTATGCCAGTTATTACAGGATCGAGGACAATCAGGAACTGGTGGTGGAGGCACCGGTCGACGATACTACCACAGGTGCGGCTGCGGTGCTGGCTACGGATACGGAATATTCCGCAGTGACCTACAACATCGGTTTCGGTGCTTATCTGCCGGCTTACAGCTTCTTCATGGACGGCGGTACCTCCTCCTGGGCGGAGAGCCCTGAGACCGTACAGTATGCCATAAACGGTGCGGGAGAGCTGGTGAAGTCATTAGACCCGGATTTTGCGCTGATCCAGGAGATCGATCTGGATGCCACCAGAAGCTATCATACGGATGAGTACGAGATGCTGCGCAACATTCTGCCGGAATATACTACTGTATTTGCACAGAATTATGATTCCGCCTTCCTGTTCTATCCGTTTACACAGCCCCACGGCAGCAGCAGGGCAGGACTCGGACTGTTTTCGAAATATCCGGTGTCTTCTGCTCTGCGCCGAAGCTTCCCCATCTCAACTTCCTTCAGCAAGTTCTTCGATCTGGACCGCTGCTACAGCGTCTCCCGGATCCCGGTGGACAATGGCAAGGAGCTGGTGATCTTCAATCTGCATATGTCCGCTTACGGCAACAGCGATGCCATCCGCCAGGGACAGATTGAGATGCTGTGCAATGATATGGCAAAAGAATACGAAGCCGGCAATTATGTGCTCTGCGGCGGCGACTTTAACCACGACCTGAAGGCTTCCGAAGAGGATACGGAGAGCTGTGAGTCCTGGGCATTTCCTTTTCCGAGAACGGAACTGCCGGAGCATTTTGCTTTCTGCCTGGATCTGTTAAGTACAGAGGAGCAGGCAGCGCTCTGGAACAGTGCCAGAAACGCAGATATGGAATATGTCCCCGGTGTAACTTATACCGTAACTTTGGACGGATTCATTATCTCCGACAATATAGAGTGCCTGTCCTACGAGAATGTAAACACCGGCTATTCCTACTCCGACCATGATCCCGTGAAGGTGGAGTTCGTGTTAAGATAGTGTCAAGATTCGCAAAGTGCGTTGACAGTGTTTGTCCTTTTTTGTAGAATGAGGACACAGTTAAGAGGGAGTAGTTCCCGGATGGTTTCTGATAAAGTGGTAACCTAGAATGGTAACCGAATGATACATGAAGCTGTCCGGAATGATAATCGTCATCACGTCCGTCGGACCGGTTATTATTGTAAGCAACGAGACTTTTATCGATCATTTTTGATGCGGTAAGAGTCTCTATTTTTATACTTTTTTATTTTTATACTTTTTATAAGAATACGTGAGTCACCGCAGGAAAGGACAGCTTATGGAATACATATTGTTACTCGTAGGATTTATACTTCTGATCAAAGGTGCAGACTTTTTCGTGGAGGGAAGCTCCTCCCTGGCGGGGATCCTGAAGGTCCCCAGCGTCATCATCGGTCTGACCATCGTCGCCATGGGCACCAGTGCTCCGGAGGCCTCCGTCAGCATCAATGCCGCACTGGCTGGCAGTAATGATATCGCCATCAGTAACGTCGTCGGCTCGAATATCTTCAATGGTCTGGTGGTCGTGGGTATCTGCGCATTCCTGCACAGCTTTATGCCCCACGGAGAGATCCTGAAGCGGGATATGCCGTTAAATATCCTGGTAACCGTCGTATTATGTCTGATGTTTTTAGATGGCAGCTTAAGCCGCATTGAGGGTGCAGTCCTGCTGCTGGGCATGATCGTATATCTGGGATTTATGATCTATTCTGCCCGGAAAAACAGAGAAGAGGGCGAACCCGGCAAGATCCTCTCTCTTCCCCGCAGTCTTTTGTATATTGCCGGAGGTCTGGCTGCCGTTATCTTCGGTGGGGATCTGGTGGTAGATAAAGCCTGCATCATAGCTACGAATTTTGGTGTCAGCCAGAATTTCATCGGACTGACCATTATCGCCATCGGCACCTCCCTGCCTGAGCTGGTGACCTCCATCGTTGCCACGAAAAAGGGAGACAGCGGGCTGGCGCTGGGCAATGCCATCGGCTCCAACCTGTTCAACATCCTGTTTATCCTCGGAATGTCCGCGGTGATCAGCCCTCTGCATGTCCTCGGAGAGTCCGTCATC
>OGXH01002393.1_pt1 | contig 13058 bp, 11 predicted proteins | sample 1576241 | NCBI WGS metagenome assembly OGXH01 (sample SAMEA3541529, study PRJEB24748) | human gut metagenome | biome: human gut; feature: human-associated habitat; material: faeces | place: China | collected 2012
AATTTACGGTTGTGACGGATTCTTTGCCGTTGCAACCAAAAGACAGGAGGAAACATGCCGGGCCGATGCACCACCTACAGCAGCCAAGATGAAAAGTAGAAGGAAAAAGAGTTTTCTCATATATCTGTGTTTTTATTATTTTCTGCAATATACATCCCGATGCCCCGTTGGGAAGCGATGAATGAGCCGCCAACCACACGCCGGCCAACGTAGAACACGGCAGACTGTCCCGGAGCAATGGCAGAAGCCTCCGACAAGAAGCGCACCAGCAGACGCCCGTCCTCCAGGCGCTTCACGGTGCAAGGGATGGGTTTGCTGCGGTAGCGGATGCGCACGGTAAGCTCTTCACTGCCAAAGAATTCCGCCTCATCAATCAGTTTTTCCTCTTCGGCAAGCATGTATCCAGCTTTCAACTGCTCCGCATCGCCCAGCATCACGGTGTTCTTCTGCGGATTGATTTTCAGCACGTAGGCGGGTTTGCCCAAAGCAATCTCCAGCCCCTTCCTCTGCCCGATGGTGTAGTAAGGGAATCCTTTGTGCCCGCCCAGCTTGACGCCTTCCGAATTGACAAACCATCCCGGCCCCACCTCGCTGTCTATCTCCGGGGAGTGCTCGCGCAAGAAGTCGCGGTAGTCGCCCTTGATGAAGCAGACTTCCATGCTTTCCCCTTCTTCCGCCTTAAGCGTATATCCTTTATCACGAAGATACTCGCGAACCTGCATCTTGGTGAAGGCTCCCAACGGGAAGATACATCGCTTCAACACCTCCTGCCCCAGTCGCCAAAGGAAATAGGACTGGTCTTTCTTATCATCATCCCCGGCAACAATGTAAACCTTCCCGTTCCGTTCCTCCAGACGGGTGTAGTGTCCGGTAGCAATGAATGCACATCCCAGCCTGTCGGCCCACTCCGTCAGGATACGGAACTTGAATAACGGGTTGCACATCACACAAGGATTGGGAGTACGCCCCCGACGATATTCATCGATAAAGTTTTGAACGATAATCTGCCGGAAAGCCTCACGCTCATCTGCCACATGGTGCTCGATTCCCATACTGTCGGCAAGGTTGCGGGCTTCCACCGGTTCGTCTCCCCACACCCACATGGTGAGGCCGACTATCTCATAGCCCTGTTCCCTCAACATCAGGCAAGTGGCGGTACTGTCTATACCTCCGCTCATTCCCACTAATACTCGCTTTTCGGATTTGTTCATATTCTGCCATTCATTCATATAATCTGCAAAAGTACACGTTTTCAAGCAGAATACACAGCTTTTCAGCTAAAGAGAGAGTATTTTCATCCTCCACCGCCTTCACCTTCTTCCTCAATCTTTCTATTCATCGGCTTTTCCGGTAAGACCTCTTTCCTTCGCACTACCGCACCTCATAGGTGTTCCGGTATTTTCTTATCAATTACGCATCTGTCTTTGATTATACCTCCTTTCCTCTTAGCATAACCATTTATGAATCAACAGATAATCAGTGCAAAAAAATGTAGCCATTTTGCACTGATGCTACACCCCTACTACAGTGAGGTTAGCAGCAGGCAATTGACAGCTCCCGAGCCTTCAACGGGAAAGCGAACGCAAGGAGCTTACCCGATAATCCACTTACTGCCCGGTATCAACGAGATGAGCTTGGTTACCACGAAACAACTGATAAATGTACATACCGCTATTACCGGAATGGCAGCCACAGTGGGTAATCCCAATGTAGACTTAAACACCAATACCCACAAGCCAAGCCAGAAAATGTGCATAAGGAACATGCCGTAGCTGAGTTTAGACATTTCGGCAATGATGCGCGGAGGCTGCGGAATGCTGATACAGCCGAACAACAAAAATGTGCCTGCAGTCAACGCCACGCAATTAAGGGTGCAGAAAGCCCATCCCACCTCAATGACCGGCGTAGAATGAACCACTCCCGGAACAGCCTGGACATAGAACGACCATATGGTAGCCGCCGCGCCGACCAGCATAAGCAGGAAACCGACCCGCAGACGCAAGGAGCGCCCCCAAGTAAGATGCACGCGGATATAATGTGCCAGCACAAGGTAGCCCAAATAACCCGAAAAATACCATAACATGTGATATTCGTTCCAGAAACACTGTCCCCATACCTCACCAAACCAACGGTTGAGGAAAGGTATACAAGTAGAAATCAGAAACAGTCCGATGAAGAAACGTTCTTCTTTGGCCGAAACCTTCTCCAGCCACGGTGAGATGACCGGGATGAACAGATAAAGACCTATCAACGGATACATGAACCAGAAGTGCCCGGCAAGCGCAGGAAAGTTCAGCCAGATACGTGAAAGGTCGTTCAGAGATTGTTCGCCGTCCATCTGTCCCCACAACATGGGCAACGTGCTATACAGCACCATGAAAAAGACGAACGGCGGCATGATGCGCAGGAAACGTTTGCGATAAAACTGCCAACAGCTCTGCCCTTTCTTCATCGGTGCAAGCAGGTAAGCCGAAACAATCATAAACAGAGGCACAGACATACGGGAGAAGCCATCGTAAACTGATACCCACAACCTATCGGCCTCATTCTGAAGGAAAGACTGCGGTCCTGCCATGTCCGTAGAGCCGGCGGCTCCATAAAAATTCTCGCTGGCATGGACCAACATGACCAAGAAGCACGCAAACACGCGCACATAATCCAAAAAAGCAATTCGTTTCATCGTCAATACAGTGTTTTTTATATTTCTACTTTCTTCTTCATTCAATACTGTTCAGCAAGTCTATCTTCCCTTCATTCACCAGTTTCTGAATCAATTCTCCAAACAGCGTGTTCTGCCAAGTCAACCAAGGGATATGGGGGGTATCCAAGAATACAATAAATCAATCTGAGGGGACAAAATTACAAATACTTATCTTTGCCTGCAAATTTATATATAACGAAAAGTCCGTATCATCCTCGCTCCTATAGAAGCGGAAGATGTACGGACTGGATGAGAAGTAGATACGGAGAGATTAGGAAAGCAGCATGGAAAAGTTATGACGCAGGTACTCCCGTCACAATTCCCCGGCCATGTGTCCCTATATAAACCCGCCCATATTCCTGCATATCACCGCAGATATGCAATACCAGGCCATATTGATGGGCATCATCGTTGATACGTACCCAAGAGTTCGCCGCATCGTCAGAACGGAAGAAACCATATTGCCCGTTGACTACGCCTATCAGGTAGATGGCAGGATAATCATTGCCTGGCTTTGCCTTGCCAAAACCAAAAGCATAGATGGTACGTACCTTATCCAAAGCTCGGAAATCAAATTTTTCTGAAGCAGCAGAGCGGTACAAACCATCATAAGCTGCAATCCACAAATCTTTTTCATGACCGGGAGTAGCGTAGATACGGTCTTGCCCTCCACGCGGATCTCCTCTTCGTACGGCGGCACCGGCATTACCCCGTTGGAACCGTTTAACAGTTAAATTCAATGTGTCGGCATGAAAAGTCGCCCCACCATCCTCGCTGCTATACAATATTTCGGCCACAGCATCTACAGCATAAAAACGTTGGGGGGTCACCTTGTCTGCAATGACGCGGATATTCTTAGGCAAACCACGACAAGATTGCCAAGAAGCCCCTTTATCACGAGTCAGATAAGCCTCCGAGCGGTCGGGTGTCCAAATCCAAGAAGAGCCGTCTGCTGCCACGGCGATATGCCCATTACGAGATTTTTCAGTCGGAACAGTGGCACACATAGTCCAGTGCCTGCCTCCATCTTCTGAATATGAATCTGAATATGAAATAGTCTTTGCACCCGGCTGATGGCCGAACAGTGTACCAACCCTAACTATCAAATCCTGCTTCAGCCAGGCACCCGTCACTCCATTCGTATTTCCGAAATGAGGATTGGTATGGCTGCCCAACGGGTCGGGCCGATTGAGGTCGAAATGCGTAAAGCCACCATAATCACCGATACCGGAAATCAGACGCGCCCCTTTTTCGGGAGCATAGAGTTCGAGGGGCACGGTCCCTTCGATACCGGCAGACATGATACTCCATTTCACCGGTTCCCCACGTTCCACGGCAGAGAGATTAAAAGTTTCCCAACCACCGAAACCGGTGGTAAACATGGCATGTTCGGCGTCGGCAGGGTCTATCTCAATATCGAACATCCAGTGCAGAGGGGCTACTTTTGTATAGGGAGCCTTAGAATAATCATACTCATATCCCGTCTTGAAAATCGGTTTCCAGCTCTTGCCACCGTCAGTCGTACGGAACATCTCATCACTTTTATAACCGTGCTTGCCCCCCAGACTGTGTGTACTGGCAATCAGATGCTTCGGATTACGAGAATCTACAGATACGGCTGCATAGCCAAATCCTGCCTTTTCGCCACCTGGCAGTCTGACGGGAGAAATGTCTGTCCATTTGCCTTTACGGGTATCGTATTTCCATACGCCTCCATCCCCCATCTGGCTTGGACCGGGAGTATCTCCATACGTCAGAACCAATTGCCCGTCACCGGTCAAGACCATATGCGTGGGGCGATACTGCACCGGCTGTCCCCCGACCGGCTGCCAACTTTCACCATAGTCGTGGCTCACGAACAGATTTTCCCTGCCCATCAATGAAACTGCCACATAAATGTCACAGGTGCCGCGCCCATCACGAGTGCCTTGTGCATCATAGGCAACACAGACAATGCCACTGCCGCGATTCCCCCATGCGACACGGTCGGCGGGATTGAACTTCTCGGAGACATCCGGGAAAGACACCACCCGTGCCCAGCTCTGTCCTTTATCCGTACTGCGCCACAAGCCATGCAAACGGGTCCCCATATAAATGATATTCCCATTCTGCGGGTCCACCATCATCCGTTCCCCATTGCCACGCCCATTCTCGTTGCCGCCCATCGTAAAGGGCACATCGACACGAGTAAAGGTTCTGCCGCCATCATAAGAACAAAGTATGGCCCCATTGGAGCTACTGGTATACGTACCGCAGGCAATATACACGTTCTGCGGATTCTGCGGGTCGATGGCAATGCTCTCCACCCCCTGCAGATTACTTTCATCCAGACTTATCCAGTCCAGCAAAGGCGTCCATTGGTTGGAAACAGCGTCCCACCGATAGGCTCCTCCCATATCGGTGCGGCAATAACGGACACCAGGAGCTTCCGGGTGAAAAACGATACCGTCCACAAAGCCTCCTCCCACTATCGGTACGCTCTTCCATTCGTAAGAAACGGAATTCACCGGAGATATATCTTGAGCAAGCATCGGCATGCCGCCCAACATCAAACTTATTCCTGCTAAAAACAACTGTCTTTTCATAAGCATCAAGGTCCTAAAACAAACATTCTTTATATTGCTTCCAAAGATAAGAATATTTCATTGATATTTCAGGCTGAAACATTTGACACTTCGCATATACAATACTAATAAACAACATATTAACAAAAACAAGAAACTAAATCAAGCCATAAAAAGATTAAAATAGTACCCATAAGAACTCTCCTCTCCAACAGCTTTTGTAACAACAATGCAACATATATGACACAAAAACACAACACGCATGTCCGAACTTTGCCGCCGACAAATCATTCGACAACAACAAATCATGAAGAAAAGCGTATTGACAGTACTGATTGCCCTGCTGCCACTGGCCGCAATTGCCCAGCCCCCTTCCATCAACGAGGACGGGAAAAAGATGGAAAAGGAAAAGATGGAAACGAAAGACTACCTGCCGGAAGTCCACGGAACCATCCGCGCCAAATACGAATATCAGACCACCATGGGTGCAGGACGTTTCGAAGTACGCAATGCCCGCGTCAGCGTGACGGGCAACGTATTGCCCAGCGTAGCCTACAAAGCCGAGATAGACCTCTCCGACGAAGGCCAAATCAAGATGCTGGATGCCTACACCCGGCTTTTCCCGACAAAAGGACTGACAGTCACCGCCGGACAAATGCGTGTTCCCTTCACCATCGATGCCCACCGCTCACCGCACCAGCAATACTTCCCCAACCGGTCGTTCATCGCCAAGCAAGTGGGCAATGTACGGGATGTAGGATTCACAGTAGGATATACCCTGCCCACCGATGTACCTATCACCGTGGAAGGAGGACTTTTCAACGGTTCCGGACTGACCAACCAGAAAGAATGGCACAAGGAAGTGAACTACTCCGCCAAAGCCCAGTTTCTCTTCACCAAAGGACTGAACCTGACACTGAGCGTGCAGAGTATCCAACCGGAAGAAGTACGCATGCAGTCCTATGACATCGGCGCTTACTACGAAACCGGCCGTTTCCATATCGAAGGCGAATACTTGTACAAGCAATATTCCGACAACGCTTTCAAAGATGTACACGCCGTCAACACCTTCATCAACTACGACCTGCCTCTACGAAAAGTATTCAACAAGATGTCTTTCCTGCTACGCTACGACATGATGACCGACCAGAGCGACGCCAAAACCGCCAATGAGGAAACCGGCAGATTGACAGTGACCGACTACAAACGCCAACGCCTGACGGGCGGCATCACCTTCAGCCTCAGCAAGGCATTCCGCACAGACCTCCGGCTGAACTACGAGAAATACTTCTATGCCAAAAACAGCATAGCGAAAGAGTCGGAACAAGACAAGGTGGTATTGGAATTGATGGTACGCTTCTGATATTTCCTGACTTCCCCTTGCTTTTTTCATTCCAGAAAGGTATATTTGGAATAAATTATTCCGAGCTATGGCAAATCCAATCATACCCGGCATACCGCAGACTGAACAAGACTTATTGTATAGTAAGCTGAATGCATACAATCAAGGGAGAGCCTCTTATAAGGAAGTGGGCGCCTATCTTGTCGTACTGCCCCGACCGGAGCATCTCCAATATACTTTATGGATTTACTCTCCACTGCCCGGAAGACAGTCCATCTTCTACATTTGCGACCTTTCCACCGACATTCACGAAACGCTGCGGATGGCAAGCACGCTATGCTTCTACTCACCGCGCAGCCTGTTGCTTGTGGAGTACAATGCCAAAAGAATGCAGAGCAAAGGGGACGACATTATCTCCGTAGGCAAATACCACGGACACTTCCTGCACGAAATCCTCCGTATAGACCCTGCCTATCTTACGTGGATAGCTTTCAAATTCCAACCACGCATCCCCAAGCAGGAACGTTTTGTACAGATTGCCAAGATTTACCATTCGGTCCATCTCGACATACAACGGAGAAAAAAGTACCAGACCACCGGCGGACGTTTTCTGGGGAAAGAAGGTGAAAAAGTGGAGAACCTGACGCTGACGGTGCTCAGCGTGCGACTGGAGGACAACCCCTACAAGACGCAACTCAAAGGGACCACTCCTTATTTCTATGTGCGCCAGGTGCTGAAGCTGAAAGACTCCATCGGCAACTTCGTCAGCATCCGGCTGAATGCACGCACGGCAAGCCGGAAATCATGCCAGCTGCCCGCCGTGGAACATGCCTACCAGGTAGGGGAACTGATGGAGATAGCATCGGCACGCATCGCGCGTACCTATATAATAGGAAGTACGAAATACACCCGGTTGACACATGTGAAGCTGCACATCCCTACCGGGTAAAAGATTTTCTATCAGATACGAACCACACGCTGCATACGGCTGCTTTCCCAGCCTGCCTCTATCAAGCGGATGACTCCGACCACCTCGCGGGCATCGCTCTGCAAAGGTTCGCCGTGACAAATATGCCGATAGATATTCTCGTAAAAAGCTGCATAATCACCGGGAAGGCTTGGATAAGGTTCATGCACGATTCTACCGCCCTTTTCCGTATGAAGTATCCCCCAAGAGGATTTGTCCTCCTCGCCCCAGTGCGGAGTGACGGGCAATACGCCTTCGTTCAAGGCGGCTTCCTGAGGGTCGAAACCATATTTCACGTAAGAACCTTCCCTGCCGTGGAGGACGAAACGGGGTTCGCTCGCACACATCAGATAGCTGGATTTCAGCGTTATCTTTACTTCGGGTGCCTTTGAGGGGCGTAGCAAATGAATGATGAAGTAGTCGTCTACCTTGCTGTCCTTGCGCAACGTGGCAATATCTGCAAAGACGGCTTCGGGCATACCGAACAGCTGCACAGCCTGGTCTATGACGTGGGCGCCCAGGTTATAGGTCAAGCCACCGCCATCTTGTCCGGTTTCCTTCCAAGTATTCGGCTTGATAAAATTACGATAACGGGGGAAGGTGGATTCAAACTCCACTAGATGTCCCAGCAGGCCTTTGGACAGTATTTCCTTGACCGTCAGAAAATCTCCGTCCCACCGGCGATTCTGGTAAACGCTCAAGGTCAGCCCCCGGCTTGCGGCAAGTGCCACCAGCTCCTCAGCTTCTGCCACGGTGGTAGTGAAAGGCTTCTCCACAACCACATGCTTGCCAGCTTCGAGGGCGCGGCGGGCATACTCATAATGAGTGCTGTCCGGTGTGTTGATGACAACCAAATCCAACCCTTCCAGTCCGATAAGTTCCTCAAAACTCCGCACAATACAAGCGTCGGGATACTTTTCCCGGGAGAGTTCCTTACTGCGCTCCGTAACGGCAGTCAATTCAAAATGAGGGTTGGTGGAGATGAAGGGAGCATGGAAAACACGTCCCGACATTCCGTAAGCGGCTAATCCAGTTCTTATCTTGTCCATATCGTTCTTTTTAAGTTCACCCTTATTCCGTCACCAACGGACGCTTACGCCAATCGTCCTTCATATAGCTGTCGGGGTAGACCGTCTTATCAATGATTTCGCCACCTTTCAGACGAATCCAGGTGGTGAAAGTATGGGCACCTTCCTTCATCACAATGACACGGGCACCGTTGGACAAATGGTTGTACTCGGTATTGCCACCGGTGAAACGGCCGTAAGCCAGCAGAATGCCTTTCCACATTACGGCATAATCGTTGTCATGGTCGTGTCCGACAAACATACCCATCACATCACCGGCCTCTTTCATGGCAGTGAACATGCCCGTATTCAGCTCCGGAGCGCAAGCCTTTTCCATGCGGGTACCTATCAGTATGGCGTTCTCGTCGGAAGCGGCTTCGTTATATTCCGGCAGAGGGATGTGGAAGAATGCCAGTGCAGGCAAAGGTTGGCCACCGTTCTTTGCTTTATAAGCGGCACTCTGCCGACGGTACCAGTTCACCTGGTCGAAAGTGAGCCAGTCGTACCCCTTTACGTCGGGTAGTTTGGAGTAGGAATGAGAATCCATGCAGTAAAGCAGGGCTGCATCCTTCTTGCCGTCCGAGGATTTCAATGTGAGGACATAGTCGGGAGATTCTACTCCACCACGGTCTGGCTGGATATTGAAAGGCATGGAACGGATAACATCATAAAGTTCGGCACGTGTTTTTCCCTGCTCGTTGTCGTGGTTACCAAAGGTTACGACAAAAGGAATCTTACGGTCCGTAGCATAGGAAAGCACCTTGCGCATGGCCGTATCGGCAGGTGCGGCATAGACCACATCGCCGGTAAAGACTACTAAATCGGGGCGCTCAGCATCGAGCACCTCGCCAATACGCTTCAAAGCAATATCCGAAGCCGGATTGCCATACTTGAAGTGGATGTCTGTAAACTGGACGATTTTAAACTCTCCGTTCTTGTTGAACCGTAAAGGCGATACTTGTGCCGGGCAGAACAAGGAGGATAAAAGTGCCAGACAAAAGGTCAAGGAGATTTTCTTCATATAAGTGGATGATTAAATTGAGTTGATATTATTTCATGTCATTCCTTCACTATCAATACAGTGGCATAGGCGGATATACCTTCCTCCCTGCCCGTAAAGCCGAGTTTCTCCGTGGTGGTGGCCTTGATGGAGATGTCATCCTCGTCTATTCCCATCACCGCGGCAAGCGTACGTTGCATTTCGGGAATATAGGACTTCAACTTAGGCCGCTCAGCGCAGATGGTAGCATCAATATTACCCACCAAATAGCCTTTAGCAGCTATCAGTTCTATTGTTTTCTTTAACAGAATCTTGCTGTCTATATTCTTGAACTCACCGGCAGTATCGGGAAAATGATAGCCGATGTCGCGCATATTCGCCGCTCCCAGCAATGCGTCACAGATAGTATGGATGAGCACGTCTGCATCCGAGTGCCCCAACAATCCCTTTTCATGTTCCAGGCGGATACCGCCCAGCCAAAGCTCGCGCCCTGCCACCAGTTGGTGGACATCAAAGCCGAAACCTACACGTATCTTCATATCGTTACTTCTTTAAGTTGATACGAAAGTACGGAAAAAATAGGAACAAGAGAAGGAACAAGACACAAATTGCACGGATTACGCCGTTTTTTGCTCCCCTTGTGGAAAGAAAATCGGAAGTAAACCGTGCAATCGGTATGGAGCATGAAGAATATGTTACGGTCTGTCGGGCAGACTGTCTACAATTCCTTTATAAAAAGCTCTCACATCTTGCCAGTGATAGAAAGGAGCCATATCCGTCTTCACCGGGATACTTACTTCATGCTCGTGCAGCAACAGTTTTACAATCACATCTTCCGGCGAGCCTTTCTTGCGGAAGAACACCAGCTGTATATTTCCTGCCATCGGCGCAACCTTGTAGTTGCACCACGCCTGATAGAACTTATCGGGGTCGGCCTCCTCGTTATAGCAGTTCTCCAACTTCATCAATCCTGCCAGGGGGATAATGTTTCCATCATGTGCAAAGCGGAAAGTAGCCGAGTTTCTACCCGAAGCAATAGCCTCGTCGGCAGCGGCAATGATGTTCTCCAGTGTCGGTTTGGCGTTTGCCACCATCAGTCCGTTGGTCATGGGCGAGGGACCGTCGCACACGTAGTTCTTGTAGTTGTGTATCTGCCAAATGTCGAATAACTCTTGCTTCTCAAAAATATCATAGAACGATACTTCCTGCTCCACGTCCTGCATGTCCGAGGCTATCGCATAAAGACCGCGCATCAGTTCCTCCGGATTCACACGTTTATGGACAAACTCTTTATCGGAGAAAAGTGAGTTCATCAGACGTTCGGGACGAACATGGCTCTTCTCGAATTTGCGGAACTCCTCGTACCAAGGGCCCTTGTGCGAAGTGAACTTCATGGCTTCCTGCGTATGAAAGTTCAAGTAAGGCATGTATTTGTTGCTGGATTCACGCTCAATCTTCAGTTGGGGATTGAATTCCTTCAGACGTTCGCAGAAGGCATCCATACTGAGTACGCAACGTATTACGAGTGTAGCACATGCCGACATCTCCGGCGCACCTTTAAAGACTTCGGGAAATGCCTGATACATACGTTCGGCAATACCGCGCTGCTGATCCACGCCCACTGGGCTCAAGTCTCCACCGCGTCCTTCGGCATCTGCCCAGACAATAGCCAACCGCTTGCGCACATCTTCGCCCAGCGGAGTAAGTTTACCTGCCTGATGTGCCTTTTCAAACACTTCCATCACACGGATATACTCCTCGTCAGAAATCAGCCAGCGCGAGCCATGACGTCCGAAGTGACTGATATAGAAAGGCTCGTAACCCTTCGGTGCCTTGGTCTGTACACCCGGTGCCGGATAGGCATAATACACTCCTCCGGTAACGGCAATGTTATCGAAGATTTCTTCGCGCGTGGCTTGTGCATACGACGATGTATGCACAGCCGATGCGGCAAAAAGAATGGTAGAAAAAACGATTCGTTTCAATCTAAAATTCATAGGATAATAAAGCTTTTCAGTTCAAGAAATCAGGATTTTGTGTCAAATTAGGATTGGAGTCTCTATAGCACTGGGACAACATGTAATTAAAATCTTCATAATGCATCATATCCTCTACGATCAATGTATCATCAGTTATTTTATAGGTTACTTCCAGTATACCATCAGTCAACAGATGCAGCGATGATGCTGCATAGCCGGAGTGAAAATAGTCCTGCCCATACAACGAGGCATTCCATTCATGGAATGTTTTGCTCAAAGCTGCCGCATTGTCAACCAAAATCACTTTGTCGATACTATCCCCCCTTGCTATACCCGTGAAGTCCGCATAGGTCAGTCTTTTTTCCGCATACAAAACCCCAGTGAGAAAAACGTTCGTTTCGTCCGATGTCGCATACTTTGCGGCATCGGTCTCTACTCGTGGCCGGTCAAAGAATATATACACATATCCGCCTTCTTTTTGTTTACAGACGGTATAGTACTGTCCAGGTCCCGTCTTTCTTAAAAAGTTTACCGGCACATGAAAACTGAAATTCCCCCATGTTTCGCCTTTCATAATCCGTTCCAGCGTCGGCTGGGCGCGGTCGCCATATCTGTCATTCTCATATGGATAGTACCACTGAAGATTTCTCATCCAGGCCATATAAAACAAAGGATCGTCCATTTGGGACAACATACCCTCCAGCGGGGTTTCATTGGTGACAACAGGAAACGTATCTGCATATTTCCCGGACACCTCGATTACATCCACCGGAGTCCACCCCGTGTTGGCCTGCGGCACATAGGTGGTAAGCTGATCCTCCGGTTTTTCAGGCAACGTGTCAGGTATCCAGGATGGAATACTGATTTCAAAACTCGTGCTCCTCGATAAAGAAGAGCTAGAAGATGAATACTGTACATTTGAGGGGTCACCTGGCCCCGCTACTGTATTACACGCGGACAGCAGCACAATTATTAGAATTACTAGATATAATCGTTTCATTTGCTATCCCCTACCTGCCTTTAGGATTTACTGCAAAATAATATGTCGGTTTTGCATCGTTAGAATTTAGAGAGGGCCAATATGTAGATGAATCTGTATTTGGATCCATAAATCCTAGAAAGACAGACGGAGTGACATTGTTCTTTTGCGCCCATAAGCCGGAATTAGTCTGCACCCAAAAATGATAATCTTCTAATTGACCACTGGCTGGATCCGTAGTTGTTCGCAACATCCTAAATGCTACTCTGTATTCATTTGCATCAATTGCAGTATCTTTTGAGTATATAGCTCGAATACTATCAACATAAGGGGCAGACTGAGCTATAACCCAATTTTTAATTGATAACTCCGTTGCAGTGATACCAGGATACTTTGGATTAATAATCGCCCTGAGCTGCTATGGGTAAGAAGCACAAAAGAAGCAAGGCACTTAGTTGA
>OGXH01002397.1_pt1 | contig 13049 bp, 11 predicted proteins | sample 1576241 | NCBI WGS metagenome assembly OGXH01 (sample SAMEA3541529, study PRJEB24748) | human gut metagenome | biome: human gut; feature: human-associated habitat; material: faeces | place: China | collected 2012
TTTTCTGTTGTAAAATAACGGTATGCGACGTCGATCGTGATACCCTGCTCGCGCTCTGCCATCAGACCGTCAAGCAGCAGGGAATAATCGATAGCGCCCTCTCTGCTTCCAACTTTACTGTCTAATTCAAGTGCTTTCTCCTGATCTGCATACAGCAGTTTTGCATCATATAAAATATGTCCGATCAATGTGGATTTTCCATCATCCACACTTCCGCAGGTAATAAATTTAAGTAAACCTTTCATTTAGAAATACCCCTCCCTTTTTCTACGCTCCATGCTGCCTGCCGCTTCGTTATCGATCACACGGCTGGTACGCTCTGAAGATACGGCTGCAAGTGTCTCATCAATAATCTCATCCAAAGTCTCCGCATCGGACTCAACGCCGCCGGTTAACGGATAACATCCTAATGTACGGAAACGGACTTTTTTCATCTCCGGCTTCTCACCTTCACGGAATTTGAAGCGGTCATCATCCACCATGATAATATTGCCGTCACGGTATACGACCGGACGCTCTTTTGCAAAATAGAGTGGCACGATCTCGATGTTCTCACGTTTGATGTACTGCCAGATATCCTTTTCTGTCCAGTTTGAGATCGGGAATACACGGATGCTCTCACCTTTATTGATCTTGGTATTGTAAAGTTTCCACATCTCCGGTCTCTGGTTTTTCGGGTCCCACGCCTGTGCCTCATTACGAAAAGAGAAAATTCTCTCTTTCGCACGGGATTTTTCCTCATCACGACGGCCACCGCCAAATGCTGCCGTAAACTCATATTTTTTGAGTGCCTGTTTTAACGCCTGTGTCTTCATGATATCCGTGTAAGCGGAACCGTGGTCAAATGGGTTGATACCGGCATCCACACCTTCCTGATTGGTATAAACCAGCATTTCAATGCCGTTCTCTTTTGCAATGCGGTCACGAAACTCGATCATTTCACGGAATTTCCAGGTCGTATCGATATGTAAAAATGGGAAAGGCGGCTTCTCCGGATAAAATGCTTTCATGGCAAGGTGCAGCATAACGGAGCTGTCCTTTCCAATGGAGTAAAGCATTACCGGCTTTTCGCACTCAGCGGCTACTTCACGGATGATGTAGATCGCCTCTGCCTCCAGTTCGTCCAAATGTGATAATCCACTCATAAAATATCCTCCTCTATTTTGCTGTGTTTTAATATTTATTGGCATCTTTTTTATTGATCTGTATAACGGTCTGACTGCCGTCGGGGGCAGTGACTGTCCAGAGGCGGTAGTCTCCATCCTCTTTGGTGGTTAAGGTACTGCCTCTGCCGCCGATGTCGGCTCCTAAAAAGAAATCGATTGCCTCTGCCCTGCACTCTTTGACACAGGAAGTGCAGCCCCAGCAGTCTCTTGGCTCTTTGATATATGCCTTGCCGTTTTCATCTGCCTTGATCAGGTTTCCCGGACATACTTCGATGCAGCGTCTGCATTTTACGCATTTACTTTTATTGATTGCTATGCTCACAGGGTGCCTCCTTTCTGAACAAAATCCGGTGTCTTTGTCAGATCACGGAGCAGGATTTTGATCTTTCCATTTTCATAAACGGAATTGACTGCCTTCCTGTTCCATTCTTCTTTTGTTCCCGGATGATCCATATTCTGTCCGAAACCGCGCCAGCGTGTCTCTTTTCTCGCCTTTAAGTGTGCGATCACACTTTTACATACGACTAAACGTTCCTTTACTTCGTAAATATGTAACAGATCATCTGTATCTTTTGCGGTCAGATCTTTTGTCAGTGCTAAAAGCTGGTCAATTTTTTCTTCTGCGATATTAAGCTGTTTTTCATTGTAGCGGTAATTGGTTCCGATTCCACCTGCATAGGCATCCATAACCTTCTGCATTGCCTCCTCGACCTGCTCCGTACCGAAGAATGATTTTTTCTCCGCAAAATAGGCTTCATATTCCCGGTCTGCTTTTTCTGCCAGCTTTTCTAATTCTTCCTCTGACTGCAGATCTGCATCTGCCAGTTCAAGATCCTTTAAGATCGTTTCCGCCGCTATCTCGCCCTCCACCAGCGCTCCTGTCACATATTTCTGCGGGCATCCTCCTGCAACATCTCCGGCTGCATAAAGTCCTTTCAAGGTGGTTCTTCTCGCATCGTCGATCCAGTAACCGCTCGCGGTATGGCCACCCACGATATAAGGCTCAGTGCCCTCGATCTCGACATCCTGCTCATTCGGCTCTTTTCCACTCTCGATCCATTTCAGCGTCTGGCTCGGCGCCATGTTTAAATATGCTTTTAACAGATCTTTTCCCTGTTCTTCCTTAATGCCTTCGGTGTGGAGATAACACGGGCCTCTTCCCTCCTGATTCTCCGCTACTGTACCGTAGACACGCTCCTCGGTCGTAATGCCGTATTTTGTCTCATAGACATCCCCAAGAGAATTGATCTGTTTCGCTCCAACCCCCTGTGCGATCGTTCCGGTCGGTGCGATCGTATCTTTACAGCGCAGTGCGATAAACCGCATCTCAAATGTTGTCATCTCCGCTCCGGCTAAAATTCCCATTGCATATCCCGCTCCGGTGTTAAACGGCGGATACCACATTTTGTGTCTTGAAAATCCCGGATTATTCGGACGATAAAGTCCTGCTGCACCGCCGGTCGCACAGAGAATGGCTTTTGCCGAAAAAATATATGCCTTTTTCTCATTGACATCAAAACCGTATGCCCCGGTAACCTGATCCTGCGCAGTAATATAATCTGTGATGTTCACGTGATTGATGACCTTCACATTTTTCTGTGCCTTCACCGCTTCCGCTAAGATCGGTTTGATGTTCTCGCCGTTGATCTTGATATTCCGGTTGCCTCTTGTCACATATTTTCCATTTTCATCTTTTAAAATAACAAGTCCTAATTCCTCTAACCTTGCTGTCACACGGTTTAATCCCTGCGACATAGAGAGCAGCAGATCACTTCTTACAATGCCATTGGCGTCATTTGTAGCATAGTCCACATAATCCTGTGGCTTTCTCCCCTCTGTAATGTATGCATTTAACGCATTCACTCCTGCTGCAAGACAGCCGCTTCTTATAATATTGGCTTTTTCTGCGATCACAATGTTAAGTTCCGGTCTTTGCTCTGCGATCGTCAGTGCCGCGTAACAACCGGAGGTTCCACCCCCAATGATCAGCACATCTGATGTAATGATTTCTGTTTTCATATAATCTCTATTCTCCTGACCCTTAAATATAGAACAGCTTCTCTGTTTCAATATTGGCATTTTCTACAATCTGTACATTCTGCATTCCCGCCTCGTCTGCTAAGAACGCAAACACCTGATAGATAAATACGTTGACACGCTCGCCCTCCGTGATCGGAGTCTCCTCTAATCTCCGGTTAGCCACAAGCAGCACATCATGTACCCTCACATGAAGTTCTACCTCTCTGCCACGGAACATCACACGCTCCACAACACCTTTCTCCACAGAAGAAGAAAAACGGCTCTGCTCTGTTTCCTTTGTGACACTCACATGCTCCGGTCTTACCACAGCATGAAAACCTTCACCCAGTTGCTCATATCCATGAAAACTCGTGATGTTGCTGATCCTTGTCGGACTACCCATGAATTCTGTGACAAATGGCGTCTTCGGCTGGCTGTATATCTCAATCGGAGTTCCCGCCTGCTCGATGTGTCCGTGGTTGGTAATGATGATCTCATCGGCAACCTCAATCGCTTCATCCTGATCATGCGTGACAAAGATACTGGTAATACCGACTCTCGTGATCATCTCCCGAAGCCAGCTTCTAAGCTCCTGACGCACTTTTGCATCAATGGCTGCAAACGGTTCATCTAAAAGAAGAAGTTCCGGATTCGGTGCTAAGGCTCTTGCAAACGCAACCCTCTGTCTCTGTCCGCCGGATAGCTGGTTCGGATAGCGCTTTTCAAATCCTTTTAAGCCTACCAGTTCCACAAGTTCATCCACACGGCGCTTAATATCCGATTTTTTCCATTTTTTTACATCCAGTCCAAATGCTATATTATCATATACGGTCATATAACGGAACAATGCATAGTTCTGAAACACAAATCCGATTCCCCGTTCACTCGCCAGCACATCATTAACGACTTTTCCATCAATAATGATCTCCCCGGAATCTGCATGTTCTAACCCTGCAAGCATCCGAAGGATCGTTGTTTTTCCACTGCCGCTTGGTCCAAGCAGACCGATCAGTTTTCCTTTTCCGATTCCAAAATTAATATCATCGGATGCCTGAAAATCTTTATATTTTTTATTCACATGCCTAAGTTCTACATAATTTTGTTCCGTCATAACCTGCTCCATTTCCATGCTGCATTATCTGTTTTTTTGTTCCTTCTATTCTCTGTCAAGTACTTCCGGTAACATTTTTACGCTTCTTTTCCCTTATGCTCTAACACACTGCGAAGCACTAAGATCACGACTGCCATACACACCAGAATCGCCGATACTGCAAACGCACCCGTAAAATCATAACCCTGATATAAAAGTTCAATGTAAAGCGGCATCGTATTTGTTTTTCCCTGAAGATGTCCGGATAAAACAGACACCGCACCAAACTCTCCCATTGCTCTTGCTGTACAAAGGACGATTCCATAAAGCAGTGCCCATTTGATATGTGGAAAAGTGATCTTCCGGAAAATCGTAAAGCCATTTGCCCCCATCAGCGCTGCCGCCTCTTCCTCATCCGTACCAAGTGTGGAAAGCACAGGTATGATCTCCCTTGAAATAAATGGGAATGTCACAAACACGGTTGCTACCACGATTCCCGGTACTGCAAATATCATCTTGATCCCCGCTGACCGCAGATACTCGTAAAGGATACTTTGTCGTCCAAATGTCAGGATATAGATCAATCCGGCAATGACCGGTGAAATCGTAAGCGGAAGATCGATCAGCGTGGATAAGATCTTTTTACCATGAAACTGAAATCTCGTGATACACCAGGATGCCGCTATTCCAAATATGGTATTGACAACGACTGCGATCAGCGTTACCTCTAATGTAAGTCCGATGGCTTTTAATGCATAATAATCGGTAACTGCTGCCACAAATACCTTGATGCCTTCCCCGAATGCAATTACAAGGACATATGTGAGCGGCAGTATCAGCATCACTATAAGAAATAAAGCACTGATGCCGATCAGTATCCATTTGAACGGTCCTGAATTTTTTCTTATCTCCATAGCTTTTCTCCTTCCTTTTATCTGATTTTGATAAAATCTGACAGATGTTGTGCCAATATCCATGCACCTGCAATATTATGCGATACCGCTGACAATCTTCGACGCCCTGCTCTGCAGCCATGCATTGATAAAAAGAATCACAAATGCCGCCGCTAACATGACAAGTGCGATCGATGTTGCACTTGCATAATCAAATTCCTGAAGTTTTGACATGATCATAAGCGGTGCGATCTCTGTCTCATAAGGTGTATTTCCTGCGATAAATACCACACTTCCGTATTCGCCAAGCCCTCTTGCAAAGGACATTGTAAATCCGGCAATCAGAGACGGTAAAATTTCCGGTAAGATTACGCGGAACATTGTCTGTCTGCTGTTTGCACCAAGGATATTTGCCGCCTCCTCGTACTGGATATCTATTTTTTCCAGAACCGGCTGCACCGCCCTCACAACAAACGGGATTCCGATAAACACCAGTGCTACGATGATTCCAAGTCTTGTATATGCGATCTTAATTCCAAACTTCTGAAAAAATGCTCCTACCCAGCCTTCCGTCGTAGTCAGATGTGTCAGTGCAATGCCCGCCACTGCAGTCGGAAGCGCAAATGGAAGTTCTATGATGCCGTCCATGATCGCTTTTCCCGGGAAATCATACCTTACAAGCACCCATGCAATGATCATACCCATAACTGCATCGATCGCTGCCGCCACAAATGCGGTAAAAAAACTGACTGCATAGCTGGATAACACACGCGGTCTTGTGATCGTCTGAATAAATTCTGACGGTGAAAGTTTCGCAGAAAATATAACCAGCGAACATAACGGAATAATAACGATCAGTCCAAGCATTGTTATGGTGATCCCAAATGACATCCCGAATCCGGGGATCACTCGTTTATTTTTACTTTTTTTCATATGAATCCTGCCCCCTTCATCATTATCTGTTACGTTCATAGATTGTATCGAAGATCCCGCCATCTGAGAAATGTTTCTCTATCACTGTATTCCATCCCCCAAAATGACTGATATCTGCCAGATCAACATCCGTCACCATCCATTTTCCATCGGAAGGAATTTCTGCGATCTCACGTGTTCCTTCCTCTGTATAAAATTCCTTTACAATATCTGGATCTGCCGGACGGTAATAATTTTCTCCCACAAGTTTCTGTGCCTCATCCGAATACAGATAATTTAAGTATTCCTCTGCCACAGCCCTGCTGCCTCTCCGGTCAACCACTTCATCCACAACTGCCACGGTCGGCTGACAGAGTACCGATGCCGATGGAACAACAATCTCATATTCCCCCGGCTCTTCCCGCATGGATAAAAATGCTTCATTCTCCCATGCAATTAAAACATCACCCTGACCATTTTCAATGAATGTGGTCGTCGAACCGCGTGCGCCGGAATCTAATACCAACACATTCTGATATAACGTTTTCATATGCTCCGTGATCTCTTCTTCACTCTCTCCCTGACTTTCAAAATAGTACCACGCTGCAAGATAATTCCATCTCGCCCCGCCGGAAGTCTTCGGATTCGGTGTAATGACACTGACATCGGACTTTAGCAGATCATCCCAGTCTTTGATCTGTTTGGGATTTCCTTTCCGCACAAGAAAAACAATTGTTGAAGTATAAGGAGCGCTGTCATCCGGAAACTCTGATACAAAACCCTGATCGATCAGCCCGGAATCGGAAATGGTCTGGATATCACCTTCTAATGCAAGTGTTACCACATCTGCGTCCAGTCCGTTTGCAACCTCAAGTGCCTGTTTTCCGGAACCGCCATGAGACTGGATGATCCTTACTTTCTGCCCTGCCTGTTCTTCCCAGTGTTGTTCAAACATGGTATTGTAGGCCTTGTATAATTCTCTGGTCGGATCGTAGGAAACATTGACAATCTCTACTGTATCCGCATCTGCCACACTGCCGCATCCGGCGAATGTCCCCATTGCAAGCATCACTGCCGCAAGGATTGCTGCCATCCTCTTTCTCATTGTCCCTCCACTCCGTAAAACCTGCATCATGCATATGTAAAATCTGTGTCTTCTGTAGCTGTTTTTTCTTTTCATATATTTCCTATAAGATTACTAGGATTATAACTTTAGTTCGCTAATGTGTCAAGATATAATTGGAAATTTTTTTCAATTATGTAATGTTGATCTGATCCGGAGATAATCCGGTTATAGACAAAAAAAATGAAACCTGGGGTCAGGTTCCATTTTTAGGAGAAGGTATTTTTACTATGGGGTATAGCAAAAACTATATATAATGTATTGGGGGGTTTTTACGGTTATTATAATAGCATGCCCCCGCAAATAAGTGTGCACAAAGTTCACAATTTTTCATTATTGTTTTTATACACATTGTACAGTACCTTGGTACTAAATATTTCCGGAAACAGAAAATTTTGCACAATTATTTATCAAATAATGCCTCAAACTCCTGCTGGCTGATCTTTTCTTTTTCTAACAGAAGGTTTGCACAGGCATCTAATACATCACGGTTATCTGTGATCATCTGCTTTGCTTTCGCATAACATTCATCAATGATACGCTTGATCTCCTGATCGATCGCACTTGCTACACCCTCGCTGTATCCTCTGGCATGTGCAAGATCACGTCCGATGAATACTTCATCATCATCATTGTCATAGCAGATCAGACCGATATTATCAGACATACCATATTTAGTGACCATGGCTTTTGCCATCTGGGTCGCCTGTTTGATATCCTGGGATGCTCCTGTTGTAATATCATCAAATACAAGCTCTTCTGCCACACGACCACCAAGTGATACAACGATATCCTGTAACATCTTGCCCTTCGTGTTAAACATCTCATCCTTTTCCGGCAAAGGCATGGTATATCCTGCAGCGCCGCTTCCGGTCGGAATGATCGAAACAGAATAAACAGGTCCTACATCCGGTAATAAATGGAATAAAATTGCATGACCGGATTCGTGGAATGCCGTGATACGTTTTTCCTTGTCAGAGATCACGCGGCTCTTCTTCTCCGCACCGATTCCGACTTTTACAAAGGACTTCTTGATATCATCCTGTCTGATATAGGCGCGGTTATCTTTTGCCGCAACGATTGCAGCTTCATTCAGAAGATTTTCAAGATCTGCACCGGTAAATCCTGCTGTTGTCTGTGCGATCTGTTTTAAGTCAACGTCATCGCCAAGAGGCTTGTTTTTTGCATGAACGGAAAGGATCTCCTCTCTTCCGCGCACATCCGGGCGACCCACAACAACTTTACGGTCAAAACGTCCCGGACGCATGATCGCCGGATCTAAGATATCCACACGGTTGGTCGCAGCCATGACAATAATGCCTTCATTCACGCCAAATCCGTCCATCTCGACAAGCATCTGGTTTAAGGTCTGCTCGCGCTCGTCGTGACCGCCGCCCATACCTGTTCCTCTTCGTCTTGCAACTGCATCGATCTCATCGATAAAAATGATACACGGTGCATTTTTCTTTGCTTCCTCAAAAAGGTCACGAACTCTCGATGCACCGACACCGACAAACATCTCTACAAAATCAGAACCTGAAATAGAGAAAAATGGTACTCCCGCCTCTCCTGCGATCGCTTTTGCAAGCAATGTCTTACCGGTACCAGGAGGTCCCACCAAAAGTACACCTTTGGGGATTCTCGCACCAAGCTGTGTATATTTCTTCGGTGCGCGTAAGAAATCAACGATTTCTTCTAACTCTTCTTTTTCTTCCTGCAGTCCTGCCACATCCGAGAACTTCACACGTTTCGCCGGATCATCACTCATCCTTCTCGCACGGCTCTTTCCAAAATTCATCATCTTGCTTCCGCCGCCCGAATTTGCTGCCGCCTGATTTGTCATGATCATAAAGAAAATGAACATCGCAGCAAAAATGATCAGATATGGAAGCAGTGTCAAAAGCCAGCTCTCCTCCGGCGGATTCTGTACCGTATAGGTCTTAAATCCGGCTTCCCGCATATACTGCTCAATCTCTGCTACGTCAGAGACAATCATCACCTGCGTACTCGAATCGCTGAATGTAATGTTCACACTTCCCGTAGGCACCTCACGGTTCGGTACCACATTAACCTGTGTCACCTTACCTTCTGCTAACGCCGTCTCAAACTGCTGCCTCGTATAAGTATTGGTCACATTGCTACCGTCGAGCCAGTACCAGATTGCAATGACAGCAAGCACTAATATCAGATATACTCCAAATCCTCTAAAACCGCTTCTCTTATTATTCAATCCTTTTTCTCCTTTATTCCTCTATCTCCACAAATCCAATATAAGGCAGATTACGGTACTGCTGATCATAATCAAGACCATAACCTACTACAAACTCGTCCGGTATCTCAAATCCGACATAGTCAACCTTTACATCCACAACCCTGCGGTCCGGTTTGTCAAGCAGTGTACACAGACGAACGCTCTTTGGACTTCTTGTTTTCAAATTCTCTAAAAGATAACTTAAAGTTCTTCCTGTATCGATGATATCCTCAACAACAATAACATTTTTTCCTTCAATACTGGTTGATAAATCCTGTACGATCTTTACGATACCACTGGATTCTGTGCCGGAACCATAACTGGAAACTGACATAAATTCCACTTCCACCGGTACGGTGATTCTTTTTGCCAGCTCACAGGTAAAGAAAGATGCTCCCTTTAAAATACAGATCAGACATACAGATTCCCCTGCGTAATCCTCACTGATCCTTGCACCTAATTCCCTGATCTTCTTGTCAATCTCTTCTTCCGTAAAATGAACATTAATGTTTTTAATCTTCACGATAATTTCCTCCGTCGATCCTTACTTCCAGGATCCTTTTTGTATCTTCTTTTATTTTGCAGACGGCACTGATCCGCCCGCCAATGACCCATAACACATGCGACTGCTGCGCTAAAAGCCATATGTGATCTCTTTTTATCTGCGGTATTTTTTCATCAATAAAATAGCTCTTTAATTTCTTTTTGTGTCCTGCATCATCCACCGTCAGATAATCTCCGGATGCCCGGCTCCGAAACTGCAAGCCACATTCTATCCTATCATAATTCAGCCATTTCGTATACTGATTTTTAGGAATTTCGTCAATTTTTCCCGAAAATAAAAGCAGTCTGAGGCTCACACTGGCATCCGGCAATGTGATCGTTACCGTTTCTCCCGCTTCTAATTTTGCAAAATCTGTCTCTGTGAGCTTATAAACCGGCCGGACATTTTCGTTTTTATCTTCAGGTTCCAGCTTCTTCCATGCTCCCCCGGCATCCTTTTGGATTTCCCCACGGCGCAGTCTTACCCCTTCATAGACCCTGCATGCCGTCACCTGATACGGAAGCATGATCTCACGTCCGGTCTGTTTTTCCATCAGGGCACAGACATCCTGCACATGTACCATACCGATATCTTTCCTGCTGCCAGATGCTTTTCCTAATACCGCATGAACGATCTCCTGCCGGATGATATCAGGATACTGCTGCCACTCATTTTTTAAAATAGTATATGCGCCATCTGTAAAAGCGCAGCATGTCTGCATTGCCTTTTTAGTCTCCTGTTCCATATAATCAACTGCCTGCTGTAAAAGCAGTGCACTCTGATTGATATGGGAAACCGACTGTTCATTGACCTTTAACAGTTCCGGCAGAACACAGTGACGGATACGGTTTCTGCTGTAATTTATATCCAGATTAGTGCCATCTGTCCGGTACTCCTGACCGGCTTTATCAAGGTACTCCTCAATCTGTTTTCTTGAAACACAAAGAAGCGGACGCACAATGGAAATATCTCCTGCAAGTACACGCTTCGGGTGCATTCCGCACATTCCATGGATTCCGCTCCCTCTCGCCATCTGAAACAAAACCGTCTCTGCATTGTCATTTGCATGATGTGCAAGGGCAATGCAGACATGTCCCGCTCCGTTTTTCTTAAGTTTCTCTGCCTCCTTTTGATAACAGTCATAACGGAGTATCCTCGCAGCTTCCTCAATGCCAAGTCCCTCCACAGCCGCATATTCCGGCACACTGACCGGACATATCCTGCATGGAACCCCTTTTTGTCTGCAGAGTTCTTCTGCAAACGCTGCATCCTTCCTGCTCTCTCCTCCCCGGATACCGTGCTCTACATGTATTGCCAAAAGCGTGTATCCGATTCTTTCGCGCAATTCCAAAAGCACCAGCAAAAGTGCCACAGAATCCGCCCCACCGGACAGCCCTACGATCACGGTATCCCCTTCTGTCATCAGTTTTTCTTTTTTGATCCAGTTTAATACATCTTCTGTCATTTATTTTTCCCATATACATGCCGCTAACACGGTCATATCATCCTTAGCCTTTCCTCCCGTAAAAAGCATCACACGCTCCATGATCTTCTTTGCCAGTATCCCCGGATTATTCGTCTGTATGCTCTCTATGATCTCCTGCATGGTATCCTCCGGTTTCTTTACATGCAGATATTCTAACACACCATCCGTTACCATGACAACAAAATCACCACCCATGAGTTTTGTTTCCTGCGTGGAAATATCCATCTGTACCTGTGCTCCCACCGGCAGGCTCTGTGAAGCAATACATTCCACCTCCGTTCCTCTCTTTATAAAAGTTGCCGCCGCACCGATCTTATATAACCTTGCCATTCCTGTATACAGATTGATCTTGCAGAGATCAACTGTGGAATACAGATCATCTGCTCCTTTCATGACCATCGCAGAATTCATCATGCGGATCGCTGTCTCCACAGAAAAACCTGCCTCTAAAAAACGCTCAACAAGGTCTAATACCATCTCACTCTCTTTACATGCCATGCTCCCTGATCCCATTCCATCTGAAAGTCCAAGCAGAAATTCTCCACGCTCTAACTTCAGAAAAGAAAAATTATCCCCCGATATTTTTGCCCCGTCCTTTTTGACTCGCGCGATTCCCTGTACATTACGGTACACCGTGTCCTCATAAAAAACATAGTTGACCGGTTCCTTTGAGATAAAGGTTTTTGTGTCGGCTGCCGCCCGCATCTGCCTGCCTAATGCATGTCCCGCCGCAGTCACAAATGATTTTAGGGAAATACAGCCCCCCATTCTGCTCTTTAATGCCGCACTCAGTTTTAATCTGCCGTCAAGAGTCTCGATCAGATGTATTTCCTCAATGGAAATTCCCCTTTCTTTTGCCCGGTAACGTATCTCAGAGATCGCTCTTCTCTCCTGTGTATCGAGCACACGTTCTTCTCTTGCACAGTCCTGCATGATATAAGCCATGGCATCGAGCTGTTCCGCGATCACCTGCCTGTTTTCCAAAAGACGGTTGTACCACGCATGATTTAAGCTGACACGCTCAAACACACGCACCGCCTCCTCCACCATATCCCGGCTTTTCGCACAGTACTTCTTTAACTCCGCCTCATTTTCCGCCCCCGGCTCTCCCACCTGCCAGATGGATGTGATCATTGAAGACAAAATTCCATAAAGCGGTGTGCAGTCCCTCTCCCAGCAGAGTGCGCAGGAATCACAGGAGGCACATACTTTTCCGGTCAGTTCGTTTTGTACCCTGCCAAGCTCATCCGCAGCATATTTTTCTTTTCCTGCACTCATATTTAAAAATATCTGGGACAGCCCCTGAAAAGACTCCGCATAATTTTTGAGCCGCTCGCCATTTCCCCGCTCCGGCAGTTCCTCTGTTTTCCGTTGCACCGGCGTCCACTCCATCAGGAAATGTATACCGCGGTTTAAAAGGATTACCGCACCAAAAATAAAGACTGCCTCCAAAAATACCGCTGCCCCGTCCGGCTGGTTTTTCCATTCCAGGAGACTTCCGCAAAACGATATCCTCGGTAACACACTTTACATCCAGCTTCTTAGAGCCATTTCTTGGATATGTT
>OGXH01002407.1_pt1 | contig 13010 bp, 10 predicted proteins | sample 1576241 | NCBI WGS metagenome assembly OGXH01 (sample SAMEA3541529, study PRJEB24748) | human gut metagenome | biome: human gut; feature: human-associated habitat; material: faeces | place: China | collected 2012
AAAAGAAAAGCAGATAAAGCAAATCTTAACTTTACTGAATTCGTTACAAAATCCGCATTAAATAAACCGATAACTATCATTGATGGTTTGGGCGATGTTCTGAAAGAGCAAAAAGCAATCGGAAGGAATCTTAATCAGCTCACAACACTTTGCAATATGGGTAAGATTGAGTGTCCTGATTTAACTGAAATGATTAACCGATATTCAGCAGTGTATGACTGTTTAAACGATATTTCAGAGAGGTGCAGCTAAATGGCTACCTTCACAGCAATATCAAATAAAACGCAGAACAGGACAGCAATGAGAAAGGTTCTGGACTATGTAATGCAGGATTACAAAACTGTGGATAACGGAGTTAAATTAGTTAGTGGACAGAACTGTATTCCGAATAGTGCTTACTCAGAATTTATGGCAACAAAGAATCAGTATGGCAAAGCAAACGGAGTATTCTTCAAACAGTATGTTCAATCATTCAAACCGAATACTGCAACACCCGAAATCATTCATCAGATAGGAATTGAAACGGCAAAATATTTTAACGGATTTGAGGTTGTAGTAGCAACGCACATTGACAGAGATCATTGGCATAATCACTTTGTAGTAAACAGCGTAAACTGTGAAACTGGATTAAAAATACAAATCAATGAAAAAGGTTTGAAAGAATTGAGAAATTACTCCGATAGTATATGTCAAAAATTTGAAATTGAAACTTTAAAACCATATACAATACCAAAACAAAAGGCTATGAATACAAGAGAATACAGAGCGGCAATGAAAGGTGAAAGCTGGAAGTTCGCACTAATGGCTATGATTGACCAGACAATGAAATATTGCAGGACAAAAGACGAATTTAGAAAATATATGAAACGATACGGATATGATGTCAAATGGCAGGATAACTACAAGTACATTACCTATACTTGTCCGAACAACATGAAATGCCGTGACATCAGATTACACGAAGAGAAATACAGAAAGGAGAACATGGAGCTTGAGTTTGAATTACGAGGAGCTCAAACGAAGGAACGATACGAATATCAACAAGCTGCAGAATGCACCGAGTATAACGATAATAGATCAGGAACTGTGGCAGACACTGATAGACTTGAACAAAGACCAAACGACATTGCTGGAGGATACAGCAGATATACAGACAGTGAAAACCTGTACAGAGAATTCAAAGAAAGCAGTGAAAACGGAACTGATAAATCAAACGAATTCTCTGAAAGCGAAGATAGAGGATTTAGAGAAACAGGTTGGGAATCTGAACGAGAGTATCTCTTCAGTGGAGAAGCGATTGAAGAAGACGGACAATATATCGGAAGAACTGAAACAGAAATGGTTACCACTACTGATTGGAGTACCGACAGCAGTACAAATCCTATCCTGGACAGTTTATATACTCTGGCAAGTGCTGCAAAAATAATACAAAAACCAACAACAAAAACGCCAAGACAAGCAAAAAACAAAAAGAAAGGTCTTGGGCAAAGAGAAGATGACCACAGCGGAGATTATCAGAATAACAATGAACTCTACTATGGACCATCTATGTAACAAAACAAAAGTCACGGTGATTATTCACCGGGCAGAAAGGATATTATGATAACTGAAAATATGAATACAGGAAATAAAACGAGATAGGAGTAATATAGAAAACTAATAAAAGAACTGTTGTCTTATGGCAACAAACAAAGATAAAATCTATGAAGAATTAAATCTATCAAAGGAAGATTTACAATCATTAGTAAGATGCTTTCTACCAGATATCCAAGCGTACTTCAAATCAGAAGAAGGCATAAAAGCTTATGAAGATTGGGAGAAAGAAAATCCATAAACGAATATTCAGCGAGGGCTTAGTCCTCGCTGTTACTAGTTATTGCATTAGTAAGTTTATCAACAGTTTCTTTACTTTTTTCTTCTGAACTTAATTTAATTTTTGATATTATTTCATCTCTGTCCAGTTTCAATTTATCCAAACAAAAACTATGGCTAATCTCAAAACTCTTAAATACATCATCCCATGTAAGTGCATAAATCTCGTAATTCTCTGTAATATTGACTAATCCAAGCTTGCCTCGATCTTTGAATGTGTCATATTTTGCTTTTACATCATCATCGACTTCCTTACAAACAGCAATAAACTTCCATCTTCTGTGTATGCCATTGAATGGAGAATTACGACGCACATAATCCATATAGTCCTCAATTTGTCTCAATACAGTCTTGGTCAATGGGACTTTAGGTGCTTTTAATTCAACAACAATATTTTCTTCAATTGCAGTTTCATGTGAATTTTCTGTTTTGCGAGAACCACATAAAAATATATCCATTCGTCTATTTAATTCTTGATCCGAATCCAATTTTGAATCAGGTTTGCTTGCTCCATAGAGTATATTTAAGTATCCCTCAAGAGCTCGTGTCATGGTTTTATCTGCACTTGCAAGGTTATATTTTTCTCCAAAAAGCCAGTAGTTTTGCTCAACGATTTTTTGAATATGATCACGCTCATTTGTGAATTTATCTAAATCATATATCAATGTTTTTAATGTTTCAATTATTCTGTATCGGTTTTCAATAAAACTGATTGTTTCAATAATATTTTCTAATTGTGTTTTGTTAAGTATACTTGCAAATTGTTTGCGCTGTTCTGTTGATAAATTAACAATTTGATTTATTATGTCAAGTACACTTTCTCTTTCTTCCGATGACAATAACAAATTTAAAAATGCTAGTAATGATTTTTCCTGAACTTCTTTGAGTTTATAAAAGATTCTTGGCTCAGCACAGTATAATGCTTTTGTTACAGTTTTCAAATCATTTTTTCTATATTGACCGTAAATATCACTTGAAAACACCGGAAATGTTTTTCTTTCATCAATCATTTTTTCAATTTCGGTATCAGCTTTTCCGGACATATAGATATCAATTTTTCTTGAAATCAAATCTAAAACAATTTTATTGAGTTCTTTGATTATTCCTTGTCCATCATCTGGTCCACCAAATGTCATTTGAGGTGAATCAATTTTTTCAACATCTAATTTATTAAAGAAGTTAGATTTGATAAATACGCTATGATTAAAATCAATAGTATTTCTGTTATATGTTGTTGTGTTTTTTCCTTTAATTGAATTATTATCATCTAAATAATAACAACAGAATTTTTCTTTAATTTTAGCATTCCAAACAATTAGATTAATTTTAAAATCATGTCCAAAAATATTTACATTAATTTCTTCACTTAAATTTGTATTAATGTATGAAGAATAATCTAATACTTGACCATTAACATGTAAACTTGTATTTTTATTTAAGTAAAGATACCATGCAAATTCAGTCAACAAATAATTTGTAAACTCTTCTGATTGCAAATCATTTAAATCAAAACCAAAAACATTCAATAATGTAGCAATTGTACCTGTACCTTTAATAGTAGGTTGTGGTTCACTACAATCAATAAACTCTTTGCTTGAATCAGATAAACTTAACTCATATTCATAATTTGTTTGAGTTTCAGTATCAGAATAAACAGTTTTCCACAGAACATCAGAAGCACAACACATAAAAGAAAAACGTCCCTTTCCTTTATTTGCTTTAGATTTTGCTTTAAGTGATAAAGAATTTTTTTGTGATGCTAGAAAAGTTCCAAATGTATTGTCAAGATTATTGAAATTAATTCCATCACCATTATCTGCAATAGATATAATATCACCACCATCTAACTGGTTGTGTTTCCATTCTAATTCAACATTCTTAGCATTTGCTTCAAAACCATTCCAAATGTATTCACAAATAGCCTCTTTATAATCTTTAGTTATGCCAGAGGTCTCAATGCTTTGGTTTTTTACACTTAATGGAATCCTTCTCATTCTTCATTCTCCTTATAGGTCATAACTTCATTATAGATTACATTATTATATGTGTCAAACAAAAAGTTAATATTCATCAAATTTGGGCCTATTTATAAACAAAAAATCCGAACACACCATCTTTGATGATGAAGTTCGGATTTTTCTTGTTTGGTCGAGGTGACAGGACTCGAACCTGCGGCATCCTGCTCCCAAAGCAGGCACTCTAGCCAAACTGAGTTACACCTCGTTGTTTTTTCAACGCTTTGACATTTTAATATATTATTCGTGATTTGTCAAGTCTTATTTTGCTTTTTTTGAAAAAACTTTTAAATATAGTACTCGTCAATAAGCTGAGTGCTGTTTTTATCTAAAATATCTTGAAGAGTGATTGAATCAAGGTATTCGTTAATGACTTTGTAAAGCCCTTGCCAAACGCCGACTGTCATACATGTTTCGTATTTGTCGCATTGGTTTACCTCGTCTTCTAAGCAGGCGACAGGCGCAAGGCTGCCCTCGGTTATTCTCAATATATCTCCGACAGTGTAGCTTGAAGGGGATTTAGCAAGCATATATCCGCCTTGATACCCACGTGTTGTTTTTAAAAGACCTGCTCTGTTGAGAATAGGCACAATCTGTTCTAAATATTTTTTTGATATATCCTGCCTATCGGCAATGTCCTTAAGTGCAACGAAGCCTTCGTTTCGATTTTGCGCAAGATCAAGCATAAGCCTTAATGCATATCGCCCTTTAGTTGAAATTTTCAAATTATCGCTTCCTTTTAAATCATAACCTAATTATACCATAGGTTTTGTAAGTATTCAATAGCGAAACATAAAAATTTTTAATACTGTTAAATTAAGACCTTTTTATCGCCGCTGTTTATGTTGAAGCAATAGCCTTTTTTCTCGCCGTCGAGCGTATATTTAATTGAAATATCACCGTCGCTGTCCATATTTACATAATTTATGTCAGCTTTATTACGTGTTGTGACATTGATAAAGCAATCCTTTTGATTGTTATTATACGTTGAAACATCATCGCTGACAAAAAGCAAGTTGCCAAAAAGGCTTGCGGTTTCGGCGATTAATTTTCTTTGTTCAAAGGACATTTTAATATTATTGTCTCTTAAAAGAAATACATCAGGGTCGTTTAAGAAAGCTCTGCCGTCAAGTTCACGACGGAAAATCGTGTTAAGAAGTGCATGCTTTGTGGAAACATCCTCTCTTGAAAACGGCTTTTTACCCCAACTGAGAGCCATATCGGCGCCGATTCTGCAAAAATCAACCTTTCCGAATGCGGGAGCAAGCGGAACACCGCAGCCTAAGATTAATTTATCGCCGCAAAGCTCTCTGATAAGGTCCATTGCGTCGCACATAATTTCGCCTCGGCTTTTACCGTTAAACGGAATAATGCAACAAGCATAAAGAAAATCGAGCTTAACCATATCGTAGCCCCAAACATTTAAGACGGTATCAAAAACCTCTTTTAAATATTGCCTAACCTCTTTGTTGTAAATGTCAAGCGCATAAAATCCGCCCCAATTGTGAGAAGCAAACGGAATTTTGCCGTTTTTGTTTTTCACAAACCAATCCTTGTGCTTGTTATATATGTATGATTTGGGTGTTGCGGCGAACGGCGCAAGCCATAAGCCTGCAAGCATATCGTTTTTGTGAATATTATCCGCAATAAGCTTCATACCTGACGGGAATTTTTTCTCGTCGTGATAAAGCCAATCACCGACAGTTCTTTCGTAGCCGTCATCGACTTGAAAAATGTCAATCTTGGAACCTAATTTTGCAATCGCTTCAAGATCACGTTCAACGATTTCCTCGGTTACGCTTGTGTAATAGTTGTACCATGTGGTGTAGCCGCACATTCTTTTTGCTCTCGGCTTATTGATTTTTGCCTCTTCAAAATATTTATCAAATGCATTGTCAATATTATCAATAATATCGCAAAGTTCAAGAAGTGTAATTTCCTGACCTTTTTTGTATGTAACGCCCTCAAGGTCTTTTTCAACAGAAACGGTTGAAGCGTTGGCATTAAATGTGATGATTGTGTATCCTGCTCTTTCACTTAAGGAAGCAAAAAGGCGAATATCGTTTGCATTTCTGATGTAAGCGTAAGAATATCCGTAAAATATTCCGCTTTGCTCAGGATATTCGTGAAATGTTAAATCACCTGCGCCCCAAATGCCCCTGATGTTAAAACTTTTTTTATCTAAAACAGACAGAAATTTTGGATCGAAATCATCACGCATATCGTCATTCGGTGCATACTCTTTTGAAACAGTCCAGCTTTGATATCCGTTTACAAAAAATTTGCTTTCTTTTGAAAATGAGATGTTATCTTTAATCTCAAATTTTTGAAATGTAATATCTGTTTTCGGCAAAAGGGTAAGCGTTAAAATATCGCCGTTGATTTCTTCTCTTATTTCAAAATCTACGGTTTCGCTGTGGTGAGTTTTGTGTACCTTGCCGCCTGCGGTATAGATAATGTTATATTGATAGCTCATATTTTTTAACCTTTCTTTTAATGTCAAATAATTTCTTTGCCCTCTTCTTCGGGGTAAAACATACCCCATTCTTTTCTTATAAACGTCATTATGTCCATAACATCACGTGTGAAGTCAAGATGCATATCTACATTTTCGCCGGCTACTGCCTTTTCCATATCGTCAATTTCATACTCAAGCGCATTTGCCGTATCTCCTGCGCTTATTTTTTCACTTTTGAGCGTTTCGGTGTAAGTGATTGTAGCCTCGTCACCCCTTGGGTATTCGTAAATTTCTATATATCCCTTGTCAAAAGCAATTGTTGCTCTTTTTGGCTGCTTTGCGTGGAGCGAAAGAATAACAGTCGCCATTTCATCTTCTTTGTTTTGAAGAAGAATACTTGCCTGTTCGTCAACTCCTGTCGGCGCATATTTAACCTGTGTGGCAATTTTGTGCGGCTTTGACGTCATAAAAAAAGCGAACGAGGGAAAGGGCATAAACGCCGATATCGAGCATTGCGCCGCCGGCAAGATTACGATTGAAAAATCTGTTGTTCATATCGTAGGGCTTGTAACTGCCGAAATTCATTTGAATAAGCCTAAGCTCGCCTAACTTACCCGATTTTATTATTTCATCAAGCTTTTTGTAAATCGGCATATGGTAAATTGTCATTGCCTCAGCCAAAACAACGTGATTTTTCTCTGCAAGGTCAATTGCTTCGTTGAGTTCGGCACTGTTTAACGTAATTGATTTTTCGCATATAACGTGTTTGCCGTGACTTAGCGCTTTTCTTAAATATTCAATATGCGTGTTGTGAGGAGTGGAAATATAAATAATATCGACATTTTCATCTTCAAACACTTCTTCAATATTGCCGTAAACCTTTTTAATGCCGTATTCTTCGGCAAAGGAAATCGCTTTGTCATACGTTCTGTTGGCAACGCTGTAAAGTGCCCTGCCTTTTGCTTTCATAGCATCTGCAAGCTGGTGCGCAATAACGCCGCAACCGAGAATTGCCCAATTATATTCAGCCATATTTAACACTCCTTTATTTTCTTTATTATACTTTAGTTTTTTCACTTAGTCAATTATTATGATTTATGTTAAATAATAATTGAAATGGATACTATATAATGTTATAATTAAACTGAATAAATTTATGGAGATACAAAATATGCCAAAGGAAGAAAAAAATTACAGAACAAATGATAATTTGATAATAGGCAGAAACGCTGTTATAGAGCTTCTCAAAAGTGGCAGAGAGGTTGAAAATGTGCTTGTTGCAAAGGGCGAGAGGGAAGGCTCGATTAACCGTATTATTGCAATGTGCAGGGAAAATAAAATAGTTGTTAAGACAGTGGACAGAAAAAAACTTGATTTTATGTGTGCCGGCGGCAATCATCAGGGGGTTGTGGCTAATGTTCCGGTTCACAGCTATTCAAGCGTTGAGGATATTTTGGAATATGCAAAAAGCAAAGGCGAAGCGCCTTTTATTATAATTTGCGATGAAATTGAGGACAGCCATAATCTCGGCGCAATTATCAGAACTGCCGAAGCTTGCGGCGCTCACGGAATTATTATTCCGAAAAGAAGAAATGTTGGGCTTAATTTTATCGTTGCAAAAACCTCGTGCGGCGCACTTGAATATGTTAAAGTTGCAAGAGTCGGCAATTTAGTTTCTGTTATTGAAGAACTTAAAAAGCAGAATGTTTGGGTTTACTGTGCCGATATGGATGGTCAGCCTTGGTGCAAAACAGACTTTTCCGGTGGCTGTGCACTTGTTGTCGGCAATGAGGGAAGCGGTGTCGGCAGACTCATTAAGGAAAAATGCGATGTAACTGTTTCGCTTCCTATGTGCGGAAAGGTTAATTCGCTTAACGCTTCTGTTGCGGCAGGCATTATTATGTATGAAGTCGCAAGGCAAAGGCTCAGTCTTTAATATAATTATATTGAGAGTGGAGAATTATGAACGAAAGCTTATCTATTGATGAAATAATCAGGCAGGCTGAGGAAATAAGAAAAAAGACGGTAAAACAGGCGCAATCGGCTTTGGAAGATGTAAATACATCTGCAAATGAAATAACAAAGCGTGAAATAGAAGTGCCTAAGCCTGATATTGAAAATATAAAAATTCAACCTAAAAGTGAAAATGTAAAGACGTATGAAAAAAGCACTGCCTCGGATAAAACGAAAGTCGGCCCTGCCATAAAAGCCGAAGATGACGGGAAAACGAAGCATATTGATTTTAAGCCAAAGTCAAAGAGCGACGATTTGGCAAGCCAAAAAACCGTACAAAAAAGCTTTTTTACAAGCAACCGTACCAAAGAACCAATTTATTCCAAAAAGCCGCCGGAAATTATTGAAAGGCCTGCCACGATAAAGAGCAAGTCGAGATTTGACAAAACGGGTGACCTTGAGGAAATACCTACCATTGTAGCCGTTGAGGAACTTGAAAAAACAAAAATTTCCCTTACTCGAGAGGAAATTAAGGAGAAGGAAGAAAAGGCTCAGGAGCAAAGGGAAGAGGAGCAGGCAGTTCAAATTGTTCTTGACGGCTTTGATGACGAAACAAAGCAGATAGATAAAATTGATGAGGAACTTGCTGAAAAGCAGTTAAAGGAAAGGCGAAAAGAAAAGGTCAATAAGTTTCGCATTTTTTCACCTGAAGATATTGAGGATGCGGCAAAAGCGGACAAGGATACCGTGATTAAAAAGGAATATGAAAGTGCAGATGAGCAATCGGCATTTTCAAAAAGGCTTGATGACGCACGTTCGTCAGCTTCGCTGAATTTAAAAATAACATTTGCCTTAACATTTGTTTTAGGGCTTTTGACAGGATTTAAGGACAGCTCCTATTTACCGTCGCTTTTGCTTGACAGTACGCCTTACATAATAACGCTTCTTGTTTTATTTGTTATTGTTTGCGTTGTCAATGCGAGAATATTTATGCACGGCTTTAAGCTCAAAGGCGGCATTAACAGTGATTTTCCAATATGTGTGGCGGAAATAATAGTTTTTGTTCACACAATTTTGCTTTTGATTGACAGCAACTTGCTTCTCGATGACGGTACGCTTTATCCGTTTGCAGGTGCGTTTGCTCTGCTTTTGAGCGGACTTGGAAAATATACATTTATTACAAGAATAAGAACAGACTTTGATTTTATAGCAAATCAAAAGGAAAAATATACCGTTGAGCCGATAGTTAATAAGGTTGACGCAGGGATTATAAGCCGTGGGCTTTTAACCGGAGAGCCTAATTTAAAGGCAAGCATTAAAACGGATTTTGCAACTAAGTTTCTTGATATTTCAAGTGTGGACGAGCCGGCGGATAAAATCAGCAAATATGTCGGTGCGCTTTCACTTCTTCTTAATATAATTTTAGCAGTTGTTGTCGGCTTAATTAATCAAAATTGGCATTTGGGAGTTAATGCTTTTGTTTGCGCTATGTGTATCACAACTCCTTGCTATGCGCTGTTTTGTACCAATAATACACTTTTGGGAGTGTCAAAGCAGCTTAGAACCCGTGGCGCTATGGTGAATGGATTTGAGGGTGCAAGCGTTACAAGCGATGCCAATGCAATTGTTATTGAGGCGCAAAATCTTTTCGGACCTCGCAGCTGTGAAATTCACGGAATTAAAACATTTAACGGCGCTAAAGCTGATGACGTTATTTTAAAAACCGCTTCGGTTATTATTAATACAAAAAGTCCGCTTGCTTCTGTTTTTGATGATGTGATTATCGGCAAACAGGCGATTTTGCCTGAGGTTGACGATATTGTTTATGAGGACAGGCTCGGAACAACCGGTTGGATTTATCGCAAAAAAATTCTTGTAGGCACAAGGGATTTGCTTATTCATCATGGCGTTCCCGTGCTTAAGGAAGATTTTGAAAAAAAATATACCCGTAAGGGCAGAAAAGTGCTTTATCTTGCAGAGGCGGGAAAGCTGATGGCAATGTTTGTTGTGTCTTACAGTGCCGACCCTCAGCTTAAAAAAGCGCTTAGAAAGCTTGAAAAAAGCGGAATGACAATTCTTGTTCGCAGCGCCGACCCATTCATTAATGACGAAAGCATTGCCGAGCTTTTTGAGCTTCCGGACGGATATATCAGAGTTATGAATTCGTCAAACGGCAGAGCGTTTGAAAAATATTCAAACCTTTTTGCTCAAAAGTCACCTGCCTACATTGTTCATAACGGCTCCGCTCTCGGCCTTGTTTCGGCATTCAGTGCGGCTGAGGATTTGCAGGAGACAAGAAAATTAATCAGCGTTCTTATATCGTTCGGCTCTGCTTTGGGGCTCGGTGTTGTCGGTCTTTTGGCATTTGTCGGCGGAATTGACCAGCTTGATGCAATCAAGGTTGCACTTTTTCAGGCGGCGTGGTGCATTTTTGTAAATCTTCTTGCAAAAATTAAAAGTTTATTTATGTGATTTAAAGGCTTCACCTGATTTGAACAAGTCCGTAAAAATGTACTTGTTCAATTTGGGATGAAGTCTTTTTATTTTGCTTACCTGTTTTTACAAAATTCTCAAAAGCGTTTGGCTATAATGCTTTTGGGATGTGTAAAAATGGCAATTGTTAAAAATGTTAAAAATAAAATCAAAATACCTAAAAAGAATTTAAAAAATATAGTTTTATATTCTAAGCGTGTGCTTTGGGGTGTAATTGCTTTTCTGCTTTGCTTTTCAAGCGTCGTGGGCGGTTGCTGTCCGTTTGCCGTGTCACTTATATCGGTGTCGGGCAAGAAAAATTTTCTTTTTGCCTGTGTCGGTGCGTCGCTCGGTTATATTGTTTTTTGCTCAAGTGAAAACGCAATAAGATATGTAAGCGCAGTGGTTATTTGTACTCTCGGCACGGCGGCTTTGATATTTTTCAAGGTCAGACGTGAAACGTATCTTTCAATGCTCATTTCATGTTTGTCTGTTTTGTCAACAGGGATTGTAATGAATGTCAAATCAGGTTCGACTCTCGGCGAATACGCAATAACTCTCGGCGAGTCAATCCTTGCTTTGGGCAGTACGTTTTTCTTTTACCGTGCGGCAAATTGCAGCTTAAAAAGGCTTAAGCTTAAAGCCTTGCCCGTGACGGATTTGACGTGCATTTTTGTGGCTTTTTCTATTTTGCTTTCATCTATTTCGTTTATTGAAATTAAGGGTGTTTCAATTGCAAGAATTTTGGCTTGCCTTTTGATTTTGACTACCGTTCGCTTCGGCAGTCAGCGCTTTGCGTTGATTGTGTCGCTGTGTCTGGGCTTCGCACTCGGTATAACAAAGGAAAATGCACTTTTTTTGATAGGCGCTTATGCGTTTTCGTCGCTTTTATGCAGTCTTTTCACTTCGTTTTCAAGCCTTGCGATAGGGCTTAGCTTTACTCTTTCAATGTCGTTTTTTGCTGTTGCGGCAAAAATGGGCGCATTTTCGCTTTGTACGGTTTTGGAGAGCGTACTTGCTTCTGCAATTCTTTGCATTTTGCCTGAAAAATTAACGCTTAAGCTTTCGCAGTTGTGGGAAAGCGGGGCGGATATTGCGCCTGAAGGAAGCTTGAGGCAGAGCCTTGTTGTCAGGCTGCGTTTTGCTTCAAGCGCTCTCGCACAGGTTAGTGAAAGCGTAAGAGATGTTCGTGAAAAAATCAATTCTTTCTCAACCGTTGACCCTAATGAAAGTGAAATTCGAATGGTTGCGGCAGACCAATTCTTTTCCATTTCGGATATGCTCGGCGATTTGGCATTTGAATTTGACGAGGCGGAAAGCTTTGATTTTAAGGCAGCAGGCAGGATTAGAAGAATGCTCGGCGAATACGATATTTTTCCCGAAAATATCTCGGCGATAATTGATAAATATGACAGAATGAGAATAGAAATTTTAGCCCCAAACGACACAAAAGGGCTTGATAATATGCGCCTGACTAATGAAATATGCAAAATATGTAAGAGAGAGTTTGAACGTGGCAAAATAAACGTCAGCTCGGCAGGAACATTGCTTTCATTTATGGAAAAGCCTAATTTCAAAATGAGTTTCGGATTTGCTCAATACTGCGCAGAGGGCAATTTGTGCGGCGATACGATAAAAACTATAAATGATTCAAGAGGCCATATGGTTTTCATTATCAGCGACGGAATGGGAAAAGGAAGCCGTGCGGCTTTGGACGGCGCAATGGGTGCCGGTCTTTTGTCAAAGCTTTTGTCTGCAGGTTTTGGCTTTGACTCTTCTTTAAAAGTTGTAAACAGTGCACTTCTTGTCAAGAGCCACGAGGAAAGTCTTGCAACACTTGATTGTGTAAGAGTTGATTTGTTCAGCGGTAAGTGCGAATTTTACAAGGCGGGTGCTCCCCGTTCTTACATAGTAAAGGATGACAGGCTTACAAAATGCGAACTGACATCTATGCCGGCAGGTATTTTGAGAGGGGTTGAATTTGCAAAAAGAACAACCGTTCTTAATACCGATGATGAAATAATTATGATGAGCGACGGAATAACCGACGTCGGAAGTGAATGGCTTGAAAAATTTTTACGTCTCGACACTGCGCTTGACCCTAATGAAAAGGCAAAGGCGATACTTAAAATCGCACTTGAAAACAGCGACGAAAAGCATAGAGACGATATGTCGGTCATAGTCGCAAAAATGCTTGAAAGGTAAGAATAAAAAATACTTGACTTTTTATAATTATATGT
>OGXH01002412.1_pt1 | contig 12997 bp, 10 predicted proteins | sample 1576241 | NCBI WGS metagenome assembly OGXH01 (sample SAMEA3541529, study PRJEB24748) | human gut metagenome | biome: human gut; feature: human-associated habitat; material: faeces | place: China | collected 2012
GCATGCGTGTGCTGGGCGTACGTGCGCGGCGGTATTTTTGTTCAAAATCCACATTCTAAGGAGCCCACATTGGCGTTATTGAAGCTAGACAAGGAAAGACGTCCCCGCGTGCTGCTGGTGCCGCCGCCGGATCTGCCGGTCCCCGCGGTGCAGGGCGGCGCGGTGGAGACGCTGCTGACCCACCTGATCCGCGAGAACGAGAAGCAGGGGCAGCTTGATTTGCTGTGCGCCAGTGTCACCGACGATGCCGCCCGCCGCGCCGCCGAGGGCTGGCAGCATACGAAGATGCTCTACATCAACCGCCCGGGCGGCCACCGCCGCTACTGGCCGATGGTCTTTCTGGAGCGGTGCGCCGGGATCGCCGCGCCCTATGACCCGTGGTACCAGAAGGTCCAGCTCTCGCTGGCACTGGAGCTGCCGCCGCCCGACCTGATCGTGGCCGAGGGCGGAAACCTGACCCAGTGCAGCGCCATCAGCCGCATGTTTGGCCGCAAACGCTGTCTGGCGCACCTGCACGGCCAGACGACCTGCACCCCCGTGATGGACGACATCTACGGCGGCGTGCTGGCGCTGAGCGATTTTATCCGCGAGGATTACCTGCAATCCAGCACTCTTGACCCGCAGCGGGCCTACATTCTGCACAACTGCATTGACACGGCCCGCTTCTGCCCCGGCCCGGCATCCAAAACGCTGCGCGCGCAGCTCGGCTTTACCGACGAGGATTTCGTCGTGCTCTACTGTGGGCGGCTCGACCCGGACAAGGGCATCCATAAGCTGATGGAGGCTATTGCCGCGCTGCATGAGCCGCACATCAAGCTGCTGATCGTGGGCAGTCCCTTCTTCGCCCGCACCCAGCAAAGCGCGTTCCAGCGCAAATTGGAGCAGCAGGCCAAGAGTCTGGGCAACCGCGTACAGTTCACGGGCTACATCCCCAATGAGGACCTGCCCGACTACTACCGCCTGGCCGACCTGTGCTGCGTGCCCACGCTGGTGGAGGAGGCCGCGGGCCTTGTGGCCGTGGAGGCGATGGCCTGCGGACGCCCCGTGCTGGCGACCCGCAGCGGCGGTATGCCGGAGTATCTGACTGGCAGCCAGGCCGTGCTGGTGGAGCGCGGCGACACTGTGACTGACCAGCTTGCGTGGAGCATCCGTATGCTGTACGAGCACCCGGCCCTCTGCACCGAGATGGGCGCGGCGGGCGCGGCGCGCGGCAGGGAGTTTTCCACCGCGCATTACTATGAGGAATTTGTGCGCATCGTGCGCGATGTGACGGAAAACGGAGGTGCCCAGTGAGCAAGCCGACCCTCTGCGTGATCGTGCCGGTCTACAAGGCCGCTGCGACACTGGACCGCTGTGTGGCCAGCGTTCTGGCCCAGCAGGTCGCAGGCGGGCTGCACTGTATTCTCGTGGATGACGGCAGCCCCGACGAAAGCGGTGGTCTGTGCGACGCCTGGGCCGCCAGAGACCCCCGCGTGACGGTTTTGCATCAGGAGAACCGCGGCGTGTCCGCCGCGCGCAACGCCGGACTGGCTGCGGCGGACAGCGAGTACCTTGTCTTTCTCGACGCAGATGACGCGCTGCGCCCCGGCGCTTTGCAGGCGGCGCTTGACGCCCAGAACACTGCGCCGCAGAGCTTTGTGCTCTGGCACTACACCACTGACGAGCAGGACGCTGCAGCGGTAACTTCGGATACTGCCACCCGCCCGCAGAATATGCTGGCGCGGCTTTGGCTTGACTGTCTGCTGGCCATGCCGTGGAATAAGCTCTACCGCACCGCGCCGGCACAGCAGCTTGCATTTGACAGACAGTATACTCTAGGCGAAGATTTACAATTTGTATTGGATTATATCGACCTGCTTGGCAGGACTGCCCCCGATTTTGCCTACACTATCCTGACCGCACCGCTGACGTTTTACGATTGCAGCCGCGAGGGAACACTCTCGACGAAATACCACGCCGACTACTGCAAGATCTGGCCCGAGCATTTTGCCCGGCTGAACAAGGCGTGCTACGCGGCGCACTGCCCGCAGGAGGATATGCGCCCCCTGCACCGCGCCGAGCTGACCGTTTACGCCGAGGGCGTGGCGGACATCCTGCGCCGCGACCCCGCCAAGCGCAGGGCCGTGCGCCGGGACAAGGCTTATGCCGCCCTGCGCAGCCCGTGGCTGCACGCCCTTTTGGAGCGGATGCGCATTGAGGGCTGCTACAGCGCCTACTACCTGCCCTGCCGCTGGCGCAGCATCCGCCTTGTCTGGGTCATGGCCGAGGCCAGGCGGACCGGCTCTCCCCTGTTCGGCAAGCTGGACTGGGCCGGATATTATCTGCTGGGCAGGAGGCTGCGCAGGGATTGATGTGCCGTACCTATCGGAAACAGCTTGCAGGTGCGACGCAATCACTGCCCTCTGCAATCTCTACACCTCATAACTTCAAGCGCGGCCTTTTTAATGGGCCGCGCTTTTCTTTGCGCACCAATCGTGCAGACTGTGCACAAATGTCCATGCGTTTTGCTCTGCTTTCCACTGTAAACCGCGCACTTCTTCGTACAGAACGGGTATTCTGTCATTTTTGCGGATTGGTTCGTTGACTATGTTAAATTATTGTCGTATAATACAACCATACGCAAAGCGTGTAATGCTTAACAAAGAGAAGGGTTCCTCATGGAGAAAAAACTCATCCTTGTCACCTCCCCGCCCGCCTGCGGCAAGACCTACGTGGCAAAGGCGCTGGCTAAAAATTTAAAGCACATTGTCTACCTCGACAAGGACACGCTCATCGTCCTCTCCAAGCAGATCTTCAAGGTTGCCGGGCAGCCGTATGACCGCAGCAGCGCGTTTTTCCAGCAGAACATCCGCGATTATGAGTATGACTGCGTTCTGGACCTGGCCATGGAGGCACTGGACTACGACGATATTGTCCTGATCAATGCGCCGTTCACCCAGGAGGTGCGCGACAACGCCTTTATCGCAGACCTGAAGGCCAAGCTGGCCGCCAAGGGCGCGACGCTGGCCGTCATCTGGGTCGAAACCTCGCCCGAGGTCGTCCACCAGCGAATGATCGAGCGCAACTCGGACCGCGACACCTGGAAGCTGGCTCACTGGGATGAGTATCTGCGCCGGTGCAACTTTGCCATCCCGGAGAACCTCGCCGACCCGCAGCACAAGGACAATCTGATTTTGTTCCAGAATAATAACGACGACGAATTTGACGCTTCGATGAAGCGCTGTGTTGCCATCTTGGAGGAATCCCTCGAGGATTGACTTTCCTGCCCGGCTCCCGCCTGCTGCGGATGCCGGGTCTTTTTTGTGCCGTCCTCTGCCAGCTCATGCAGCAGCGGCGCGTAGGCTGTGCACTCAACCCTGCCGCCCGGGCAGAAGATCAGACCGGCACGGGCAGGTGTGATCTGCGGGGCAAAAAGCCAGCCGCCGGCATAGCCCTAACGATGGGCATAGGCTTCAGGGCGAAGCGCTGCTTTTTCAAAATGGTATGTCCCCGGCAGATTAGAATGCAGATTAGAATATGACACGAGATTTTTCAAGAAAACATTTGCATTTTGCGCCCGGATTTGGTATACTATAAAGGCATTCGGGGCCTTGGCTCTGTTTGACAGTAATTCATAAACCTGCGTCCGTAGCTCAGCTGGATAGAGCACTGGCCTCCGACGCCAGGTGCCGGGGGTTCGAATCCCTTCAGGCGCACCAAGAGCCTGTGACATAAAGAATGTCACAGGCTCTTGTCTTTGTTGTATCGCACAAAACCAGCGAAGTCGATGACCGATTTTCAAGGTGCGTTTTATAGAGATGTCCAACCATTTTAAGTCGATTGGGCTTTTTTGTTGGGCGGCTTGGTGTGAGTTTTCCCGCCTCCGCCGCCCCGTTTTGCAGTTTTTCAGCGGAATTTTCAACTTTTTCCTGCTGTTTTCAGAATGTTTTCCATTTCCCCGCAGCCAATTTCCCATTGGCTGCGGAGTTTTTTCGTTTTTTGCAGTTGCCGGCAAAATGGGAACTGCACGCACTTTCATTCCTTTCCCCATTATGCGAATGTGTGGCGGGTTCTCAAATCGGACATCTTCTATGCAAAGACTGCAAATTTCTGATACACGTGCGGCGGTGTCATACAATACGCATAACCCGTAAGGCCTCGCCGCCCTGTGTACCGGCGGGCAAAAACGGTGCAGTGGACCATTTTTGTGAAAGGCACATACCGCGTTGTAACAAAATGTGATTATTCTCTCTCGCTTCGGTGCAAAGAAACAAAATGATACAATAAATTGAAAAAGGGCGACCTTTTGTCATTGTGGAATACAAAGGAATACTCTATCATTGAATTGTTGAAATTGCACGAATTCGTGCTTTGTTGGTTGAGAACAACTGATGAAATGACAAGGAGGATAATGATGCACAAGTCTGTCTGTGTGAAAAATCCGGACGCAATTACGCTGCGGGACTGTTTCGGCGCAACGGTGCTGTCTACTGTAAATGGTCTGTGTACCGTGTTTATGTCCAGTATGTTTATGCAGTATATGACCGACTACGCCGGGCTGGGCGCTATGGGGGCGACCTTGGCCACATCGCTTCTTCTGTTTGCGCGGATCTTTGATGCCGTGGATGATCCCATTCAGGGATTTTTGATGGATCGCGGGAAACGAACCAAAATCGGAAAGTACAAGCCTTTTTTTCTCCTCAGCATACTGCTGACCGGCATTGGCTGTGTATGCCTCTACTCGTTCCCGTCCGAGTTGGCGTCCAAGCCCGTACTGGTTGTTGTGTGGGTTATCGTTTTCTACTTTTTGTTTGATGTGGGAACATCCTTTTATAAGGATAATCTTTTGTTCCGAACGATGACCAATGATCCCAACGAACGTTCCAAGCTGGTTATCGGGCCGCGGGTTTGGACCATGATTCTGGGCGTCGTTACGTCCGCCTTTACGGCTGTGCTGGTTGCGGTCAACGAACGTGTGGGCAACTATCACGACTCATTTGCCATTCTGATCACCGGTATTGTTGGTGCAGCGATGGTGCTCTCCCTTATTGGCTGGTTCCTTGTCAAGGAAAAGCACTGTGTGCAGGAAGAAAAGGCAGAGCCGGTAAAGTTCAAGGACTTCTTTCTTCTGTTCAAAGAGAACAAGCCGATGGTGGTCTACTATTTGAAAGGCATCTTTTCCGGTTTTATCTGGTCCCTTATTTTTGCCACGCCTGCGTATTACATAAAATGGGGATTCTGCACGGATTTGACCACCGGCGTCACAAACATGGAGCAGTATGGTGTCCTCAACGGCATTTCTTCCATGATGATGCTCATACCGCTGCTGGTTGGTGCAGTTATTGGTCGTCCGCTCTTGAAACTCTTTAAGAACAACCCGATCAAAATGACTTGTTTCCTTCTGGTTGTGCAGTCTGTCGGCGGGGCGGTCCTGTTTATTACCCAGATGGCGGGTCTGCTTGCGAATGTTCCTGCGCTGTTCTTCGTTACCCTGTTCATCATGGCAGTGGGGGTGGGAACTGACTTTGTCCCGCAATCCATGGTGGAAATGGAGATTATGGACTACAACATTTACAAAACCGGCAAGGATCGTTCCGCCTTGACAATGGTTGCCGGCGGTTTCATTGTCAAAGCCCAGGCAGCGCTTTCGGCTGCAATTATTGGCGCTGTGCTCATGTCAATCGGCTACAACGTGGATCCCGTCACCTCCGAATACATGGGGGAACTGTCGCAGATTCCGACCATGCTCAATTGGTTTATCGTTATCATGGGTCTTGTTCCTGCCATCCTCGGCGCATTGTCGGCTTTGATCCTGCGGACATACCCGATCAAGGACGATGAGCGCCGAAAAATCCGGGAATGCCTGGATCACCGCAATGCCGGGTAAGGATCATTCCTCCGCAATATGGCGGCGGTATTCCAATGGGGTGAGGCCGTACTCGCGCCGAAACACTTTGTAGAATTGCGTTCTGTTCTCATAGCCCATGGATGCCGCGATCTGGCAGACCGGCAGCTCTGTGGTTCTCAGCAGCCGCGCCGCCTCGGCCATCTGTACCTTTTGGCAGTACGCTTTCAGAGTGTATCCGGTGTTTGTCTTGATGATGCGGGATATATGCTCGCAGGAGTAGTTAAGTGCCTCCGCCAGATTGGTCCGCTGGATAGCCCCGTGGTGAGTTTCAATCAGTTTCTTGACCTGTTCCGCCGTCAGCAGTTCTTGACTGTTCCTCAGCGAAATGTGTGTTGCTTTGTATATGTCAGGATTCTCCAAGGCGGCAAACAGCCGGAGCAGAGAGGAATAAACGTCAAACTGGTATCCGATCCGCTTGACCGTAAAGGCGCGAATCAATTCCTGAGTGAGCTGCGGGATCGTATCTGCTCCTAAAAGGGTAAAGTCCAGATAGTCCTTTTTATAGTCGGCACGTTCCGACAGATTGTCGCTGAAAAACTGATTGAGAATGCTTTTGTACTGAAACGGCGGCGGAAATGATTTGGGCCACTGTGTCAGCAGAGAGGCATCGATGCCGATGTAAACGATATCCGCATTCGACATATCTGTTTCGCGATGCATGGTGTTTCGATTGAGGAGACAAAGGTTTCCCTGCGTATAGGTAGTCTCGGCCCCCTCGATCATCACCCGGACTTGGCCCCGCTGCACATACATCAGCTCAAAAAAATTATGTTTGTGCATGTAGGTCTCATGAAAGAATTCGTGCTTGTTCGGGGTGTGAACGCAAAAGGACCATGCATCCATATAGTTGGAAAACAGATACTCCTGAGGTTTCTGGATGCTGGTTACAATAGACAACGGAGAAAAATAGTCCCGTTCGGCCGTATGGTTGCGAAGATAGTTCGGACCATGGCTGCCGGTCTGGTTCCGCATTTCATCAATGCTGTCAAAAAACAGGTGTTCCATGCGGGCATCCCCCCTTTATGGCAGTATAGCATGGAATTAAGTATAGTATAACATAGAATTGAGTATTTTTGAAGGAGGAAGTTTCTGTGAAGCGGCAATGTTATAACCCCTATCTTCCCAGTTGGGAATACATCCCGGATGCTGAACCGAAGGTATTTGGTCAGCGGTTGTACATTTATGGGAGCCACGATCTCTTTGGTGCCAAGGAATACTGTGAGGGCGATTACGTATGCTGGTCGACCCCGGTAGATGATCTTTCCGACTGGCGGTATGAAGGCGTAATCTTCAAAAAGCAAGATACGCCGTGGAATAAAGAGAACCTGTCCTACTATGCACCGGATGTGGTGCGCGGCACAGACGGACGGTACTACCTTTACTATTCGGTGGCCAATACGTCGATCACATCGGTCGCTGTGTGTGACAAGCCTGCGGGAAAATACCAATATTTGGGCGATGTTCACTTCCCGGACGGGCGAGTCTACGGCTCAAAGCCGGAGGATTGGTTTATGTTTGACCCAGCCGTTCTGGTGGATGATGACGGGCGGGTGTTTCTCTACGTGGGCAGCGGGCAGAAATCCAATGGAGAATTCGGCCACGAGATCAAGGGTCTGTTTGTGATGGAACTCAGCTCTGATATGCTGACCATCATCAGCGAACCCACCATCATCATGCCGGCGGATTTTAATCCCAAGAAGCCGAACTATTGGGAAGGACCCTCTATCCGTCACATCGGTGAGTGGTATTATCTGGTCTATCCGGCCACGGACATCACCGGTCTCAATTACGCGATGAGCCTGTTCCCCGACAAGGGATTTATCCACAAGGGACCGATCCATTCCTCAAGTGATATCGGTCTGGAGGGAAGAAAGCTCATGAATGCGGCATATCCGATGGGAAACAGCCACGGCGGTATGGTATGCGTCCACGGGCAATGGTATATATTTGACCACCGAACGACCAATGGCGCCAAACGAAACCGGCAGGCGGTAGCTGAGCCCATTGAGATCCGTGAGGACGGGACCATCCGCATGGTGGAGTCCACGAGCTGCGGATTGAATGGCGGCCCCTTGAAGGGAATCGGGACCTATCCGGCCTACATTGCCTGCGTCCTGCACCATGCCGGAATGTTTGGTCTGCGCAACCCGATGGACGGACCCGAGATCACCCAGGATGGTCCGGACTACGAGCCGCCGGAGCCCGCGGAACGGGAAGTGACCATAGAGACAGAGAGCGCGGCACCAAAGGCGTATATTTCCAAAATGAAGAATGGCAGTATTGCCGGTTTCCGATATTTTGATCTGACTGAAAGCACCCACATTGCTGTAACGGTTCGCGGCGCAGGCGGCGTGCTGGAACTCTTACCCGGGGAAAAAGACCCTGTCATAGCATCCATTCCCCTTGCCGGGACAGCCGACTGGACAACCGCCGGAGTAAAATTCGATGCCGGACGTCTGGCGTTGGAGAGCGGGCGCCCCATTGATTCCTGCCCGCTGTATTTCCGGTATAAGGGAAAGGGAACGCTTGACATCTTGAGTATTACGTTGGCATAAAGGAGGATAATGATGGACTGGACACCAATCTGGCACCAAGCCGCGGCCCCTGCCTTCGCGATGGGCTTTTTGGCGGGCAAGAAAAAAACAGTGGTGTATTCTGTGATATCCCAGGTTTCGGGCGAGAAACTTCGGGTCCGCTTCTCCAACCACTATGGAAAGAAACCCTACACCATTGGGGGACTGACCGTGTGGGCACAGGGAGAGATGCATACCGTCACGCGGGACGGCAGCTGTGTTTTCACGGTCCCCGCGGGGGAAAGCTGCTATTCGGATGCGTTGACGCTCCCAGTGACGATGGGGGAAGAGCTGGAAATCAGACTCTACTATGCATCCAAGGTCATGGACAGCAATATGATCGAGGAAAATGCGGTAAGCTACCAGGGAAATCATACGACGGACAGCGAGCTGCCCCCACCCCGGCGGGAAAAGTATATGGAACAGTACGGCCTTTATGAAGCGATTCCCGGGATGGATCAGATCGAGGTGTTTACCGGGCAGCCTTCCAAAATCATCGTGGCGTTCGGGGACAGTATAACGGCTTTGAACCGCTGGGTAAAACCGTTGCAAAGGCGTCTGTTCGATGCGTATGGCGGTGACTACGCACTGATGAACGCCGGAATCAGCGGGAATTGTCTGCTTTATGATGTCCCGGGCCTGATGGGAGCTTCCTACGGGGAAAAAGGGGTGTCCCGCTTTGAGCGCGATGTACTCCGTTTTTCAGGACTCTGCGGCGTGATTTTGGCGTTGGGGGTCAATGATGTAGCCTACTATTCCCAAAAGACAGGGGCGGTCATCTCGCTGGAACAATATGGTTCGGCCGTAACCGATATTGTGGATCGGCTTCATAAGGCCGGTGTCCGGGTGATTGCCCAGACGCTTCCGCCCCGCAGCGGTTTTGTGAAAAAAGGGTATACCCCGGAGATGGAGGCGCTGAGAGTCAGCATCAATGAATGGATCCGAGATAGCGCGCTGTTCGATTATGTGGTTGATGCGGATGCACTGCTGCGCGATCCGAAGAATCCTTCGTTCACCGACGAGCGTTATCACCAGGGGGATCACCTGCACCCGAATCAGGCCGGAGGAATGCTGATGGCGCAGGCTTATGATTTGCAAAAGCTGACGGGGGAGGCATAGGCATGGGGAAAAAGTATTTCACGCTCAGCTTTGATGATGGACTGGAACAGGACAAACGGGTGATCCGGCTCATGAGGCAATACGGACTCAAGGGAACCTTCAACCTCAATGCCGGTCTGTTTGGCACCCGCGGCGAGGTGAAGGGGCTTGGAACCTTCTCTTTTCAGGATTGCCCCGAAGGCGTAAAGCACAAGTGGCCATTTTCCTATGTGCAGCACAACCGAATCCCACAGGACGAGGTGTGCCAGGTCTATGAGGGAATGGAGATTGCCACCCATGGTTTCCGGCATGAACCGCTGGGGGCTGTCAGCGAGGATGAAATGCGCGCATCGGTGGATGCGGACAAGGCCGCGCTGGAAAAAATCTTCGGCACTACGGTCGTGGGACACGCCTATGCGCAGGGTTCAACCTCGCCGGCTGCCCAGGCGTATCTGAAGGCGCAGGGGTATCAATATGCCAGAGTGGTCTTTCCCTCCGGCGGCTTTGCGTTCCCGGAGGATCCGATGAACTTTCGGCCTTCCTCCTCGCTGATTCTGAAAAATGCCGTGAAACTGGTGGAGCGTTTCAAATGTGAGGAACCAGGAGAAAAGGATCTGCTGTTGTTCCTGTGGGCACACAGTTATGAAATGGACTACGACAAGGGAAACGCCAGTTGGTATGCTTTGGAGCGGCTTTTTGAATCAATCGCAGGCCGAAACGATATCGTATATTGCACAAACAGCGAAGCGTTCGCGCATATTTAAGGAGAGCAGGAAAGTGAAAAAGAAAGATTTTAACCGAGGTTGGCTATTTGGCGCCGTGGGAAAGGAACCGTCTATGCAGCCGGTCACGCTTCCCCACGATGCCATGCTGTACGAGAAACGCTCGAAGGATGCGGCAACAGCGGGAGCGTGCGGATACTTTCCCGGCGGGGCCTATGTCTACGTCAAACGGTTTCTTGTGCCTGAAACGTGGCGGACACAGTCCGCTGTGCTGGAATTTGAGGCAGTTTATCAAAACGCGCAGGTGTTCGTGAACGATGCGCTTGTGGCTGAACAGCGGTACGGGTATACCAACTTCTTTGTGGTGCTGGACCCACAACTGAAGTATGGCGAAGAAAATGAAATCAAAGTGATTGCGGACAACTCGTCGGTACCCAATTCCCGTTGGTATTCCGGCAGCGGAATTTATCGCAGCGTAAACCTCTTCCTGGGGGATAAGAGTCATATCCGCCCGGATGGACTGCTCGTCTCCACCTCCGGAAACGATGCGGCCCATGTGAAGGTTTCTGTCACCGGCGGTGATACGGTCAGAGTCTCTGTTCTGGATGGTGAAAAGGTGGTGGCGCAGGCCGAAGCTGCGGTCAAGGAAGGCACTGCGTCGGCGGACATTCCCGTTTCCCAGCCGCGGCTTTGGGACGCGGAACATCCCGAACTGTACCGATGCAGAGCGGAACTGCTGAAAAATGGTGAGATGGTGGATGAGGCGGACGCCTGGTTTGGATTCCGTACCCTTAGCTGGAGCACCAGAGGATTTTTTGTAAACGGCAAGAAAACGCTGCTCCGTGGCGCCTGCGTCCACCACGACAATGGTATTCTGGGCGCCTGCTCTTTTGAGGATGCCGAGTTCCGCCGTGTCCGTCTGCTCAAGGAGGCTGGTTTCAACGCGATACGTTCCGCCCACAACCCTGCCTCCAAGGCGCTGTTGGATGCCTGTGACCGGCTGGGTCTGTATGTCATGGATGAATTCTGCGACAACTGGCTGGTACATAAAAACCCCTACGACTATGCGGACCGGGATTTCCGCGCATGGTGGCAGCAGGATCTCACAGCTATGGTCATCAAAAACTACAATCATCCCAGTGTGGTCATGAACTCTATCGGAAATGAAATCTCCGAACTGGCTATACCCGAAGGACAGGAGTACTGTAAAAAATTAGCGGTCCTGGCACGAAAGCTGGACCCGGACAAAGCAGTGACGATGGGGGTCAACCTGATGCTGTGCAGTATGTCGGCCAAGGGCGGCGGCATATACGGCAACAAAAAGAACGGGAAAGAGAATCAAAACGGCAGTCAGACGATGGACAACGTTCCCACCAGCGCCTTCTTCAACATGCTGATGAACCTGGCCGGGGGTATGATTGAAAAAATGGCCGCCAAACCTGCCGCGGACGATGCCACAAAGGTGAGTTTCTCTTATCTGGATATTGGCGGTTACAACTACGCCGCGTCCCGATACGAGAAGGACGGTACGCTCCATCCTGACCGCGTCATTGTCGGGTCCGAGACCCTGCCCAAGAACCTGTATCATAACTGGCAACTGGTGAAAAAATTCCCCTATGTCATCGGCGACTTTATGTGGACGGGCTGGGATTATCTGGGAGAGGCGGGCATCGGTACCGTCCGTTACAAAAGCTTCAAAAATCCCGGTCAGGACGCGCCCATCATCTCCGCCGGCTGCGGCGTGATCGACATTTGCGGAAAGCTTCGCCCCGAGGTACAGTGGAATCGGCTGATCTGGGGGCTGGACCATACCCCCGGCATCGGCGTAGAACCGTACACCCACGCAGGGGAAACCGGCTCCGAATCCATGTGGCGTGACACAGACGCAGTGGCAAGCTGGTCCTGGGCCGGCTGTGAAGGCAAAAAAACCAAGGTCACGGTCTACTCTGACGGCGAAACGGCGGAACTCATTGTCAACGGGCATTCCTATGGCAGAAAAAAGACGAAGGAATACAAGGCCGTCTTTAAACGCGTTGTCTATGAGCCCGGTACCATCACCGCAATCAGCTACGATGGCGAGGGAAAAGAACAGAGCCGGACTTCCATGAAGACAGCTGTAGGACCTGCCGAACTGCGTGTGGTGGCCGACCGGAGCACCTTGCAGGCAAAAACGCAGGATTTGGCCTACATCAGCATTGACCTGACGGGGGCGGATGGCATCACAAAATCTTCTGAGGATACTGCGGTCACGGTGGAGGTTGCCGGTGCCGGGACGCTGCTGGCCCTTGGTTCTGCACGTCCTAACATGGGGGAAAACTTTTTCTCCGATACCCACACGACCTACTACGGCAAGGCATTGGCCGTGGTCCGCGGCGGCGATGCCCCCGGAAAGATTACGGTCACGGTGAAAGCAAAAGGTCTGCTGCCCAAAACGCTTGAATTGGAGGTAATCTGAGGAAAAGGCATAGGCCAAACGGCAAATCCCGATGTCTAAACCAAAAAGACTGCAACAATTGTTGCAGTCTTTTTCTGCGTAATCTACCTCATGGATTTTGCGTAAATTCACATTCTTCTGAAAGTGGAAGATTGGGGCGGAGAAATCAGCGAGCAGAATGTGCCGGTGCTGATTCTCATGGAAGGGCTGACCATGTATCTGAACGCACCTCTGCGAGGGAGGTGCCCCGAAGGGGCGGAGGGAGAGAACCTTGCCATAGCCC
>OGXH01002413.1_pt1 | contig 12997 bp, 17 predicted proteins | sample 1576241 | NCBI WGS metagenome assembly OGXH01 (sample SAMEA3541529, study PRJEB24748) | human gut metagenome | biome: human gut; feature: human-associated habitat; material: faeces | place: China | collected 2012
CTACTACGATGAAGCCGATATTGAAGTTGGCAAGCCGATAGATTGTAAAGTGATAGTCAATCATCACGTTGAATTGACGGAGGAAGAAAAGACAGAAGCACGTAAGGAAGCTATCAAGCGAGCCGAAAACGAGGCTTACAGCAGAATGACGAAGCGCAAGACTGCCCCTAAGAAAGAGAGTATTAACAACGGACAAATGGCACTTTTATTCTAACGATTATGAAACCGAAAACGGAGATACAAAAAGAGGTTACAGCATTGAGCGCACGATTACCTCAAATTAATGAAGCACAAAAGAAGTATGCTTTCCGCCATTGCTTTGAACACATCGGGCGCAGGTCTGGCAATGGTATCATTACCTGCACCGAGTGCGGACACCAATGGCAGGGAAACGGAGCATTGGCAGACACGCTTTGCGATTGCACCTGCCCTCATTGCGGAATGGAACTGAAAGTCCATACCACCCGAAAACAGGTATTCAAGGAAATTGAATATTTTTCCATGATTACCACCTGCAAAGGCTATCAAGTGATACGATTCTTCTTTGCAAAGGCTTATTACAAGGTCGGGCAACCTGCCGAATATACCATTTGCGAAGTGGCGCAACGCTGGATTGCCCCCAACGGTAAATTTGAAACGATTGCCCGATTGAGAGGTATAGCTTTCATCTATTACGACTTGTGGCAGGAAGGCAGTTCAATGGAAATTCGCAGGAACCACAGGGTATATGACATAACTCCTGCCTGCACTTATCCGAGAGTAAGAGTAATCCCCAAACTCAAGCGTAACGGCTTCAAAGGCGAATTTCACAATCTCCAACCGTTTGACCTATTCTGTGAACTGTTGAAGAACAACCAAGCGGAAACGCTGATAAAGACGGGACAATATAGCCTGCTAAGTTATTTCATACACCATTCGTACAAAAGTATCTCCACCTATTGGAATGCCATCCGCATCGCAACCCGCAACGGCTATATGGTAGGTGATGCAGGTATATGGTGCGACTACATCGACCTGCTCCGCTATTTCGGCAAGGACACGAACAGCCCGAAATACATTTGCCCTGCCGATTTGAAAGCCGGGCATGACCGCCTTGCACGAAAGAAAACGGAACGTATGGAGCGTGAACGGATTGAACAGCAGAAACACAAGGCATTGGAGAATGAGCAGCGTTTCCAAGAACTCAAAGGTAAATTCTTCGGTATCGCCTTTACGGACGGTACAATCCAAGTACGGGTATTGGAAAGCGTATTGGAATTTTTGGAAGAGGGAACCAACATGCACCATTGCGTGTATTCCAACGAATACTACCTCAAACCCGACAGCCTTATACTTTCTGCCTGCATAGACGGCAAACGGGTAGAAACGATAGAAGTGTCGCTCAAAACACTGAAAGTCCTGCAAAGTCGTGGCGTTTGCAACAAGAATACCGAATATCACGACCGTATTATTGAACTTGTAAACAAGAACAAACGCCTTATCCGTAAACGGATGGCAGCATAACCATAATACACTTAAATTCATCCGATATGACACATGAAGAATGTAAAATAGCAGTATGCAAACTCCTTGAGGAGAGCGAGCTAAATACGATTATTGACCACCTTATCACAAGCGAAGGTGTAGGAATGATGCTTGACAGCCCCCACGTTGAAGATTTTGTTCCAAGAGCAATTTTAGCTGTTGCAATCCGAAAGGAATATGAACGTTTCAGACCATTATCTGAAACAGGGGTATCAATCGAAGAAAACATCTGCAAGTGGATGGCAATCCAATCATTTAACAAATAACAGAATGGAAACAACATACGAAACGATAATAGTAACATTCGATGAAAGCATTGAAAAACTGAACGGCATATTCGATACTCCCCAAACATGGGGAGCATCCACTCTCAAAGAATGGATAGAGTCTTATGAAAGCACACGCTTCACGCAGATTGGCGATAATTCGGCAGTAATCACTTCCAAATACAATATGCCATCCATTATAGTGTGGCTGCAACGATATACACCGATAACGATATGGAGGGAGAGATAAGCCATGTACACATTATTCATAGGATTTCGGAAGATAGACGTATTCCCGACCATTCGGGAAGCCAAGAAATTTGCAACAGAGAGTGAATTAATTGGCGTGTTCACTCTTATAGGAGATAATTATCACGACAGTTGGTACAAATTCTAGTCAGTAAAAGACATGGAATTATTAAACAACAACAGAGTATCCACCTGCATGGCAGGACAAGAAAACTATGTGTATTTCAACCTAATGCCCCGATTGCGCAGGAAAAGCAGGTATTGCCAATACGATTACCGCCATGAAGAAGACGGTGAATTATTCTCAACAGTCGCCCCTACATTGGAAATATGCAGGCAGCGCAGGGATGAATGGCTAAAGAACAAGGAGGGCAAATAATGGTAGCAAAGACTATTTTAGAACAGCTTGGCAGCGGTAAGTTTATTGCCATGACGGGAAGCAAAGATTTTATAGATTTGGGAAACGGGTTAAGGATGAACCTTGCAAGGAACAAGACTTCCACCAATCGGCTTGAAATCATTTTGGATAGAGAAACGGACACTTATACAATGAAGTTCTACCGTCAGACATTCAGCAAAAAGACATTTGAAGTTTCAAAAAAGGATATTGCGCTGCATGAAGGTGTCTATTGCGATATACTGGAAGAAATGTTCACTTCGGTTACAGGACTGTACACAAGGCTATGACAGGACGGGGGGGGGTGAAAACCGTCCGGCACTACTTTTGACAGTGAGCAGGCGGCTCAAAAGTAGCAAAAAGCCCTCGTTAAACCCTCTGATTTTCCAGAGGATTATTTTTATGTCGGAGGCTGTAAACTATTTATTTGTGTTTTAAAATATTCTTCTCTAACAGCAATAACTAATGCCCCATGTTCTTTATTATAAATCAGGCATCCTGCATAGATATTTTCATCATTTTGAGGGACTAAGTCTTTTTTTGAATCGTTCGATAATCCTAAACGGAATGGTTGAATAACATATGATAGTATGTCACTATGCCCCGATTTTTTCCATTCAAATAAATCCTTCAAATAACCTAATATCCCTAATGTGAATTCCGAATAGTCATTTTCGTCTATATTTACAAACAACTTATAATTATCAGGCAAACACTTACCATACTGATGATAAAATAACCCTTTGAAATTTTTTTTATGAAAATCTTCAATTGGAGTTTGATTGAAAGAAATTCCAGTTACTTTTCCCATTCTATTTACTGATAATCTTTGAAGATTACTTTCTTTTTCTAAAAAAGATTTGGTAGCTTTCTCTACAATAGTTTGGTTTTCCTTTCTTTTAGCAATTACTCCAATCATATTACGAAACTCCTTATCGGTAGGGCTATATTTACCATTACACTCTGAACAAGCAGGAACCGTTATTCTATTTACCTTATATTTTTCATCATATCCTACAAATAAGTTTCTTGCTGGAATATGTTCTTTAGTTATGTCCTTTGTTTCAAACTCTTTACCGCAATTATAACATACCTGTGTTTTGGTATGCCAGTTTTGAGAAGTAAATGATTTTATCTTATTTTTTTCTAATGAAGCTTTTGATTTATTCTTTAATCGTTTTTGAGGTCTGTTATTTCCATAAGAATGATTATTTATTTTTCCTCTTCTCGTTTTTATATCTCCTTTTCCCATAATTCCTTTTTTGTCTATAAAATTAGAGCAAAAAAAACACTCAGCAATATTTTTCCAAGTGTTTTTTAACAGGCTTATCAAGAAATAATTATTCGCCCTCTTTATCCGAATCATTCTGAAACGAAAAGCTCAAATCGTACCTTTTGCAGAGAGTATAAATATTGCAACAGAATATTTCACTAAAGAGTTTTCTAAAAAGAATGAAACAGAAAAAGACTATAATTATTTAATATCTTCAATATTCACCGAAATTATCATTTCTGATTATAGATATGACGGTGTCATGTACACATCCGTACAAGCTGGTGGACAATTGGGATTTAATGTTGCTATAAAGCCAGAAAGCGTTAATACAAAGATGAAACTTATCCTAACATATGAAACAAGCTTATATAAAAAAGGAGACAAAGCGATTATCGTAGGAAATAAAATAGGTTCAATTCAAAGCAATTCAACCATACTTCTTGAAACTAAAGAAGAGACCCCATTGGATAATATTTTAGAAGCACTTGAAATAGAAAGCATAAAGGAACTTACAGACTCTTGAAATAATTCCATCAATAGAATACATTAGTTTACTACGAATTTAGTATATATTCAAATTGTCAATATACAAAAAATCACCTCGTTCATAATAGTAGGACTTATATCCAAAGTATTTCACTTTGTCCTCTTTTACAATAGTATTGTTATTTATGAGCCTGATATTCCAGTTACAATTACACGGTTGTATAATTGGATAACGCTTCAAATCAGATTCAATATTCCAAACCCATCGTGGAGGTCTGCATGTAGCCAAATACTCCTCAACATCCCATAATTCTAATCTGTAAGGAGTATCCAATATATCAGTACAAGGAGTTATAGGAATGAGTGTTTTATAAAATGTTAGTGAAGATTCGGAATATCCCCTATCAGGATACTGTATAAAACCTAATTTATCCCTCCAAAATGAAACAGATTCTTTCGGGCTGCAAAAGAGTTTAAGAGCAAACATTTCCTTTTCTTGAAAATATCTACTTAACATTTCTGCAAATATATTTCCTAATCCCAGCCCTCGTTGAGATGGTGCAATTACAAATATGTCAATATCGACATACCCATCATATTCAGACCACAACACTAAGCCAAGAGGTTTATCCTCAAAAGAGAATATAATAACTCTTTGCTCCTCAAATCCTTTTTCTATCAAGTTCCAGTTACAATAGAAGCCAAACTGCCTATTATTCAACAAATATTCCTCATAAATCCATTGTTTGACAATGCTCAATTCTTCTTGTGTAGGAACCTCATGTAAAGCATATTCTTTAGTCATCATGTGTTTTTATTTCAAATATAAGGATTTTCAGCCACTCACAGGGTTTAACACCACACAAATGGATGAAAATAAATTATTCTTCCCCCCTTATCCGAATCATTCTAAAATGAAAAGCTCAAATCATACCTCTGCCCAAAACTATCCAACCTGATTACTTTGGACAGTAAGTTCAAAGCGGCTCAAAAATAATAAAAAGCCCAGAATAAACACCTCCGATGGAATTGTCATCGAAGATGTTTGTTCTTATTATCATTTGCTATCTAAAAATACGGCAGCAACTTTTCCATATCCGCATGCATCCGGCTCATTTTTTTTCTATCGTTAGACTCTCAAAAATAATTTGTTTTGGCAGTAGCTTGTGACAGAAGTAACTCGAACTGAATGGTACTCTATTCTGATCATTGTATTGTACACGCTTGTCGAATAGTAGCAGTTCCAACCCTTTCTCCTTGAACAATCGGCAGGGAGCGGAGTCATTCAACCAGAAGTTAGACATTAGTAATGCGAACGGTTTTCCAAAACTCAGGCAACGTTCAAATATCCGCACCTTGTCTGTAAACGGAGGATTTGAAACGATTATATCCCATCTTTCCGGTTCATACTCGAAAAAATCTTGTCCTGTGTAAATATGGGAATGAACCACATTGAATTTATAGTCTTTCAGTGCCAGCACAAATTCGCTGTGTCCCGTATCAAACGGACACCACACCTTTGCTTTTGGAGGCAGGTATTTGATAATCGGCAATACCGCATAATGAGGAGTGTATTTTTCGTCACTCTTGTTACTACCTAAATATTTTGAATAGTTCATCATCCTTGATTCTCCTTTTTTTCTTCTTTATCGCTATTATTTTGAAACGAGAAACTCAAATCGAACCTCTGCCCGAAACTATCCCATACCGTCACGTCGATAGTTTGCTGGTCGGTACTTTCGGAGGTATAATACAACCGGAACGTTTTTTTTTCAACGGGTAGAAATCATTGGGAGCAAACACCGTCCCGTCATCCAGCCGCAGGCTCCCACGCCCGTCGGGTTGGAAGTAGGAAATGAAGAACTCCGTTTCCTTGTAGTTTCCCGACTTATGCAGTTGCAGGCGTATTTCAGCCGTTTCACCCGGCCTGATGCGTTTCTGCACGGGCATGGTCGTCAGCGAAAAGTCGTATGCTTGCTGCACCTCTATCTTATCATCGCAGGAGGTAAATAACAATCCGGTCAATACCACCGCCAATATAGCTATAATCTTTACTTTCATGGTTGTAATCAGTTTATGATGAATTTTATTCCTGCCCCGAAGGTCAGGTGAAAGTGTCCGATGGAACTGCCCCAAACCGCCCGTTCCCTTGCGTTGAGCAGCAACACCACCTTATCCGAGAGGTATGTTTCCAATTCCAATGTTACCGCCCCGCCATAGATGAACGAATCCTTATTTCGGAGTGTCGCCCCGTCCGGCAACAACTTGTCTCCCCACCGGCTCGTTTCATATCCGGCAAGAGCCGAGCCGCCAAGTGAGAGAAAAAACGTCTTGGAAGCATCCGAGAGGACTTTCAGATAGTAGCCGCCCTCCGCCGTAAATTGCGCTTTGGGTATCTGCAAGTCCTTATACTCGTATTGTTTGTTGAGATACTCCGCCCCGAACATCCAGCGGTTGCCGTTCTTCGTATAGGTGGATAACCCCACACCGAGATAATAGTTTACAGGTTTCTGCACCCCGTCCACGAAACCGCCTCTGAGTTCCACGCCACGCATACCCGGCAGGTAGCGTTGGGCGTTTGCCTGCCCCACAAGGGCAAGCAACGCTACAACTACAAATAGATACTTCTTCATCTTACTTCACTTTCAGTTCGTTAATCACCCTTGCACGCACGATGTCCTCGTTCTCAATCACAAAGGACTGATGGCGACCGCCGGATTTCTCGTGCAATTCCACAACCACCTGCTTGTCTTCGGGAATGGTGAACTTCTCCATCGTGAAGACGGTGCGCTCATCTTTATGCCCCGCTACACGGGTGGCATAGTTATAAGCACGGAGTGGAAAAATTACCTGCTCCTGAATGGCAGTACGTTTTGCCACTTTCTTATCCACGATTTTAAAGGTGATAAAATCCACATCAAATGGCACGTTGGACGAGTTCTTAATCTGCGTGTGGAAATACAGCAACCCGTTGTGCGTGTACATCCCACGCAACAGGTATTGGATGCCGAAAGACTTCGCCCCGATATGTTTGATTTCACGCTTGTTGTTCTTGTGGATGGACTTCATAATCAGATGCACCAACTTCGGGGATTCACTGCCCAGCTCCTGCAAATAGATGTCGAGGGCATTGTTCGGACGGTTCACCGTACTGCCATCGTGGATAAAATCCTTCATCTCGATGTTCAGAAGCAACGGCTCATCGGCGTACTTCACGTTAAACGTGTAGAACGAACCGCTTTCGGTAATCACTGAGAAATTGGTTTCCGTGCGGAAATTCTTCACCGTCGCTTTCACACGGATCACGTTCTCCGCACCGTCGGCTTTGCCCGCAATCAGATTGGGAGAACCCAAATCCACATAACAGACTGCGGACGGGAAAATGACGTGTACCGTCTTGTCATACGTCACTTCCATGCCGTAAGGCGGAATCATACGGTCAAAAGTCAGCTTCTTGGTCAGTCCGTTATAATCGTCCCCCGACATTTCCTGCGGATAAGTGTCCGCTTGGAAAGTAATAACTTCTTTTTCCGGCTGTTCTACATTCTGTGCGTTCGCACCCATTACGCCCAGCGTCAGGGCGATAGCTAAAAATACTCTTTTCATTTTACTTTGGATTTTAGTGGTGGGCAATATTGCCCGGTTAATAATAAATTGGTTTTACTGTTTCTTTTGATAAAGCATAAGGTTATACCCCGCCTTGAGATGCACTTTAATTGTCCGCATCTTCTTGGCGATATATTGCGAGGTTCCCTGTATCGCCCCCTTTCCTAAATCGGTCAGCAGTTGGTCGCCCGCGCTCTGTTGGTTCAGGTTGATGGTCGTCCCCAGATTACCGCCCAAATTGGCGGCTATCTCACGGATTGCGTCCATCTCCATCGAACCCGGAATAAAGATGCCTTCCTGCCCGTCGCCATCGACAACCGTCAGTTCCACCGGAATAATCATCCCCCTGTATTCCAGCGAGGTGATGGAGATGCCGAGCCTTTCGCCCTGTATCTTTCCCATTCCCGTAACGAGCGCATTTTGCGGGATGACCGTTTCTCCGGCACGCATCGGCTCCAATAACCGCAACCTTACCGCTTGCCCGTCCGTGATGGTCTGATTATCATGGATGCACGCACGTATGGTATTCTTTTCTGTTTGTGCAGCCGTGCCGACTGCCGTATGAAACCCCATGTTCCTCTCTTTGGAATATTCGGCGACAAATGTCGAATCGCCCATCGGTTGCGATAATCCCGATACCACCCGTTCACGCACCTGCCCGACGGTATTCACCTGCGCCTTGCCGTTCTTATATGCTTCGGTCGGCTTGCTTTCGATAATGGTGGTAACTGCCGTCTGTCCGGTAAACGGCTGTCCCTGATTCTGAGGCATGTACTTTGCCGCCAACTGATAGGACTTTTCCAGCAATGCCAACTGTTCGTCCGCCGTTTCCTTCTCCGTCTGCCGATTGTACGCCATTTCCCGAAGCTCTTCCAAATCCTTGCGCATCTCTTCCTTCTCCGGATCTTCCTTCGGAGTTTCGTAGAAATTGCCGAGCGTCCGGTTCATGTCCCGGTAGGCATTGGCGGAGGCATAGATGGTTTCTTTCGGGCGGGAACTGCCGCCACCACCGTAGGCACTTTTCGGTTCGACCTCCGGTTCATCGAATGTCGGCATTTCTTCCGCCTGCTCTTCCCCCGAACCGAACATCGACGCCAAATCCTGCATCTGTTCCCGACGCTCATTCTGTTTGCGGTTGAACAAATCCTGCTCGTAAGCCGCCTGTTTGTCACCCACTAGCGCATTGTCAGCCGGTGCGGGAACATCGGTATTGAAACCGGACTGTCCCTGCTCTTCCTCCTTTTCGGAAGGTGCGAATATCAGCCACATCACTATGGCGAAGATGATGAACATAAGCGGATAGACAATCAGCTTCTTCTGTTTCTGCCGCTGTTCTTCGGTCAGTTCCTTTTTGGGCTTGTCCGGTTCTTTGGGCGGCTTCACCTCACTCTTGTTCTCCTGATTCTGTTGCCTTGCGGCTTCATCCTCTTTGCGAAGCATAGAATAAGCGTTATCCTCTGCTCTCGCTTCATTCGTCTGTTCCATTGTCATAATCGTTTAATAGGTTAATACTGTCTTTCCTTTGCAGTTCGAGCAGTTTGATATGCTCTATTTCCATGCGCTGTCCCTCATTCTTTCCCATGTTGTAAATCCCCGAAACGAAGATGTACACGGAAGCGATACTGAAAAAGAGGAACATTGTCAGCAGCACTGCCAGCCGCTTTCCGGGTGTGATGCACCCGCACAGGCGGCGGAGCTTTTCGTCCGCCCAATCCTGTATTTTTGTCATGCACCTGCCTATCATCGTTTCTGTACCTTGATGTCCCTGTTCTCGATAATCTCGAAGGCTTCGATGGTAAACCCGTGCGGGTTATTGTCTGAGCGGACGGAGTTCAGCAGGTTGCACCTTGTGACAAGGCTGCGCTCGGTAACGTTGCTTTCACGGATAATCATTTGCCGGGCATAAGTGCTTACCTTGTAAGGATAGGTGTCGAAATTGCACGACACGCTGTCCACCTGCAACACCTGATTCACGTTTCCCGAAATGATGCGGTTGTAATACCCCTTCTCGGCAAAGTCGGTGTAATAGTTGAACGCGCTCCTGTCCGCCAGCTGCAAGGCTCGTTTTATATTCCCCTCAATCGCGCTCTTGTCGGGCGAGAGGGTGAAGAACAGCTCATGAAAACGCTTCACGTGTTCCCTTGCCTCCACAGGTCGGTTCTGTGACAAATCCTGCGAGAGGGCGAGCATCAATGATTTACCGCCGTCCAGCACGTAAATCTTCTGCCGCTGCGCTTCGGCAAACGAGTAGGCACTCCATACGGAGTACCCCGTGATTGCCATGCAGACCACCAGAAAGACAATGCCGAACAGCCGTATCTGCCTGAAACTGCTCTCGATGTTTTTTAATGACTTAAATTCCATTGTTTTACTTTTTTATTGATTGTTTATTTTCTCCTGAACAGTCGTCCGGCGGCTCCCGCTACCTTTTTCGCTCCGTTCACAGCACCCCGTCCCATGCTTCCGGCAGCATTACCGGCAGCGTGTCCGGCACGTCCGGCGAGATTACCCGCCACCGCTCCGGCAGCGGCTCCCGTCATGGCACCCGCACGTCCGGCAATCTGATTGATCGGACGGGCTGCACTGCCCATTCCTCCTGCCTGTATAATCCAGCCCGCCACCGTAGGAATCGTGAAATAACCGAGTATCCCGATAATCATGAATACGATGTAAACGCCATTGGATGAATCAATCGAGAAATCCGGGTTATTCTGTAATTCCTTGATGTCGTTTTCAAGCATCAACACCTGTATTTTCGCCAGCACGCTGCTGAACAAGTCCGATACGGGCAGCCACAGGTATATCTGTATATAGCGGCACATCCATTGCGAAAGCGTACTTTGAAACCCGTCCCATACCGAGATGGCAAAAGCTATCGGACCGAGTATGGATAGCACTATCAGGAAGAACGTCCGCAACGTGTCGATAAGCAGGGCAGCGGCAGCAAACAATAGCTCCAATACCTCCCGCATAAAATCCCGCACATCCTTTCTGAAATTGTACATGCTTCTTTCGACGTACATGCCGCCCATCGTGGCGATGTCCTTTGCACTCCATCCGAGTTCGTCAATCTGCTTGTCGAACTCTTCGTTGCTGACCAGATAGGCGGTTTCGGGATTGCGCATCATGGATTCATATTCCAGCTTGTCCTTCATCTCCCGGTACTTGTTCATATCCATTGTCTGTGTTTCCAGCATCCCGTGCGTTCCCTGTACAATGGGACTCAATATGCTGTTAATCGTGCCGAGCACAATCGTGGGGAAGAACAGGATGCAGATACCGATGGCGAACGGTCGGAGCATCGGGTACACGTCGATGGGTTCGGCTCTTGCGAGGGACTGCCATACACGGGAGGCAACGTAAATCAACGCTCCCAATCCGGCTATCCCTTTTGCCACCCCTACCATGTTGGAGCAGAGGGGCATCATTTCCACATAGAGATTCTTCAATATCTCATGCAGGTTACTGAAATCAGCGGCTAACAACAGCATGGCTTACCAATATCTGTCGTTAGTGTCCCCGTACAGAGCCAGCACCCGGTTGGTGTCCCCCTTTTTCTTGGAGCGCAGGTAGCTCACCGCAATGTTCTTGTTGGTATAATACCCGACCAGATTGCGGTATTGCCTTACCGAGTTGTAGCACCTGTCCACCACGTCCATGCGCTCTTTGTCGCTGAGTGAAAGCGTGGTGATGTTCACCACCCCTTTCATTTCCTGAAGCACGTCGTTACTCTCTTCCAGCAGTTTGGTGTAGCCGAAAGCTATCGCTCCGAGTTCCTCCACCGTATAGTTCTCGTCGCGCATCATCTTCTGAAAACTCACAACGTAGGTGTCGGAAATTTCACCGATCATCAGGATGGTTTTCTGTACCTTGCGTGCATCCTTAACAAGATTATTTACAGATTTCAAAGGTAGGCTAAGCATCCAACGCCCTGCCGTATTACTACGGTGGGTTTTCGGAAGCTCGCCCCCAAACCGGACGTACACGTCTCCGCGTATCCGGCTTTCTACTAATAATATCAATCTATTCATTGTTACTGAGTTTTTTGTAACACTTACCACATATGGCAATAGTCTTTCGTTTGCGAGCCATCATTTGTTTTTCGCAGGTAGTTTTCCCTTGAAGATTTTTTAATTTTCTCACATGGTGCATCACTAACTTATCGACTACTCCACATAATTCACATTTTTCCGCTTTCAGCCTATCTATAAGACTTGTGTTTGTAGGATGATATGTGAATTTGGGCAAGTTGTCTAAATCCTTAATGTTCATTGGATTTTTCTTTTTGAACCCACCATGATAAAAGGTCAAGTCTTTGGCAGTACCGTTCTTTAAATAGTATCTAACTGAAAAAAGTCCATTCTTGGTGTACTTTTTTCGGATTTGCGACATCGTTGTCCGATATTTCTGCGCAAATGTTTTGTACATACTATATTTCATGATATACCCAAGTTTTGACAGACTACTACAATTATTAGCCAAACAATAGTAATTGTAAATGCCCTTTATTTCCTTGTTGTACCTGTCAAGTATCTCAAAGTCATTGTTGTTTGAAAGTTTGGGACGGGATTTTGCTTTCCAATACTCCTTGCCGTTGTGTATCTTTATTTCTAAAACACGATATTCGAGCAACTTTTTCTTAAACGTATCCTTTCCAAGTGCCAATTGTATCCTCTTATTGAAGACACGTCTTAGTACTCCGTATTTGCTTCTTTTGGTGTCATTGGATTTCCTTACAAAAATCTCATATCCGAGAAATTTTGCAGCGTTTTCAGCATGGGTGATAAGTGTTTTCTCATCGGACAGTGTAAGAGCCAACTTTTCATAGAGGAAGTTCTTTATGTCCTCTTTGATGATGATAGCATCTTGTTTACTGCCAATAATTCCAATTAGAAAATCATCCGCATATCTCACATATTTGAGTTTTCTGTAGTTCATGTCCATTTCGTCACCATCAGAATACTGCAAACCTTCTTTTTGATAAGCCTTATATTGTCTTATCAATTCTGACCTTTCACTTTTGTCTTTTACCACTTTCAACTTTTTCAGAATACGGTGTCGTTTGCCTTCAAGTGATACTACCTGTTTAGTTCTTTTCCGTTCTTTCCCCTTATCAAATTTTTCAGTGTATTCCTTCATGAATTTATCCAACTTATCAAGGTATATGTTTGCCAAGATAGGGCTGACAATTCC
>OGXH01002414.1_pt1 | contig 12996 bp, 9 predicted proteins | sample 1576241 | NCBI WGS metagenome assembly OGXH01 (sample SAMEA3541529, study PRJEB24748) | human gut metagenome | biome: human gut; feature: human-associated habitat; material: faeces | place: China | collected 2012
TGTGCCCGAGACCGGATACAAGAAATATGCTTTCCGTTTCAATGGTGAGCAGAAGGTGGGGATTTTTACCTTTAACGCCAGTGCCGCATATAGCGATGCTCATACGGACCGTACTTTGACGGGTGCCGGACTTTATAATTCGAGTGGTAATGGTGCTCTTTATGGTGTGTACAACTGGTCTCCTTTCGACCGAATGACCCACTATCAGAACGAGGATGGTACCCGTTATCGTTTGTTTGGCGATCGTCTTGATCCATGGGACGAACGCGACAACCCCTATTGGATTGTCAATCGTAACCACATGTATGACGACATCGACCGTTTCAATGGGATGCTCAGTATAAAAGCCGATATTGCCAAATGGTGGTTTGTTTCTTATAAAATAGGTATTGACCGTTATACCCAAACTGCTTCCAACCGTTTGGCTGCCAATGGCGTGCTTAAACAAGTGTGGCAAAAAGGTATGATGAGTGACAACACCCAGCAGTTCCGCTATATGAGCCATGACTTTATGTCGAACATGAGCCATAAGTTCGGTGATTTCGATTTGAATCTTTTGTTGGGTGCCACAATGGACGAAACCAAGACAGACCGTAGCTCGATGATGGCTTGGAACTTTTCCGTTCCTGATTTTTTCTCATACGCCAATGCCAGTAAAGACAATAAGCAATTCACACATGCAGCTACTAAGAAACGTTTGGTAGGAGCTTTTGGAGAATTCCGTGCATCATGGAAAAATATGCTCTATCTCACTGTGAGCGGTCGTAATGACTGGACTTCTACTCTTCCTCTTGAAAACCGTTCGTACTTCTATCCTTCGGTAAGCGGTTCATTCGTATTTACTGAAGCCTTGCAGCGACTCGGTTGGCTGGATGACAGTGTGCTCAACTTTGGTAAATTGCGTGCATCGTGGGCCAAGGTAGGTAAAGATACCGGTGTGTACGAATTGGAAACTGCCTTATGGCCTACGGGTACCTATCTTGACGGTACGGTAGGTGTGGGAAATACTTGGACACGCGGTAATGACAAACTGAAACCGGAAATGACCAAGTCTACCGAAATAGGCGTGGAATTGAGTTTCTTCAAAAACCGCCTGCACATAGACTATGCTTACTATACCAACGATTCATATAATCAGATTCTTGCTCCTCGCGGTCCGCAATCTACCGGTTACATCTTTTGGAGTATCAATGCGGGCAATGTGTATAACAAAGGTATGGAACTCTCTATTTCGGGAACTCCCATACAGACTAAGGACTGGACATGGGACATTGGCTTGAACATGGCAGGTAATCGTGGTACTTTGGACGGGCTTCCCGAAGGTATGGGCGTGATGTATGTTACCGATGTGCAATATGCCGGTATGCAGGCAGCCTCGTTCAGCGGTGGAGATTTTATGGGTATTGCCGGTACCAAATGGAAACGTAATGACGCCGGTGAGGTGATACTCGACAAAAACGGTATGCCTACTTATGACAAAACCCTTGTAGCAGTAGGTAATCGTGAGTCATCGTTTACCGGTGGATTGAACAATACCCTTACTTGGAAGAATTTTACTTTCAATATGCTATGGGAATTCCGTGTAGGTGGCGATGTGGTCAACGGTACTCAATATGCTATGGATAACAGCGGTGTGAGCCAGTTCTCTGCCGATGTACGCAATCGTTCTCTCACTGTAACGGGTGTCAATGCCAATGGTGACCCAGTGACCAATACTTGGGAAGCCGATAAAACCTATACTTTTAATGGAGTACAAATGAGTGGCTACAACATCATTAAGGATTACTATCAGAACTATTACTCCAAGGAGTCAGCCAACTATATTACCGATGTCAACTCTTTGCGTTTGCGTTCTGTTTCATTGAGCTATGAGTTTCCTAAAACGTGGCTTTCCAAGATTGGATTTGTAAAGCGTGCTTCGGTATCGGTAGCTGCTACCAATCTATTGCTCATCACCAATTACGACGGTGACCCTGAAGTGGCTGCCGCCGGTGCAGGTGTAGGTGGCTCATCATCAGTAGGATTTGACTACTGCGGTGTACCTGCCACTTCTACCATGTCGTTTGGCTTGAATCTTACTTTCTAACTCTTAAAAAACAGAAGCAATATGAAACTATTCAAATCTATGATATTATGTAGTGCGGGTGCCCTTATGACTTTGTTCTCGGGGTGTAGTGACTGGCTCGATGTAAATGTCGATCCCGAAAATCCCACAGCCGGAAATGCGACCTATGATTCACGATTGGCACATATTGAATTTTATACCAACAGTGCCACTCAGTTTGCTGCTTGGCGTTCCAGTATGTCTATGGGCGATTGGACACGCTATTATGACGGCGGCACTTATTGGAATATGTCTTATTGGAGTCCTCAGACCGGTGCCGTTACCACTCCCTACCAATGGTGGTTCTGTGGAGCTGCTGTAAATATTCCATTTTTGATTGACAAGGCTACGGCAGCCGAGGCTTGGCATTATGTGGGTGCAGCCCGCGTAATTCGTGCCTATGGTTTTATGCTTATGACAGACCTTTATGGAGAAATGCCTTACAAGTCGAGTGAGGCTGAAGCCGGTGTTACTCCTACCTATAATGACGGAAAAACAATCTATTTGGGTTGTTTGGCCGATCTTGACACCGCTATCGAGATGTTCCAAAAAGAGCAAGGGTCTGCGACAGCTTCGTTGGCTGTAGGCGATATTTGGAACGGTGGTAGTGTAGACAAGTGGCTTAAATTGGCATACTTACTTAAAGCACGTTACATTAACAAGCTTATTAAAAAGGGTGAAGGCAGTTATCTTGAAGGGAAATACGATGCCGCAGAAATCTTGGCTTGTCTTGACAAGGCTCAGCAAAGCAATGCCGACAATACCGTATTCAATCATATTGATGCCAATAATTCGCATGATGTATTGGGATGGGACGAACCGGTTGATTATTCACCGCTTTTTTCTGTATGTGGCATGAATGCCGGCTATATGCCTACCAAGATGCTTTACGATAATCTGACAAATTTTGCCGGAAGTGGAATAGAAGATCCGCGTGCCGATAAGATTTTACCTTGGGCATATTCGAAGCAATCAAGTAATTCACCCGCAGAGGTGAAGTTCAAAAACGGTTGGCGTCGTTCTATGGGTGTAGACATGATTGGCAATGATAGTCCCAGCCTTACCGGCGGACCGTTGCGCTCGAACTTCTCGGCAGCCAAAGGTTGGTGGATTGACAGTGAATCTTCTACCCGTAAGGGGGACACTATTTATGTAGAGTGTACCAGTCAGTGTAAAGCTTATCAAGGACGTCCTGATTTACTTTATCGTCGCGATGGTACTGATGCCTCTCGCGAATCGGGAACTTTCTATACTCGCGTGTCTTCTCCCACCTATATTGGAACCTATGCCGAAGCTTGTTTCATACGTGCTGAAGTACTCTTTAACCAAGGTAATAAAGGAGCGGCTTTTAATGCTTATAAGAAAGGTATTGCAGCCAGTATCGACGGTATGAACGATAAGTTGAAAGTGTGGTGCCGTGAAGATGCCAATTTGGAAGCATGCCCCTCGTTCTCTCCTATGACGCAAACCGACATTGACAACTATTTGAACAATGGTATTGGCACTGAAGAGAATATTACTTTGGGCAAGATTCTTACTCAAAAGCGTTTGGCATTGCATTTTTCCATGGAAATTTGGAACGATATGCGTCGCTACGATTTTAATCCGGAGCTTTTCTTAGGCTGGGGTATTCCTGCACGCTATGGCGTTGATGCTACTGCCCAAAAGAATATTCCGCAAGGTAAACAGTTCCGTCGTTGGCAGCAATGCAGTCATGAACTCAACTACAATACGGCCAATCTGCAAGCTATCGGTGCCACTGTTCCGGGAGCTGATACTTCAATTGCACTTTGGAATGCTGCCGAGGACGTATGGACTTTACCCGTATGGTGGGACAGTGCCCAAAACTAATTTTTCATTGCATTTTATTTTGTGATACAAATTCATTATCTTTACGCCCAAAATGTGGATTTTAAGATATAGTTAAGATATTGAAGGCTCTAATGGTCTTCATTCATAGATGATGATTGGAACAGCCGGTTCGTGAGAATCGGCTGTTTTTTTGTTTCGTTTGTTTGCATATCAACGGCGGTAATATGTTACTTTTGCCCTAAAACCGAAGATAGGCTGCACCTCAGCATAAAAAATGGACAAGTTCATTTTATTTTGCATTCGGTTTGTACTATCTTTGCGAGAAATAGCTGAGATGGTAGGAACTGTCTTTGCAAAGATTAGTCTATATATGGAACAAAGCAAGAAATTTATCTCTCCGGGGGCATGGTTCTCCATGACTTATCCGGCAGACTGGAATGAATTCGAGGACGGGGAAGGCTCTTTCCTTTTTTATAACCCCAATGAGTGGACCGGTAATTTTCGCATTTCGGCTTTCAAAGGGAATGCTACATATGGCAAGGACTCCGTGAAGCAAGAGTTACGGGAAAACTCCTCTGCCATTCCGGTTAGGATAGGCCGGATGGAATGTGCATATAGTAAGGAAATGTTCGAGGAAGAAGGTGCGTACTATACTTCCCATTTATGGATAACGGGCGCGGATGAAGTTGCCTTTGAATGTTCGTTTACGGTGAAGAAAGGAGAGCCAGTTGCAGAAGCGGAGAAGATTATCGCTTCGCTGGAAACGCGGAAGGATGGAGTGAAGTATCCAGCGGAGATAATTCCGGTGCGCCTTTCGGAAATCTACCAGATTAATGAAGCATACGAGTGGGTGGATACTACTATAAAGGAATTGTTGAAGAAGGATTTCCAGGGAGCCGAGGAAGACATTGCCAAGATGCAGCAGATGATGGAAGAAAGCAACATCAGCCCTAAAAAGAAAGATGCGTGGCTGGCTTTTGGCATTGTGCTTTGTGTTATTTTCGCCAATGAAGTGGACGGTATGGAATGGCGTACCTTGGTGGACGGAAACCGGGAAGCGCCCATATTGCTGAACACGTCTACCGGTGAATGGATAGACCCCATGAAGCTGGTTTGGAGCAAAGTAAAGGCAGGAGGTAAAGTGAATCTGCTGGAGATATACAGCTCCTTGTTCTAAGGTCCGGTCATCTCGGTACTGTGATTTTCAACTTTCAATTTTCATTTTTCAACTATTAAAGCATTGGCAGCAGTAAATTCAATTCTTCAGGTGGAAAACTTGACCAAGTCGTTCGGTGACTTGGTACTATTCGAAAATATTTCTTTGGGCTTGTCCGAGGGACAGCGTGTCGGGTTGATAGCCAAGAACGGTAGTGGCAAGACGACATTGCTCAATATCCTTTCCGGCAAGGAAGGGTATGACAATGGCACCATTTCCTTCCGTCGTGATTTGCGTGTGGGTTATCTGGAACAAGACCCGCAATATCCCGAAGAGCTGACCGTGCTCGAAGCGTGCTTCCATCATGGCAACAGTACTGTCGAGTTAATCAAGGAATATGAACGTTGCATGGAAACGGAGGGGCATCCCGGCTTGGACGAAATTCTGGTGCGTATGGACCATGAAAAAGCTTGGGAGTACGAGCAGAAGGCGAAACAGATTCTGTCTCAACTTAAAATACGTGATTTCAGTCAGCACGTAAAACATCTGTCCGGCGGGCAGTTGAAGCGTGTGGCACTTGCCAATACCCTTATCACTGAACCCGATTTGCTGATACTGGACGAGCCTACCAACCACCTCGACCTCGATATGACGGAGTGGCTGGAGGAATATCTCCGCCGGAACAACCTCAGCTTGCTGATGGTGACGCACGACCGTTATTTCCTCGACCGGGTATGCTCCGAAATCGTAGAGATAGACAACCGGCAGATTTATCAGTATAAAGGCAATTACAGTTATTATCTGGAGAAGCGCCAAGAGCGTATCGAGGCCAAGACTGTGGAGATAGAACGTGCCAATAACCTCTACCGCACAGAGCTGGAATGGATGCGCCGCATGCCGCAAGCCCGCGGGCACAAGGCACGCTATCGGGAGGATGCCTTTTACGAGTTGGAGAAGGTGGCTAAGCAGCGTTTCAACAACGACAATGTAAAGCTGGACGTTAAGGCTTCTTATATAGGCAGTAAGATATTCGAGGCAGACCATCTGTACAAATCCTTTGGTGACTTGAAGATTCTGGATGATTTCTCCTACATCTTCTCCCGTTACGAAAAGATGGGTATCGTAGGGAATAACGGTACGGGCAAGTCGACCTTCATCAAGATACTGATGGGGTTGGAGCAGGCAGACAGCGGTACGCTGGACATTGGCGAGACGGTCCGCTTCGGTTACTACTCGCAGGACGGCTTGCAGTTTGACGAGCAGATGAAAGTGATTGATGTAGTGCAGGACATTGCCGAAGTCATAGAACTGGGCAACGGCAAGAAGCTGACGGCATCGCAATTCCTGCAACATTTCCTGTTTACTCCCGAGACACAGCACAGCTATGTCTACAAGCTGAGTGGGGGAGAACGCCGCCGCCTCTATCTGTGTACGGTCCTGATGCGCAATCCCAACTTCCTGGTGCTGGATGAGCCGACCAATGACCTCGATATTGTGACGCTGAATGTGCTGGAAGAGTATTTGCAGAATTTCAAAGGATGCGTGATTGTGGTGAGCCACGACCGTTATTTCATGGACAAAGTGGTAGACCATCTGTTAGTGTTCAACGGACAAGGGGACATCCGCGACTTTCCCGGCAACTATACACAATATCGCGACTGGAAAGATGCGAAAGTCCATCAAGAAAAGGAGAAAGAGAAAGAAGCCGCCAAGGCTCAGGAGGACAAGACGGCGAAGGTGCGTCTGAACGAAAAGCGGCGCATGTCTTTTAAGGAAAAACGCGAGTTTGAACAATTGGAGCAGGAGATAGCTGACCTGGAAACCGAAAAGAATGCAATTGAAGAGGCTTTGTGCAGCGGTACTTTGTCTGTGGACGAACTGACGGAGAAGTCGAAACGTTTGCCGGAATTGTCGGACTTGATTGACGAAAAAACATTGCGCTGGCTGGAGCTGAGTGAGATAGAATCGAACTGAAGTTCGAAATTGAAAATTAAGAATTAAAAATTAGAACTGAGAAAGTGGGAAATCTGACGAATTATCATAGCCATAGCCTTTATTGTGACGGGCGTGCCGGCATGGAGGACTTTGTGCGTTTTGCATTGAGTGAAGGTTTTACATCTTATGGCTTTTCATCGCATGCTCCATTGCCTTTTTCTACGGCATGGACTATGGAGTGGGATATCATGGACGACTATCTATCTGAATTCCATCGTCTGAAGGAGAAGTATGCCGGACGTATCGAACTGTATATCGGTCTGGAGATTGATTATCTGGATGAAGCGAGTAATCCGTCCATCGCCCGTTTCAGGGAGTTGCCGTTGGACTACCGTATTGGTTCTGTACATCTTCTCTACAATGACAAAGGGGAAGTGGTGGATGTAGATGTACCTGCGGATACCTTTAAGACCATTGTAGACGGACATTTCTGCGGTGACTTGGAGCATGTGGTCCGTCTCTATTATGGTAGGTTGACGAGGATGCTTGAGCTGGGTGGTTTTGATATTGTGGGCCATGCCGATAAGATGCACTACAATGCAGCATGCTATCGCCTGGGATTGCTGGACGAGCCTTGGTATGATGAGCTGGTTAGGGCGTATTTCGCAGATATTGCCCGTCGCGGCTATCAGGTAGAGGTCAATACCAAAGCCTATCATGACCTGGGTACTTTTTACCCCAATGAGCGGTACTTCTCCTACCTGCATGATTTGGGTGTACGTGTGCAGGTGAACAGTGATTCACACTATCCGGAACGGATAAGCAACGGACGTCCCGAAGCCTTGCGTGCCTTGAGGAAGGCTGGGTATGAATCGGTGATGGAACTACACGGAGGAGAATGGAAAGAGATGCCTATCGTGTTTTGAGTGAATAGGATACAAAAACTCCTGACTTGCCTTTTTGTAAAGGTAGTCAGGAGTTTTTCTTTCTATTATGAACTATTCTGTTTTCAGTAAAAAGTCATCAATCGCCTTTTTGTAGGTAGCCTTATCGGCTGCTCCGCGGAAGAGCTGAGGCTCTCCATTCATAGGGATGAATACAAAAAGAGGGATGCTTGTTGCATTGAACAACGCTGCCAGTTCCTTTTCCTTATCCACATTGACTTTGTAGACAACGATTTTATCGGCATACTCTTTGGCCAGTTCCTTCATAATGGGAGCCACCATGCGGCAAGGTCCGCACCAGTCGGCATATAAGTCTATGATGGCAGGCTTGTTTCCCTTGTATTTCCAGTCCTGGGATTTCTCATAGTCGAACACATCCTTGATGAACATGGCTTTGTTCATGACGATAACTTCTCCGTTTGTTTGAGCATAGGCCAGCATGCAGGAAAACACGAGGGCAACCATTGCTATAATCTTCTTCATTTCTTCTTGTTAAGAGTTTTGTTCTATAACGGCTTTCAAATCCTTACCGCTGATGACACCCGAGTGGCGCCATACGGCTTCACCTTTCTTAAATACGATAAATGTCGGTACTGCTTGTATGCGGTAGCGGGCAGCAAGTTCTTCGTGCTGGTCTACATCTATTTTGGCGATACGGGCAGCATCTCCTATTTCGTTTTTGAGTTCCTCCAGTACCGGATGCATGGCCTTGCACGGGCCACACCAGGTTGCAAAGAAATCAACTAAAACGGGCTTTTCTGATTGTATCAATTCTTCAAACTTTTCCATAATTTTTTCCTTTCTGTTTTTATTTATTTGTAATGATAACAAAATAGGAGGAGGATTTGTTCGCTAAATCATTATTTAATCGTCATCTCTTCAATGAGATGCGAAGCTCCCGCGTATTTGTCGATGATGAACAAGGTGTAGCGGATGTCTACACATGCTGCTCGTTGGGAGGACGGACGGAAGGCAATGTCGCCAGTCAGACCTTCGTAATTGCGGTCAAAGCCGGTACCTATCAGTTCTCCTTTGGCATTGAACACTGGGCTGCCGGAGTTTCCACCGGTATTGTCTGTGTTGACAATGAAGCAGATGGGCATTTCGCCGTTCGGCATGGCATAACGTCCGAAATCCTTTGCCTGATACAGCTGTTTCAGTTTGGTGGGGACTACAAACTCCCAATTGTCGGGATCTTCCTTTTCCATAGCTCCTTTCAGAGTGGTGTAGTAATCATATTTCACACCGTCTGCCGGAGCGTAGGGGAGTACTTGACCGTAGGTCAGGCGCAAGGTGGAGTTGGCATCCGGATAGATGGGCTGACCATTGGCAAGTTTCATGTCCATCATGCCCTTTACCCATACCTTGTGGGCGGCATTGTAGTTTTTATTGGCATCCATCATGGCAATGGAGGTCTGAAGCAGGCCGTCCGTGATGGAATATTTCAGCAAGACCATCCAGTCTGTATTAATCTTGTAGAGGCTGGGCTTGCGGATGAACTTGGCAAAGTTCTCCTTGTTGCCGAAGATGGAATGTTCAAAGCAGGCGTCGATGAAAGCGTCGCTGTTGCCCTTGAAACGCTTGTCTATGATTTGGAAAATACCGATGCGTTGTTCGGCAGGGATATACTTCATGTAGATTTTCAGCATTTCCTTGCCAACAATACGTTCCACTTCGGGGAAGGGGACAGAGGCAAAGTAGCGGTCGGCTGCCTTCTGAAGGCTGTCTTTAGCTGCTGCAATCTGTTTCTTGTCCTTGTTCTTCAAGGCAGATACCAGTCCTGCGGTGCTGGGGATACGCATGAAATCGAGTCCCGTCACCAGTGCTTCTTGAATGGCTTGCTGGTGGTAGAGGGCTGGACGGCGTTGCTTTACGATGGCGCGTATCTGGTCGAATGCTTGCTGATAGCTATTGTCGTTCAGCGAGCGTCCGCGTGCCAGGAGTGCCTCTTGCTGTGCACGTTTAGTGTCCAATACTTTCAGACGGACGAGACCTTCGTTCATACCGATGGCATTTTTCCAGTAGTTGGCAGAAGATGCATACTTGCTGGCATAGTGGATGCGTACGGCATCGTCTTGCAACATTTGTTTCATCAGAGCTTTCTGGCGGACATCGCGCACGTGGTGGCGCATGAAGTTGGTGGTTTGCATACGCTCTTCCACCTCGTCGGAAATCATGTAGCGCCAGTTGCGTCCGGGGAATCCCATGACGAAGGTAAAGTCGCCCTCGCGATAGCCGTCAAGGCTGATGGTGAGATGTTTCTTCACTTTTAGGGGAACGTTGTCTTTGCTGTAAGCGGCGGGTTTCCCGTCTTTGTCGGCATAAATGCGGAACATGGAGAAATCTCCCGTGTGGCGGGGCCACATCCAGTTGTCAGTGTCTGCACCGAACTTGCCGATGGAGGAGGGGGGAGCGCCTACCATGCGGATGTCGCTATAGGTGGTCTTTACGAACAGATAGTATCTGTTTCCACCGTAGAAGGCTTTCAGTTCCAGTTTGCGGCCGGGTGTCAGGGCGATGCCTTCGGACTTGGCGAAGCGGTCGGCTACTGTCTTCAGGTATTTGGGAGACAGATAATTGGTGCCGTTCGGGTCGTCGTCGGTTTTCAGTTGTTCGTTTACGTAGTCTGTCACGTCCAGTATCCGGTCGATGTAGGTGACGGTGAGTCCCTTGCAGGGAAGCTCCTCTTCGCGGGACATAGCCCAGAAACCGTCGGTCAGGTAGTCGTGTTCCACCGAGCTGTGTTGCTGTATGGCGCCATAGCCGCAGTGGTGGTTGGTCAGTACCAGGCCTTCGGCAGAGATGACTTCGCCGGTACAGCCACCGCCGAAATGCACCACGGCATCCTTCAGGGCAATGCCGTCGGGATTGTAGATTTGGTTGGTGGGGATGAGCAGTCCGAGTTCCGTCATGGCTACTTCGTTCTGCTTTTGCAGGTCGGTGAGCATCCACATACCTTCGTCGGCGTGTGCGGCAAGGACAGAAGATGTAATGAATAATGATAATAGGATTCTTTTCATGGTGATGTGCGTTAGAAGAGCATCTGAGAGGGGGGCTATTCAGTATACGACTGAATAGGGTTAAGTATACGACTGAATGGCATTCACTATACGACTGAATGCCATTCAGTATGGGAGGTAATCTCTCAGAGGCTTTAATTTATTCTATAATGTTCATTTCTTTTATCAGATGACTGCAATTGCCCAGTTTGTCGAGGATGAAGAGCACGTAGCGTATATCCAGTGCAATGCAACGCTGCAGGTCATTGTTGAAGTTGATGTCACCGCTCAGAGATTCCCAGTTGCCGTCGAAAGCAGTACCGATGAGCTGTCCTTCGCCATTGATGACGGGGCTGCCCGAGTTGCCGCCGGTGATGTCGTTCGTCGTGAGGAAGCAAACCGGCATGGTGCCGTCTGCCATGGCGTAGCGTCCGAAGTCTTTCTTTTGAATCAGTTCTTTCAGCTTGGCGGGTACCACGAATTCACGGTCTTCGGGATTCTCTTTTTCAAGGATACCGTCGGTAGTGGTATAGTAGTCGTAGTGTACGGCATCGCGTGGGCTGTATGATTTTACATTACCATAGGTCAGACGCATGGTGAAGTTGGCATCCGGATAGGAGGGGACGGGCTGTTTCATTTCACCCAAGCCACGGATGTAGGCCTTGTGGAGCAGTTCCATTCCGCTTTCCAGTTCCATGTATTGCTTTCCGAGTTCCTGCAGCTTTTCGTTCTTGGAGCGCGAGTAAGCCGTAGCAGGGTCTTTCTCGATGGCTTTCACGGTGGGCTTTGCCAGGAATTTATCCAGGTTCTTGCGGTTGGAGAGGATGGAGTTGTCGTAAATGTTGTCTACGTATGCGTTGTAGTCGCCCTTGAACTCTCCGTTGATGGTTTGGTAGAAGGAGGGCAGCTCGTCGGCGTTCAGTGCCTTGGCAAGGGCGGGCAGGATGGCTTTGGCTACGGCGCGGTCCACTTCGTGGTCGTAGTCTTTATTGTGGATACCATCGTATGCATTTTCCAACTGCTTCTTCGAAGCTTGCAGCAATGAGTCGTTCTTCTCTTCGAGCGCTTTCTTTATGTTATCCATAATAAGGTAGGTACTGCCGAATTCGATAGCACCGCGCAATGCTTCGTTGGTATAGTAGAGCTGGCGCAGCGTGGGGGTGCTTTTCTCGATGATGGCATCAATTTTCTCTACCACACCCTCGTATTCGGGTTTTCCTTGGGCAAAGGCGGCATACTTTTTCTCGATTTCGGCTTTGGCGCCCAACACGTCATTGTCGATGATTGCCTTGTTCATACCAATGGAGTTCTTCCAGTAGTTACTGCTTCCGGCAAACTTGCTGGCATACTGGATGCGGGTCTTGTCACTGGCATCCATATACTTGCGCAGCACTTCGAGGCGTACGCCGCGCATATCAATCATTGCCTGATTCACGGCGTTCATGCGTTGTTTCACTTCGCTCTGGGTGAGGTAACGTTCTGTGCTGCCGGGGAAGCCCATAATCATGGCGTAGTCACCTTCGTTCAGACCTTTGATGGAGATGGGCAGGAACTTCGGCGTTTTCAGGGGTATGCTGGACATCGACGGCGTGATTCTGACCAAGCGCACTCCGTTAAATGTAAATGGTTCAAGAAAGTCCATTCCTACGCTTTGTGCAACAAATGCGGTTCCCCAAATCAGAGAAGTCAGTAACAGCATAACTGCGTTCTTTGGTTTCATCTCTCTTCCTCCTTGCGCAATTCAAATTATTATAGCATATTTTCTATAAATATTGCATAAATTCTTCTATTGACCTTTTCGTATTTTATTTATCTCTTCAATAATAACCTCGACATTCTTGTTTCAATGTCTTATTCCCATTAATGAAATCTATTTTTTCAATCTGAATTTCGCTATTATCTGACATTGCGATTTTATTTTTATTATTTTCAATTTTTATATTGACATTTTCATTATTAAGTGATATATTATATTAGGAGGTTTTAATATGAAAGAATCATTAGTGTGTTGCAGTATACTCCGAAATCTTTTGCTTAAGCAGGATT
>OGXH01002421.1_pt1 | contig 12958 bp, 9 predicted proteins | sample 1576241 | NCBI WGS metagenome assembly OGXH01 (sample SAMEA3541529, study PRJEB24748) | human gut metagenome | biome: human gut; feature: human-associated habitat; material: faeces | place: China | collected 2012
TTTCCCAAATCAAATGTAATATAAGAATCTTTCGCCGGATTTTCTTTTGTCAAAATATAAGTAGAAAGATTGCCATCAAATACATTTGTATACGTCCCTTCACTCAAACCATTTTTAATTGTTGACTGTAACAATTTTGCTTCTGGCTTCAGGCTCTTGATATCCATTCCAATCTTTGTTATATCCACTGTCACATCTTTTTCTGAATTGTTTCTCAATCTTAAATATTTTACTCCGGCAAGGTCTTTGACCTCTTTTGCCTCTGACCAATTCAATGCATCAAATGAATATTCAAATACAAGACCTTCCTCTGCCGATACTTCTTTTACGAATGATTTTGCCGCTTCCGGTGTCTCTAGTTTAATACCAACATAATTATTTGGTTTCAATGTAACACCTTTCAAATTGCGAACGCTAATCTCTGTTCCCTCAATTGTCAGAGGTGTCTTTTTCAATGCATCAACGTTAGTGTAGACTCTGTCATGTTCTTCCACTTTTTTGTTCACTGTAAATTCTCTTACATATGTCCAATAATCCGGTTTCCCATTATATCCTGCTGTCTTCAGATAATATCTCACATATCTCGCTTTCACATTGAGTCCATCTGCCGTAATACGGTCTCCATCCACTTTTGCATCAATCTTTTCCCATGTTTCTCCGTCTTCTGAATATTGTAATTCTGCATCATGGAAAATGTCATGGTGTCCGTCTTTTTGTGCCTGCAAAATAGATACATCTGTCACAGTGGTAACTCTTCCAAGGTCTAATCCATAATAATCGCCCGCCTGCTGTTTTACCTGCCATGAAACATAAGTTGTCTCATCTCCATCATACATCTTCTTCGAATCAGCAGTTTCGGTCACTTCTGCTCCGCCCATTTTCGCATATAATGTTGGTGAAATTGTAGTGTCTCCCGGGTTTAAAATCGGTGTTAACTGATTTTTTGCTGCATTGATTGCCTTTGCCACAAACGGCGCAAGTCTCTTGCTTCCTGCTTTTGCATATACATTCGGCAAATCTTCTGCTGTAAGATAGGTATACATTGTGTTGTAATATTTGCTTGCACTGCTTAGTTTTGTCCAGGCCGTTGTAGTATCTCCATTTTCTAAAGCAATCAAACTCTCCAATGCGCCTTTTCCTGCACTTGCCACATCATTTAATGATTTCAGCCAAGGCGTCAATTCTTTTACCAAATTTTTATTTGCACAATTTTTTTCAAAATCTTTGACTGCATTCAGGATATTATCAAATTCCGCTAAAATTGCTTTCGCATCTTCATTTTCTTTAATTGGCTTTCCTGCATTTACAAGCTTTTGCACTGCATCTAATTTTTCTTTCAAATACTCTGACTCATTAAATCCAGGAACTCTGGATGAGCCAGGTGCATTTGCTACGTTTCTCGCAATCGTAAGATAAGAATCTTTTACCTCAGGCTGCAAATAATTAAATGCGCTCTCCCAAATTTCATTTGCATGTTCAGAATATTTATTATTGTTCCATACCAATGACGCCAACTGATACAAGCCCACCTCATTTGAATATGCAAATCTGCTTGGGTTTGAGTGGAAACCTGCAAGTCCCGTTACATTGTCTCTCGCATAATATGTGATATCACCAAGATAAATTCCTGATTTCGCATGCTCATTTACCGGATAGTTCAACCAGAAGTCCGGATCATGATTTGTCTTTTCTTTCAAAAAGTTTACCGTTTCCTGTGTGATTGGTGAGTTTACATCATCACCGGTCCAGTAAATATGAATGTCATCATTCAAATTCTTTAAAGCTGTTAACTCCGCACCATTACCTGACCATGCCTTGTTATAACCCTGTGGACAGTATGTAATCGACTGGCAACCTTTCTTTTTTAAATCTTCATTCAATCTATTCAGCACAGTCACAACCATGTCATTGTTTCCGCCACCAAAGTCATCATTCAATATATCAAATTTACGAACACCAATTTTATACAACTGTTCCAGCTTTGCCATTAATTTCTGATACTGTGTTTCGTACTTTGCATCTGATATACTTGAAAATGATTTAAAAAAGTTACCAAGGTGAATAGACCATACAAAATCTACTTTTGTCTCTTCGGCTTTCTTTACTAACTTTTCAAATTCTTTTATTGTTTCATCCGGATATAGCTGATCCCATTTGCTTGTATGATATGCATCTCCCTTCGGTGCATAGACATAGCTGTTCATCTTATAGTCTTTGGCAAATTCCATCAGATTTTCACGCTCATCAAAGTTCCATGCACCATAGAAACCTTCGATGTATCCTCTCGTCGCCACAGTTGCATAGTCTTCAATATGCGCATCCAAAAATTTCTTTCCTGAGAAAGAAGAGAACATCATCTGCAGAGTCGCAACACCATGAAAGGTTGCATCCGTATCTTTTCCTTCAATGACAATATCTTTCTTTTGTGCATCTGCATCAAGCACATAGGCATCCGGCTTTTTGTAAAATTCTGCATTTGGCTCGTTGATTTTATTTTCTTTCATATAACTATCAGCTGCACCGTTTGTTTGTTCCACGCCGAGGATGATATTTGTTTTTTCATCATCTACGTTCTCAGATTCTTTATATCCAACTTTATACTTGTCCAGTACTTTTTTTACAAAGTTTTTGGTAGCCTCATCCACTCCGTTCTCTGCAACAATCGTTACCTCTCCACTTTTCAGTTCAAATGACTGTGTTGTTTGTGGATACGTCACCTTCTGCGGAAGCGGGTAAATTGCATATGCATTCGGATTTTTAGAACACTCTGTCTGCTCTGTAGGCACTGTTGGCGTCGTTTCCTCATTCTTCTTTGCAGCAGCTGCCGGAAGAACAGAGGTTGCTGTCATCGCGCAAACTAACGCTGCACTTGCTACACGTAAGGATTTTCGTTTCTTTTTCATATTTTTGCTCCTCTCGTTTCTTTTTTCACATACAATTCATTATATCATATTTACAATTTCTTCCAAAGAGTTTTTTTATTTTTAGATATATTGTATAAATACGATTTTTTTTTTGGTACAAACAGACAAAAGACAGATTGCCGTGTAACAATCACCATTGTCTTATCACATAGCAATCTGCCTTTTATCATTACTAGATGGAATTAATCGTTCTCTTTATATAAGATGTATGTAAAATCTCATGCGCTTTTTGGCTTCCCGGTCTTCCCAGAAATTCTTCATATAATTTCTGAATCGAAGGATTCTCATGCGATTTTCGAATTGCTTTTTTGGCATCGTTGTCATACAGTACTTTCGCACGTGCCGCTCTCACATCGGTAAAGTTTCTTACATCCGCAGAAACTTGTGGCTGTCCACCGCCATTTACACAGCCTCCCGGACATCCCATAATCTCAATGAAATGATAGTCTGCTTCTCCTGCATTGACTTTGTCAAGCAGCTCTTTTGCGTTTTGCAGTCCGGATGCGACTGCTACTTTCACATCCATTCCCGCTACATTGTAAGTCGCTTCTTTAATTCCATCTGTTCCTCGTACATCTTCAAAGTCCACTTTTGCGAGTTCTTCTCCCGTAAGCGTCTCCACCGCCGTCCGAAGTGCCGCTTCCATAACACCACCGGTTGTGCCAAAGATTACCGCTGCTCCTGTTGATTCTCCGAGCGGATCATCAAAATTCTCTTCCGGAAGTCCTGTAAAATCAAGTCCTGTACGTTTGATCAGTCTTGCAAGCTCTCTTGTTGTAATAGCAATATCCACATCCGGTACCCCCGCCGCATTCTGATCCTCGCGTCCAATTTCAAATTTCTTTGCAGTGCAAGGCATCACACTCACACACACGATATCCTTTGGATCCATCCCCGTCTTTTCCGCATAATAGGTCTTTGTAATTGCTCCAAACATCTGCTGCGGTGATTTACAGCTCGACAGATTCTCTGTCATATCCGGAAAATAATGTTCACAGTATTTGATCCATCCAGGTGAGCAGGAAGTAATAAGTGGAAGTACACCACCATTTTGTACTCTGTCTATAAATTCACGCGCTTCTTCCATAATAGTGAGATCTGCACTGAAATCCGTGTCAAACACTTTGTCAAATCCGATTCTTCGAAGTGCTGCCACCATTCTGCCCTCCACGTCAGTTCCAATCGGATATCCAAACTCTTCTCCCAATGCCGCTCTTACGGAAGGCGCTGTCTGCACTACAACATGTTTTTCCGGATCGGCAATCGCCTCTAAAACTTCATCTATATAATCCTTTTCTTGAAGAGCCCCAGTCGGACAGACTGCAATACACTGTCCACAAGACACACAGCTTGTATCTCCAAGCCCCATCTCAAACGCCGATCCAATACTCGTTGCAAACCCTCTGTGATTCGGTCCAATCACACCGATTCCCTGTACTTTCTCACAGACTGCCGAACATCGTCTACACAAAATACACTTATTGTTATCCCGAATCATATGTGCCGCCGTTACATCTAATTCATACCCATTTTTCTCACCATCAAAATAGTCTTCCTCTGCAACTCCAAGTTCACGGCACAACTGCTGCAATTCGCAGTTCCCACTTCTCACACAAGAGAGACATTTTCTGTCATGCGCAGACAAGATTAACTGCAGAGTCTTCCTTCTTGCCTCCAACACTTTCGGTGTATTCGTCCATATCTCCATCCCATCACCGATTGGATGTACACAGGATGCAACCAAAGTCTTTGCACCTTTTACTTCCACCACACAGATTCGACATGCCCCGATTTCATTAATCTCTTTCAAGAAACAGAGAGTAGGTATTTTGATTCCAGCCAAATGTGCTGCTTCCAAGATTGTAGACCCCACCGGCGCCGACACGGCTCTGCCATTTAATTTTATCGTTACATTTTCCATCATCTTACCTCCCCTATTACTCTTTATAAATAGCACCAAACCGGCATTTTTCCATACATGCTCCACATTTGACGCATCTAGACTGGTCAATCATATGTACTTCTTTTACCGAGCCAATAATCGCATTGTTCGGACATGTTCTTGCACAAAGTGTACAGCCTTTACATTTATCCGCATCAATTTTGTATTGCAACAACTCTTTACAGACTCCCGCAGGACATTTTTTATCTACGATATGTGCAATATATTCGTCCCGGAAATAGCGCAGAGTAGAAAGTACCGGATTTGGAGCTGTCTGTCCAAGTGCACAGAGCGAGTTATCCTTTAAGTGATAACAAAGTTCCTCCAATTTATCCAAATCTTCCATGGTTGCCTGCCCCTTTGTAATCTTATCCAAAAGTTCCAGCATACGTCTTGTGCCGATACGGCAAGGTGTACATTTCCCGCAGGACTCATCTACCGTGAATTCCAAAAAGAATTTTGCAATATCCACCATACAAGTATTCTCATCCATAACAATCAGACCACCTGATCCCATCATGGATCCAATTTCCATCAAGTTGTCGTAATCGATCGGAACATCAAGATGTTCTGCCGGAATGCATCCGCCTGACGGTCCTCCCGTCTGAGCCGCCTTGAATTTCTTTCCATTCGGAATTCCTCCGCCGATTTCTTCCACAATTTCACGAAGTGTCGTTCCCATCGGAATCTCCACAAGTCCGGTATTATGAATTTTACCACCTAACGCAAACACTTTTGTTCCTTTTGATTTTTCTGTTCCCATACCCACAAACCATTCCGGTCCCTTTAAAATAATCTGCGGAATATTTGCCCAGGTCTCCACATTATTTAAAATCGTCGGTTTTTGGAATAAACCTTTCAATGCAGGGAATGGGGGACGCGGTCTTGGCTCACCACGATTTCCTTCAATGGATGTCATCAATGCCGTCTCTTCTCCACAGACAAACGCTCCCGCTCCCAGTCTCAAATCAATATCAAAATCAAATCCGCTTCCAAAAATATCTTTGCCAAGCATTCCGTATTCTCTCGCCTGACGAATTGCGATTTCCAGACGTTCAATTGCGATCGGATATTCCGCACGCACATAGATGTACCCTTGTGACGCCCCGATTGCATACCCTGCAATTGTCATTGCCTCCAACACAACATGAGGATCCCCTTCAAGCACCGAGCGATCCATAAACGCTCCCGGATCTCCTTCATCGGCATTACAACAGACATATTTTTGTTCTGCCTGATTGCCTTTTGCAAATTTCCATTTCAACCCCGTCGGGAAACCTGCTCCTCCGCGTCCTCTCAGTCCACTGTCCAAGATAACCTGAATGACGTCATCCGGTGTCATCGTCGTCAAGACTTTTCCAAGAGCCTCGTATCCGCTCGTCCCTATGTATTCTTCAATATTTTCCGGATTGATCACGCCACAGTTGCGAAGCGCAATTCGCTTTTGTTTCTTATAAAATTCCGTCTCTTGAAGCGGCAGTATTCCATCTTCACTGACCGTCTCCTGATATAAAAGACGAGTAACAATTCTTCCGTTTAACAAATGTTCCGATACGATTTCCGGAATGTCCTCTTCTTTTACCATGGAATAAAATGCGCCCTCCGGATAAACGATCATAATCGGCCCCAACGCACACAGCCCGAAACATCCTGTTTTCACGACTCCAATCTCATTTTCCAGACTATTTTTTCGAATCTCTTCATGCAGTTTTTCAATAATTTTCTTGCTGCCGGAAGAAGTACACCCGGTACCTCCGCAGACCAACACATGCTTGCGATACGGGTTATCTTCTGTCCAGACTCCGTCTTCTGAACGAAACTCTACCTGTCCCCGCATCTTTTCTTTGATTGCTTTCAATTCTTCCAGTGACTTCATGCATATCCTCCATTTCTATTTTCATACGATCCTAATCATATTTTGCTAAAATATCATCTATGTCATCTACAGTCAAACGTCCGTAGACATCATCATTTACCATCATGACCGGCGCAAGACCGCATGCCCCGACACATCGACAGGCATCCAGTGAAAATTTACCGTCAGGTGTACATTCCCCACCCACGATTCCAAGCTTTTCCATCAGATAATTATAAATATCCCCGGAACCTTTTACATAACATGCCGTGCCAAGACAGACTGAAATGCGATATCTTCCTTTTGGATTGAGCGTAAACTGTGAATAAAACGTTGCAACTCCATATATTTTCTCCAACGGAATCTTCGTCTCATTTGAAATCATTGTCTGCACTTCTATCGGAAGATACCCATATATTTCCTGAGCCTTTTGCAAAATGGGCATCAAAGCACCTTTATCATCCTTCAATTCCGCAATCACCTGCAATAACGCCTCTTCCTGCTCTTTTGTTCCATGAAACGGAACCCCTCCTGTTTTAGAACACATCCTGAAACCTCCTTTTACTGTAGTTTTCCGTTCTGCACCTTGTGCATCTCGATATACCACTTCATATTAACACAGATTTATGCGAAAATCCATATTTAAGCACTTTTCTTTTATGTATTTTTACCATTATTTTAATTTATTTTTGATAGTTTTTGTAATTTTATACAAAATTCTGAAATTAGACAGGATTTAAAAGACAATAATAAAAAAGAAACCTTGTACAAATCTTACTAGAAGAATCTACAAAATTTCTTTTTAGATAAAAATAAATTATCATCAAACTATTCCGGATGCTATCCGCCTAAAGTTACATCTTGTTTGTCATACCACCTGATTGCTTTATCAAAATCTCTTTCTTTATAATCCGGCCAAAGATTTTCTACCACATAGAAATCTGCGTAGACTGACTGCACAGGCAGCATCCCCGACAATCTTCTCATATTTCCCCAACGAATTACCAAATCAATTCTGGAAATATCCTTCGAATGTATTTGAGTCATTACATCGTTCTCTTGCTCCATACCCTCTTTTCTTATCGCGCTCAAATCCCATTCCCAGCCGTAATTCACAAGAAAATTCACCTTGATATCAGCAATTCCGATTTCCTTTCTCTGTGTATATTTCAAAAGTTCTTCCGGAAAATGTACTGAGCTCGAATCTCCCACAACCAAGAGCGATACATTCCCTTCTTTTTGAATCAGCCGCACTGCATCTACGCACGCTTTTTTAAATGCATTTTGCTGCACTTTCGGCCGTTTACAATTGTCCACAGTAAACCCATAATACGTAATTTCCGCGACTCCATACTCCTTTGCTTTGCGCAGCACTTCAAGTCCCGGGTTCAGTCCGTGCTGATAGCCATCTTTTTTCTCCATCTGATGTTGTGTCGCCCATCTCCTATTTCCATCCGGTATAATTGCAATATGTTTTGGAATCCTCAACGCAGTCCCTCCTAAATTTTTATACAAGGACTATTCCCATAATAAACGATATTTATTCCAATCACATAGAAAAGCCCCGGAACTTCAAGTTCCGAGACTTCATTTTTCACCGTCTATTTAATAAACATCGCATCCCCAAAGCTGAAGAAACGGTATTTTTCTTTCACAGCCTCCTCATAAGCCGAGAGCACCTGTTCTCTTCCTGCCAATGCAGATACCAACATGACCAATGTAGACTCCGGCAAATGAAAGTTCGTGATCAGGCAATCTAACACCTTAAATTCATACCCCGGATAAATGAAAATCTCCGTCCAGCCATTCGTCGCATGAAGTTTTCCATTTTTATCTGCAGCAGATTCAATTGTTCGACAACTTGTTGTTCCGACACAAATTACGCGATGCCCGCTTTCTTTTGCACGATTAATCTTTTCAGCCGCCTCTTCGTCAATCTGATAAAATTCTGAGTGCATGTGATGTTCCAATATATTATCTACTTTTACAGGACGGAATGTTCCAAGTCCTACATGTAAGGTCACACGTGCAATCTGCACGCCTTTCTCTTCAATCTCTTTTAACAACTCCGGCGTAAAATGCAGTCCGGCTGTCGGAGCTGCAGCAGAGCCGGAATGTTTCGCATATACCGTCTGATATCTGTTTTTATCTTCCAATTGGTGTGTGATATACGGCGGCAGCGGCATCTGTCCTAATTGATCTAAAATTTCCTCAAAAATTCCTTCGTATTCAAAATGGATCAGACGATTGCCTTCTTCTACGATATCAACGACTTCACCGACTAAAAGACCGTCTCCGAAACTGATTCGAGTTCCCACTTTTGCCTTTTTCCCAGGCTTTACAAGCGTCTCCCATACATCGTTTTCTTTTCGTTTTAGCAACAATACTTCTATTTTTGCATCCGTGCCGATTTTGGAACCAATCAGCCTTGCCGGAATCACTTTTGTATCATTGATAACAAGACAGTCCCCTTCCTGCAGATAATCTATAATTTCCCGGAACACATGATGCTCCACCTTGCCAGTCTCTTTATCCAACACCAAAAGTCTTGAGCTTGAACGGTCCTCCAATGGATCCTGTGCAATCAATTCTTCCGGTAAATCAAAATAAAAATCTTCTTTTCTCATCTTTTTGAAACTTCCTTTCTTATCCAATGCCGCCATATAAAATACCCAATATATAGACAACAATCGTCAAACCAACAAAAATATATTTTGTCATTGGCTCAAACCATTTTCCAATCTTTTTCTCGCGTCCCATCTGTACCTGCTCCCTTGCAAACCTAGGAGGGCATACCCAGAAAAACATAATTGCGGCAAGCAATGCTCCCAGTGGAATAATGTAAATTGAAACCACATCCATCCATGTACTTACGACATCACCGGATTCAATGACAACTCCAACCGCCACAGCCACAACTGCCACAATTGCGACTGCAATCTTTCTCGACACTCCAAAGCGTTCCTGAATCGCCTCCACCGGTGTCTCAAACAAATTGATCAACGAAGTGACTGCCGCAAACAGAACTGCCACAAAAAAGAGAATACAGAAAAATGTTCCGGCCGGCATCTGCTGAAATACTTTCGGCATCGTAATGAACATCAATGCCGGTCCTGCATTTGGATCTAATTGAAACGCAAACACTGCGGGTAAAATTACAAACGCTGAAAGAAGCGCTGCCAATGTATCGAAAATCGCTACGTTTCTCGCACATGCAATCACATCTTCATCTTTTTTCAGGTAGCTTCCATAAACTATAGTTCCTGAACCTGCTAATGAAAGCGAAAAAAATGCCTGCCCAAGTGCATATACCCAGGTTTTTACATTTCCAAGTTCACTCCATTTTGGCTTTAGCAAAAAAGAATACCCAGATGCGGATCCTTCCAGAAAGAATACTCGCACCGCCAGTATCAGGAACAGGCAGAAAAATGCAGGCATCATAAACTTATTGACTTTTTCAATTCCTTTTGCAATCCCAAACAGCATCATTGCAAACACAATCCCCAGGCCAAGCAGATGCCACGGAATACTTCCAAATGAAGCAGATATCTCTCCGAAGTACTCTTCCGATTTTGTTTTCATCAGACTTCCCGTCACAGATCCGACCAAAAATTTCAAAATCCATCCCACAACAACCGAATACCCGATTGCAATTCCAAGCGAACCAAGTGTCGGCACAAGTCCGACGAACTCGCCCCATCTTCCGCCTCTCATCTTCGATGCTCCGCGAAACGCCCCGATAGAACCAGCTTTCATCGCACGTCCAAACGCCATCTCACCTGCAACACCCGCAAATCCGAGCACAAAAACAAATATAAAATACGGTATCAAAAATGCAGCACCGCCACCTTCGCCTACACGATAAGGAAACAGCCAGATATTTCCCATTCCAACAGCAGAGCCGATACATGCCAGCACAAAGCCGAACCGGTTTTGAAATGTCTCTCTTTTTTTGTTTGTCATCTTTTTCCCCTCTTCCTCATTTGCATTTTCGCATATATAATCACATTATATATGCTTTTTTCTAAAAACGCTACCCCTTTTTCAATGAAGCATCTGATTCACCAGCAGCCAGTTTGCCCGAAACGGACGCATCAAGTTCCAATACCCGACACCATGGATATCCTTTTCTGCAGCCAGCTGCAATTTTGCATAAATACTTCTCACATCTTCAAACCAGACTTCATATCTCCTTCCACCAATTTCATAATAGAAAAACGGACTTTGATAACGCTCATCGTACTGAATCTCCGCACCTCGCTCTGCCGCGATGACATTCGCCTCAACATTTCCAATCAACCTTGCTTTTGTCACCCCTCGCTCATATGGGAGCGGCCAGCTATATCCATAATTCGGGACTCCCAATACAATTTTTTCTTTCGGAATTTCCGTGAGGGCATACTCCAACACCTGTCGGACATTTGGCAGCGGCGCTACCGCAAGCGGTGGTCCGTATGTATACCCCCATTCATACGTCATCAGAAACACCGTATTTGCACTTTGCCCCAACAGATGATAATCCATTGCCTCATACAACAGCCCTTTTTGATAAGAAGAGGTCTTCGGAGCAAGCGCCACCGACACCCGATATCCATTTTCATTCATCGTCTCCCGTAAACGATTCACAAAATCTGCATACCCTACCCGATCTTCCGGCCGAATATATTCAAAGTCCACATCTACACCTACATACCCCTTTTCTCGTACTGTCTCCAAAAGATTTTCAATCAAATTGTCCTGAACCGTCTCATTTTCCGATAATATTTGAATCAACCCACTGTTAAAGGTCCCCGTCTCCGCAAACGGCGTCAGCACCAGAATCGGTTCCACCTGCTGATTCCAAGCCTCCTGAATCACCCACGTCTCGTCAATCTGAGGTGGTATCAATTCTCCTTCTGCCGTAAATCCATAAGAAAAAATAAGTATTTCATCTATATAAAGAAGTACCTCACGCAAAATATACGGCTCAATAAACGGATATGCATACCCGCTGATCCTACCTTGCATAAGCGGTTCTCCCTCATAAGAAATGACCAAACTCTGCCCCTCTAACAAATAGGTCTGATTCAACAGAAACGGATTGTTTTGATATAGATTTTTGACCGTGATACTATATTCTTCCGCGATCTGCTTCACCGTCTGTCCTTCTCTCACAATATGAACCCGGCTCGTCATCAGAATCAAAAGAGCTTGCCCCGGAACAAGATTTTGCTGCGCTGCCAGCTCATTGTCATACACAATCCGGTCAGCTGAGACGTCATATAGCTGAGCGATCGAATAGATTGTCTCTCCACTTTTTACAACATGTATCGGCATGGTTATTCTCCATTTTTATTTCTTTACTTTTAATATATTCATCTATCGATAACCCCAAAACCGAATTTGTCACTATAACAAGTATTATTGTGCTGACTCTCCCTATCCCTCAACATATTTCATATATGGAACAAACATATCTATACTATGATCATCGGAATACAACTGCTCCGGAGTCGATTCAGTGCTTAATGCTGAACCACATCCCGAAAAACTAATCATAAAAAAATACTCATACCTAAAATAGTAAATATTTTCTTCAATTCATTCACCTCCCATAACATCTATGCAAAATTCCAATTGAACAGTATCGACCTTCCCATTGCCTATGAAAACAATACCATCCTTCCGCTTGGTTGGCAAGCGGTTTTACGACTCAAATGCACCTCCGTGTAAAGCAGTGTTTTGATTACTACTGATTTTACATGGAGGATTTTATTATGTATGAAAAATATTTAGAACAGCTTGAGGAAGCCGGAAAAATCCGCAACCTCAAAGAACGTTCCATCAACTGCTATAAAAACTATGTTTCTTACTTCCTGAAATATCAAGCTAAGTGCCCTGAAGAACTTACCTGCCAGGACGTTAGGACTTTTCTGCTTGCCAAAAAGGAGGAAGGACTAAAAGCCACAACTCTGAACCTTTATAATTCGGCTATCCGTTTTTTCTATCGGAACGTCCTGCATATCCTTTGGGATGATATCACAGTTCCACGTATGATTCTGGAACACAAGCTTCCAACAATACTGACTGTTGATGAAATAGACCGTCTGTTAGAAGCTGTCGATGATATCAAATATAAAGCCATGTTTGCAACGATGTATTCTTCCGGAATGCGGGTTTCTGAAGTGATTCACCTTCATTATGATGATATTTCCCGCTCAAATATCAAAGAATCTTTAGGATAGGTAATATACATAT
>OGXH01002425.1_pt1 | contig 12939 bp, 8 predicted proteins | sample 1576241 | NCBI WGS metagenome assembly OGXH01 (sample SAMEA3541529, study PRJEB24748) | human gut metagenome | biome: human gut; feature: human-associated habitat; material: faeces | place: China | collected 2012
GATAACTGCGCTGTTAAATTACATTTTACTGACTGGCGATGAAGCGCGTTTTAAGAAGTTTATCAGCGAACTTACCCGTCGAATGCCACAACACAGGGAGCGAATAATGACGATTGCAGAGCGAATTTATAATGATGGATGGCTGTTGGGGATGGAAAAGGGGAAAGAAGAAGGGGAACAACGCCTCCTTAGATTGTTGTTGCAGAATGGGGCAGATCCTGAATGGATACAAAAGATTACCGGACTTTCGACAGAGCAAATGCAGGCATTAGAGCAGCCCTTGCCTGAAATCAAGCGCGATCCATGGATCGAATACTAATCAGAGACGGATGACAAACGCAAAGCTGCCTGATGCGCTACGCTTATCAGACCTACATTTCCTCTGCAATCTATTGAATTTGCGCGGTTTGTAGGCCGGATAAGGCGTTCACGCCGCATCCGGTATGAACGAAGCACACTTTGCCTAAGCCATGCTGGAACGTGGCGATGACCCTGCAAAGATACAACGAGTTACAGGCGATTCGTGAGAGGAAATCAGGTGCTTCGCCACTAATTCGAATTTATTCCATTGCCCGATACACGGCCTCGCCAATTTGCTTTAGTGCTTCGCGATAGGTTTCGCTGAGCGGCAAAGCGCAGTTGATGCGCAGACAATTACGGTATTTGCCGGAAGCCGAGAAAATCGAGCCTGCCGCCACCTGGATTTTCATGCGGCACAGCTGCCGCGCGACGCAGACCATATCGACCTGTTCAGGCAATTCGATCCACAGTAAAAATCCGCCTTTCGGGCGCGTAATACAGATTTCGCAGGGAAAATATTCCCGTATCCAGCAGGTATAAAGCGCCAGATTGCGCTGATAAGTCTGCCGCATCCGCCGGATATGGCGATGATAGTGACCTTCCAGCACAAACGTTGCCGCCGCCATTTGCGTGGACGGCACATTAAAGCTGCTGATGGCGTATTTCATATGCATCAGTTTATCGTGATAACGCCCCGGTGCGACCCAACCCACGCGCAGGCCTGGAGCAATACTTTTACTGAACGAGCTGCACAACAGCACTCGCCCGTCGATATCCCATGAATGGATGGTCCGCGGGCGCGGATACTCCGTTGCCAGTTCGCCGTAGACATCATCTTCAAAAATCACAATATCATGACGCTGAGCGAGAGAGAGAACGGCCCGTTTGCGCGCGTCCGGCATAATAAATCCCAGCGGATTATTACAGTTTGGCACCAGAATGATGCCTTTAATCGGCCACTGTTCCAGCGCCAGTTCCAGCGCTTCAACGCTGATGCCTGTTTCTGGATCGGTTGGGATTTCAATCACTTTCACGCCCATGCCGCGCAGCATCTGCATCGAACCGTAATAACAGGGGGATTCGACCGCGACAATATCGCCCGGTTTACACACCGCCATTAACGCCAGCGACATCGAGTTATGGCAGCCGCTGGTGATAATGATGTCATCGGCGGTGACCACCGAGCCGCTGTCGAGCATCAGGCGGGCAATCTGCTCTCGCAATACCCGCTGACCGGCTAACAAGTCATAACCGAGCACGGTTTGCAGATTATGCTGCACCACCCGGCTTAGCTCCCGCCAGAGCGGTTTCAGGCTGGGCGTTTCGACATCCGGCGTGCTTTTGCTTAACGGAACAATGGAACTGTCGCTATGCGCCTCCAGCATATCCAGCACCTGATCCCACTGGGTAATTTCCACCGGGCGCTGCACCGGACGCGTCATCGGCGGTACAGGCGGCTGGGCTTTACGTTGTGCGACAAAATAACCCGAACGCGGCTGCGGAGTGATGAGCTTCATCGTTTCCAGCGTCTGGTACGCCTGCTGCACGGTGCTGATGCTGACGCCGTGCTCCTGACTTAAGCTGCGCACCGACGGCAATTTCTCCCCGTGACGATACAGCCCTTGCTCAATCCGCTCGGCAAGTAGAGTCGCCAGATGTTGATAACGCGTCATGCTGTATTCCTTATTTGGACCATACAGAAAGAAAAACCGGTACAGATGAGGCTAAAAAACCGGATGCAGATGCTGTTTTAACCTGTCTGTATGTTAAATAAAACTAATATTTGCATCTGTATTGTGAACTGCCAGAAGGTGGATGATGAAGCCTCTGAAAGATGAGGAGGCAGCAGATGGAATTTCACGAAAACAAAGCCAAAACGCCGTTTATCAGACTTGTGCAACTCTGGCAGGCGGTGAGGCGTTGGCGGCGGCAAATGCAGACCCGACGAGTGTTACAGCAGATGAGTGATGAGCGGTTGAGAGATATTGGGTTACGCAGGGAGGATGTGGAGTGAGGGGGCAATTCATCGCGGATAAACAGGATTTCTCTATAACCTCCACAAGGAAGTGGTTATTATTGCGAAATCATCGCTTCACGGAAAGACGTCAGAATGAAAGCTACAGAAGCCCGCCTACTCGATTTTTTAAAACGTTCGCAGCAGTTTGTTATTCCCATTTATCAACGGACTTATTCATGGACAGAACAACAATGTCGGCAACTTTGGGACGACATCATTCGTGCCGGAAAGCGTGACGATATATCAGCGCATTTTATCGGTTCGGTTGTTTATATTGAGCAGGGGTTGTATCAGGTTTCTGGTATTTCTCCGTTACTGGTCATTGATGGTCAACAACGGCTGACGACCGCAATGTTGCTGATTGAGGCTTTATCGCGCCATCTTGGCGAAGACGAAGTTTTTGATGGCTTTTCAGCAATGAAATTGCGTAATTATTATTTGCTCAATCCTTATGAGTCCGGCGAGAAAGGTTTTAAATTACTACTGACCGAGACTGATAAAGACAGTTTACTGGCGTTAATAAAACAAAGACCAATGCCAGAAAACTATTCCCATCGAATAATGGAAAACTTTACTTTCTTTGATGAACAAATTGCCAAACTCGGTGATGACTTGATCCCCTTATGTCGTGGGTTAGCAAAGTTATTAATTGTCGATGTGGCGCTTAATCGTGGTCAGGATAATCCGCAACTGATTTTTGAAAGTATGAACTCCACCGGTAAGGCGTTAAGTCAGGCCGATCTGGTGCGCAATTTTATTCTGATGGGCCTCGAACCAGAGCATCAAACCCGGTTGTATGAAGATCACTGGCGTCCAATGGAAGTCGCCTTTGGTCAGCAAGGTTACAGCGAATATTTTGACAGTTTTATGCGTCATTATCTGACGGTAAAAACGGGGGAGATCCCTCGGACAGATGAAGTCTATGAGGCATTTAAACTCCATGCCCGCAGCCAGAGTGTTGCTGAAAAAGGCGTAGATCGGCTGGTTGAAGATATTCATATCTACGCGGAGTATTACTGTGCAATGGCATTGGGAAAAGAAAGTGACAAATCGCTTGCTACGGCTTTTCAGGATTTGCGCGAGTTAAAGGTTGATGTGGCGTATCCTTTCTTACTGGCGCTTTATCATGACTATAAAAATGACGATTTGTCTCACGAAGATTTCCTGAGCATAATTCGTTTAATTGAATCTTATGTTTTCCGCCGTGCAGTATGTGCAATTCCGACGAATTCTTTGAACAAGACGTTTGCCACTTTTTATAAGGTCATTAATAAAGAAAAATATCTGGAAAGTATTCAGGTACATTTTATGAACCTGCCTTCATATCGTCGTTTCCCCAACGATGATGAATTTAAACGGGAATTAAAAGTTCGCGATCTCTATAACTTCCGCAGCCGCAGCTACTGGTTACGAAGACTGGAAAACGATAAACGCAGAGAGCGCGTGGAAGAGTTTACGATTGAGCACATTATGCCGCAGAACGAAAATCTGTCGGCTAAATGGCGTGAAGAGCTGGGAAGCGACTGGCAGCGTGTGCATAAAGAACTGTTACATACGTTGGGGAATCTCACTTTAACGCGCTATAACTCCCGCTACAGTGACAGACCTTTCGCGGAAAAACGCGATATTGAAGACGGCTTTAAACATAGCCCGCTCTATTTGAATATCGGTCTTGGGCAGTGCGAAAAATGGGATGAAGCCGCCATTCGCGCCCGTGCCGATCGCCTGGCCGATCTCGCGGTTCAGGTCTGGCAAGCGCCTGCTCTTTCTGAAGAGGTTTTAGCTGTTTATCGGGGGCAGCCTGAAAACAAAACCAGTTACAGCCTGAGTGATTATCCTTTTCTTGCTGATGGTTCGCATAGCCGGGTGTTATTCGATCATCTTCGCGATGAAATTATGCGCCTGGACGCAGGGATCACGCAGGAAGTATTGAAGCTCTATATTGCGTTTAAAGCGGAAACGAATTTTGTTGATGTTGTGCCGCAAAAAAGCCGACTGCGATTGTCGCTTAATATGCAGTTTCATGAACTGGTCGATCCGAAAGGTATTGCCAAAGATGTGACAAATGTTGGGCGATGGGGCAATGGTGATGTGGAAATTGGTTTCAGTGACCTCGCACAACTTCCTTACATTATGGGGTTAATTCGTCAGGCATTTGAAAAACAGATGGAGAGCGCGTTGGTATAACGCAGCGAAAAATGCCCGGTAGTCCTGGCGCTACCGGGTCAATGTATCAGGCAACTTTCTGTTTACCCGCAATCACCCCAATAAACTCCTGCACCTGCCTTTGTTTACGCGCCGACAGCTTGCACACCTGGCGCAGCGACTGCATCAGTTCGCTCTCGGCGGCGGCGGGTGGTTGGGCGGTGAGGACAATACAGCCTTCCATCACTTTGACATCTACCACCGTGCCGGTGGCAAAACCGGCGGCTTCCAGCCACTGACCTTTCAGGGTGATGGCGGGAATACGGCTGTCATCCGGGTAACGACTCGCATAACTCACGGTTAATTGACGGTTATTTGCCGGGGAGACTTCTGCTTCGAACGGTTGTGCAATAGAATGCGTATCAGTCATAACTGCTATTCCCTATAAATAGTGATTGTGATTAGCGGTGCGGGTGTGTTGGCGCACATCCGCACCGCGCTAAATACCTGGATATATCATCAGTAAATATGGGGAAAGTCCAGCTAAAAATTAATGAAAATAAGATGAAAATTAGCGTGAAATATAAATTTTGGTGATGTGAATAAAGCGGCTATTTAGCCGCTTTATTGGTTTTGCGTGGGCAGGTAAATTAGTTTACCGCCGCGTCAGTGAGTGCATCTGCAAGGTGTAGTTGGGTTTGCTGGGCGGATTGGATATGATTCTTTAATTCTTCACATAGTTTATAAAAAATATGTAGTTTACTCATTATTTTTTTTGCTTCGGAGCTAGGAGGAATAGCAACAGGACAACCTCTGAGCTGGGTTTTATTAATAGAAGCTAAATTAGTGGTTTGCTTACTTGCGTTAGCAAAATATTGTCTTGAGAATGGGCTATTCATATATGTTTCTAACCAATATGGATCAACATCTTGCCCTATATTTCGTCCTTTGAATACATGGTTTTGATTTGCTATATACCAGTCATGACACCATACTGTAGTTCTTCCGACTGTATCCCAGTCGCCGCCTTCTGTGATCAATAAATCTCCCTTGACTACTTGATATTTTTCTTTTTCCTCAATAGGGATTTCAATCTGTTTAATTTCCGTAAGATCAAGATATCCGCGTTGGACGTTTGCAACACGTAAATAAGGAACTTTTACCAAAGTTCTATTTGATAAATTTCTTCCTTTAGTGATACCACTTTGAATATCAATAATATCTTCAAATAAACACCACTCCCACCCTTCCGGAAGTTCAAACGGTTTTTCCTCATCGCTAATTGGCGGCAACGGTTTTTGTTTTTTTATTTTTCCTTCTTTCACCAGTTGAGCTTTTTCCTGCGCAATTCGTTTGAGCAGTTCAGAGGCTGGTTCATCATTCGGATCCTGCGGCACAAGTTTGCCCATTACGGCCAGTTGCAGAATGGTCTGTTTTAACGCATCCACGCTGGCTTCAGTGGTAAATAGTGTGTCGAAATGTTCGCTAATACGCGCCCAGTTTTCAGCCAGTTCCTCGGCGTTTTGGCTGTCTGTAAGCGTTTCCAAGAGGGTTTCAACCAGTTGCTGATGTGCGTCCAGACTGGTCAGGGATTGCTGTTCCAGTTGGTCGCAGAGGGACATGAGTTGCTCGACCTTTTTTACAATTCTCAATTGTTCATTGAGAGGTGGTAATGCAAACAGGGTGGCAACGATTTTTTCCTTAGAAATATTAGGTTGCGCTCCACCTGCTCCCATGGCTGTAAATACTTTCTTACTAGCCTTAAGGAAGATCAACAGATACTGATTTGATAAACCATCGAAAGGGGTACAAGCGCAGACGGCTTGATTAGTTGTTGAACGAGAGTTGAGTATTGATGTTTTGCCTATTGTAGCCCCATACATTGCAATCAATACATCCCCAGGCTGGTTGTCGCGTAAGGAACATTCTTTTAATGCCAATGCTGTGATATGTTCTTCTGAATCGGTTATGTAATCTTCAGATAATTCACCAGATTTAAACCATGGAATATCTCCACCGTAGTATCCAGAATTTGTACGATTTGGTGTGGCTCCAGCCCCCCAATCGCCAATATCATTCAGATAACACAACTCCCATCCTTGCGGCACGGAAATTGATTCTAAAGTTCCATCTATTGACGGAAGCTTTTTCGGTTTTTTTATCTTTCTTTCTTTAATTAAGTCTTCTTGCTGCTTTTTCATTCCTCTAAGCAGCTCCGACGCCGGTTCATCGTTCGGATCCTGCGGCACCAGTTTACCGCGCACCGCCAGTTCCAGAATCAGCTCACGCAATTTCTTAATACCATACAAATCAATCTTACCGGAGCTGCCGCGCCCGGCGGTGGAACGGGTTTGCAACGACGAGGTCCAGGTTTCCATATGATCAACGATCAGCTTTTCCACACTCATCAGTTAACCTCCTTGCCAGACAGCGCAGCGCCAAGAATATCGCGCAGTTGATTACGCAGCGTCTGGATCTCCGCCTGCTGCTTTGCATACTGCGCTAACAATTCATCTGGATCATGGCTGACGGTTTCCGCCTGATGTGGGTTTTTAATATCCAGATTGAAGTTACGCGCAATCACGTCATCAATGCTGACTTTCCATGCCTGCTCATTCTCGACACGGCTGGCAAAACCATCGGCCTCGTTACCCCACCAGTCGATCTCCGCCTGAAACTCTTCAAACTTCATCGGCTTGGTTTTGCTGTAGTTTTTCACGCCCGCCGGATACGGATGCTCATAGAACCAAATCTCTTTGGTTGGCTGGCCTTTGGTAAAGAACAACAGGTTGGTTTTAATGCTGGTATAGGGGTTAAACACACCATTCGGTAAGCGCACGATGGTATGCAGGTTGCACTCTTCGGTAAGTAGCTTTTTGATTTTGGTTTTAACGCCTTCGCCAAATAGCGTGCCATCCGGCAATACCACCGCCGCACGACCGTTTTTCGCCAGTACTTCCACAATCAGTTGCAGAAACAGATCCGCCGTTTCGCGGGTTTGCATCTCTGCCGGAAAGTTCTTCTCAATACCGTCTTCTTCCGTGCCACCAAACGGCGGGTTGGTAACAATGACATCCAGTTGTTCATCCCAGGAGGAAAGCGGTTTGTTCAGGGTGTTGTCGTGACGAATTTGTACCGGTACTTCAATGCCGTGCAGCAGCATATTGGTGGTCGCCAGCAGGTGCGGAAGCTGTTTTTTCTCAACACCGTGGATCTGTTGTTGCAGCGTCTGATGATCGGCGACGCTCTTCACGTATTTGTTCTTTACATGATCAAATGCGCAGGCAAGAAAACCGCCCGTACCGCAGGCCGGGTCCATAATGGATTCGCCGAGTTTCGGATCAACGCGATCCACCATAAAGCGAGTGACGGCGCGTGGCGTATAGAATTCGCCAGCATTGCCCGCAGATTGCAGATCTTTAAGGATCTGTTAGTAAATATCACCAAACAGATGCCGTTCGCTGGCGCTGGTAAAGTCAATTTCGTTCAGCTTGTTGATCACCTGGCGCAGTAGCGTACCGTTTTTCATATAGTTATAGGCATCGCTGAATGCCTGCTTTACCACGTAGCCGCGTGGGTTTTTATCGATAGGCGCAGTGAGGTTTTTCAACGCCGGGAACAGATCATCATTAACGAACTCCAGCAGGAAATCACCGGTAATGCCCTGCGCGTTGGCGGCCCAACTGCGCCACAAATAACGCTGTGGGATCGGATATTGATAGTTCTCCTGCTCCAGTTCCAGCGCCTCTTCCTGGGCATCGAAGATTTTCAAAAACAGCAGCCAGGAGAGCTGACCGAGACGCTGCGCATCGCCGTCCACACCGGCATCTTTGCGCATAATATCTTGTAATGATTTGATTACTGAGCTGATAGACATGTTGTATTCCATGAAAAACAAGGCCTTCTGCAACATGATGGTTGCAGAAGGCGCAAAAGAGAGTTGTTAAGCAGAGCGGGGCGGTAATTGGTAGATTTCGTTTTCCAGCTCGCTGAGCGCCTGATTATACCCGTTACGGTCGCCAAATCCGGTTTTAATAATCTCCGGTAAGGTGCCCATGCTGTCGAATGGTTTAAGTTTCAGCACCTGAATACTTTCGATCTCCTGTACGCCCGCATCGGCGTATTTATCCAGCAGATTATCGAGCACGGATTGCGCTGCTTCAGAGTATTTTGTGAAGTAGTTCCGCTTGCGTACGTTCTCGGCGCGCTCTTTGCGGGTTAACGGCGGCTGACCATACACTACGTGGCAAAGCATGTCGAACGGGTCGAGATCTTTACCGACTTCTTCTGCCAGTACTTCCCAGATGATCCCCTGTTGTTCCAGCTCGTGAATGATCGCTTCTTTGCGATCGGCATCCTGCCACTTGCGGGTAAAATCATCCAGCGAGGCATATTCTTTGAGCAGTGTTTTGCGGGTGTAATCTTTAAAGGATTCGGTAACCAGTTTACCGTCGGCATCGTAATACTGAACACGCTGCGCAATAACGCCCACCGCTACACCGTTGACGTGAAACTTGCGGATTTTCTTCTCGTCTTCTTCCGGAAGTGGGCCGACATCATCGGTATCGGTAACCTGGTATGGTGGCGCAGGCGGTTCATCAACGCCTGTTACCTGTTCGTCGTCATGTTCGCTGATTTCTTCGAGTTTCTCTTCAAAATCAGATTCTGGATCGGCGATATCCTCTGGTGTGGTATCCATGACTTTTTCGGGAATGCCATCGAAACGCTCATCGGCAAACAGTTCGGTGGCTTTTTTAAAGTCGAGGATGGTAAACCAGAGTTTGCCGTAACGTTCGTCGATGCGTGTACCACGACCGATAATCTGCTTGAATTTGGTCATCGACTGGATGTTCTGGTCCAGTACTACCAGTTTGCAGGTTTTAGCATCCACACCGGTGGTCATCAACTCTGAAGTGGTCGCGATAACCGGGTACGGTTTTTTCGGGTTGATGAAGTTATCCAACTGAGCTTTGCCAATTTCATCATCGCCGGTGATTTTCATGACGTATTTGTCGTTCTTTTTCACCTGCTCCGGGTTGAGATTAACCAGGGCGCGGCGCATACGTTCTGCATGATCGATGTCGTTACAGAAGACGATGGTTTTATCCATCGGGTTGGTGCGCTTGAGGTAGTCGGTAATGGTTCTGGCAACCAGTTCTGTGCGTTCGTCGATTACCATCGTGCGATCGAAATCTTTCTGGTTATAGATACGATCGTCGATCACTTCGCCGTTTAAGTCAGTTTGCCCTTTGGTTGGGCGCCAGCCTTGCAGATCAACATCAATATCAACACGGACAACTTTATAAGGGGCGAGGAAGCCGTCTTCGATCCCTTCTTTTAGCGAGTAGACGTAAACCGGATCGCCGAAGTAATCCGTGCTGGAGACTTCATGCGTCTCTTTTGGCGTGGCGGTTAAGCCAATTTGGGTGGCGGAACTGAAATAATCAAGGATCTCTCGCCAGGCGCTGTCTTCGGATGCGCTGCCGCGATGGCATTCGTCGATCACGATCAGATCGAAGAAATCTGGTGCGACTTGTTTAAACGCTTTTTGGTCTTCCTCCGGGCCAGTTATAGCCTGATAGAGCGCGAGGTGAATTTCATAAGCGGGATCAATGGTGCGTCCGCTGACTTTGGTCATTGCCGTACCAAATGGCTGGAAATCATTATTTTTGGTTTGGTCGACCAGAATGTTGCGATCGGCAAGGAACAAAATGCGTTTTTTATTTTTTGATTTCCACAGGCGCCAGATGATCTGGAATGCGGTATAGGTTTTCCCTGTTCCGGTCGCCATGACCAGCAGAACGCGGTTTTGCCCGTTGGAGACGGCTTCAATGGTTTTGTTGATTGCCTGAAGCTGGTAATAACGTGGCGATTTACCGCTGCCATCGTCGTAATAGTCCTGAGTAATCACCGGAAGCTGAGCTTGTGTGTATCCTTTCCAGAGGCAGAATTTTTGCCAGAGTTCAGCGGGGGAGGGGAAGTCATCCAGCGTTATTTGCTTTTCAAGGCATTCACCTTCAGCTGCGGTGGCATCGCGGAAGATAAAGCCATCACCATTGGTGGCAAAAACAAAAGGAACGTCCAGCAGGCGAGCATATTCAATGCCCTGTTGCATCCCTTTACCAATTTCATGTTTGTTGGCTTTTGCTTCAATCACGGCTAAGGGAATGCCTGGTTTGTGATACAGCACGATGTCAGCAGATTTTACCGTTCTGCGTGCCGCAACTTTGCCACGTACGATGACTTTACCGTCCCGGAGTTTGACCTCCTGTCTGATTTGCGTTGTGTTGTCCCAGCCTGCATTGAGAATGGCTGGCATAACGCATTTGGTAATGATGTCTGCTTCCGTCAGGTTACTTAGGTTCAGTTCCGCCATGGGGTGTTCTCGCATTTATCAGGACGATTCTGATTGTACATAAAATCAATAGCCTGGCTATGATTTAGGGCGGTGTTTCAACGTAAAGTACGTAGCAGAGATCACATTGATATCTCTGTTATATCTTGCTTGAATTAATCTGGGCATATCAGAGACAGATAAACAGAAGTTACAGGAACCATATCAACTCTAACAAAATATATAGAAATCTTATAGTTGCGTTTCTTTCGAGCAAGAAAGATAATGTTATTGTTGATTGTTTGATTAGGTATATGAAATGGAAGCTAAAGAATGTAAGGTGCAGGATATCCTTACTGAAAACAAAAAGTTTATTATTCCTTCTTATCAGCGTCCTTACAGTTGGACGGTAGATAATGCAGAGCAACTCATTGATGACATTTATAAAAGCTCTCAATCAGAAGAGAATGAATATTTTATTGGGAGTATGATTTGTATCAATAAAGGGCAAAATCAGTATGAAGTTGTAGATGGACAACAACGTCTTACAACGTTAAGCATTATTGTCTCCGAGCTAAAAAAAATCATCCCGATTCAGGGGATAAAAGATGATTTGCAAAAAAGAGTTCTGCCTATTGATGTTTATTCTGATGAAACAGATGAACCAAGACTAATTGTTAGAAAAAAAGAGTATGATCTTTATAAATATTATATACTGCAGGATTCTAAAGATTATAAACCTGAAAAGCCATCGGATACTGAGTTAGTATTCATTAGCAACGCTGAAACAATTAGAGATTATTTGTTGCGGTTATCTGTTGATGAGTTGAAGTTGCTTGCTAAATATATTTTGCAAAATGTATATATCGTATTTGTGCAAACTGATGATTTCGCATCATCATTTAGACTCTTTAATGTATTAAATAGTCGAGGTTTACCTTTAAGTAATGCAGATCTTTTAAAAAATGCACTGTTTGAATCAGCTTCTACGCATAATAAAAAATCAGAGCAAATAGAATCAGCATGGTCGCAAATTGAAGATATGGTTGGAGTGAGACGGCTTGATAAATTTCTTACTCTTCATAAGCTTTCCGAGAAAAAAGATCGTGACAGGGTGTTACAAAAAGGTTTTGAAGCTTTTATTGAAAATCTCCAGCAGCAATTTGATGGAGATGCTATTGCTATGTCACTGATGTTGGTTAATTCTGCAAAAAATTATACTAAGATTTTAGAGAATGATTTTGAACACCCTTCAATACGACGAAAAATAGCATCGCTAAGTAATTTAGGGGTAGATGAGTGGATTCCTCCGGTTATGGCATTCATGAATCGAATGGCTCGTACAGAAGATTTTAATTTAGATGATTTTTCTCAATTTATTACCGCCTTTGAGAAGGTATATATGCATGGGTGGTTAAAAAAACAAATTAAAAGCCAAAGAGAAATGGTTTGTTATTCAGCTCTGGTAGCAATAAATAATGATATGCCTTTTGATTCTGTGATAAATCAGATAAACCAACATGCAGATAATTCAGGTTTTATAGCTGCTCTGGATGAAGATTTATATGAGCCTCGTCCGAATCAAGTGAACTTAATAAAAGCAATTTTGCTTCGCTTAGATATGGAGCAACAAGATGAGAGCGTGATTAAAACCTATACGGGGAGAATCACAATTGAGCATATTCTTCCTCAAGCATTAGTTAATGAATACTGGATTAATAGATTCCAACCTCAAGAGCATGTCTACTGGCTGCATAAAATAGGTAATTTAACACTCATAAGTGGTTCCAAAAATTCTGAAGCACAACACTATGATTTTATCAAAAAGAAATCTATTTATGAGAAACTTAATAGTAAAAGCTCTTTTGATTTAACAAAAGATGTTTGTAATTCTTCAGAATGGGGATTGGCTGAACTGAAAATGAGACATGAAAAAATGAAAACGCAATTGAAGAAGCTTTGGTTGGTCTGACATATCTAAAGAGTTCCACTCGTAATAATGTTGCGGTGGAACTCTCAAAAAGTTGATCTTTCCCGAACTTACTTCCTCAACCCCGCAAACGCCGCCCGAATCTCATCCTCCGGCAGCTGAATCCCGATAAACACCATCGTGCTATGCGGTTTTTCATCGCCCCACGGGCGG
>OGXH01002427.1_pt1 | contig 12936 bp, 11 predicted proteins | sample 1576241 | NCBI WGS metagenome assembly OGXH01 (sample SAMEA3541529, study PRJEB24748) | human gut metagenome | biome: human gut; feature: human-associated habitat; material: faeces | place: China | collected 2012
CGGGGCCGGGATGCGCAGCTACCTGTACGGCCTGCAGGCGCTCGCGGTGCCCGAGGGACAGACGGTGGAAAAAGGCCAGGCCGTGGGTGCCCTGGGCGAAGAGCTGACCATGGACTTCAAGCTGGGCAGCAAGAGTGTGAACCCCTGGCTGCTGTTCCAGACCTCCGGCGGGCTGTTCTGGAAGGAAAACGGGTAAAGATAAATCAGAATTCAAGGAGGTTCTGTTATGCGCACGGAGAAGAAATCCCACCAATCTAGGATGGATCCTATTGTTGCTTTAGTTTTGATTTTCGCTGTACTAAAAGTAACAGGATTGATTTCGTGGTCATGGCTATGGGTACTCAGCCCGATTTGGATTACCCTTTTGATTTTCGCTGCTATTTTTTCTTCTATTTTGGTCGGTGGACGAATCGTTAAAGGAAAATGGTAACTTCCAGTTTGTCGGACGCTGAAAAAATCAAAAACCCTGTAACGTTTTCTCCTTTTGTGCGTTATTGGGGTGAAACAGCCCGAAAAGGAGGAAAAGACGATGAAACTGGATTGTGAAGTCATCCGGGATCTGCTGCCGCTGTACGCCGAGCACATGGCAAGTCCGGCCAGTACGGCACTGGTGGAAGAGCATTTGCAGGAATGCGAAGCCTGCCGCGCCGAGCTGGAGCAGATGCAGCTGCCGGTGCCGGTGCAGCCGGAACCCCAGCCGGATGCACCGCTGAAAGGCATCCGCACGGCTTTGCGGAAAAAGCGCATCCTTACGGCCGCAGCCGCCGTGCTGGCGGTGCTGTGCGCCGTGGTGCTGGTGTTCTGGATGGGCAACCTCAGCACGCCGGTGACGGCGGAGGAAGCCGGGATCTGGCTCTACAACAAAAAGGAGGATGGCGCAAACCTCTGCGTGCTGGAAGTGCAGGGCGAGAATGTCCGGCTGGAGACCGAGGGCGGGTTCAGCTGGGGCAAGGAATACATCACCGTCCGGGCCATGCGGTATACCTTCCCCGGCCTCCATGCCGCGCTGACAAAGCTGACCGGCTCCGAGATTGTGTCCACAGAGATCGCCGTCTCCCGCACCCAGGTGCTGGCCGTGGAGTGCGCCGACGGAACGCGCTATTACAGCGACAGCCAGCAGGTGGAACGATTCATTGCGGGGGAGAACCCGGACGGCACCGTGCGGTACGGGTACGGCACCGAGGAACAATATGGGCACGACTTTAAGAAGGGCTGATTATGGACATGGAAACCATTTACCGGCTCTATTTCCGGGACGTGTACCTGTTTCTGCAGGGCCTGACCCGCTCGGAGACACTGGCCGAAGAGCTGACCCAGGAGACCTTCTTCAAGGCGCTGGACGGTCTGAAGAACTTTGACGGAAAACAGGATGTGCGGGCGTGGCTGTTCACGGTGGCCCGCAACTGCTATTACGACCACTGCCGCAAGGCAAAGCACGCCGCCCCGCTGGAGGACGCAGAGACAAAGGCCGCCGATACGCCGGACATTGCCCAGCTGCTGGTGGACAAGGATGCCGCCTTTACGGTGCACCAGTGCCTGCACACGCTGGAAGAACCCTATAAAGAGGTGTTCAGCCTGCGGGTGTTCGGGGAGCTGTCCTTTGAGGACATCGGAGCCATTTTTGGCCACAATGCCGCCTGGGCACGGGTGACCTACTACCGCGCCAAAACAAAATTGCAGGCGATGCTGCAAACTACCTGAAGCGATTCCGTATCATAGCAAAAGCCCCCTCGGAGCTGCGGCTCTGAGGGGGCTTGGTGTTTGCGGGGAAAACTCAGGAAATGGAATCCACATCCCACTTCATGCGCACGGCGTCGGCACCGTCCAGATGGATGTGCATCGCACCGGCGTTATCAGTCACCTGCTGCGGAGTGCGGGCACCGCACAGCACGAACAGGCCGGGCACCATGCGGGCGGTCAGGGCAATGACCAGCTGCGCCATGGTGCAGTGATACTTCTCGGTCAGATCCTGCCAGCCGTTCAGTACGGCGATGGCCTGGGCGCGGCGTGCGGGCTGGAAGCTGGGGTTGGAGTTGCGGGTGCTGCCCTCCGGGTAGGTGGTGTCCATGGTCACCTTGCCGGTCAGAAGCCCCTGCTCCAGCGGGGAATAGGCCTGTACCGAAACGCCCAGCTCCTTGCAGGTGGGCAGCAGCTGCTTTTCAATGCGGCGGGTCAGCAGGCTGTACTTTTCCTGAATGACGTCCAGCTGGCCGTAGCGGCAGTAGCCCCGGATGATATCGGAAGTGACGTTGGAAGCACCGATGGCGCGGATCTTGCCCTGCTCCTTCAGCTTCATCATGGCTTCCATGGTCTCTTCCAGCGGGTACACGCCAAAATCCGGGCTCTGCCAGTGGGTGTACAGCACGTCCAGATGGTCGGTGTGCAGACGGCGCAGGCTGTCCTCCACGTCCTCGATGATGCCCTTGGCGGAGAGGTCGCGGTACACCTGTACGCCGTCCACCACCTTGTGCAGGATGGGGGTCTCGTGCCGCCACTCCAGGCCGCACTTGGTGGAAAGCACCACCTTGTCGCGGTCGATGTGCTTCATGGCCTCGCCCACTACTTCCTCGCTGTGGTACAGCCCGTAGATGGGCGCAGTGTCGATCCACTGGATGCCCTGCTCCACGGCGGTCTGGATGGCCTTTACGGACAGTGCATCGTCGTTATCGCCCCACCATGCACCGCCGCCGATGGCCCATGTACCCATGCCCAGAAACGGCACGGCAATGCCGCTTTTGCCAATATTGATGTTCTGCATATACTTTACCCTCCATGCCAGCAGTGTTCCCCGCAATGGGAACCCTCATTCCAATGTCTGGCATACTTTGTTGTGTTTTTTATTCTATAAAAAAGAACTGCGGAGCGCAGGTGCACTCCGCAGCGCTCTTTTATCAGATGTTGCCGAACTCGCTCAGCTGCAAGCTCTCGTTGTGGGTCTCCGCCCAGCGCACCGCCCAGTCGGAGGTGAACAGCAGCAGACGGTTGCCCTTCATGTCCTCCACAGCCTTGGTATCGCTGGTCAGGTCCAGATCCCGCAGGTTGTAGGTGTCGGGGTCGTTCTGCACCCAGCGCAGCTGCTCAAAGGGCAGCTGCTGCATCCGAATCTCCACGTTGTACTCGGTGTTCAGACGGTACTCCAGCACTTCCAGCTGCAGCACGCCGACCACGCCGACCACCACTTCCTCCATGCCGCCGCCCACTTCGCGGAAGATCTGGATGGCGCCTTCCTGCGCGATCTGCTCCATACCCTTCACGAACTGCTTGCGCTTCATGGTGTCCTTCTGCTCAATGCGGGCAAAGTGCTCCGGGGAGAAGGTGGGGATGCCCGCGAACTGGACCTTCTTTTTGCCGGTGCACAGGGTGTCGCCGATGGAGAAGATGCCCGGGTCAAACAGGCCGATGATGTCGCCGGCGTAGGCCTCGTCCACGATGGCGCGATCCTGCGCCATCAGCTGGGTGCCGGTGGCCAGTTTGATGTTCTTGCCCTCCTGCACATGGTAGGCCTCCATGCCGCGCTCGAACTTGCCGGAGCAGATGCGCATAAAGGCAATACGGTCGCGGTGGGCCTTGTTCATGTTGGCCTGAATTTTAAAGATGAAAGCGGAAAACTCGTCCCGGCAGGGGTCCACCGGCTCGCCGGTCAGGCTGTCCACGCGGGCCAGCGGGGCAGAGGTGAGCCGCAGGAAGTTTTCAAGGAAGGGCTCCACGCCGAAGTTGGTCAATGCAGAGCCGAAGAACACGGGGCTCAGCTCACCGCGCAGCACCTTGTCCAGATCAAACTCCTCGGCAGCGCCGTCCAGCAGCTCGATCTCGTCCACCAGCTGCTGGTGCAGATAGGGGGTCAGCAGCTCGTCCAGTGCGGGGTCGCCCAGCTCGGCCTCGGTCTCGCTGACCTTCTTCACGCCGTTGGCGCGGCCATCGCTGGAAAAAGCCAGCACCTTGCGTGCGTTGCGGTCGAACACGCCCTTGAACTCCTTGCCGCAGCCGATGGGCCAGTTCATGGGGTAGGTCTTGATGCCCAGAATTTCCTCGATGTTCTCCATCAGCTCAAAGGGGTCGCGGGCTTCGCGGTCCATCTTGTTGATGAAGGTAAAAATGGGGATATGGCGCAGGGTGCACACCTTGAACAGCTTGATGGTCTGCGCCTCAACGCCCTTTGCAGCGTCGATGACCATGACGGCAGAGTCTGCCGCCATCAGGGTGCGGTAGGTATCCTCCGAGAAGTCCTGATGGCCGGGGGTGTCCAGAATGTTCACGCACTTACCAGCGTAGTTGAACTGCAGCACCGAAGAGGTGACCGAGATACCACGCTGCTTTTCAATGTCCATCCAGTCGGACACGGCGTGCTTGGCGCTCTGCTTGCCCTTGACGGAACCAGCCTGATTGATGGCTCCACCGTACAGCAGCAGCTTTTCGGTAAGGGTGGTCTTACCTGCGTCGGGGTGGCTGATGATGGCGAACGTCCTGCGGCGTTCGATCTCTTCACGATTTGTCATAGATGATATTTCTCCTGAAATGGATGGAACTTCTTCCGGCATCGCTGCGCGATGCCGGAAGAAGCATTTTTACACATACACACTTTATTCTATACGAAAACGCGTGATAATGCAAGGGTTTTCGTTATTTTTTCAGGATCAGGCAGGGCAGAGGGGCAGTTTCGGCCCAATTGGCAAAATCACACACCAGAACGGTGAAACTTTTCAGTGGAAGTGCCCGCAGAAAACGCAGCACCGCCTGTTTTTCGTCCGAGCCGATGACTGCCCCGCTGTACAGGATGGCGCTCACAATGCCGCCGGGGCGCACCGCCTGCAGCGCCGCCTGCAAGGCGGGGATGCTGCTCTGCGCGGTGGAGAATACCGCATGGTCCGCCCCCGGCAGCCAGCCAAAGTTGAACATGACTGCATCGGCAGTGCCGGGCTGCACATACTGTAATAAGTCGGCGTGGCTGCCGCAGATAAGCTCGTACCGCTCGGCGGGCACATTTGCCTGTTCCAACCGGGTGCGGGTGGAGCGGATGGCTTCGGGCTGCACGTCAAAAGCCAGCACCCGCCCGGTGGGGGCGGTCAGATTGCACAGAAAGGCGGTGTCGCCGCCGTTGCCGCAGGTGGCGTCTACGCACAGCTGCGGGTGCACCAGCCGGGCGGCTAAAAAGTCCTGCACGAACTTGACCGCCGTTAAGTCCGGGGTGCGGCGGCGCACCAGCTGCCCGCCCTCGGCGGCAAAGCCGAATTTGCCCCAGAAGGCAAGCTCGGCGGCGTTTTCGGGCAGCGGGGCGGTAAAAACCGTGGCGGCTTCCCGGTCATAGCCGCCAAAGCTGCGCAATACTTCTTTTAACAGGTAGGAGCCGTAGCCCTTGCGCCGCCACTGGGGCAGGATGCACAGGGCGGTAAGCTGCGCGCCCTTGGGAGCGGGAGAAAGGCGGCACTCTCCGATGCAGTCCTTTTCTTTATACAGGGCAAACCCCTGTTCGGTGCGGTGCAGTTCCATAAAAATCTCCTCCTTGACGGGCCGATGTTCTTCCCTTACAATAGCAAGCGGAAACGCTGCTGTCAAGGGCGGAAAAACAGGACCGCATTTCACATATTCTTCACGGCGCAAGCGATTCATTTTCACATTTGACAGTTACAATAGGGACAGTTCAAAGGAACAGATGTCCCTTCGGACCGGCCTTTGAGGGAAGGATGTAGTAACATGGAAAACGAGAACAAGTGGGAATACGATTATTCCGCTTCCAATAACGAGACCGGCTACCCCAACGTGGGCAGCAGCGGCATGAACACGGCAAACCAGTACAACGAGCCGGAAGCGCAGCCTGCGCGTCCGGCCGATACCGCCCCGGCAGATGGCGGCAGCGTGCCGCCCACCCCGCCGGAGCAGCCGCAGTACAGCGCCCCGGCGCAGCCGGAAAAGCCCCGCCGCAAGAAGAAGTTTAACGGCAAAAAGCTGGCACGCAGCGCCGTGGCGCTGGTGCTGGCAGCGGCCATGGGCTTTGCGGGCGGCTTTGTGGGTGCAAAATACGGCGGCGGCAGCAAGGTGGTCATCCAGCAGGTGGAGCGCCCGGCCAGCTCTGACAGCAGCACCGACAGCACCGGCAATTCCATCAGCGCCACCAGCGGCACCGGCCTGAGCACCGCACAGGTGGCCGAGATGGTCAGCCCCAGCGTGGTGGTCATCACCACCGAGCAGGTGGTCTACTCCCAGTGGTCTTGGTACGGTCAGAGCCAGGTGGAGAGCGGCGCGGGCAGCGGCGTCATCATCAGCTCGGATGGCTATATTCTCACCTGCGCCCACGTGGTGAGCGGCGCTTCCAACATCACCGTGAGCATCGGCGACAAGGATTACCCCGCTACGCTGGTGGGCGAGGATACCACCAGTGATATCGCCGTGGTGAAAGTTGATGCCACCGGCCTGACCCCTGCCACCGTGGGCAACAGCGACAACCTGCTCCTGTCTGCTCCGCAAAATACTGTGAAATGCGGATGCAGGCTTTTCCATGCTCGATCCAGAAGTTTCTTACTTCCTCATCCGAGCTTGAAAGTGTAAGTCCGTCTTTTACCATTGGATGTGAGAAGAATGTTGGATTAAAATCAAGTCCCATTCCTCTTTCTTTTGCAAAATCAACCCATTTCTGGAAATGTTTTGGCTCTAATTTATCACGATCTACGAATTCACCATCTTCAAAGATTGCGTAGCATGCATGAACATTGATTTTCTTTTTACCCGGCATCAGGCTCATCGCCTTATCCATATCAGCTAACAGTTCTTCCGGAGTTCTTGCTTTTCCCGGATAGTTTCCTGTTGTCTGGATTCCTCCTGTCAGAGGGCCGTCGTGGTCAAATCCTGTTACATCATCTCCCTGCCAGCAGTGAAGAGAAACCGGAATTTCTTTACATTTCGCGATTGCTGCGTCTGTGTCCACTCCTAATTTTGCATAGATTTCTTTTGCGGATTCATATCTTGTCATCTTTTCTTCCTCCATTTTTTGATCATTTTTATTATGTCGGTAATCATTTCTAATCTCTATTTATTTTCATATATTTTCACATCAAAAGATTTTCCAACACATGTTCTTGCTTCCGGCAGGTCTTTAAACACTCCATCATGTAGCATCTGGACAACAATATTTCCGATTGCTGTAGCTTCAGAAGGCCCTGCGGAAACTTTTTTTCCTGTATATTTTGCTGTCAGTTCGTTAAGATATCCTGCATTGGCACCGCCACCGACAACATAGATTGTAGTGTATTTTTTTCCTGTTAATGCTTCAATCTCTTCGATCGTATCGCCATAACATTTTGCAAGACTGTTGTAGATAACTGCTGCAATCTCGCCCACTGTTTCAGGCACCTGCTGCTTGGAATCACGGCAGAACTTCTTCACAGCTTCAATCATGCTCTTCGGAGCAAGGAAGCAGTCATCATTACAGTCTACTAAAGATGTGATCGTCTCTTTGGAAGCTCTCTCACAAATCTCTGCAAAAGAAAGATCCTCTGTGAATTCTTTCTTTACAGACTGGATCATCCAGAGTCCCATGATATTTTTCAGGTAACGGAAACGGTGATCGTATCCACCTTCGTTTGTGAAGTTTGCCTGCATACTTCTCAGTGAGCAGTCTGCTTCTTTTCTCTCAATTCCCATCAAAGACCATGTGCCGGAGCTGATATAAATGGCATTGTCATCGTTGGTTGGTACCGCAAGTACCGCTGAGCCTGTATCATGAGTGGCTGGAAGAACAACCTTGCAGTTGAATCCAACCTCGTTCTGAATGTCCTGTGTAAATTCGCCTACTACTGTTCCCGGCATAGATACCGGCTGGAACATCTCTTTGTTGTATCCGAGCATATCGATCAGTTCATAATCCCAGTCATTTGTCGTCGGATTCACAAGCTGTCCTGTTGTCGCATTTGTATATTCATTTTTCTTCACACCTGTCAGCAGAAAATGGAAGTAATCCGGAATCATCAGGATTGCTTTTGCCTGTTCAAGGTACTCCGGATGAGTCTCTTTTACAGCCATCAGCTGATAGATTGTATTGAATATCTGCTTCTGGATACCTGTTCTCTCATACAATGCGGAAAGGGAAATCTTTTCATACACTTTCTCATCCATTCCATTCGTACGACTGTCACGATAGCCTACTGTATCTCCGAGGATCTGATCCTTCTCATCAAGAAGCACATAGTCAACTCCCCAAGTATCAATTCCCATTGTTGCCGGAATCTTGCCAAATTCTTTACATTTCTTCAATCCGTTCTTGATTTCTGTAAAAAGACGATCTACATCCCAGCATAAAGTACCGTTTTTGTTATCCATTCCATTTGGAAAACGGTAAACCTCTTCCAGTTTCATCTTTCCATCTTCCATGGATGCCAGCATATGACGTCCACTGGATGCTCCGATATCAACTGCCAGATAATAATTGCCCATTGTTTGGTGCCTCCTTGTTATTTTTCTATTACTGTTCATTTCTTATGACTTTATTATACCCACGCTTTTTATGTAAAAAAAGGACGCTATTTACGAAAAACAGCGTCCTTATTTGCATTATATTTTGTTTTTAGGGTTCTCTTTTGCACTTTGCACAATTTTCAATTACTATTTTTGTTGAAAATGTATATCTTCATTTCAAATGTAATTCTCCACAACCAGATACTTTATTTACCGGAGAAATTTCTATGAAGAAGCTCATGCTCTTTGCCCTTCAACAAAGTATCGTACAAGGAAAGAATCATTGGGTTCTCATTTGATTTCTTAATCTGAGTGTTTACATCTGTATCATATAAGCCCTTCATTCTTGCTTTTCTGGTTCTCGGTCCTGCATTCACCGGCTGACCTCCACCCATGATACATCCTCTGCGGCAGGCCATCACTTCCACAAAATCATACTCTGCTTCGTGATTTTTAATCTGCCGCAATACTTTATCTGCATTTGCAAGGCCATTTACAACTGCTGCCTTAATCTCTCTTCCATTATAATTATAAGTCAGCACTTTAATACCGTCGTCTCCACGCACACCACTCTTTTTAATAGACTCCATGTCTACTCTGTTGTGTCCCTGCTGCAGTCTACGGAGCACTGCCTCTGTAACACCACCGGTAACACCGAAGATCACACCACTTCCGGAGCCGATACCAAACGGTACATCAGCTGCTTCAATCTCAACTTTGTCAAATACAATTCCTGATTTGCGGATCATTCTTACGATTTCTGTTGTTGTAAGCACGTAATCAACATCCTGCTTGCCATTTGTATAAGATTCCGGACGTAAGATTTCTTCCTTCTTCGCCGTACAAGGCATAATTGATACAGATACGATCTTCTTTCCTTCATTTTTCTCAGGATCCTTATAATACTCTCTTACAACAGCTCCAAACATCTGCTGCGGTGATCTGCATGTTGAAAGATTCGGCACGAATTCCGGATATTTATTCTCACAATATTTTACCCATGCCGGACAGCAGGATGTAAAGAGTGGCATCTTCTCACCGGAAGTAAATCTCTCAATAAACTCTTTGGATTCCTCCACAACTGTCAGGTCTGCGCCATAGGATGTGTCATATACTTCATCAAATCCCAGACGATGCAGTACTCCTACTAACTTACCCATTACATTTTCGCCTTTGGCATAACCAAAATTATCACCGATTGCAACACGTACAGCCGGAGCGATCTGAGCGATCACCTTTGTATTCTTGTCTGCCAAAGCTTCCCACACTTCATCAATATTGGTATGAATACTGATTGCACCGGTCGGACAGACAACACGACACTGTCCACAACCTACGCAGTCTGTTTCTGCAATCTTCTTATTAAATGCCGGTATCACCTGTGCTTCAGTTCCACGATACGCGAAGTCGATTGCATTGATATTCTGTACATTATCACACATTCTGACACAGTCACCACACAGGATACATTTATTCGGATCTCTGATAATTGCGTGTGAACTTGTATCAATTGGCTGTATCTCTCTTACATTTTCAAAGCGGATCTCATGAACTCCCATACGGTGAGCCAGTTCCTGAAGATGACACTCACCACTCTTGATACACGTCGTACAATCTCTGCAGTGAGCAGCCAGAAGCAGTTCCAGTATCAGTTTCCGGTAGCGCATCAGCCTTGGTGTATTTGTATAAATAATCATTCCGTCTCTCGGCTTTTCTGAACATGAGGCAAATGTTTTCCCTCTGTCATCTTCTACCGTGCATAATCGGCAGGCACCATAGATAGATAATTCCGAATGATAACACAAGGTAGGGATATCAATCCCGGCTTTTCTTATTACAGACAATACATTAGGTTCATCCGTGAACTCAATGGCCTGTCCGTCAATTGTCATAATTCCCATAAATCTCTATCCTCCCTACTCTGTATAAACAGCTCCAAATGGGCAGTTATCGATACAACTTCCACACTTGATGCACTTTGAATGATCAATTGTAAATGGTGATTTTATTTTTCCTGTGATTGCATTTACCGGACAGTTCTTCGCACATTTTGAACATCCTTTACATTTCTCCGGATCAATCTTAAACACACGAAGATTAGAACAGACTCCCGCACGACATTTCTTATCTATTATGTGCTCTTCATATTCTTTTCGGAATGCATGAATCGTACTTACAACCGGCTTTGGTGCACTCTTTCCAAGACCACATAAGGCAGTATTTTCAATCATGTCTGCCAGTTCTTCCAGTTCATCAAGGTCGCTCATTTCTCCGTTTCCGGCAACTATACGCTCCAGAATCTCCAGCATACGCTTAGTTCCTTCTCTGCACGGAACGCATTTTCCACAGCTTTCTCTCTGTGTGAAGTTCATAAAGAATCTTGCAACCTCTACCATACAGGTGTCTTCATCCATAACAACAAGTCCACCGGAACCAATCATAGCACCGATCTTTGACAGTGAGTCAAAATCCATCTTACTGTCAAGCTGGGATTCTACCAGACATCCACCGGATGGACCACCGATCTGAACTGCCTTGAACCCTTTATCGTCCTTGATGCCGCCTCCGATATCAAAGATGATTTCACGTAAACTTATTCCCATAGGCACTTCGATCAATCCGGTATTTTTTACATTTCCGGTAAGGGCAAATGCTTTCGTTCCTGGGCTTTGCGGTGTACCGATACGGCTGTACCAGTCTGCTCCGTTTTTAATGATCATTGGGATATTTGCATAAGTCTCTACGTTATTTAATACTGTTGGTTTCTCCCATAATCCCTGTTCTACTGTTCTCGGTGGTTTTACTCTCGGCATACCTCGCTTGCCTTCGATCGAAGCTGTAAGCGCGGAACCTTCCCCGCATACAAAAGCACCTGCTCCGCGATTGATATGTAATTTGAAGCTGAATCCTGTTCCAAGGATATTATCTCCCAGAAGTCCTTTCTCCTCTGCCTGAGCAATAGCGATCTGCAGTCTTCGTACTGCCAGCGGATACTCTGCACGGACATAAATATATCCTTCCTGAGCCTGCACCGCATAAGCTGCCAGCATCATACCTTCGATCATTCGGTGCGGATCACCTTCCATGACACTTCGATCCATAAATGCACCCGGATCTCCTTCATCACCATTGCAGACTACATAACGGATCTTTTCCGGCTGACTTGCTACCTGTGACCATTTTCTTCCCGCCGGAAATCCTGCTCCGCCTCTTCCACGAAGGCCTGCATCTGTAACCGTCTTAATCACTGCTTCCGGAGTCATTTCAAACACAGCTTTTTCGAAAGACTCATATGCTCCTACCGCCATTGCATCTTCAATATGCTCTGCATCAATATGACCGCAGTTTCTCAACACCAGACGGGTCTGCTTGGCATAGAATGGAATTTCTTCCTGTGTCTGATATACATGACCATTATCTTCATACATCAATCTTGTAACCGGTTCTCCATGAAGAATCGTCTTTTCAAAAATTTCTTCGCAGTCTTCCAGTTTTACTTTCAGATACAAATAGTTATAAGGTTCAATACGAACCAGCGGACCCATCTCACAGAATCCATGGCATCCGCTCATCTTAAGTCCCACATGAGCAATTTCTTCACCGATTTTGACTGTTACATGATCCATATTGGAAGTCAGCTCTTTCAAACGGGCATAGATTTTATCCGAACCACCTGCCAGACATCCTGTTCCTCCACAGACCAGAATACAGCAGTTTTCTTTCTGCCGCTTTTCCTTACACTCTTCTCTCCATAACTGGAGCTGCATTCTGTTTTCTATCCTCATTCCTCTTCCTCCCGCAGCTTCTTGATCAGCTCGCTCATTTTCTCAGGTGTCATTTTCGGATGTACTTCGTCGTTTACTGTAAGTGTTGGCGCCAATCCGCATGCACCAAGGCAGGATACAGTTTCTACCGTAAAGAGCATATCATCCGTTGTATGCTTCTTGTTACTGAGTCCAAGTTCCTTCATAAGAGCTTCTTTGACCGGCATGGATTTACGCACATGACAGGCTGTTCCATCACAGACTTTGATGACGTATTTTCCTTTTGGCTCAAAAGAAAAATTCTCATAAAATGTAGCTACACTAAACGCCTTTGCCTCTGTAATACCTATCTGATCTGCAACATAAGATAACAGTTCTGGCGGCAAATAACGATACTCACTCTGAATATCCTGTATAATCGGAATTAGAGATGCCTCCATAGCCCCATGAGACTTGATAATCGTATCTGCTTTGTCATAGTAACCCTTCTCTAACATAAGCCTCCCCTTTCATAAAAAACTTCTTTCGTTTGTCATAGCCGAAACTTCACTACCTTTCGGTTATGGATAATTGAAGCAGCTCACATTTATACATTGTGAACAATTTTTCAATCAAATCCCCTTTATTATCCTCTTTTTTGATAAATAAATTATCATTATATTCCTATTATATTAAAATTTTCTGATGGTCGGGAACCGCAGAACCACCTTAAACAGATCGCCGTCAG
>OGXH01002429.1_pt1 | contig 12931 bp, 9 predicted proteins | sample 1576241 | NCBI WGS metagenome assembly OGXH01 (sample SAMEA3541529, study PRJEB24748) | human gut metagenome | biome: human gut; feature: human-associated habitat; material: faeces | place: China | collected 2012
CCTGTTGATCAACTCGGCGTGGCAAGACAACCACTACACCGATCCGCTCACCAATATGCAGCTTTCCGCGCACGGCTACGCCGCCATGAACGCGCTCCTCAACCCGCATATAGCCGTACTTGAGGGCGGTTACTCCATCCGCGGCGCCCTGCCCTACGTCAACCTCGGCATATGCCTCGCGTTGGCGGGCCTGCCGTTCGAACACGTCCATGAGCCGGATCACGACGCCAAGGCGCTCAAGCAGCGCCCGCAGGTCACGGAATACATTTCGCGCCTCTGTGACGATGTTCTGAATCAGTACCACAACCCGCCGTCCCGCCCCTCCGAAGGCCATCGTGACGGCGAGTGGTGGCGGCGCGAACGGGACATCTATTACGACACCGACGGCCTCAGCGAACACCAGAATGAAGGCATACGGCTCTGCCCCGATTGCCCCGGACTGACCTGCATCGAAACATCGTCGGATCGCGTCGATAAAAGCCTGTGCCTGCTTTTGCCTCGCAATGCCTGCCCGCATTGCCGGGATCTTGCCCGTGGAGCGACAAGGACCACCGCTATGCACTCTGGGAAGTGGCTCCGGAAGTACGTTACTATATGGGTGAGAAGAAAGCCTGGTATCTGGGCGCGATGTTCAAGGCCGGACAGTTCAACTACAAGCTCTCCGAAACAGGCAAGCAGGGCGACCTGATGGGTGGCGGCATCACCGCTGGCTATCAGCTGAGGCTGAACAAGGCACTGGCTCTTGATTTCAACCTCGGTTTGGGCTACCTGAATGCCGATTTCGAAAAATATGAAGTCATCGACGGTGTACGTGTACGCCGCGGCAACGAAACAAAGGACTGGTGGGGCCCCATCAATGCCGGTGTGACATTGGTATGGAAGTTATTCTAACACGGAGGAATAGAATATGAAAGCAAGACAATATATAAATATGATGGGAATGGCAGCCGCCGTGCTGCTCTCTTCCTGCGTGAAGGACACGCTCTATGACACGCCACACCCCGACAGCGGGAAGATTGCGGTGACAGCCGACTGGTCGGCCCGCGGTGAGGGTATCGACATACCTGCCACGTGGACGGTCACCATGGGTGACTATACGGGTACGGAGACTTCCGCCACCCATGCCCCCGACCATCTGTTTGCTCCGGGCAGCTACACCCTTGCGGTGTGGAACCCGACTGAAGGAATCACGGTGAACGGCACCACAGCCACCATTGCCGCAGCCACGGGAACCCGGGCAGGCACGGATACCTTTGTGAACAATGCCCCGGGATGGTTCTTCACCTATACGGAACAGGTGACCATCGAGAAAGACAAGGACTATCCGCTGACCGCCGCAATGAAGCAGCAGGTACGCGAACTGACGCTCATCATCAAACCGACGGGTGATGCCGCCGGACGCATCACGGAGATTGTTGCCCATCTGACGGGTGCAGCCGGAACACTCGACTTCGCAACCGATACCTACGGAGCCGCTTCGAACGTCGTGCTGCCCTTCACCAAGATAACCGAAGGTGACGATGCCGGCAAATGGAAAGCCACGGTGCGGCTGCTGGGTGTGACCGGCACGGAACAGCTGCTGACGGGTGAAATCCGCTATGCTGAAGGCAACCCGACCCCCACCACGCTGAAAAGCGACCTTACGGAAGCTCTCAAGGAGTTCAACACCGGAAAGGGCGAATCGTTGACCCTCGGCGGAACGCTGGAAACACCGGATGAAGTGGAAATCCAAGGAGCCACCATATCAGGTTGGAAAGAAATAGATAATGGTGAAGTAAACGCAGATTTGTAACTAATAAAATGACAGATATAATGAAGACAAGATTTTTTGCACTTGCAGCGCTCGCCCTCTCACTGGCCGCCTGCACACAGGACGAACTGGCCGACGACAACCGTCTGCCCGAAGGCGAGTATCCATTGGTAATCCGCGCCACCGGCCTGCAAGCCGTGGCAACCCCTGCCTCACGTGCCACCGTGGACGGCGACTGGCAGGGCGTACAGACCGTGGCTCTCAAGATGGGCGACGCGGCAACTACTGACAAGGCAGAAGCTGTTGCAATGTATCCGGGCGTTCAGAAGATGTTGGACAAGCTTGCTAAGACCAATATCATACACAAGAACAAAGCTGCTAACTTGAAGTCAAAATTGGCTGCTTACATTAGCAAACTCGCTTAAGCAAAGTCTTAAACTAAAAGATAAAATAGGCAGGATTTTTCAATCCGGCCTTTTGTCTTTTTATGTGTTTCATAAAACACAAGCAATACATATTGCAAACGTAACATCGAAAAAATACGCAAGTCCTCGCTCCGCGGAAAACAGCCCTGAAGAATCTGAAGCATTCATGAAGGATTTAGAAGAGAATCATACATGATAAGATGCTGATAAAAAGCCTGTTAAGCGTCAATGAAGGATTTGAAGGAAAAAGAAGCCCCATTAATCTTCAGAAGACTTACCCTCGAAATAAATACATCACTCCCCTACTTTTCCCGGCGTTCACGGACAGACCTCATTCCAAACCTGTCCAATCCCCTCTTTTTTACGTTTTTTAGTCCATAAAAGCTGCCTGTCTCAGCAATTTTTCGTATCTTTGAAAGCTAATATTTAAGATAATTGAATCAAACATGAGTGAAGAAGAAAAGATAAACGGCGAAAACAATTACTCGGCCAGTAACATCCAGGTATTGGAAGGTTTGGAGGCTGTACGTAAACGTCCCGCCATGTATATCGGAGACATCAGCGAAAAGGGATTGCACCACTTGGTTTACGAGGTTGTGGACAACTCTATCGACGAGGCATTGGCCGGCTACTGTGATCATATAGAAGTCACCATCAATGAAGACAACTCCATTACCGTACAGGATAATGGCCGTGGTATCCCGGTAGACTTTCACGAAAAAGAAAAGAAATCTGCATTGGAAGTGGTAATGACCGTGCTGCACGCGGGAGGTAAGTTCGACAAAGGTTCTTACAAGGTTTCAGGCGGTCTGCACGGTGTAGGTGTTTCTTGTGTGAATGCCTTGTCTACTCACATGACCACACAGGTATTCCGCGGTGGCAAGATCTACCAGCAGGAATACAGCTGCGGACATCCTTTGTATTCTGTAAAAGAAGTAGGAACAGCTGATATTACCGGAACAAAACAGACTTTCTGGCCGGATGATACCATCTTCACTGTTACCGAATATAAGTTTGACATTCTACAGGCACGTATGCGTGAATTGGCCTACTTGAACAAAGGTATCACCATTTCACTGACCGACCGCCGGATCAAAGAAGAAGATGGCAGCTTCAAGAAAGAAATATTCCATTCGGACGAAGGAGTGAAAGAGTTTGTACGTTTCCTGAACCGTAACAACGAAGCGCTGATTAATGATGTCATTTATCTGAATACCGAAAAAAACAATACCCCCATTGAATGTGCCATCATGTACAATACAGGCTATCGTGAAAGCCTGCATTCGTATGTAAACAATATCAATACAATAGAAGGCGGTACACACGAGGCCGGTTTCCGCAGCGCATTAACCCGTGTACTGAAGAAATATGCGGAAGATACCAAAGCACTGGAAAAAGCAAAAGTCGAGATTTCGGGAGAGGACTTCCGCGAAGGCTTGATTGCCGTCATTTCAGTGAAAGTAGCCGAGCCGCAGTTCGAAGGACAGACCAAGACCAAGCTGGGCAATAGCGAAGTGAGTGGTGCCGTGAACCAAGCTGTAGGCGAAGCGCTTACATATTATCTGGAAGAACACCCGAAAGAAGCAAAACAGATTGTTGACAAAGTGATCCTGGCTGCAACAGCGCGTATCGCCGCACGCAAGGCACGTGAATCTGTTCAAAGAAAGAGTCCGATGGGCGGTGGCGGACTGCCGGGCAAACTGGCCGACTGTTCGAGCCGTAATCCGGAGGAATGTGAACTATTCCTGGTCGAGGGTGACTCGGCAGGTGGTTCTGCCAAGCAAGGACGTAGCCGTGCCTTCCAGGCAATTCTACCTTTGAGGGGTAAAATCCTGAATGTGGAAAAAGCGATGTGGCACAAGGCTTTTGAAAGCGATGAGGTCAATAATATCATCACCGCCCTGGGTGTCCGTTTCGGTGTGGACGGAAATGATGACAGCAAAAAAGCGAACATCGACAAGCTGCGTTATCACAAAGTGGTGATCATGACCGATGCCGATGTCGATGGTTCTCACATCGACACCCTTATCATGACATTGTTCTACCGCTATATGCCGGAAATTATAGAAAACGGACATTTGTACATTGCCAATCCGCCATTGTATAAATGCAGCAAAGGAAAAATCAGTGAATACTGCTACACCGAAGAAGCACGCCAGGCATTCATTCAAAAATATGGTGACGGACAAGAAAACGGAATCCATACACAGCGATACAAAGGTTTGGGTGAGATGAATCCCGAACAACTGTGGGAAACAACAATGAACCCTGAAACGCGTATTCTGAAACAGGTAACAATTGACAATGCCGCCAACGTAGACTATATCTTCTCCATGCTGATGGGAGACGATGTAGCTCCACGCCGCGAGTTCATAGAGAAAAACGCGACATATGCGAATATAGACGCGTAATTTTTCATTCATTATTTTTTAATCAAAATCCATCCTCACATCTTACAATTTGAGGTAGCCCCGATCCTGCTTTTCTCTGGATCGGGGCTTTTTTATCAATGAAAACCAACCTGACCCCATTTATATTTTTCCTCCTTTAAATGCCCGAAGAAACAGATACTCATACCGACTCTTTTTTTCGATGAAATGGGCAGAAATTGTAATAGTTCACCGCCGGTAACAAACATAACCTCATTCATTTTTCTTATAAATTAATTGGATGAAAGACGATATTCTGCCAGAAAGTCTTAATTTTGGGACATTAAACCATTTAACTCGAATAATAACATGAAACTCACATTTCGAATTGAATACCGTACAGCCTGGGGAGAAGAACTGGGGGTGATACTGGACGGAAACAATAGTGAACCTATCATCCTTCGCACTCCAAACGGGGAACATTGGGAAGGTGAAGCTGAAATGCCGGACCTCCCTGCATGCGTGCCTGTTTCCTACCGCTATGGAGTATATCGTGACGGACAGTGCATCCGCCGTGAAAGCGGAACCATGGCTCATTTGTTTTGCCCCGGAAAAAAGAAAAACTGCCACTACATATTAAATGATTTCTGGAAAGACCTTCCGGCTGAATCTTACTTATACAGTTCCGCCTTCAGTGGTGATTATCAGTCTGAGACAACTATAAAAGTCACAGCAAGCGCCGATGGAAGCATTACTTTCCGGGCCTTATGCCCTTGTCTGCATCATAAGCGTCAAGTGCTGGCTATCAGCGGAGATTGCCCGGCTTTAGGCAATTGGGATATTCAAAAGACGGTCCTGATGGAAGAAATACAACCGAACGAGTGGACCATCACACTGAATGTTTCTACTTTGGAGTTTCCGCTAAGTTATAAGTTCGTAGCCTGCAACGCCGACAGCAAGCAGGTAGAGGAATGGGAGAACCACGACAACCGGATGCTTAATAATCCGGAATTAAAAAAAGGAGAAATTTACCTGACACCGGAAACTGAAGTTCATTTCACTTCATCGGCCCGTAAAGTGGCGGGAACAGCTATCCCTGTATTTTCTCTCCGCAGTGAGAAAAGTTTTGGAGTAGGAGATTTCGGAGATTTGAAGAAACTGATAGACTGGGCGGCAAAGACCCACCAGCAAGCTGTACAAATCCTCCCTATCAACGATACGACCATTACCCATACCTGGATGGATTCTTATCCCTACAACAGTATTTCCATTTATGCATTCCACCCGATGTATATTGACCTGAACCAGCTGGGTAAGATGAAGGATAAGGAAGCTTTGGCTGTTTTTGAAGCCCGCCGGCAAGAATTGAACGCTCTTCCCCAAATAGATTATGAAGAAGTGAACAATGCCAAACGTGCCTATTTGAAAGTGATGTTCCAACAAACCGGAAGGAAAGTGCTGGCTTCGGCCGAATTCAAAAAATTCTTTGAAGAAAATGAACATTGGCTGCTGCCATACGCCGCATTCAGCTATCTAAGAGATCTGTATGGCACTCCGGATTTCAGCCAATGGCCTGAGCATACAGAGTACAAGGCAGAAGAAATAGCAGCCTTATGCGCACCGGACAGCTCTTGTTATGAAGAAATCGCCTTTTACTACTACACACAGTACCATTTACATATCCAATTACTTGATGCAGGAAACTATGCCCGCGAAAAAGGTATTATCTTTAAAGGTGATATCCCTATCGGCATCAGCCGCAACAGTGTGGAGGCATGGATTGAGCCGTATTATTTCAACATGAACGGTCAGGCAGGCGCGCCGCCCGACGCATTCTCCGTGAACGGACAGAACTGGGGCTTTCCCACCTATAATTGGGAGGTAATGGAACAAGACAACTACCAATGGTGGCAGAAGCGTTTCCGCAAAATGGCAGAGTATTTCACAGCTTACCGCATAGACCATATTCTTGGTTTCTTCCGTATCTGGGAAATCCCATCTCATTCGGTACATGGTTTGCTGGGACAGTTTGTACCGGCATTGCCTATGAGTGTGGACGAAATTCAAAGTTACGGGCTGCCGTTCCAAAAGGACTTCATGACCAAACCGTTCATCAACGAAGAGATGCTAAACAAGATGTTTGGTGACAAAGCTTCCTTTGTAAAAGAAACATTCGTACAACATGCTCACGATGACATTTATGAAATGCGCCCGGAATATGATACCCAACGCAAAGTGGAGGCTTATTTCTCCGATAAGAAAGATGAAGAAAGTATCCATATACGCGAGGGAGTATATGCCTTGATAAGCAATGTATTATTTGTTCCCGACCGCAAGCACCCCTCCATGTACCATCCAAGAATTGCCGTTCAGAATGATTTCATCTTCGGGCGCCTCGACTGGAAGGAGAAAGATGCTTTCAACCGTCTGTATAATCATTATTATTACCAACGCCATAACCAGTTCTGGTATCAGGAAGCGATGAAAAAGCTGCCTATCCTGACACAAGCCACTTCTATGCTGGTGTGCGGAGAGGATTTAGGAATGGTTCCCGACTGTGTGCCTTGGGTAATGGACCAGTTGCAAATACTCAGTCTGGAAATCCAACGTATGCCCAAGAATCCCAAACACGAGTTCGGTCACGTGTGGGAATATCCGTACCGCTCGGTCTGTACTATTTCCACTCATGACATGTCTACTCTGCGGGGATGGTGGGAAGAAGATTATGAACAGACCTGCCGCTACTACAACCATGTAATGGGACACTGGGGAGAAGTTCCGGTTTCAGCCCCGGGATGGGTTTGCGAGGAAATAGTACGCCACCATCTGGAATGTCCGTCATTGCTGTGCATCCTGTCCTTTCAGGACTGGCTGTCAATAGACGAAGAAATCCGCTATCCCGATGTGAACGCGGAACGTATCAACGTACCTGCCAATCCAAGACATTACTGGAGATATCGTATGCATCTCACTTTGGAAGAACTGATAAAGAACAAGAAGTTCAATGAAAAGCTGGTAGAGATGATTGACACCACCGGCAGATTCTAACCATCCACCACAGACAGCCTGGGGCTGTCTGTGGTGACTCCCTACCCCAACGATAATCAATAACACACATACCATGAAAAAAATTCCCGATTTAGGTTTCTGGAAACTATGGAATATTAGTTTCGGATTCTTTGGCGTGCAGATAGCCTACGCTTTGCAAAGCGCGAATATCAGCCGTATCTTTTCCACTTTGGGAGCAGACCCACACAGTTTAAGCTATTTTTGGATATTACCTCCGCTGGCAGGAATCATCGTCCAACCCATCATAGGCGCACTGAGTGACCGCACTTGGACGCGTTTCGGACGGCGTATCCCCTATCTGTTTGCAGGAGCTCTGGTTGCTGTCTGCGTCATGTGCCTGCTCCCTAATGCAGGTAGTTTCGGAATGACAGTCAGTGCAGCTATGGTATTCGGTCTGATATCACTGATGTTCCTTGATACCTCTATCAATATGGCCATGCAGCCCTTCAAGATGATGGTGGGCGATATGGTGAATGAAAAACAAAAAGGACTGGCTTACTCCATTCAGAGTTTTCTCTGTAATGCCGGCAGTCTGGCAGGATATCTTTTCCCGTTTATTTTTGCCGCCATCGGCATCAGTAATATTGCTCCCAAAGGTATTATTCCCGACTCTGTCATCTATTCTTTCTACATCGGCGCATTGATACTGATTCTATGCGTGATCTATACTTCGGCCAAAGTAAAGGAATTTCCTCCCGAAGAATATGCAACATATCATGGCATCACCCATGAAAGCAAAAAAGAAAAGACAAATATGTTCAAATTGCTGGTCAAGGCTCCCAAAGCCTTTTGGACAGTAGGACTGGTACAATTTTTCTGCTGGGCAGCCTTCATGTTCATGTGGACTTACACCAATGGAACAGTTGCTTTGAATGTGTTCGACACACCGGTCATAACAACCATGACAAACGGTGTTTCCAGAGTGGTACTGGATACACAATCCGCACAATACCAGACAGCGGGAGATTGGGTCGGGATCTTATTTGCTGTCCAAGCCATCGGTTCCGTTATTTGGGCAACGATCATCCCGATGATTCAGAACCGCAAACTTGCCTACGTACTCAGTCTGGTATTGGGAGGCATTGGATTCATCTCCATTTTCTTTATCCATAATCAATATGCTTTATTTGCATCCTTCATCCTGATAGGTTGCGCATGGGCAGCCATGCTGGCCCTTCCCTTTACCATTCTGACCAATGCATTAACAGGAGGACATATGGGAACCTATCTGGGATTATTCAATGGAACTATTTGTGTTCCACAGATTGTCGCTGCTTCTTTAGGAGGTATCGTACTGAAGATGTTTACCAGTCCGGGTAGTGTCGCTCCGGAAGTAAACATGCTGGTATTGGCTGGAGTGTTCCTGATTATCGGTGCCGGCTGTGTAAGTATTATCAAAGAGAGGTAAAGCATTTCCCGAAAGTAATATATGCTCATTCCATCACCACCGTTCAATGTTCTGTTTCCCGAAACTGAAATTCACTCCGCGGTGTCAAAACTCTGTTTTTGAAAACATGAACTTATAATCTGAAATTTGAGCATCCTAAAAGACTAAAGAAAGGATCGTATCATTACTCAATACAGAGTTTGATACGACCCTTTTACGCGTTATAATTACTATCTGCAACTTTTCAAAGCTGTCATTTTGGTTTTGACACATTCATCTTCATTCCGTCCAGCATTATTCCAACTTCTCCATGAATTCTGGATGCCGATAGAAAAAATCATACGCCATATAATAAAGTACAAAGCGGTACTCATTTCTGACACATGAGTTACATTCTGCGCCCAAGTATATAATAAAACGAAGAGATAAATAATTGATTTTTACCTGTTTAGGCTACAAAATACAAGATAGGTTTTTATCGATCTCTTAGTAAGAGATATATAATTCTCGTGCAAAAATAAGGAAAGTTTTGATAACTAATACACTTTTCATTAAAAAAATACGATCTAAAGCAAAAAAAAGCCTTTTTTCTTATTTAATCTTTCTCTCAACAGCCCACTTCTCACTGATTTAATTATTTGATTTTATGCATATTACATCTATTTTGTCGATCTCTTACTAAGAGATCGACAAAATAAGCAAATAAAAAACGAAAAAAGAATTGAATGGAATACCTGTTTCTGCGACGTAAAAAGACCCGCTACACTTCGGTGCGCCAAAAGACTTTGCTCTATCGTGCCGCCTCTCGCCGATGGGAGAAGGAGTTTGCGTTGCGGACGGACGTCCGCCGGATAGACGCTCTTATATATAAAGGTATATTATACCTGATGGAAGTGCGTCAAGTATTCCTCGATTCCTCTCTTTCGCTGAAGACACTGAGTGCGATGCTGGAGACAAACCAGACTTATTTAAGTAATGTGGTGAACCGCTATTTCGGCTGCAACCTGAAAGAACTAGTAAACACTTACCGAGTGGAATACGCCAAAGAGCTGCTCCGCAGCGGACGATGCCCTATAGAGGAAGTTCCCGTACGCAGCGGCTTCGGTTCGAAAAGCCCTTTCTATGTGGCGTTCGGAAAAGTGACGGGCATGACGCCCCGGCAGTATGTGGCACACGAGAGGAATCCGCTGAAACAGGAGGAAAACAATTAAGTCCTTTTATAATAAATGGTATGTATAACCAATTTTAGTTTTTTTAAATTTATAAATTTAAAGTTTTTCTATTATGAACAAAAAGTTTTTAAGTGCAATCCTGTTCGGAGCCTTAATGGTTTCGTCAACAGGAACATTTGTGTCTTGTAAAGACTACGATGATGACATTGACGAGCTGACTTCACGCGTGGATGGCATCGAAAGTCAAATCAAAGACTTGGAAGCAAAAATCAATGCTGCCAACTGGATTACTTCTGTAACTCCTGCCACAGGCGGTTTCACTGTTGCTTTCAATGACGGTAGCAGCTACACCATTACCAACGGTAAGGACGGTGAAGCAGGTGCTGCAGGTACAGAATGGACTATCTCGGAAGATGGTTTTTGGGTATGCAACGGTGAGAAAACTACCGTTAAAGCTGTAGGCCAGGACGGCGCACAGGGTGAACCGGGCAAGGATGCTCAGCCTGAAGTGAAAAAGGAAAACGGCAAGTGGTATTTGTGGAACGGTACAGAATTTGAAGAATTTGCCGGCGCTACTCCTGCAACAAATGTTCCTTACTACTACGCTGATCCTACTGATCCTAACAACTACGTTATCATGGTTGTTTGTGACAAAGACGGTAAGAATGAAAAATCTGTTCGTCTGCCCTTGAACGAAGGATTGGCTCAGATTACTGTATTGGAAAACAATTTCAATATTGCTTATAGCATTGCTAAAGAAGGAACAGCATGGCCGAAATGGGAAGGTGGTTCTAAAGAAAAACCTGCCAAAGGTGAATATATGGTAGGACAATCTACCAGTTCTATTATAGTTCAGATATCCCCGGTTTCTTACGATTTATCAGGAAAAACCGTTAAGGCTGTAAACTCTAAAGGTGAAGAACTGCCTATCAAATTAGGAAAAGTAGTTCCTTTTAGTGGAGTATTAAGCAGCAGCAGAGCAGCTTCTACAACCGGATTGTATGAAATTCCTGTAGAAGGTATTACTGTTAATGATGAAATAGTTGAATCATACGGCAATAGCAATGCTGTAGCGTCATTGGTTGTTAACGAAAATGTTTACTCTCCATTCAATGGTGATTTTAATTTTAGTTTGGTGGATGCCCAAGATGTTAATATTCCATTCGGTAAATACCAGATTAATGAGCAAGGTGATACTTATCTCACATCATACGTGGATGCTAAGCCAGGTGAATCTGTAACAATTGTCCCTGAAAAAAAATGGGCAGGTCAACTATTCGATTCATACATCACAATGGCTGATAATGCTCAAGCAAAAGCAGACTCTATCCGTTATGGCGTATCATTCGATGGTATGACTATCAATCTTAATGACAAGGCTGCAGGAAATGTTTACTTTACAGTTCATTATATGAATGTTTTCGGTAAGGTTAAATCTGACAATGTAACCTTGAACTTTAATGAAAAAACTCCTGATGCAGAAGAAATTACTTCTATCGTAAGCAAGAAGCATGTTGTAACAGAAGTGACTGAAACTGCTGAACAAGCATTTATCTCTGACTTAAAGCCCTACTTCGATGCCATGGGTGCAGACAAACGTGTCGTTTGGAATGCTGAATATCAAGAAATGGTACTTGAACCCCAAGTAGAATGGGTATATGAAAATGCTGAAACAGGCAAGATAGAAACTGAAAATCTAACCGATCTTGTTAAGAATATCGCTACTGTTGACTCTGAAGGTAAAACAACAACTGAAGCAGCCCAAATAGCAGGTATCAAAGTTAACTTCAACACAAATTACGGTAGTCAATTAGCCAAAATCATTGAAAATGGTGGTGAGTTTACAGCTAAGGTAAATGTTGTTGCAGCTGTTAAAATTGGAACACTCAATTATTTCAGAACAATTGCTGTTATTAACTTGCCGTTCACTATTGAAAAGCCAAGCGATGCAACATTGGCAGCAGCTTATACATTTAACCCGTCATACTATTTGAATAAGATTGTAACAGTTTATGCTAGTGAAATCACTAAAGCCAACATTTTCTCTGCTGGAACTGTAAGTGGATACAAAGCTATTGAAGATGATGCTGACAAGATTGCTGTTAGTGACAACGGTACTATCACATTAACTGAAAAAGGGGAAACTAACAAGGCTTATACGTTAACAGGTGGTAAGGTTACCTATGCAGGCGTACAGTTCCCGATTGCTGACTTCAAAGTTATGTTTGCTGAAAGCAAAAACTATACAACAGTTATGCCTGCTGGTATTTCTATCATCTCTGGTAGTGGTAACATAGTAACTGTGAAATATGGTAAAGCTGCTGATAAGAATGACAAGAACATCTATTACCGTGTAGATAACATTTCTGGAACACAAGATGATATTCAAAATGTAGTTTGCGAAGTCGAAGCTAAATATACCCAATATTTGACAGCAAATATAAACGGTAAAGATATTAAACTTACAGCAAATGCTGGTGATGCAAACAAAGTATCTGTAGCAACCCCAGTCAAAGTGAAATTGACTATCACTACTTCAACAAATGAAAAAGTAGAAGACACCATTACTGTAAACCTGACTCCCTATCCGGCACAGTAATCAAAGTCTAAACACACAGAGATAAGGATTTAATATCCTCCTCTCTGTAGAACTACTCCCAAGCAGAGAGAGAATTATTTTGAGTTATTCAACTCTCATTCTCTCTCTGCTTTTTTATTTATGCCAAACAATCAGTACTATGTCCAATAATTTTTATCAG
>OGXH01002430.1_pt1 | contig 12927 bp, 16 predicted proteins | sample 1576241 | NCBI WGS metagenome assembly OGXH01 (sample SAMEA3541529, study PRJEB24748) | human gut metagenome | biome: human gut; feature: human-associated habitat; material: faeces | place: China | collected 2012
GCTCAAAAGCTGCCAAATTCAAATGAGTATTCGTACTACTGCCCGGATAAACATGTCGCTGCAAAATCACCGGCCGCCAGATTAGGATTACCGGCTGCGGGGTCCCTCGCCGGATCTCTCCGGGACGGTTGCTTCAGGCTCCGGCAGCAGATCCGTCATGCTCTTGAGGCTGATGCCCAGCGTGGAGGCATTGTGCAGCAGAGCAGAAGTGGTGGGGGGCAGGATGCCCGCCACGCCCAGAAGAATCAGGCCCAGATTGAAGCCCACAATGAAGCGGTAGTTCCGATGGATGCGATCCATAAGGCTCTGACTGATGCGCCGCAGCGTCACCAGCTGGAACAGATCCTCGGAGGTGATGGTGATATCGGAGATCTCCCGTGCGATGGCGGCGCCGGTGGAGATGGCGATACCGGCATCGGCCTCCGACAGGGCAGGGGAGTCGTTGACGCCGTCACCGATCATGATGACCGTGTGTCCGGCGGCACGCTCCCGGCGGATGAAGTCTGCCTTATCCTCCGGCAGGACCTCGGCGTGGAACTCGTCCACCCCTACCTCCTCCGCCACACAGGCGGCGGTACGGCGGTTGTCGCCGGTCATCATGACCACCTTGCGGATGCCGCAGTCGTGGAGCGCACGGATGGCGTCCTTGGCCTCGGCCCGCAGGGGATCGTGGATACAGATCACCGCCGCTAGCTGCCCGGCCAGGCACAAATAGAGGTGGGAGTACTGGGTGGGCAGGGCATCGAACCTCTCCTGCTCCCCGGCGGGGATGGTGCAGCCCTCGTCCTCGAAAACGAAGTGGGCGCTGCCGATGAGGGTCTTTTCGCCGTTTACCATGCTGGAGATGCCGTGGGCCACGATGTACTGCACCTGAGAGTGGTACTCCTCGTGGGACAGGCCCCGGCGCTTGGCCTCCTCCACCACGGCGGTGGCCATGGAGTGGGGATAGTGCTCCTCCAGACACGCCGCCAGACGCAGCATCTCTTGAGCGTCGTGACCCCCGAAGGGGACCACGTCCTGCACCGTGGGGACGGCGTAGGTGAGGGTACCGGTCTTGTCGAACACCACGGTATCCGCCTGGGCCACGGCCTCCAGGAAGCGGCCACCCTTGACGGAGATGTGATAGCTGCTGCACTCCCGCATGGCGGAGAGCACGGCGATGGGCATGGAGAGCTTCAGAGCGCAGGAGAAGTCCACCATCAGCACCGCCAGCATTTTGGTGACGTTCCGGGTCAGCAGGTACGTCAGCACCGTACCGCCCAGCGTATACGGTACCAGCCGGTCCGCCAGACGGGCGGCCTTGTCCTCGGTGGTGGATTTCAGCTTCTCGGACTCCTCGATCATCCGGACGATGCGGTCGTAGCGGCCGCTGCCCTGTACCTTCTGAACCTCCACCACGCATTGGCCCTCCTCGGCCACTGTTCCGGCGTATACCGGACTGCCGGGGCGCTTGACCACGGGCATGGACTCGCCGGTGATGGAGGCCTGATTCACCATGGCCTCGCCGCTGACCACCTGACCGTCCAGCGGGATAAGGTTTCCGGTGCGGACCAGCATCCGGTCGCCCAGCTGCACGTCACCGATGGGAACCAGTACCTCCGTATCGCCGCTTTGCAGCCATACCTTGTCCACATTCAGGGACATGGCCCCGGCCAGATCGGCCACAGACTTCTTGTGGGTCCACTCCTCCAGAATTTCGCCCAGCCGCAGCATGAACATGACGGAGCCGGCGGTGGAGAAGTCGCCCCGAACCATAGAGACGGTGACGGCGGTGGCGTCCAGCACCGCCACGGTGAGCTTGCCGTGCCACAGGGCCGTCAGCCCCTCCCGGATGTACTTCACGGAGCGGTACAGGGCCATGGCCGTGGTGATGGGGGCGGGGAGGAACAGCTTGGAGAAGATACGGCGCATCACCGTCATGGCCAGCTTGTCCTCGAACTCCCGGTTCAGAGCACGGGAGGTGTGCTCCGGCACCAGCTCCATGACCTCGGCCTTGGCGAAGGAGAAGGAAGCCAATGCGCCGATCACGGCGCTGCGCTGGCCGGTGTAGCGCACCACGGCATCCTGTGTGCGGTCATAGACCGTGACCTCCGTGACACCGTCTACGCTGCGAAGATAGTATTCCAGCAGATCCGCCTCATGCAACGACATCCGGGCGCAGTGCAGATGTACCCGCAGGCGGTTGGGGGACTCGTGGAGAATGTTGCATTTCATAGATCAGTTTGAACCTCCAAACGAAAGAAGAACCGCAGAATGCGGCTCTTCCTATAACGCAGTGCTGAACTTAAGCCTCTTGTGCGGAAGTGTCCTCAATGGTCTCGGCCTCGGCCTCAGCGGCCCGGCGGTCATTGATGACCTTGGCGTCGGCGTAGATGTCATCGGCACCCTCGCGGACAGAGGTGACGGTGTGCATGATGCAGTCCTTGGCACGCAGAGCGGCGGCGGTGGTGTGGGCATAGACCTTCTTAGCGTCCTCGCTGGTGAGGATCTTCAGGCCGGCCGTGCCGAACAGCAGACCGGCGGCGAACAAACCAATGTGTTTCATGATAAATTGCCTCCTGTTGATTGCGATTGCTGCGCTGAAACAGGCGCAGCTCCTAAGATCGAAGTGCTCCGATCCGTGAAAGAATCATAGCACAACGAGTGGTACAATGCAAGTGTTTTTCATAAAAAAGTGGGGATCATGGGAACAAAAAGCTACACAACCGACGCCCCAAAGGGCATCAGGGCCAGACGGGCCATTTTGAAGCACTGGAGGCCCACAGGGACCCCGACAATGGTGACGCACCACAGGCATCCCAGAATGACATAGCCCAAGGCCATCTCCATTCCGGAGAGCAGCAGCCAGAGAATGTTCACCAGCAGTGAGAAGCCCCCGCCGCCGTAGACTACCTCCTTGCCGAAGGGGAAAAAGGCCAGAGAGGCGAATTTGAAGCACTGAAGGCCCACAGGGATGCCCACAATGGTGATGCACCACAGGCAGCCCGCCAGCACCCAACTCAGTCCGCCGATGAGTCCGCCGAAGAGAAACCAGAGGATGTTGCCGATCGTTTTCATAGAAATACCTCGCTTGTAACTGTCTCCGAGGGAGACTGGTTCTATCTTAAGCGGAAATTGTGAAGTTTTCAACCACGGCGGGAAATATTTTCCCGGTGAGAGTCAGGCACCGGCGGAAATATAAACAAATCTACCCTTGCAAAGAGGAGAGATATATGGTAAAATCACCATAGAGTGCAGGCCCGTTGCTGCCCGGTGTGAAAAACCGGAGGAGAAAGGGTAGGCGCTCCCCAGCCTTGGAGCAGCTGCTGGAGAACGATGCGGACAGCTATGAGATCGTGGAAGTGGGCGATATACAGGCAGACGACCTGCTCCTGTCAGCCGAAGAGCATCAGGCTATGCTGGCACAGGGAGAGGCACCGTATAACTGGGAGAGTGAGAGCGGTCAGGTGTCCTGAACGGCTGAACAGAAAAACGGGCTGCGGCCCGTGATAGGGAAGCTCATATAGCCTTGCGGAAATGGTGCAAGGCGTTTCTACGGAGCCGCCGAAGGCTCTACTATGGGTGCTCTGCCGGAAAAGCGGCGGGGTGCCTATTTTTTGCGGAAAGGAAGGAAACGGATATGGTGCAGGTTTTGAAGGGAAACATCGTGCAGGCCCCGGCGCTGGGGGAGCTGCAGATCACGGAGCAGGGCTATCTGGTGATGGAGGACGGCGTCATCCGGGGCGTCTATGACCGGCTGCCACTGGAATATGCTACGGCGCCGCTGGTGGATTACGGTCAGGCACTGGTGATGCAGTCCTTTGCGGATATGCACCTCCACGCCCCTCATACAATTATAGTTTTAACGGCTATCTCCAAGTCAGGTTCAAGATCGGCATAGTTCTTATCGAGCCAGTCCTGAGCAAAATCAGCTGCCTGCTTGATCGTGACTGAAGTTCCGTCCAGTTCATAGCTGTCTGAAAGATCGTCATCTCTGTCAATATGATAGATCTTGACTCTGTTTCCGCCGTTAAAGAGATCATCAAAAGCTGAGGGCTTGGCAAAACAGATAAAGCCGTTATTTCCAACGCAGCCATACATTTTCCCGTCATCGTCGCTAAAGCTGTAACTTACCATGCCGTCGCCGGTTTCATCATGAACTGTATTCTCACGGTCGAGAACATCCTTGCCAAAAATCCGGGTCATTATCTTTTCGTAATTTTCCTCATAATCCGATATCTGAGTAAAATCGACTTCGCAGTAATCTTCGGGCAATTCCACACTGATATTTTCTCTCAGATCAAATTGAGTATAGCTTTTATCAAGAGCATTGTCTATGTCATCACTGAGTTTGTTGGAAGATATGTACTGTATAGCTGTGATCTCATTTCTCTCTTTACTGTCTTTCTCGGCAGAGAATCTTACGCTGTCAGGTGTCTGTGCACAGCCTGCAAGAACGACAGCCACCGCTGCGGCAAGTAATTTTAGATTTTTCATAAGCAACTTCCTTCCTCATATGTGATAACATCAGTAAGTCAATGGTAATTTTTGCTTTTGCTCAGGTCACATTTTATTGTGTTATACGTTTCCTTTTTGATTATTAACAAAAGAAACGTTCATATCGTTACAATTTATGGTTGCATAAATTTCCTTGTTCGGAGTTTCGTCAAAGTAAAACACCCAGCATGGAACAGCTTCATATATGTCATACGAGCAGTAAGTTGCCCAGGGAGCTTTTTCACGGTCTGTTTCTTCATCTCCTGTGCTTTTCTCAATATTACCTTTTTTAATCATACAGTATTCAATAGCTATACGCTTGACGTTCAACTTCATATTTGTTGCTAAAGTATCACTTAAACATTTAGCGGCAGAAACAGGATCGGATGTACTCGTCAATTCACCGTCGATTTTATATTCTTCAAAGTAGGAGTTCGTGACAAAATTATTGACCTCGTTTCCGCAGATATATGCGAAAGCGCAGGACACGATCATATTTTCGTCAATGCTATCATAGCCTGCATATTCCAAAATATTTACGTCAGATACGGACTGAGTATAATTTGCCAGATAAAAATAGCCGTCCGAACATTCATACAAGCTTATTCTAGATACTGACAGATCATTGGAATAATTGCAGAAATTTGTAAAATCATCAGCAAAATCCTGTGCTAACTTTACAGCCTCAGGCACAGATAGCTCTCCTTCACTGCCAACAAGCTTATATTTTTCTGAGCTTTCCACAGCTTCGGAGTATGGAAACGTCTTGACGAATTCGGATTCATTGTAATATTTTTGCACATCAAAAACCTTTTGATACGAAAAAAAGCCGGTACATCCGATCGACAATTGCAGACCCTTTTCTTTATCCTCATAGCTCGGACCTGTTGGGTAAGTAGTATCGTCATTCGTAATATTTGCTTCATTGAAATCTTCATCATAATGTGTGAATATTTCCTTGTAATTATCCTCAAAACCTGTAGGACATATAAAATCTCCTGTTTTTATCTTCTGCGGAATATCTATATCAAGGATATCACTGAAATTCATATTGTCACATTCAAGCTTTTTAAGTTCATCTATATACTCCGATTTCTTTTTACTCATTTCATCCAGCGAAGTGAGAGCATATCCCTGAGTCGCAGTGTTTTCATTTTTTGATCCTTTCTTAACACTTTCAGGTGTCTCTGCACAAGATGACAAGAATAACAGCGACAGGCATAAAATCGTACTTGTTATTTTTAAATGTAGCTTCATATTGTTGCTCCTTTGATTTCTTATAATACAAGGCAATACCGCACAAAGACTGCTTGACGGTGTTATGCGGTATCGCATTATATTTTTATGCTGTTATCCATACTTTATCAACTCCGATCTATATTGTAAAATTACAAATTTATATCACCACTGCTTTGTGAATAAAATGAAAAATCACCCGTTTCACAATCTACCAAAGCATAGTATAATTTTTCCTCAGTAGGGCTATAGAGCGAAACAGTCCACATTGGAGTACTTGAATATACGCCCGTTTCAGCGTCCACCCAGTATATCTTATTCTCAAGTCCTATGTAATCCACCTCGTAACTGGAATTATCACTTAAATTGTCATCAATATATCTAAGTGCAGAATATGGTGTTATCACCTTGTCGATATTCTCTTTTTCATATTCACAAAATACATTTTCATTATTTCTAAAACAACCTATATCGGACGAAGAAGTTATAAGCACTGTGTATCCCGCTGGATTTGAATTTATTTTGCTCAATCGACCTGTGAAAACATCATTGACAGAGGATTCCCTGCCCTCAAAGCCACTGTTAGCTGCTCTCAACGGTACTCCGTTATCCTGTTGCACCATATCTATTCTGAACGCATAAGTATCGTTTATTTTCTCAACTCTGATCTCAAAAGGCGACATTTGTGGGTAGCCAATTTTTCTCAGTCCCTCTGAAAACTCAGCACTTTTTTCTATTGCCTCACTTATGGACATTTCACAGTCTTTAAGCTTATATTTCTCATCATCAAAGGTGTTGCAACAATAATATCGTTTTACTGTAATGTTTTCATTAGTTAGAAAAAAAGCCTCAGCATCTTCGTCTTTGATCCATACTATCGAGCCACCATCATAATCAGTAAAGTAGGGATAACCTCCTTCGGCGTTAAGCTGATGATATTCACCCATATCGTCACTGCTAACACTTATTTTGCTAAGATCAACAGGACTGCCGTTTAAATAGTCTATAAATCTCTGCTCTTTATTGAACAGAAAACCGTCCGACGGCTTATATAACGTTCTGCTAACTGAACTCACATCAGATATTCTTACACTGTCACGAATAGTGAAATGAGCATACTCCAATTTGAGGGCTTTTGAATATGTATCTGTTATTTCATTTACAGGCACATATTCAGAATTAAATTCACTGAATTTTACATTATTAGTTTTGTTTGAACACGCTGAAAGTACCATGCACACCGCAACAACCAAAATACAAATCTTTTTCATCATAATTTATCCTCTAAAGTAAGAGCCGCTCGTCATTACCAGCAAGATAATCCGCAGCGGCTCAAAATACTATTCTTTAGTTAAAACTTCCTGACGCAGAAGCACTTGAAACATACTTTGAAATATTTGTGTAACCGCCAGACACTCCAAATTCAGCAACAACATCATAAGAATAACCCTTCTTATAATTAGAATTTTTCCAATTTGTTGTTCCTTTGTTCCAGATATCGAAAGAACCACAATTAATAGTATGGCTTGAAGATCTGTATCCATTTGCTAAGACACTAAACTTGCCACTTGTATTTATGGATTTGCAGGTGGATTTTAAATAGCCATTATTCTGTGCCTTTATACCATACATCCATTTCTCACAAACATTATCTGATGACGGAGCTCCTTTAGTATAGTGCAGATTGTAGGAGTTAGCCGCACTAGCCCCAATAGCCATAGAGCTCATCATCATAACAGCAGCACCCATAGCTGCGATTCTCTTAACGATCTTTTTCATATTAAACGTCCTTTCATAATATAAGAGTGTTTTTTGGGTAATTTTGTTGCAAATAAAATTAAATTTCATCATATCACACAATTATTGCAATGGGTAATTGTGCATAATGAATATTCACATCTTCATTGAACTCAGCAGCTTTCAATTATACAAACCGAAAAAGCAGTGAAAATGGCTGATTGAAATACATAAGTTTGTATGTTTTCACAATTGCACGCACCTGTTTTTATTATTATTGCATAAAAAAATGGGCACTCCTTTCCTCAAGATTTTGTCTCCTCATATAGTAAGATACAAGCTTGAGTGAATTTGTACACACTTTTTCAGAAAAATATTTTATTTTGTAGAGTTTACCGAATCAGCCATCTTAATTATGTCACTTTTACACAAATCTCCGGTTATTGTATAAGAATATCTGCCATCAGTCCATACAATAGTTGATGTATAGGCATCGTAAGACAGCAGAGCGTCATTGTCATTTATCGATACCTTTTCAGTTGTCCTGTTTTGCGTATCTATCTGATTATTCGTTAATATACTGCTTTGAGTGTACTCGATAAATTCATTATTAGAAGAATAATCAATGATAAGCATAGTTTCTTCTTGAGTTCGGTCCTGTTCAGCAAATCCATTTGGGATATGTGTTGGTTCACAACACACAAAAGCATCTGTAAGATCATCGGCAGGAACATCACCATGTACATTCCAGACATCAGTATTATTATCATTGCTGCTTGCAAACAAACCAACAAACCATTCTCTTAACGGCGGAACAGCAGCTACTGTTATCGATCCGATCATAAGCACTGCGGCAATTATGAATATCATCCTTTGCAAGGTCGTCTTTATCAATGAATGGGGTGTTTTATCTTGATCTTTGGTCAATCTGCGGATCCTTCTTCTGTATGCTGATGAAAAATCACATTTTTCATCAGATATCAGCTGCATTTCTTTTGCACATGGCAGAACAACTGCTTGTTCGATCGCTTTGCAGAAATTTTCATTTTCGTTCATAGTTTGCACCTCTCAGCTTTTCCAATAAAATAGCTTCAGCTTTTCTCAGATACTTATATACTGTATTTCTGGATATCCCCATTAAATCAGCGGTTTCATTTGCGTTGTGACCGTAATAATAAAAATAAGTGATAACAGCTTTATACTTGTCTTCAAGCTGACCAATAGCGTTAGTCAGATCAGAAATATCATACTCATTAAGCTTAGCTATATCCGGCACATATTCAGAATCCTCAAATGAGTCATTTTCAAAATATTTTTTCTCCCTGTTGTAGATCCGATATGATGCCCTTCTAATAGTTATAATCAAATAAGCGTCTATTTTGTACACAGGCAAATTGTGAACTTTCTTAAAATTTTCTGCTATCCTGTAAAAAGCCTCCCAAACGGCTTCTTCTGCCAATTCGTGTGAATTAAGAATTTTAAAGGCTTCACGATATAATTTTCGTTCATATTTATTTACTATATTTTCAAAATCACTTTTATCTTCCTCATCATCGATCAATGCCATATATATCGGCAACATACAATCACTCCCTTCCTATCTCCATTTCAGAATATTATCAGTTTCCAAATTAAGTATATCATATTTTTATCCACCATGCAACAAAGTTCTCTAAAATTTTACTTCTGTCGGATGCTGACTTGTAATTGCATAACAAAAGCGGCCAAGATCGCCACTCTGAAAAAGCTGTAAAAAGTCAGCAAGCTGCGGTAAAATAGAAATAACACAGGAGGTTGATTTTTTAGATGTATGATATTAAGACAGCAAAGGCATTTGAACCAAAGGTAGTAAAAAAGCGTCAAAAAGACATTTCAGGTACAGATCACGCTTGTTCTCGTTTTTGATCTTTTCAGTTTTCCTTTTTCTGTTTTTCTCAATTCGGGATCGTAGTGGCAGCGCCCTCTGCCAAGCCTTGTATCATGTGAAAGTCGCTGTGTGACTTCTTCTGGTTCTCTCTCATCGTCGCTCCTGCGATTCCCCATATTCACTATACCAAAGATTTCAAAATCCGTCAATGGCTATCCTCAAGATGTATGCAGCGGATAATGGTTTTAGTAATACCGTTTACTATGTCGATGACGTGGTTTTGGGAACAACTTTCGAGCGTGACGGATTCAAAGCAATGATGACGGACATCGAGGAGGGTAAGAGCTGAGATCTAGGATGAACTGATCCGTGGACTTATGAATGTTGTCGGCGGAAATTTGAACAGACCTTTGTCAATGGCAGATATGGATAAAGCTCTTGAAGATATAGAGCTTTTACTCAAGGAGCATTGGAGCGTCTTTCATGCTTTTATGATAACTCAGCCGGATCTATGCTTTATTGAAAAATGGGAAAGCTGTACCAAGCTCAAATTCAAACTGCGTTATCCCGAAAAGGTCACAATAAAAAAACTATGTCCTTATCGCTGAAATGGTGGTTTCCGCTGTAAACGGTGCATACACCTTTCTGGCTGTCCTCACCGGACAAGGTCAGCACCAAAGACCTGAAAGAGATCATCTTTGAGGTCATGGATAATATTGTTGAGATACTCTAAAGTCCGAACACTTTTTGCATTTTTGTAGTGGTAAATTGATCGCTTTTGTGCTATGATGATAGTAAGCCGAATGAACGTAATGCTTACGATCAGTTGCGGTGCAAAGGCGATTTTAATTTTAACAAGGAGGATATTTTATGGAAAACATCATTATCGTAAATTTTGCGTTGAAAGCGAGGGCTTTCAAGCGCTTTCAGAGCTTAAAGCAAGGTCAGTGACAAATGATTATGTCGTATCTCAGGCTATCATCGCAAAGAATACCGAGGGCTCAATCAAGACACTTGACGGTTTCGACACGGGTGCGCAAACATCGAATGATACCGCTGTCGGTGGTCTTATCGGTTTCCTCCTCAGTATCGCAGGCGGACCGCTTGGAATGATGATCATGGGCGGCTACGGTGCCTTGATCGGCAGTGCTGTGGACTGGAGCGATGCGGCTGAGGTAGCAGCAGAGGTCGATGAAGCTGCAAGAGCGCAGGAGTAAGATCGCATCACAGTTTGCCGAGATAAGCAGCAAATTCAAGAAATAATATCACGGAGGGATCGGCGATCCAACTTTTGAGGGCTGAATTTTCTATTTGGAAAGGCTGTAATAATAAGACACGGATAGCCGTCTGAAGCAGGACGGTTATCCGTGTCTGAGTGTATTCGGCAGCTAAGGCAGGTATTATAAGTACACAAATGATATCAGATTTTTTACCCCTAAGCAGTGATATGACTGTATGTCATATCCTGTTTTTCTTTCTCATCAGCTTATTTTCATACATTCGCTCATCAGCGGTCTTGAGCAGCTCGCTTACAACATTTTCACTGTAAGGAGCGCTTGCCCACCCTATGCTCGCTGTTATCTCGTAGGGCTTGTCGGAACTTCGGCCCACAGCTTCGAGTGTTTTTAAAAAGCGTTCTGTCCGTCTTTGCGGTTCATCATCAGCGTATTTTCCTATCCCTATAAGACAAAACTCATCACCGCCTGTGCGTACACATATCTCATCATTACTGGTAATGCTCTGAACAACATTCGAGACGGTTCTGATTCCATAGTCTCCTTCAGCATGGCCAAAGGTGTCATTTATCGCCTTCAAGCCGCCCATATCTGTTCTAAGTATTATTGCAGTATCGTCAGGGGCGGCATTCTGAGCCTTTTCGTGCAGCCAGCTTTTCATGCCGCAGCGGTCTGACAAACCTACAGTGAAAACACGGCTGTACAGCTTAATGATAACCTTTCAATCATTCTGTACTGTCTGATCTGAGTCTGTGCAGCGTGAGCGGTACTCCTTGGGAGAGCAGCCGCCGGCGGATCTGAACTGCCTGTTGAAGTTCGAGAGGTTGTGATATCCGCATTCAAAAGCTATATCTGCAACGCTTTTGTCGGTGTCTCTCAAAAGCTCTCTTGCAAGCTTCAGGCGCAGCTGGGCTATATATTCCATTGCTCCGACGCCGGTTTCCCTCTTGAATGCACCCATGAAATAGCTTTTGCTCAGGTGAACAACGCCCGCAAGCTGGTCTATGGTGAGGGGCTCAGTAAAATGCTCATTGATGTACTCTATCGCGGGGCGCATCAGTGAGCTTTTTTTTACAAAACCGTTCCTTGAAATGCTGCCGCTCTCATAGAGCAGGAACATGAACCGCAGCAGCTCGCTTTTTATCAGCATATCAAGAAGGGGCGTGTCACCCTTGGCGGCACTTATCATATTTTCCACCGTGGTCAGAAGCTCGCTGTAATAGCAATGCTCGGGGGTAATGTGAGTTTCTATACTGTACGCTCCTGAAATGAGAGGTGCGATAAACGCGTCTGCGGCACGGTCATTGTCACGGCTGCCCAGCATGGAGCCGTCAAGATCAAGGGTATCGTAGACACATCTCTTGTCATCATGCTGATAAACAGCATGGAGCATGTCAGGCGGCGTCAGCACAATATCGCCCTTGTAAGCTGTAAAGTGTTTATCGCCCGTTATAAAATCACCCTCGCCCTCCAGAATGACATTAAGCTCAAATTCCTTATGCCAGTGCAGCGGAACATTGGGAAAGTATTCGGAAATATTCGAGATATAGTAAGAAAACGGCTTGTCGGCTGTGCTGTGCCGGCGGTGTTCTTTTAATGCGGCTTTTTCCATATAATCACCATAAAAGTATTATAGTATCGGTTTATGATATTATCGGCGTAGATTTTTTCTCCAATATGTAGTATTATATCATACAGAAGCAAACAAATCAAGCCCTTGACGAATATTTATACGGAGGTAATTATTATGGCAAAAAGACCTGACTGGCTCGACGACGCAGTATTTTATGAGATCTATCCCCAGTCCTTCAAGGACACGGACGGTGACGGCATCGGAAATATAAACGGCATCACCGAAAAGCTGCCCTATATCAAGGAGCTGGGCTGCACGGCGATATGGATAAACCCCTGCTTTGAATCGCCCTTTTTGGATGCAGGCTACGATGTTTCGGACTATTGCAGGGTAGCCCCCAGATACGGCACAAATGACGACCTCGTCCGTCTGTTCGAGGAGGCTCACAAGCTGGGTATGCACGTTCTGCTTGACCTCGTGCCGGGGCACACCTCATGGGAGCACCCCTGGTTCAAAGAAAGCATGAAGGCCGACCGCAACGAGTTCACCGACCGCTATGTCTGGACGGACAGCGTTTGGGAGGAGCCTGCGGGCTACCCGTCAATAAGGGGCATATCCGAACGTGACGGCAGCTGTGCGGTCAATTTCTTCACCCACCAGCCTGCTCTTAACTACGGCTTCTACAAGCCGAACGCTCCCTGGCAGCAGTCTATGGATTCCGAGGGCGCTGTAGCTACCCGGGAGGCGCTCAAGGACGTCATGCGCTTCTGGCTTTCACGGGGCTGTGACGGCTTTCGTGTGGA
>OGXH01002444.1_pt1 | contig 12889 bp, 10 predicted proteins | sample 1576241 | NCBI WGS metagenome assembly OGXH01 (sample SAMEA3541529, study PRJEB24748) | human gut metagenome | biome: human gut; feature: human-associated habitat; material: faeces | place: China | collected 2012
AGCACGCCCAGATCGCCCTGCGCCATATACTGCGCCCACGGCACGAGGACGCACGTACTTTGAAGCATTACATAATTCCTGTACTTGGCGACTATCGTGTGCAAGAGTTGGATGAATATACCTTAGAAAGGTCGTTGCTTGAGATTATCACGCCAACAGACAACAGCCACAAACCATTAGGGGCTACTATGGCGCGCGAATGTCTTGTGCTTGTACGCCGCATTTGCCGATATGCAGCACACTTGCACCTTATGCGGTCACTTGAGATTGACGTTAAGATGACAAAACCATCTATGGCTACGCCTGCTACGCTCAGCAAATCTGAACAGCAATACTTGCAGAGCTATGTTGAATTTGCCCCAACTACTCGGAAACTTGGTGCACTGCTCATGATGCAGATGGGACTGCGCATAGGTGAAGTCTGCGGCCTACAGTGGGCCGACTTTGATTTAGAACATGGCGTTTTATCCATTGAACGGACAGTAAAACGAATTTATGTGGGAACAGGCCAGACGAGGGTTGTCATTCAATCGCCAAAAACGCGAAGCTCCGAGAGAAAAATCCCGATTCCTCACGGCATTTTGGGTATGCTGAAGCAGTTGCAGCAGAAAGAAAGCTGCAAAGCCTGGTTTTTGTCGGGCAATGAATCCAAACCTGTTGAGCCTCGTTGCTACCGGAAAAGCTTGCGTTGCTATTTAAAAAGTGCTGGCGTCACGGTAGTGAATCCGCATGCTCTGAGACATACTTTTGCAACGACCTGCCTGCAAGCAGGTTGCAACATAAAAACGTTGAGTGAACTGTTGGGGCATGCCAGCTCTGACATTACATTAAAGCGTTATGTGCATACCTGTTGGGAGTTGAAGCAGAATGAGATGAACCGCATTTTCCAGTAATTGATGGTCAGTCAAAGGGGCAACGGCAGCATAACCACCTATCTTCGCTGTTTTATGGTATAAGCTTTCCATTATAAAAATGGAAGACACTTTGCGAGAAAGTGGGTGGGCAATATGGCGCTGGATCTGTATGAGCATAATGCGAATGCTTACATGGCCGCGTGCGAGATGATGGACAAATACGGCAAAGCTGCTATTGTTCACCCCACAGGTACGGGTAAGAGCTATATCGCGTTCAAACTCATTGAAGCTCATCCAAATGAAGTGATTATCTGGCTTTCCCCCAGCGAGTACATCTTCAAGACTCAGCGGGAGAGCTTACTGCGCCAAGACCAGGACTTCCCACTTCAAAATGTACGCTTTTATACGTATGCCAAGCTGATGTGCAGTACACCGGAGCAGCTTGACCAGATAGCCGAACAGAACCCCACCTACATTATACTGGATGAGTTTCATCGAATTGGCGCGGAATTTTGGGGCGAGAGCACGCAAAAGCTGTTGTCTCTCTGCCCACGTTCAAAGCTGCTGGGTTTGACCGCCACCAATGTGCGTTACCTCGATAATAACCGCGACATGGCCGAGGAACTGTTCAATGGTCATGTTGCATCTGAAATGACCCTGGGCGAGGCAATCGTCCGGGGAATTTTGCCTGCCCCGAAATATGTGACCACGGTTTATCAGTACCAGAAAACGCTTGCAAAGTATCAGGCGCGGGTGGACAACCTGCGGGCGCCGGGCATTCAGGATGTGAATCAGAAATATCTGGACGCACTGCGCCGCGCACTGGAGCAGGCAGACGGTCTGGATAGGGTCTTTGCCCATCATATCACGAATAAGACTGGCAAGTACATCGTGTTCTGCGCCAACAAGGAGCACATGGACGAGATGGTGTCCCATGTGCCGGAGTGGTTCGCAGGGGTCAACCCGGACGTGGTGGTGTACGAAGCCTACTCAGATGACCCGAATACGGACAAGGCGTTTGCGGACTTCAAGACGGATACGACCAACCGGCTGAAGCTGCTGTTCTGCATCGATATGCTCAACGAGGGCGTCCATGTGGAAGGCATTTCCGGGGTCATCCTGTTCCGACCAACGATTTCGCCCATTATTTACAAGCAGCAGATCGGACGCGCCCTGACCGCTGGAGATACCGCAGCCCCGCTGATCCTGGATGTGGTCAACAATTTCGAGGGCTTGACCAGTATATCCGGTCTGCAAAGCGAGATGCAGGAAGCAGTCCATCGTCTCTATGCCAACGGCGAGAGTGATAAAATCGTCACCGAGCGGTTTGAGGTTATCGAACAGGTGCACGACTGCCGGGTACTGTTCGAACAGCTGCAGGCGAGCCTTTCTTCCGGCTGGGAGCACTATTTCTCTGAGGCCAGCATCTACTATGCGGAACACGGCAACCTGAACGTCCCGAAACTGTATACCACGCCTGGCGGTCTGAGCCTTGGCGTGTGGCTGGTGACCCAGCGCCGTGTGCGCGAGGGACAAATCCAAGGAAATCTGACCGAGCAGCAGATCGCGCGGCTGGACAGCATCGGCATGGTCTGGGGCAACCGGAAGGAAATCGCATGGCAGCACGGTTTTGAGGTCGCAAAAAAATACCACGACACCTACGGGAACCTGATGGTGCCCGGCAAATACACCGACCCGGACGGCTACCCTTTGGGACAGTGGATCATCAAGACCCGGCAGCAAAAGCTGAACGGACGCCTGAAGGAAGAACGCATCGCGCAACTTGATGAGATCGGTATGGTGTGGAACATTTTCGATGCCAAGTGGGAAAAGGCTTATGCATTGGCTGCGGCTTACTACGAGGAAAACGGCAACCTGAATATCCCGCGTTCCTATATGACAGCGACTGGTGAACGGCTGGGGCAATGGGTCGCAAGCCAGCAATGGGCGTACCCGAAAGGAAAGCTGACGGACGAACAGGTTGAACGGCTCAACAGAATCGGGATGTACTGGGGCAACCGCAATGACCGCCAGTGGAACGAAGGATATCAGGAAGCCAAGCGCTACTTTGATGCCCACGGCGACCTGAACGTCCCGGCAGAATATGTGTCACTGGGCGGTTACAACCTTGGAAATTGGGTCAAGCGGCAGCGGTATACCCGCCAGAATCCTGAAAAAAGCTGCGCTGTGCTGACAGAGGAGCGTATTGCAAAGCTGGATGCCATCGGGATGCGGTGGGAGAAAGCGGATTCGAGGCGCCTATCTAAACAAGCGGTACAAGCCGAAACATTTACGGCAAAAGCGGGTTGAAAAAACGAACGAAAAAGAGAAGCAACGGCTTTATGCGTTATTGGGGGCGATTCGGCTTGTGGCGAATTGCGAAAAGAAAACCGCTCAGGCGGGATGATCGAGTGAGGAGATATTGAATGATTGCTGGAAATAAAACAACTGTAAACGGTTCTATGAACTGTTATGTGCAAGAATCACCAAGTGTAAAACGGCGATGCTATGCGTTTGTGAAAAGAGCGTTTGATATTGTGGCCTCTGCTGCCGCTTTAATCATTTTGTCACCCATCATGTTGATTGCAGCAATTTTGGTTTATGTGGATGATCCGGGAAAGGTGTTCTACGGTCATGTCCGAATCGGCAAAAACGGAAAGCCGTTTAAGATGTGGAAATTCCGTAGTATGTACATGAACGCCGATAAAATGATCGATCTGCTTACGCCGGAGCAGGCAAAGCAGTACTACACGGAATTCAAAATCGACAATGATCCACGCATAACTAAGATTGGAAACATTTTACGGAAAACCAGTCTGGACGAATTGCCGCAGCTTTTCAATGTACTTTGCAATGATATGAGTCTGGTAGGGCCTCGTCCACTGATCGAGTCGGAAATTCAGACCTATTATGACGATACCCACGATGTACTGCTGGCTGTAAAGCCGGGTGTTACCGGGTATTGGCAAGCTTATGCGCGAAATAATGCGACCTATCAAAGTGGCGAACGGCAGAAAATGGAAATGTATTACGTTCGAAACGCTTCGCTGTGGCTGGATATCAAAATCCTGTTTAAAACCGTAGAGAGCGTCCTGAAGAAAAGTGGAGCACAGTAATAAAAGCATCAAGATCAAAGGGGATAGCATGACAGAACCTATAAGAGTTGCGCAGATGATGACTGATATGAACTACGGCGGTGTGGAAATGGTAGTTATGAACTACTACCGACACATTGATCGGACAAAGGTTCAGTTTGATTTCTTTGCACTGGAAGGCTCGGCAGTACCTCAGAGAGAAGAAATCGAGCGACTCGGCGGACGGGTTTATATTGTGCCGAAGTACACGCATCTTTCGGCATATGAGAAAGAAATCATTCGACTTTTTAAGCAAAACCAATATAAAATAGTTCACTCCCATATGAATACACTTAGTGTTTTTTCATTGTGGGGGGCCAAAAAAGCAGGCATTCCGAACAGGATTGCGCACAACCACTCGACAGCCGGTAAAGGAGAGACGAAGAAGAACATTATTAAATATGCGCTCCGACCGTTTGCTAAAATCTATCCAACAAAGTTGTGCGCTTGCTCACAATATGCAGGTGAATGGCTTTATGGAAAAAACGCAGAGTTTCAGGTGTTCAACAACGCAATCGATTTGAGCCGTTATTCATATGACCCACAGAAAGCTGCAGCCGTGCGAAAAGAATTAGAGCTGGAAGATAAGTTCGTTGTTGGTCATATCGGCAGATTTTGTTACCAGAAAAACCATGACTTCCTGATCGACATTTTCAACGAAATCCACAAGCAACGGCAAGAGGCCGTTCTACTTCTGATTGGAGAGGGTGAACTGGAGCAGGACATCCGTAACAAAGTCATGGCATTGGGTTTAGAGGATAGCGTCCGTTTCATGGGCAAGCAAAAAGATACAAGTAAATTTTATCACGCGATGGATTGCTTTGTCCTGCCTTCCCGATATGAAGGGCTTCCGGTCGTTGGTGTAGAAGCACAGGCGGCAGGAGTACCTTGCGTCATGGCTGATGTGGTAACACCGGAAACAAAAATTCTTGAGTCAACGGCATTCGTTTCACCTGAAGAATCTGCAGTGAATTGGGCGATGGCTGTCTTAGAGAGTACATCTCATTATCAGAAAAAAGACACAAGTGCGGAACTGCGAAAAGCAGGTTTTGATATTGTTACTGAAGCAGAAAAATTAGAAAGATTCTACTACAAACTGCTTTGATCTATGTAATAGGCAGGAGAAAATAAATGGATTCAAAAATCAAAGTTGCAGAATTTATATCACGCCTTGAATTCGGTGGAGCAGAAGCTATGTTGCTGAACTATACAACCCACTTTCAGCATCCGGAGCAGTTTGACCTTCACATTATCACGCAGGACATCAACGATGACGACTGCATCCGTCAATTTGAAGATGCAGGCTATACCGTTCATATTGTAACACATAAACGTAAGAGCATCGCTAAAAATGTCGGAGAGGTTTATCAAGTGCTGAAGCAAGAGCACTTTGATATTGCTCACAGTCACATGACACTGACAAATTTTTATGTTTTGCTCCTTGCAAAGATGCTTGGTGTCCGGGTACGCATTTCTCATGCGCACAGTGCCTTCCGAGAGGATAACTTAAAAGCAAAACTGGCATTTCCAATTTTGAAAAGTCTGAATCGCCTTGCAGCTAACGTTTGGATGGCGTGTGGGTATAATGCCGGCGTGTTTTTGTACGGAACGGATGCAGTAGACCATCAAAAGGTTTATATGATGCGCAATGCAATCGATTTGCAGCGGTTTCAAAGGAACGATAAAACACGTCAGATGATACGCGAAAAGTATGCAATAGGTGATGCTTTGTGTGTTGGTCATGTTGGTCGATTTTGCACACCGAAAAATCACTCGTTTGTTTTAGAGATTTTTAATGCTGTAAGAAAAATCACGCCTGCATCAAAGTTTTTGCTGGTAGGAGACGGTGAACTGCGAGGTGAAGTCCTTGCGAAAATAAAGGAACTGCATCTGGAAAATTCTGTTGTGCTCACAGGTAATGTTACAAACACGAATGAATTATATCAGGCAATGGACGCTTTTATTTTACCATCTCTTTATGAAGGGCTTCCGGTGGTATCAATTGAAGCACAAGCAGCAAATTTGCCGTGCCTGATTTCGGAAAATGTGGATCATCGCTGTGCCATGACATCCAATGTACATTTCCTTTCTATCCAGAAATCAGCGGATGAATGGGCAAAAGAAATCCTGAAGTATGCTGCACAGCCACACAGCGATGATAGTATCGAGGCGTTGACCAAAGCTGGTTACAACATTGAAACCGAAGCACGAAAGCTGGAAGAACTTTATAAAAACTCAATTAACAAACAGGAGTAACGCTATCATGAAAGTTTTATATATCGTAAAGACACAGCTGCATTATTATCCCCCCTGCATTTCGCAGATTCGTATGCTGAAAGACCTTGGCTATGATGTGGAAGTGCTATATGGAACATCGAATGAGAGTGCATTAAAGCTTCTTGCAAAAGAGAATATTCCCTGCCACAAAGTTGCTGAGATCAAAGATGTGGCAAGTTCTAAAATTGAAAAATTGCAGGATTGGTATAAATTCCGCTGCGGAGTGTTGAATGCTTTGAAACAGTACCCGGAAGATACAATGCTCTGGTTTGGAACGGCAGAAAGCGCACTCCCTATGAAGGGTGTATTAAACGGAAAGAAGTACGTGCTCTCTCTGCTGGAACTTCTGGATGACTGCCCGCAGAAAGTAAGACTGCTGAAAAATCTTGCACAGAACGCAGCCGCCGTGACGGTTTGTGAGGAAACTCGCGGCTATATCATGCGTTCGTGGTGGAGTCTTCCAGAAGTGCCGTATGTATTCCCGAACAAGCCTTACAACCAGATTACTGACCGCTGTCACGAACCTTCGATTCCTGAAACAAAAGCAGTCGTTGAACGAATCAAAGACAAAAAAGTTGTTCTGTATCAGGGGATTTTGCAGAACACGGACGAGATTTTGGAAGTCGCTAAGGCGTTGCAAACGATGGATGCCGGGTATACTCTGCTGCTGATGGGAATTGATAAGTACCATAGCGTAGACAAAATCAAAGCAATTTATAGCAATGTGGAATATGTCCGCTATATTCCAGCACCGTATCATCTGGAAATTACCAGCTATGCACATATTGGCATAGTTTTTTATCGTAATGATTCTTTAAATAAAGTGTTCTGTGCACCGAATAAAATTTACGAATATTCTGGCTTTGGCATCCCGATGCTGGCAAATGACATTCCGGGTCTGAAAAATACCGTTGGCAACGCTGGTGCAGCCGAGTGTATAGAGCTGAAGTCAAATAATATCGTTCACGCGATTCAGAAAATCGAAGAAGATTATGACACCTATTCTGAAAATGCAAAAAAATTCTTTGCTGGAACAGATAACTTGAAGACAATGAAAAAATTGATGGGAAAGATTGAAAAATAATATGAACTTCTTTTTTGATTGGTTTTTGATTTTAGCCACAACAGGGATTGTTCTGTTGGCGTATAAGCGTGTTGTATTCCGAGAGAATTGTTCTGTGGCAAACTATGTGATTATTGTTCTTTATGTGTTCTGCGTTCTTCCTATCATTTTGAACTATATGGTTGGACTACCACAGTATATAACAGCTTATTGGTATAAACCATTTATTGAACCCATGCACAATGAACAGGTTAGTATAATATATGATTTGTATATTATGCTGTGCATTATCTTCCTTTATATATTTTGTGGAAGAAAAAAGAGGAGAATAATTTTAGCACCATATAACTCGTTGACTTCAATTCTGTGTGACAACAGAGTCATTTCAATTATTTTGATTTTCCTCCCTATCATTTATATCGCGTTAACAGGCTCATGGAAATATTATGCGGTTTACGCCGTTTCGAGTGCAAGAGGATTAACGGAATCAAACAAAATGGCTCTTATGACACCATGTATGTTAATAAGCATGGTTGTTTACTTTGGCACAGTCTTTAAAGAAAAGCTTACCGTCATAAAAATTATTCTAACGCTTTTTTACTCGGTGGCAATTGTCTGGATATCGGGAAAACGTTTTATGCTCGCCAATATTTTGCTTTTATTTATATTCTATACAGTAAACTTGGACATCAGTGTCGAAGGTCGAAAGAAAATATACAAAGCATTACCAATATTAGGAATTGTATTGATTGGCTTCTCTATCTTTTATTTGGCAGTAATCAGACCAATGGCGGAAACATCATCATCGAGTATCTACGATATGCTACGAGTTGATTTCGGGCGGGATGATGTTATCAAGTATGTGATCAACAAGGAAATCATTCGCGGTGAGCGTATTTTGGAGTATCGTGGAGAGACATTTTTAAGTTTGATTGGTGCTTTTATACCGCGAAAAATGTGGCCCAGCAAACCATATCCACATTATATGTATTTGACCGGTTCTATATTGAATTTGAGTATTCACAATCTGCCAGCGGGGACAACGCCATCTCTATTGGAAATGACAATTTGCAATTTTGGCTTTTGGGGATTTGCAGTTGGAATTATTTTTCTGGTTTGGATTTGCAATATGATTGATCGGTCAAAGGATGTCGACACGAAGGCTATTGGACTTATCTTAGTGATGGTTCTTTTAACGCAAAGTATGGATGTCTACCTTATTCTGATTGTTATACTCGTTGCTATCAGCCTTATGGTTCAACTTTTCAAAGGTCGAAAGGTACACATTGTTATACATCGTTAACAAGAAAGAGCGACTATATGCTGAATTGTAAAAAAGAAAATTGTACGGGCTGCGGAGTATGCGCTTATAGCTGCCCGAAGAGCGCAATCAATATGGTAGAGTCTGTTGAAGGCTTTCTCTACCCTAAAGTAGATAGGTCATTATGTGTAGATTGCAACCTGTGCAATAAGGTTTGTCCTTCGCTAAAAAAGCCTTCGATTGGCGATTTTGCTGACTGTTATGCTGTTCAATTGATAAATAAAACTACGTTACGGCACTGTGCCTCAGGCGGAGCGTTTTATGGAATTGCACAAACTGTGCTGGAGCAGAATGGTGCGGTTTTTGGTGTAGTGGATTTTGGAACAGAATTACGATATCAAAAAGCTACCTCGCTTAAAGAACTTGATGAACTGACAGGATCAAAATATTTTCAGTGCGCTATTTCAGAAAAAGCGTATGGTGAAATCATAGAGAGTACACAAAAAGGACTCACATTGGTCTCAGGTACGCCGTGTATGGTAGCTGCAATCCGGAATCTGCAGAGAATAAACCGTAAAAACCTGCTTACGTTTGAGATTTTGTGTCAAGGTGTTCCAAGTAAAACCGTTATCGAAAAATTTTATTCGGAAATGGCTGCAAAATATGATTCACCTGTTCAAAACCATGTTTTTCGTTCAAAAGACCGCTATATTGGTCGGAATTATCTGAACCGCTATGAATTCAAGAATGGCAAGGTAGTGTATCTGATTGGTGAGGAAGATCCGCTGTCGCTGTCTTTCCAACGTCAGATTTTTTTGAGGGAATCCTGTTACAGCTGTCAGTATGCAAATGAGGCACGGACAGCTGATTTTACAGCAGGCGATTTATGGAAAACTGATGTTAACGGGCTGGACATAGAGCGTGGGTGTTCGGTTTTGCTCTGTAATACCTCAAAAGCTAAATGTTTTTTGGACGGAATAAATGTATTTTCGATTGGAAAAATCAATTTCAAAACAGCGTTGGAACACAATATTCCATATCATCATCCCGTCAAACGTCCTAAATGCAGAGGTTGGAGCTATAAGCTGTTGTGCAGCGGGATTTCCCCCAAAACCGTTACAATTCTCTGCTGTTGGAAATATTATATCAAACGGCTTTTTACAGGAAAAAGAAAATGAAAAAAGTTGGAATTATTACATACCATTTCGCGCAGAACTACGGTGCGGTACTTCAGTGCTATGCGTTGCAGACATACTTATCCCAGCAAGGATATGCAGTCACGGTTTTTGATTTTATCAGTGAAAAGCAACAGAAAAACAATGACGTTGTAAAGCATGGAGCCTCTGTCAAAACTGCGGTTGCAAATATCTGTCTGCTTCCGTTTGCGCACAGTATCCGAAAAAAGCATGCCCGATTTGTAGACTTCTGCCAAAAGAATCTTCATTTGACTCCGCATTTTTCTACCGTGGAATCGTTGGAGCAATATATTGAAGAAAATGGATATGACGTGGTTATTTCTGGTAGTGATCAAGTGCTGAACCCTAACATCAATGATTTTGAGATAGCTTTTCTGTATCCATTCAAAACTAAAGCAAAAAAAATCGCGTACGCGGCTAGTACTGGTAATGCTTCGCCAGATGATATCCAAAAGATTCAATGCTATCTGGATGACTTTTCAAAAATCTCAATTCGAGAACAAAAAGACCTTGGAAAGTTTGATGCAGAAACGGCGGCACGGTTGTCCGTCGTATGCGACCCTGTTATGTTGCTGCGGGCAGATACTTGGAACAATATGTTGGAGCAACCATCTGGAAAGCCGTATCTGATTTGCTACTTCCTCCATAAGAAACTGTTCCGTGAAGAATTTGCGATTGCGCAAAAAATTGCAAAAGGTCGCGGCTTAGAGCTGAAAGTAATCAATGCAAGATTTGGTCCGAACAGCTTTCGTAAAGGAACGGTTTTTGATGCTGGACCGGGAGAATTTGTAAACTTGATTGCCAACGCTTCTTATATCTGTACGGATTCTTTTCATGGAACGCTCTTTTCTCTGATTTTCCATAAGCAGTTTTCTTGTTTGGACACAAAGCAAAATCATCACGACACTCGCAAAAAGGGATTGCTGGAAAGTGTTGGTGCAACTGCCGCATATCAGAATATCGAAGACCCTCTGAAAATATGCAGCACTTTGAATTATGAAGAGATTGATTGCCGGATGGACGAAATCAGAAAATCCGCAGCCATATTTTTGGAGATATTAGATGAATAAAAAACTAGCAGATCTGCTCAAATCAAAGGTTTTAGCCAATAGTGCATGGCTGATTGTTTTGCAGGTATTCAATACCATTGTTCCGCTTCTGACACTTCCGTATATTACGCGCGTTCTTGGAACATCTAATTACGGCGTGTTTTCCCTTGCACTTAATTGGGTGACGTATTTTCAGGTGATCGTTGAATATGGTTTCGGCTTCACGGGTGCTCGTAAAGTTTCTGTTCACGGAGATGATGGCCTGCAAGAACTGTACAGCAGGATTATTACCGCAAGAATTCTATTGTTGTGCGGAACATTTTTTGCAATGAATATTCTAAGTGTAGCTTTGCACGCAAGCAGTGCGCAGTACGTCAGTATGAACATCCTCTTTCTGATTATTCTAGGCGTTGCGTTTCAACTCACATGGCTTTTTCAAGGCAAACAGGACATGAAGTTGATTGCTATTATCAATGCAGTTTCACGCTTGTTCTCGGTACTAATGGTTTTTGCACTGGTACACAGTGAAAATCACCTGTATCTGTACTGCATTTGCTACGCCATAACCTTCCTGCTTTCTGCTGTTCTGGGAATCCTGCTGGCACGAAAAAAATATGGCCTAAAAGTAAGGCTGTGCAAGATTGCAGATGCTATCAGCGAAATCAAAGACGGCTGGTATTTGTTTGTTTCGCAGGCTATGTCCAAAATTTTTAGTGGGATAGGAACAACCGTTTTGGGTGCTGTTGCAACGCCAAGTATTGTTGGAATTTATTCGGCAATCTATAAAATTCCATATATTATGGTGCTGTTTTTCAGCCCGATCAGTCAGGCACTTTATCCGCACATTAGCGTTTGTTTTTCAAAGTCATTTGAAAGTGGGCGCAAGACAGTCACCACCGCTGCAAAACTCGTTATTCCAGCTTTCGCGTTAGCAGGACTTGCAATTATACTTCTTCGGGACCATCTGATTCTGATTGCGTTTGGTAAGAATTATCTTGAATATTCTGCAATCATAATTCCGCTCGTTCTTTGGATGCTGTTCAGCGTAATCAATAACTTTATAGGAATACAGTTTTTAGTTGCAAGCGGAAATCAAAAGTTATACAGCCGTGCATTTACAATCGGTTCACTAATAACGGTTGGAATGAATATCCTGCTGGGTAGAGTTTTGGGCATTTATGGGGTTTCTTTTGCAGCACCAATTGGTGAAATGAGTTTGACAATACTATTATATTTTAGTGTAAAAAAAGCCAAACACGGAGGAAATTAAAATGAAGAAAATTATGCTCGTTTTCGGCACTCGTCCGGAAGCAATTAAAATGTGCCCACTTGTTAATGAACTTAAGAAACGCATCCGGCTCCGCAATTATGATGATTGCCAGCTTTATTATCGGCGGCCTGATCATGATCATCTGCGCGTACATGTTCTCCATCCTCGCCACACGTTATGCGCACCAGCGCGCCCTCGTGGTTGGACTGGAAGAACGAGACCTCCGCGCCCAGCCGTTCCGCCTCGCCCTCAATCATGCTCTTCAGATCCTCGTAGGTCGCGTGGCCGTAGATTTCCGGCTGACGGATGCCGAGCATATTCATGTTGGGGCCGTTAATGACCAGAATTTTCACAAAAATCCCTCCAGATCGCCTGCGCGGTCTGCTCGACCGTGCCGCTGTTGTCGATCGCGGCGTCGCGGAACCGTTCGTAGAGCGGCGCGCGCTCCGCCCACATCGCCGCAAGGTCCGCCCCCTGCGAGAGCGGACGGCCGTCGGTCGGCAGCAGCTCCAGCGGACGCAGAAGCTGATAGATGCGGCCATTCTGATGGAGCGCGGCGTAATTCTCCGGTGTTTTCACCACACCGCCGCCCGTGAGCAAAAGCTTCCCGCTCAGCGCGCCGCACGCCGCCGTCGCCTCACGCTCGAGTGCACGGAAGGCGGCTTCGCCGCCCTTGACGAAGATCTCGGGAATGGAGCAGCCTGCCTTCTCCGCGATGCGCGCGTCGATGTAATTTTTTACCAATGTTAATTAAAATTTATGTTGTAGCAACATTTTTCTCACCA
>OGXH01002452.1_pt1 | contig 12858 bp, 7 predicted proteins | sample 1576241 | NCBI WGS metagenome assembly OGXH01 (sample SAMEA3541529, study PRJEB24748) | human gut metagenome | biome: human gut; feature: human-associated habitat; material: faeces | place: China | collected 2012
ACGTCTTGTTGCGCCGTACCGGCCGATGAAAAAAGGGTGGGCTCAGACATGTTTCTTACCTCTCAAAAGTGCCACAGACAAGGTCATCGTTTCCCGGACGCTGGCGTATTTTCAACCGCGAAGCGTAAGCAGAAAAGCTGTGGTGAAAAACTCAAATGATAAAAAAAGGAATGGCGCAAGTTTACAGCCAAACCATGCATATGTATATGTATAGACAAGTCGCCCCAAAGTTTTGCAATTGTTTACTTATAATTGCCTTTATGTTTCTTTTGCTGCTCAGGAACGTTGTTATGCCTGCTTATTTTGCTACACAAGCCCTGCTTGCTGAAGGATGGGCTCACAATGTGCGTCTGGATGTCGATGCTGCCGGCATGTTAACCGCCATCACGCCGGACAGCACAGCACAGGATGCTGTCCGGCTTTCAGGTCCGGTGATCCCGGGTATGCCGAATTTACACTCTCATGCATTCCAGCGGGTGATGGCCGGGCTGGCGGAGGTGGCCGGAAACCCGCAGGACAGTTTCTGGACCTGGCGTGACCTGATGTATCGCACGGTGCAGCGATTAACGCCGGACCAGGTCGGTATTATCGCCCGCCAGTTGTATATCGAGATGCTCAAAGGGGGTTATACCCAGGTCGCTGAGTTCCACTATCTGCACAATGATATCAGCGGTAACCCCTATGCTGACCGCGGCGAGATGACCGCCCAATTAAGCGCCGCTGCCGACCTTGCGGGAATCGGCCTGACGCTGTTGCCCGTGCTCTACAGCTATGCCGGGTTTGGCGGGCAACCGGCTCAGGCGGGTCAGGTGCGGTTTATTCAGGACGCTGACACCTATTTGCGCCAGCAGGCGATTATCCGCCAGCAGATAACGGGCAAAGTACTGCAAAACCAGGGCCTGTGTTTTCACTCACTACGGGCCGTGACCCCCACGCAGATGCAGCAGGTTTTACAGGCCAGCGACCCGGCATTGCCTGTACATATCCATATCGCCGAGCAGCAAAAAGAAGTCAATGACTGCCTGAGCTGGAGCGGACAACGCCCCATTGCGTGGCTGTATGATCACCTGGATATCGATGCCCGCTGGTGTCTTGTCCACGCGACACATGCGGATGAGAAAGAAGTGGCCCGCATGGCGCAAAGCGGTGCGGTTGCCGGGCTGTGCCCCACAACAGAAGCGAATCTGGGCGACGGTATTTTCCCCGGCGTCGATTATTTGGCACAGCGCGGTCACTGGGGTATTGGTTCCGACAGCCATGTTTCACTTAATGTGGTGGAAGAGCTGCGCTGGTTCGAATATGGGCAGCGCTTACGTGATCAGCGCCGCAACCGCCTGACAACGGCGACCCAAAATGTGGTGGGCGATGTGTTGTACACCCAGGCTGGATTGCTTCGGATGCACATTTTCATAGTTGATTTTTTGTGTTGCTGGGGGATTCCGCTCCTGCGGGAGCGGGAGTTTGTGCGCAGGGACGCTTCGCTGCCTGCGACCAAGGTGCCATGCTTGACTTTTCCTTTGGAGTAGGTCAGACGACCAACAGTTGGGGCGTTGCCCCAAGCCCCAGCAGGGACGCTGTCCCTGCACCCTGCAAGGGGCGGAGAAAAAGGGACGAAGTCCCCCCCTTGACCCCTTCGCGCGATTGAGTTGGTCGCTTTTCCCTGCTTTGCCCGCGTGTTTATCCTTTTTTCTTTTCCCCTATTCTCCCTCCCCCTGTTCGCCTTTACAAGCGAACAGAAATCTGCTATCATGAGGGGGAAATGCAATCCTTGTCGGGAGGTGCTTCCTATGAATGTTGACCAGCTGGCGGAATCCCTCCGCAGTGACCCTATGTTTATGCAAAACGTTGTCCGTTGGGATGTCCTTCCGGCGCGTCCGGCGGTGTATGAGCCGTTCCCGGATTCTCTTGATCCGCGGCTGCTTCCTGTGCTGGAAAAACGCGGGGTGCATCAGCTGTATCGCCATCAGGCGCACGCAATCCGCGAGGTGCTGGCAGGGCGGGATGTTGTGGTTGTTACGCCGACAGCTTCCGGCAAAACGATGTGCTATAACCTGCCGGTGCTGTCTGCCGTTTTGCAGAACGATGATGCACGGGCATTGTACCTCTTCCCGACGAAAGCGCTCTCTGCTGATCAGGTCAGCGAGCTGTATGAGCTGATTGAGGCGATGGGCGTTGATATCAAGACGTATACCTATGACGGCGATACGCCCGGCGCAGCGCGAAAGGCGGTTCGGCAGGCGGGGCATATCGTCGTGACGAACCCGGATATGCTGCACGGTGGGATTCTGCCGCACCATACGAAGTGGGTCAAGCTGTTTGAGAACCTGCGGTATATCGTGATTGATGAAATTCATACCTATCGCGGCGTGTTTGGGTCGAATCTGGCGAATGTGCTGCGGCGGCTGCTGCGCCTGTGCGATTTCTACGGCAGTCATCCGCAGTTCATCCTGTGCAGCGCGACGATTGCGAACCCGAAGGAACTGGCGGAAACGCTGACGGGGCGCGAGGTCAGCCTGGTGGATGATAACGGCGCGCCGATGGGCGTGCGGCACTTCGTGTTTTACAATCCGCCGCTGGTCAATCGGCAGCTGGGCATCCGCAAGGGCGTTTTGCAGGAGACGCGGCGGATTGCGGGGCTGCTGCTGCAAAATGGAATTCAGGCGATTACGTTCGCACGGTCGCGGCTGGCGGTTGAGGTGCTGACGAAGTACCTGAAGGACATGGTGCGCGACCCGCTGGGGAACGCCGGGCGGGTGCGCGGTTATCGCGGCGGGTATCTGCCGACAGAGCGACGAGAGATTGAACGCGGGCTTCGCGCGGGACGGGTGGACGCGGTGGTGTCCACGAACGCGCTGGAGCTGGGCATCGACATTGGCGCGCTGGATGCGTGCGTGCTGTGCGGCTATCCGGGAACAATCGCGAGCGCGTGGCAGCAGGCGGGGCGCGCCGGGCGGCGCAAGGGGACGTCCATCGTGTTCTACGTTGCGTCCTCGGCGGCGCTTGACCAGTACATCGTGTCCCACCCGGATTATCTGATGAAGCGCTCGCCGGAGAACGCGCTGCTGAATCCGGATAATTTGTATATTCTGCTCAACCACTTCAAGTGCGCGGCGTTTGAACTGCCGTTTGAGGACGGCGAGGGCTTGGGGAATGCGCCCGGAGCGCCGGAGCTGCTGGAATACCTCGATGAAGCGGGGATCCTGCGGCACGTCGGCGGGCGGTATCACTGGTCGGCGGAGGACTTTCCGGCAAGCGAGATTTCCCTGCGGTCGGCGCGGGCGGAGGAGAATTTCGTCATCATCGACACGACCGATCCGGCGAACCACCGCGTCATCGGCGAAATGGACCGTTACACCGTGCCGATGCTGCTGCACGAAAACGCGATTTACATGCACGAGGCGCAGCAGTATCAGGTGGAAAAACTGGATTTCGATGCCTGCAAAGCGTTCATCCGCCGCGTGGACGTGGGGTACTACACCGACGCGGACTTGAACGTGACGCTCTCCCTGCTGGACAAGGAAAAAGAGGAAGAGCAGGACGGCGGGCTGACGGCGCTGGGCGAAATCCGCGTATCGACCTTGGTGACGATGTTCAAGAAGATTAGGTTCGATACGCACGAAACCTTGGGGTTCGGGCATGTGCGGCTGCCGGAGACGGAAATGCACACGACCGCCATGTGGTGGACGCTGCCGGATGCGCTGGCGGCACGGTTCGAGAGCGACACGCTGAAAAATGGCATGATGGGCGTGGCGAATCTGCTGCGGATTGTTGCGCCGCTGTCGCTGATGTGTGCGCCGCAGGACATTGCAATCGTCTATCAGGTGAAAAGCCCGCTGACGGACAAGCCGACGCTGCTGCTGTACGACAACATCCCCGGCGGCATCGGGCTGGCGCAGAAGGCGTATGCCATGCGAAAGCTCTTGCTGGAGCAGGCGCTGCAAGTTGTGCGGGACTGCGCGTGCCGTCAGGGCTGTCCGGGGTGCGTCGGGCCGGTGGGTGAAATCGGCGAGGACGGCAAAGCGACCGCCATCGCCCTCTTGGAGGCGCTGACGGAATGAATCTGCGAGACAAGCTCAAAGCGATTGAAAAGCCGAAATCACCCCCGAAAGCGCTGGAAAAGCAGTTCACGGACTGCTACCACGGGCGGGAAATGCGCGAGTTATCCGAATTTCCCGGCGCGTTTGACCTTGATCTGTCCGCCCTTCGCCTGATGACGCAGGAAGAATTGCCGGACGATCTCGACCCGCGGAACATTCTCTATCTGGACACCGAAACCACCGGGTTTATGGGCGCGGGGACTGTCGCGTTCGAGGTCGGCATGGGCTGCCTGACGGATTCGGGATTCCAGATTCATCAGCTGGTGATGCGCGATTATCCGGAGGAAAAGTTTCTGCTGCAATCCATTGCGGATACGCTGATGGGCTACGACGCGATCTGCACCTTCAATGGACGGACATTCGACGTGCCGCTGCTGCGCGACCGCTTCCTGATGAACCGTATGGATGATTCGTGCCTTGACAAGCCGCACATTGACCTATTGCATATTGCGCGGCGGGTGTTCAAACTGCGCTTGCAGCGGTGCAATCTGGGCAAGCTGGAAGAGGCGGTGCTGGGCATTCCGCGCTTTGATGATTTGCCGGGCGCGCAGGTGCCGCAGCGCTTCTTCGACTACCTCAAGACGGGAAAGTTTGACCTGCTGACGGATGTGCTGGAACACAACGCGCAGGACGTGGCGAGCCTATGCGTGCTGCTGACGGCGATGGTGGAAATGTACCGCGCACCGGAAAACGTGCGGCACGACGAGGATGTGTTCTCAATGGGCGTGGCGCTGGAACGCTTTCAGCATGTGCCGGAAGCGCGGAAGTGCTATCAGCTGACGAGCGGCAATCTTCATGCGCAGGGGCAGGAGCGTCTTGCACAGAGCTACCGTCGGGGCGGCGAGCGAGACGAGGCGGTAAAGGTCTGGCTGGGGATGATTGCGCGGCACGAGGGCGGAACGAAGCCCTACATCGAGCTGGCGAAGCACTACGAGCATTATGAGCGGGACTACGAGTCCGCGCTGGACATGACGAGGCGGGCGATGGCGCTGTCCGCCGAACCGTCATTATTCGATCTGCCCTCTGTACAAGAGGAGCAAAATGCGCTACAATATCGGTATGACCGCCTGAAAAAGAAGGCAGCCAAAAACCGCTGAAGGAGAAACGACAATGGGATTCATGGCGACCATCAAGGCGCAGCAGGCCATGCGCGCGCACGGAAAAGGCGATCTGGAACAGGCAAAGAAGCTCTATGAGGAAGCTATTGACAAGGGGCTGATGTCCGCGCGCCCGATGCTGGGCTATGCGATTCTGCTGATTCGCGAGGGCAGCTACGACAAGGCGATGCCCCTGCTCATCAAGGCGCAGAAGTGCCCTGACCTCACGCCCGACCAGAAGAGTCAGCTTTTTGTGGATTATGCGGCGTGCCTGATGAAGAAGGGCGAGCTGGACAAGGCGATTCACCTGCTGGAAAAACAGCACAACCGCGCGCCGATTGGTCTGACCTATCAGACGCTGGGATACATGTACGTCGAGAAGTATTCGGGCGCAAAGCCGGTTGCGGAAGCCACGCCGGAGAAAGCCGCCGAAGCGCCGGAAATGCCTGACACGGAAGCATCCACCGAAGCAGCGGAAGAGCAGCCGAAGGTCAAAACGCAGGAGGACATTGACCGCGAATGGCAGGAGGGCATCGACAAAATGTTCGCCTTCATTCAGGAGTCGGTGGACTATGACGACGAAGACCCGGTGTGCCTGGACAACTTGGGTCAGGCGTATTACCGCGTGACGGGCGAGAAGGACAAGGCGAAGGAATGGTTCGAGAAGGCACACGCGGAGAAGGATTCGCAGATTGACACGCTGTGGTTCCTGTCGCGCTATGATTTGGAAGCGGGCGACAAGGCAGCGGCGATTGCAAAGCTGGAAAAGGCGCTGGACGGGCGCTTCTCCCCGCTGAATTTCTGCACGAAGGATATGGTGCGGGAGGAAGTTGAACGGCTGAAAGCCTAAGGCACATTAACTAACAACGCTCCGATAAAGCTCAAGCTGCATGGGAGAGTGCAGGCGAAGGGGTCAAGGGGGCGACCGCAGACTTTGTCTGTTTCCATTGCCCCCCTTGTCGCCTCCGCAGAGGCGAAATCCCTGCGCAGCAAGCGAAACCAGCATGAAGATGCGCGCAATTCAATCGCGCGAAAGAGTCAAGGGGCAATTGTTCCTTGCAATCTCAGCGGAGGGGGTGTATATCCTCTCCGCCAAGACCTGTTTTGGAGGAATCACCATGGAAAAGGAAACGCTGATTGTCGTTGGGCTGGGGAATCCGGGCACGCAGTACGCCCATACCCGCCATAACGCGGGGTTCGATACGCTGGAAATGCTCTGCCGCAAGTGGGGCGTGACACTGAACAAGAGCAAGTGCAAGGGGCTGCTGACCGAAACGACCGTGGACGGCAAGCGCGTCGTCCTCTGCGCCCCGCAGACGTTCATGAACCTGTCCGGCGAGTGCGTCAGCGAACTGCTCAATTGGTATAAAGTGCCGCTGGAAAATCTGCTTATCATTTATGATGATATTGATTTGCCCGCCAGCCGCCTGCGCGTCCGCAAATCCGGCAGTGCCGGGACGCATAACGGAATGCGCTCCATCATCGCCAATACGCCGGGGCAGAATTTCCCGCGCGTGCGGGTCGGCGTGGGCGCAAAGCCCGATGGCTGGGACTTGGCGGACTGGGTATTGAGCAAGTACACCATCCGCGAAGAGCAAATCGCCATGCAGCAGGCGTTCGAGCGCGCGGCGGACTGCGTGGAGGACTGGGTCAAAAACGGTATTGACCATGCCATGCAGGAATACAATAAGACCGTGTAAGCACAGGCGTATTTTTCGTACCACGACTCATCCCAAGGAGCGCATATGAATCAGGCATTATTATCCGGCATTGCGTCGAAAGCGTATGACAAGCTGCTGAAAGCAGCGGAAAGCAAACAGCCCATCGCCGTGACGGGGCTGCCGGACACAATGGCGGCGTATATCGCGTCAAAACTCTGCGCCGATACGGGCAAAAAGGTGCTGCTGATTTCCGGCAACGACCTCAAGGCGGCGCACGACGCCGAGGACGGCCAGCAACTGCTGGAAACGGGTGTGGCGTGTCTGCCGGGCGGCGAAATTGACCTTACGCGCGGCGCGTCGAGCCACGAAAGCGCGTGGCGGCGGCTGGAAGCGCTGGCAAGGGCGCAGGAGGGGGATATCCGCCTGCTCTGCACGAGTATGGACGCCGCCTTGCAGCGCATGGGCAGCGCCGACCGCTTCCGCGAAGAGACGATTCGCCTTGCTCCCGGCGACCGAATCGACCTGAATGACCTCATTCGCCGCCTGACCGCCATGGGCTACGAGCGCGTCAGCATGGTGGAGGGCAAGGGGCAGTGCGCCCTGCGCGGCGGCATCATCGACGTGTACCCGCCGGCGTGCAGCCAGAGTTTGCGCATTGAGTTCTTCGACGACGAGGTGGACTCCATCCGCGAATTTGACTGCATCAGCCAGCGCAGCCTTGATTCGGTGGAGAAATGCACGCTCACGCCCGCGACGGAGGTATTGCTTCCACCGGTGGATGCGGAAAAGGCAGCGCGGCGGATGCGGGACGCCATCGAGCGGCAGGGGGGCGACCTGACGCCCGCGAGCTCGACGCTCTTTTCGGATTTGCCGCCGCTGCCGGAGGATGACGCGGACGCGCCGGACTTCTTCGACAAGAACATCACCCCGAAGATTCGCGAAAAGCAGCAGACTGCCGCGCGCAAGGCGGAACTGGAACGCCGCCGCACCCAGCTGATGGCGGACGCGGACATGCTGGCGGAGGGGCTGCCGTTCAAGCGCATTCGGGCGTGGCTGACCGTGCTGACGGACGATACTTACACGGTGCTGGACTGGTTCGAGCCGGAAATCGTCGTGCTGAGCGACCCGAATCTGCTCAGGAAGCGCGCGGAAGAACGCCGGGCGGGCTTTGCGGAGGATCTCGAAGGCGCGATGAGCCGCGACGAAGCCGTCAAGGAGCAGGAAACCCTGCTGATGGACTGGGACGAGCTGCTGCGGCATGTGCAGGGGTACGCGACGGTCGCGGTGACGGAGTTTCTGGAGGGCATGGCGGGCGTGGCGGTCAAGGATGCCGCTGATCTTGGCGTGCAGCGCGTGGCAGGGTATTCGTCGCAGATTCGCCCGCTGGCGGAGGACTGTGACGGCTGGCTGCGCGAGGGCTACCGCGTGGCGGTGCTGTGCGGCGGCGTGGCGCGCGGTCAGCGTCTGGCGGCAGCGCTGGAAGAACACGATGTCGCCGCGTCGTTCGCGGAGAAAATCGATAAGCTGCCGGAAGAATGTGTGCAGGTGCTGCCCGGCACGCTGACGCACGGCTTCATCTGGGAAGAAGCGCGCCTGATTGTCGTCAGCGACACGGACGTGTACGGCACGGGCTACCGCAAGGCGAAGAAGCGGCAGGCGGCGGGTGAAAAGATTGCCGCGTTCACTGACCTGAAGCCCGGCGACTTTGTGGTGCATGAGGAACACGGCGTCGGCATTTATCTTGGCACAGCGCAGATGAAAAACGGCGGCACGCGCCGGGATTATCTGCAAATCCAGTATCAGGGGAGCGACAAGCTCTATGTGCCGATTGAGGCGCTCAGCCGTGTGCAGCGCTACATCGGCAATCCGGCGAATCCCCCGAAGCTGAACAAGCTCGGCGGCGGCGACTGGCAGAAGCAGAAGGCGAAGGTCAAAGAAGGCCTGAAAAAGATGGCGTTTGACCTTGTGAAACTCTACGCGCGGCGGTCACAGGAAACGGGCTTTGCGTTCAGCGCGGATACGCCGTGGCAGCGCGAGTTTGAGGACATGTTCCCCTACGAGCTGACCCCGGATCAAGAGCAGAGCGTGAAGGAAATTACGGCGGACATGGAGTCGCCGCGCAACATGGACAGGCTGCTGTGCGGCGACGTGGGCTACGGCAAGACGGAGGTCAGCCTGCGCGCGGCGTTCAAGGCGCTGATGGACTCCAAGCAGGTTGCGATTCTTGCGCCGACGACGATTCTGGCACAGCAGCACTACAACACGGTCTTGAAGCGCTTCAAGGGCTTCCCAGTCAAGGTGGACGTGCTGAGCCGCTTCCGCACGGCGAAGGAAACCAAGGACGTTCTGCGCCGCGTGAAGGAGGGCGAAATCGACATCCTTGTCGGTACGCACCGCATTCTGGGCAAAGACGTGCAGTTCAAGAACCTCGGTCTGCTGATTGTGGACGAAGAGCAGCGATTTGGCGTGCAGCATAAGGAAATCATCAAGAACATGAAGCATCAGGTGGATGTGCTGACACTCTCCGCCACGCCGATTCCGCGCACGCTGCACATGTCGATGGTCGGCATCCGCGATATGTCCGTGCTGGAAACGCCGCCGGAGGAACGACTGCCGGTGCAGACGCGCGTGATTGACTACAACGACGGCGTGATTCGCGACGCGATTCTGCGCGAGGTGTCGCGCGGGGGACAGGTGTACTTCCTCTATAACTCTGTGCAGACCATCGGCGCGTTCTATGAGCGCTTGAAGCAGCTTGTGCCGGAAGCGCGCATCGGCGTGGCGCACGGGCAGATGCGCGAACACGGCTTGGAGGACGTGATGATGGACTTCTACGGCGGCAGCTACGACGTGCTGCTCTGCACGACCATCATCGAAAGCGGCTTGGACGTGCCGACGGCGAACACACTGATTGTCTTTGACGCGGACCGTTTCGGGCTGAGCCAGCTTTATCAGCTGCGCGGGCGCGTCGGGCGGAGCAATCGTCAGGCGTATGCGTACTTCACCATCCGCCCGGAACGCAGCTTGTCTGAGACGGCGGAGAAGCGCCTCGAAGCCATCCGAGAGTTCACCGAGTTCGGCGCGGGCTTCCGTATCGCCATGCGCGACCTTGAAATCCGCGGTGCGGGCAATATTCTGGGGCCGGAACAGCATGGGCATCTGGCGACCGTCGGCTACGACATGTACTGCAAGCTGATGGAGGAGACGCTTCAGGAGGCGCGCGCGGAGCAGGAGGGTCTGCCGCCCGCAAAGCCGCACCTCGAAACGCGCGTGGACATCAAGGTGGATGCGTATCTGCCGGACGACTATGTACACGACGACCGGCAGCGGATGGAGATGTACAAGCGGATTGCGAGCCTGACGACGCAGGCAGACCGCGAGGACATCACCGACGAGCTGCTTGACCGCTTCGGCGAAGTGCCGCCGGTGGTGGAGACGCTGCTGGACGTGGCGCAGGTGCGCGTGCTGGCAAATCAGCTTGGTGTGTCGCTGGTGACCTACAAGCGCGGCGGCTTCCTCGTGATGAAGCTGAACGCGGAGTACATGCCCGACCAAGCGGCGTTCATTCCCGCGATGGCGATGACCGACAAGCGCCTGATGCCCTCAACCACCGCGCCGGATGTGCTGCTGCTGGTTGACCCGACGCTTGGCGAATACGCGATGCTGTCCGAAGCGGTGAAGGTGCTGGGGAAGCTCAACGAGAATATCGAGACGATGCTGAAAAAGCAGAAAAAAGAAGCCAAACAGACCGCACAGAACAGCGGCAACCCAAAAGGAAAGTGATGAGCAATGCCGCAGGAAACCTTCCTGACCGCCGCGAATCCCCCCGCGCCGCTGGCGGAGCGCCTTCGCCCGCAGAACCTCGATGAGTTTGCCGGACAGGAGCACTTGATCGGCAAGGGCAAAGTCCTGCGCCGCATGATTGAGGGCGATTTGGTGTCCTCCATGATTTTCTGGGGGCCGCCGGGCGTGGGCAAAACCACACTCGCGCAGATTATCGCCCATCAAACCAAGAGCCATTTCATCAACTTCTCCGCCGTCACCAGCGGCATCAAGGAAATCCGGCAGGTGATGGAGCAGGCGGAAAGCGGCCGGCATTTTGGCATCCGCACGATTGTGTTCGTGGACGAAATCCACCGCTTTAATAAGGCGCAGCAGGACGCTTTCCTGCCCTACGTCGAGAAGGGGAGCATTATCCTCATCGGCGCGACGACCGAAAACCCGTCCTTTGAAGTCAACAGCGCCTTGCTGTCGCGTTGCCGCGTGTTTGTGCTGCACGCGCTGACGGAGGAGAACGTGCTGGGGCTGCTGCACCGCGCCTTGCAGGACGAACGCGGCTTCGGCGGGCAGAAAATCGACATGGCGGAGGATTTGCTGCGCGCAATCGCGGTTTTCGCCAATGGCGACGCGCGCACCGCCCTTTCGACGCTCGAAATGGTCATCCTCAATGCCGATTTGGATGAGAACGGTCAGGCGCATGTGACCCCGGAGACGGTCGCGCAGTGTACGTCGCGGCGGTCGCTGCTCTACGACAAGAAGGGCGACGGGCACTATGACCTCATCAGCGCACTGCATAAGTCGATGCGCAATTCCGACCCGGACGCGGCGGTCTATTGGCTGGCACGGATGCTGGAAGGCGGCGAAGACCCGCTGTATATCGCGCGGCGCGTCGTGCGGTTCGCGAGCGAGGACATTGGGCTGGCGGATTCGCGCGCGCTGGAAACGGCGGTCGCGGCGTATCAGGCGTGTCACTTTCTGGGGATGCCGGAATGCACGGTGCATCTGACGCAGGCGGTGGTGTACATGGCGATGGCACCGAAGTCGAACGCGCTGTACATGGCATATGAGACGGCGAAAAAGGATGCGCAGGAGCAAATCGCGGAGCCTGTGCCGCTGCAAATCCGCAATGCGGAAACCAGCTTGATGAAGAACCTCGGCTATGGCAAGGGCTATGTGTATGCGCACGACACGCAGGAGAAGCTGTCCGCGATGACGTGCCTGCCGGATTCGCTGCAGGGGAAGCGCTACTATCAGCCGACGGAGCAGGGGAACGAGGGGCGGTATAAGCAGCGGCTGGAAGAGATTTTGAGGTGGAAAGAGGAACATAGGGGGAAGTAAGCGGAAAATCCCCAAAAAACAAAAAGAGCCTTGCAGGAGCATCACACGCTGCAAGGCTCTTTTGTATGGAGCGACTGGAAGCACACACCCAATCACAGTTCCTTTTTGAGGAGAATTATCTCTTCTGTTCGGGATTCTTCCACAAATCCGTGTTTTAGAAAAAGGCTGACAGCCGGATTGTCGATGGCAATATCATCATACAGAACGGAAACGCCGTTGCTTTTCGCCGCGGAACACAGCAAATCCAATGCTTCGCCGCCATAGCCTCTTCTTCTGTATTTCGCATAAATCATGACGTTGGCTATTTCCTGCTGCATTTCGGCATCATAGTGATAGGCAATTTCGCCAACAAACTGACCATCTTCGTTTTTGAGATACCTGTAATACCGCTTGCCGTCAGGGTCAGCAATCCAGCAATCGTACCAGCCACGCCATTTATCTTTCCCAAAGGGAATTGTCCCGCCCCATGCGTGATTGTAAGACATGGTATCTTCATCCGCCAGCATCATTTGCCGAAACCACAAGTCCTCATAGTTTGGCTCATACAGCGTCAGCATATTGACCTCCTGATGATGACTGTATTTCCAGATGGAAGGGCAAGAAAAAATCCGAACCCGCTTCCAATTGGAAAGTCAGATTCGGATTCTTCATGTCGTGCCGGAAGTGGGACTTGAACCCACACGACATCGCTGCCAACGGATTTTGAGTCCGTCGCGTCTGCCATTCCGCCATTCCGGCAAGCACAAAACAGTATAGCATAAAATCGGCGGTTTTGCAAGCGGTTTTGCGCGGCGGAGGAAAATTTTCGGTGCTTCACGGAAAGTTGGGGAAGCAAACAAGGGCTTAGGCGAAGCACCAAAAAGCTGCACGCGGAAGGAGCATGAA
>OGXH01002456.1_pt1 | contig 12853 bp, 7 predicted proteins | sample 1576241 | NCBI WGS metagenome assembly OGXH01 (sample SAMEA3541529, study PRJEB24748) | human gut metagenome | biome: human gut; feature: human-associated habitat; material: faeces | place: China | collected 2012
TGCTGGCGGCAGAAACATCGACTACTGGGGTTGCAACCGTAGAGCAAGCTGGTACCATTACTGTAAAAGGGCATGTTGCAGACTCCGCAGGAGAGGCATTGATCGGTGTGTCTGTGGCAGTAAAGGGGGGAAGTACAGGGGCCATCACGGATTTAGATGGTAATTACTCTTTGAATGTTCAAAAAGGAAAAACGCTGGTATTTTCTTATATCGGTTATAAGGTACAGGAAATTGTAGTAACCGGGAATGTTCTGAATGTTACGATGAAAGATGATTCGCAAACATTGGACGAGGTGGTTGTTGTGGGTTTCGGTACACAGAAAAAGGTGAATCTGACAGGCTCGGTAGGAGTCGTAGATTCCAAGTCTTTAGAAGCGCGTCCCATTACTAACCTTTCTCAAGGGTTGCAAGGGGTAGTTCCTGGATTGCAGATCTCATTTACGAGTGGTGAACTGAATCAGAGTGGGAGCATGAATGTACGTGGCACCGGTACAATCGGTGATGGTTCTTCTGGCAGTCCCTTGGTGCTGATTGATGGAATGGAAGGAGACTTGAATTCCATTAACCCTCAGGATGTAGAAAATATCTCTGTTTTGAAAGATGCTGCAGCATCATCCATTTATGGTTCCCGTGCACCGTTTGGTGTTGTCTTGGTTACTACTAAAAGTGGTTCTAAGGGAAAGGCTAAGGTGAATTATAATAATAACTTCCGTTGGGTCACTCCGATTGTAGTTCCTGAAATACTGGATTCTTATTCGTTCGCTGCGTATTATAACGAAGCGGCTCTCAATAATAATGGAGGAGCTCGTTTTGATGACCCTACCATGCAACGTATCTTGGATTTCCAGAATGGTATACTGAAAGATCCTGTTCCGGTTAAATCAGATGGAGTAAACTGGGAAGATTCCTGGTCAAAAGGTAATGCCAATACTGATTGGTATGATGCTTTATGGCAGGATCATGCATTCTCTCAAGAGCACAATCTTAGTTTCAGTGGGGGTACGGATAAGATGAATTACTATGTATCCGGTAATATCTTGGATCAGAATGGTCTGTTGAAAGTTAATCAGGAAAAATTCCAACGTATGTCTGTCAATGCCAAGATGAATGTCAGCTTGACAAAGTGGGCGCGTTTGAATGTAGGTACCCGATTTACTCGTACTGAATATGGCAAACCTACTAAGATGGGGTCTGCCTTCTTTGAAGATATGCCACGCCAGACCTGGCCGGTTCTTCCGATATATGATAGTAACGGTTATCTGTTTGGTAATTCCAACCCAATCTTAGCATTACAAGATGGTGGGCGTACTACTTCACAGACAGATTATATGTATCAGCAGTTGGGGTTGGTGCTGGAGCCTATTAAGAATTGGGTGACACATATTGACTTTAACTATAGGTCAAAAAGATACGATTGGCATGAATCTACTTATTATACCTATGTGCATAATGCTTTGGGTGAAGCAACGATAAACTCTAAAGGAAACACCTCCGGTGTGCGTGAGAATACGGAAAGAACAGATTATGTTAATTTGAATGCTTATTCAGAATATGGTTTTAAAGTGGGAGATGACCATAACTTTAAGGTAATGGCTGGTTTCCAGATGGAGCACAACAAATGGCATGCTTTCAGTGGAGGAAGACAAGGGATTATAGTAAATGGTTATGATGAGATTGATATAACGACAGGAGTGGATTATAAGGGAAATGCTGTTACTCCTACAATTGGTGGTTCTACCACTCGCTGGTCCACTGCTGGTTTCTTCGGTCGTATCAACTATGATTATAAAGGACGTTATTTGGCTGAAATCAATTTACGTTATGATGGTTCTTCCCGTTTTCGTAGTGACAACCGCTGGAATGTGTTCCCTTCATTTTCTTTGGGATGGAATGTCGCCCGTGAAAATTTTTGGGAATCATTGGCACAAACTGTGAATACATTAAAACTGCGTGGTTCTTATGGGGAATTGGGTAATCAGAACACTTCAAAACCTTATCCTACGTATCAGGTATTGAATATAAGCACTAATGCCGGTACGTGGTTGCAGGATGGCAAAAAACCTAATATTGCCAAAATGCCGGGTCTAATCAGTTCTACATTAACATGGGAACGGGTGAAGAGTTGGAATGTAGGTTTGGATTGGGGAGTATTTAATAATCGTTTGACGGGTAGCTTTGATTATTTTGTACGTAAAACAACGGATATGGTAGGCCCGGCACCGACATTACCGGAGATTTTGGGGACAGATGTACCTAAAACAAATAATACAGACTTGAAAACTTACGGATTTGAATTCAGTTTGACCTGGAAAGATCGGTTGAAGAATGGTTTGGGATATAGTGCTACTTTCCTGTTGTCTGATTCTCAAACGAAAATTCTGAATTATCCTAATCCCAATCTGACAATCGGTACCTATACTTCCGGTCACTTGACAGGTGAGATATGGGGTTATGAAACTATTGGTATTGCAAAATCTCAGGAGGAAATGGATGCTCATATCGCCAGTTTGCCCAATGGGGGACAAAGCAAACTGGGGACTAATTGGAGTGCTGGTGATATAATGTATGCTGATTTGAATGGAGATGGTAAAATTGATCCGGGTGCCAATAAATTTGATGATCATGGAGATTTGAAGAAAATAGGTAATTCCACTCCCCGTTTTCAGTTTGGCCTTGATTTGAGTGCAGATTGGAAAGGTTTTGATTTCCGTGCTTTCTTCCAGGGAGTTATGAAACGTGATTATTGGCCAACAACAAGAAACTCTTACTTCTGGGGGGCTACTTGCGAAAATGTATGGTATGCTGTTGGATTTAAACAACATCTGGATTATTACCGGGCAGAACCTTATTATGGCCTTGATACTAATATTGACTCGTATTATCCACGTCCTTTGCAAGGAAATTCTAAGAATGTCCAAAAGCAGACCCGTTATTTGCAAGATGCCTCTTATATTCGTTTGAAGAATTTGCAGATAGGCTATACCTTACCGTCCAATTTGACCAGTAGATTTGGAATAGCGAAACTTCGCGTATTTTTCTCTGGTGAAAATCTTTGGACAGGTACCAAATTGCCGGATATGTTAGACCCTGAGACTATTTTTGGCGGTGTTTCGACAGGAGCAGGCCTTAATGGACAGGCTTATCCGATTTCGAAATCTTTATCAGTAGGTGTTAATGTAACATTATAATTATTTAGAAAGACTATGAAGTATAATATGATAAAAAATGCAGGAGTTGTGTTGGCGTTTGGTTTGTGTGCAACTTCTTGTAATGATTTCTTGGATGAGAAGCCGACATCTAATATATTTCCGGATGTTTATTTCTCGGATGCTTCTCATTTGGAAGCTTATGCTAATAATTTGTATGTGGATTTTTTGCCTTCTCATACGACTGCGGCAGATTATGGGATACATGGAAAAGATAAAGATACCGATAATCAAGCCGCAAGAGGTTCAAGTAGCCGTTACACATTGGATCGCTGGATGGTTTCACAGCAGAATACGTCGGATGGATATTATTTTGATAATATCCGTAAATGTAACTACTTTCTGGAACAAGTCCTACCTAAGTATGAAGCAGGAGCCATCGGAGGAAATGAGGTGGATGTTAAGCAATATATAGGTGAGATTTATTTTCTTCGTGCCCATGAATATTTTAAGCGTTTGCAGCTGATGGGGGATTTCCCGATTGTGACCTCTGTCCTTCCTGACCAGGAAAGTGCATTGATTGAGGCCAGCAAACGTGCTCCACGCAATGAAGTAGCCCGTTTCATAATATCTGATTTGGACAAGGCTGGCGAGTTGATGAAAAGTACAAGTAAGATTGGCAGAAAAACTCGTATAAGTCGTGATGTTGCTATATTGTTGAAATCCCGTGTAGCTTTATATGAAGGTACTTGGTTGAAATATTTTAAGGATACTCCTTTTGTTCCTAATGGTCCGGGATGGCCGGGAAAGGCAAAGGACTACAATGCAAATTATGAATATCCTACTGGAAGTGTAGAATCAGAAAGCCTATATTTTTTGAAGATCGCTATGGAGGCTGCTAAGGAAGTGGCGGAGACTTACAAAGGAAGCCTGACTGTTAATACTGGAGTGGTCCCCCAGGATGTAAGTGAACCGGAAAATCCGTTTATGGCGATGTTCTATGATACCGACCTTTCAAAATACAAGGAAGTTTTGCTATGGAGGGAGTATAGCCAGGCTTTGGGAGTATGTCATAATGTGAATGAGATGGTAAATAAGAGCAATTATGGAGTAGGGGTCACACGTGGTTTAGTGGAAGGCTTCTTGATGGAAAATGGTATGCCTATATACGCTGTTGGTAGTGGTTATCATGGAGATTTGACTATTGCTGATGTGCGTAAAGACCGTGACTCTCGTCTAAGTCTTTTCTTGAAAGAACCGGGGCAGAAAAATATTCTGGTAAAGAACTCGGCCGGTACGCAAGCTGTGCCTGTTGAACCGATGCCGGACATTTTGGCAAGTGTGGATAATGGGTGTTATTCCACAGGATATGCTCTTCGTAAAGGAGGTTCTTTCGATCAAATTCATTGTATGCAAAGCAAGGGATTTACTGGTTGTCCGATATTCCGTGCGGCTGAAGCATTGTTGAACTATATGGAAGCAAGCTATGAAGCGAATGGAACAGTAGATGCCACAGCTGCTGAATATTGGAAGATTCTGCGTAATCGGGCTGGGGTAAGTGCTGATTTTGAAAAGACTATCGCCATGACTGATATGCAGAAAGAAAAGGCAAACGACTGGGGAGCTTATTCTGCAAATGTAGTAGTTGATGCTACTCTGTTTAATATCCGTCGTGAACGTCGCTGTGAATTGATGGCGGAAGGTTTGAGAGATATGGACTTACATCGCTGGAGGGCAATGGATCAGATGATTACTACCCCTTATCACATTGAAGGTATAAACTTCTGGGGGGGTGAAATGCATAATGATCCGGCTTATAAGAATCCAAAGACAGGGGAGAGCTTATTGATTTGGGGAGCAGATAACAGAACTTCAAATGTGTCGTCACCTGAATTGAGCAATTATCTTCGTCCATATGAGAAGACTAATACATCCACAGTATTTGATGGATACCATTGGAAAATGGCTCATTATTTGTCTCCTTTGAGTATATATCATTTTGATTATACAACAAAAAGTGGGAACATAGAAGATTCTCCTCTTTATCAGAATCCGTATTGGCCTACTGTTCCTAATGAGGTAGCGATACAGTAAACGTTTTGTGAAACTGAAATTTTTCATTCCTTTATTTGAAAGTAGGAAGAAAATAATATTTTTCTTCCTGCTTTTTTCTTATAAATAATACTTCTGGCGTTTAAGGATGCCATAATATAATATCATTTTGAAGATGGATATAAAACGTAGTTTATTCATATTTGTTACATTGGTTGCTTCTCAAATAGTAATGGCTTCTCACCTTTGGATAGAAGCTGAAAGTTTTGAAAATAAAGGCGGCTGGGTTGTTGACCAACAGTTTATGGACTTGATGGGCTCTCCTTATCTGATGGCTCACGGAATGGGTATACCGGTTGAGGATGCATCTACAACCATCAACTTTCCGGAAGATGGAACTTACTATGTGTATGCCCGTACTTATAACTGGACTTCTCCCTGGAGCAAAGCGAAAGGACCTGGCAGGTTCATTCTGAAAATAGATAATAAGAGACTTATGCCAGTATTAGGTGATGAAGGTGAACAATGGCAGTGGCAAAGTGCAGGTAAGGTATCTGTAAAAGCGGGAAAAAGTATCCTCTCCTTGCATGACCTGACTGGTTTTAACGGTAGGTGTGATGCTATTTATATGACCACAGATATGGGAAAGCTACCTCCTGAGCCAAAAGAAGAATTAGAGGCCTTTCGGAGGAATATGCTGGATTTACCATTTGAGCCGATAGAGTCATCTGAATATGATCTGGTAGTGGTTGGCGGTGGTATCGCCGGTATATGTGCTGCAACCGCAGCTGCACGTTTAGGCTGTAAGGTCGCATTGGTGAATGACCGTCCGGTATTGGGAGGAAACAATAGTTCTGAAATTCGCGTCCACTTGGGAGGAACCATTGAAGTGGGACCTAATAAAGGTTTGGGACGGATGATACGCGAGTTTGGTCATTCTATTGAGGGGAATGCGCAATCAGCGGAAAATTATGAGGATGAGAAAAAATCAAAAATGATTGCTGATGAAGAAAACATTACCTTGTTTGCTAACTGTCGGGCTATCAAGGTTGAGATGAAAGGTGAAAAAATTGATGCGGTTGTCATTAAGCATATAGAAACTGGGGAGGAACAAATTTTAAGCGCTCCTCTATTTTCAGATTGTACTGGAGATGGTACGATAGGTTATCTGGCAGGGGCAGACTATCGTATGGGGCGTGAGGCCAGAGCAGAATATGGAGAGGATTTAGCTCCGGAAAAGGCTGACAAGATGACGATGGGAGCATCTGTACAGTGGTATTCTGTTGAAACCAGCAAGAAAAGCTGTTTCCCAAGGTTCAATTATGGAATTACTTTTAATGAGGATAACTGCGAGAAAGTGACTATGGGTGAATGGCAATGGGAAACAGGAATGAACTTTAATCAGATTGATGATTTTGAGCGGATTCGTGATTATGGTTTATTGGTGGTATATTCCAATTGGAGCTTCTTGAAGAATGAGTTGAAGAATAATCATGAATATTTAAAACGTAAATTGGGATGGGTTGCTTATATTGCAGGTAAACGTGAGTCAAGGCGCTTACTAGGAGATTATATCTTGAAGCAGGATGATATTGACAAGAATGTATTTCATGAAGATGCGTCCTTTGCCACTACCTGGAGTCTTGATTTGCACTTTCCCGATTCAACAAATGCAAGCCATTTCCCAGCAGCTCCCTTTAAGGCGGAGACCGAACATATACATATATATCCTTATGCTGTACCTTACCGTTGTTTATATTCCAGGAATATTGATAATCTTTTTATGGCTGGACGTAATATTAGCGTAACCCATGTGGCCTTGGGTACTGTACGTGTGATGCGTACAACGGGAATGATGGGAGAAGTTGTAGGTATGGCAGCTTCGTTATGCAAGAAACATCAGGTATTACCGCGTCTGATTTATCAGCAACATTTGCTTGAGTTACGCTCACTAATGCAAAAAGGAGTAGGTAGAAAAAATGGTATTCCTGATAATCAGAATTTTAATCGGCAGGCTCCTTTGGATAGACCCCGAACGTTTTATCTGCAACAATACGTGAAGTGATGAAAAAGGTCTGTATATTTTTTATTGGTATACTTTATTTTGTATGTTTATGTGCACAGTCCTTTAAATATGAAAATATAGCGGTTCATCCTCGCCTATTGTGGCCTTTAGGTGGAAGTGAGGCTATTAAAGAAGCAATGGCCGAATATCCTCAGTTGGCAAGTGTCCATGAACGTATTTTGCGTGAATGTGCTGCAATGTTTTTTCAAGAACCGGTAGAATGTATTTTAGAGGGGAAGCGCTTATTGGGAGTATCTCGCATGGCGTTTAAACGTATTTTTTATCTTTCATATGCATATCGTATGACAAACGATGAAAGATATGCACAACGCGCCGAACGGGAGATGTTGGCGGTAAGTCATTTTAGTGACTGGAATCCTTCTCATTTTCTGGATGTTGGTGAAATGGTGATGGCATTATCCATTGGATATGATTGGCTTTATGATTATTTAAGTCCGGAAACACGTAGTATTATTTGCGATGCTATTATAAGGAAAGGGCTTGATGCAGCTGCTCCAGATGCGAGTTTTTACACTTCAGCCAGTAATTGGAATTCGGTATGCAATGCGGGATTGACTTATGGGGCGATAGCCCTATACGAAGAAATTCCAGGTAAGGCCTTGGCGGTCATAGAGAAGTGCCTGAAGAGTAATCTGAAAGTGCTGGGTGTATATGGACCGGATGGAGGTTATCCGGAAGGCTTTCATTATTGGGGATACGGCACCAGCTTTCAAGTCATGTTGATAGCAGCCTTGGAAAGTGCCTTTGGTGACGATAAGGGGCTTGCCGATGCCCCGGGTTTTTTGAATTCTGCTTATTTTATGGAATATATGATGGCACCAAGTGGAGAGTATTTCAATTTTTCGGATGCAGTTAATGGAGTAAAGTGCAATATGATGATGTTTTGGTTTGCCAAAAGATTAAATGATTTATCTTTGCTGTGGCTGGAGAATCAGCATTTGAAAAATACATCTGTTGAATTTGTTGAAGAGCGTTTATTGCCATGTTTGATGATTTTTGCTCTGAACCAGGATCTGAGAAATATTCAGCAACCGGTACGCCGTTTTTGGTGTAATCGTGGGGCGACACCTGTTTTCATCTATAGAGGTGGATGGGATAGTCAGAAAGATAGTTATCTGGCTGTAAAAGGAGGCTCCCCTCGTACCCCTCATGCGCATATGGATGCTGGATCGTTTGTTTATGAGAAGAACGGTGTGCGTTGGGCAATGGATCTTGGAATGCAGAATTATTTCAGTCTGGAGAGCAAGGGTGTGGATTTATGGAATCAATCTCAGGAAGGACAGCGTTGGGATGTATTTCGTCTCAACAATATGGCGCATAATACTCTTACGATAAATGGTAAACGGCATTTGGTTAATAGCCATGCTACTTTTGAACAGACGTTTGAAACCAATGAACGGAAAGGTGCAAGAGTTGATTTGACAGATGTCTTCGCTGGTCGTATAAAGAAAACGACACGTACTATTTATCTGGATAAAGGAGATTGCTTGATTGTAGAGGATGAATTGACTACAGGTGAGGAACAGGCCATGGTTACATGGATAATGGTAACTCCGGCAGATGCTAAGATTGTTGGTAGAAATCAGATAGAACTGAATAAAAACGGACAGAGGATGTTGCTAACTGTTGAAGCTCTGGAAGATATTGAGATGAAAATCTGGTCAAATAATCCTCTTCATGATTATGACGAACCTAATCCGGGGAGCATACGCGTAGGATTTGAAACGCAACTTGCTGCAAATAGGAAGTCTTTGCTGAAAGTTATGTTGGTGCCTGTTGGATAAATTGCTTATTTATAAATCAATAAAAACAAACTTATGAAACAGAAATTGCTTTTATTTAGTTTACTTGTTGTCCTGGTTTCTTGTTCAAAACAAGAATCAATGGATGAGATGATAGATCGTGTGTTTTATGTGGCTGAACAGCAATATATTGAAATGGATACACGCTTGGATAATAAGACTATGCCACAATCCATTGCCCGGGATAGTACATTCAAACCTTCTACAATTTATTGGTGGTGTAGCGGCTTTTATCCTGGTTCCCTCTGGTATATTTATGAATATACACAAAGCGACGCTGTTAAGCTGTTAGCTGAAAAAAACACATTGAAGCTTGATTCTATTCAATACGTAACCCATGATCATGATGTTGGTTTTCAGTTGAACTGTAGTTATGGCAATGGCCTTCGCCTGACGGGAAATGAAGATTATAGGAAAGTGCTTTATCAAGGAGCAAAGTCGTTGGCTACTCGTTTCAATCCGCTCACGGGTGTTATTCGCAGTTGGGATTTTGTTCCGAAAACTCGTGATTGGAAATATCCTGTTATCATTGATAATATGATGAATCTGGAATTATTGATGTTTGCTTCCAATACTTTTGGAAATGATTCTTTGGGCTATATAGCTAGAACCCATGCAGATACTACTATGAAAAATCATTTTAGAGATGATTATTCTTCTTACCATCTGGTTGATTATGACCCGGCTGACGGACATGTACGTAATAGACAAACTGTACAGGGATATGCGGATGAATCTTCTTGGGGGCGTGGGCAGGCATGGGCTTTATATGGCTATACTATGATGTATCGGATGACAAAGGACCGGAAATATTTGACTCAGGCTGAATGCGTAGGAAATATGTTACTTTCACGCTTACCTGCCGACGGTATTCCCTATTGGGATTTTGATGCACCTGACGGTGATGAATATCGGGATGCTTCAGCTGGTGCGATTATGGCTTCTGCCTTTGTTGAATTGAGTACTTTTACAGAAGATGCAAACGCAGGAAAAAGTTATTTGTCTATGGCAGAGAAGCAGCTTCGTACACTTGCTTCGCCAGACTATTTGGCAGAACCGGGCTCCAATTGTAATTTTATACTGAAACATAGTGTAGGTAATTTCCCGGAAAAGAGCGAGGTGGATGTACCTCTTTCTTATGCTGACTATTATTTTCTGGAAGGATTGTTGCGTTATAAAATGCTACTGAAATAAGAGGGATGGCAGGTTCAGGCATATTGAAGTTCTGGAGTTATAATCTTACTCTATAAAAACAGAATACTCCTCAAAAGTTGGAATAGAATAACTTTTGAGGAGTATTTTTATATTGGATATGTCTGTGTGTATACTTACTTTAGGAAATTGTAATAGCTATTTGCAATCGAAATATTTTAGGTCCCATTCGTTATGCCAATGAATATTGAATCTGTTATCTTGAAAATCAATAGGTAACCATATGTATCGCCCATCAATGGCATTTTGAGGATTCCAACGGTCTCCGATATATATGAAGACATTTTTTCTACCGGACACTGGAAGGATATAAGTACTTTGCGAGTGAAAAGTGGTTTTGCTATTTTCCCCTTGGCAAGGATTGCCCAATTCTGTCCATGGTCCCCATATGGAAGGAGCGACAGCACTACGCGCTGCATTAGGTTTCCATCCGGTACAACCAGAACCCATAAAATAATATAATCCGTCCTTTTTGAAAATGGCAGGTGCTTCCATATATCTTGTTAACAAATGCCCGGACATATTTGCCTGTATAATCTAGGAAATCATCAGTAAGTTCTGCTATATGTATTGTGCTGTTGGTCTCTGAGGCAAAAATATGATAAGCTTTTCCATTATCATCAACAAATAATTGCATATCACGTGCCATCTGTCCCTCTTTAAAGTCCCGCCCAAGAATATTCAGTGTATCAGGATGTTCCCCGTTTAATCCACCACCATATAGTTTCTTGTCAATTGTGCTTTGTTTTACAGGACATTTGTGTAAGTCCAGGACATTTACGGGATAACATCCTGGGGTTGTGCGGGTACTCCTGATAAAAGTGTATGGTCCCGTAATTTTATTAGCTGTGGCGATTCCGCTTAATGCTCCGGTGTATCCTTTTCCTTTAGGTTCTAAATGGAACCACATAACGAATTTTTTTGTATTGGGGTTATAAATTACTTTAGGACGCTCAAGGATACACCCTTGTGCAATATCGCTATTCGGTTCTGAGCTGACTTTTAATGCTATGCCTTCATCATTCCAGTTATATAAATCGGAAGATGAATAACAATGTACCCCTACCTGGGCATAATTTCCCTTTTCTCCTTCTATTTTATGCTCCCCAAACCAATAATACTTATTGTTGTAGAAGATAAAACCTCCACCATGAGCATTGATATGTACCCCATTATTATCTAGCCATAATTCTCCAGGACGAAAGGAATGATACTTTTGTGAATATGCAAGTAAAGGCCATAAAAGGCAGATTATGCAAAAAAGTTTTTTATTCATCATTTATTGTAATTATGCGGATGCGCGTTTTGTATGTTGTTGTTTTAAAACTATAGCAATAGGATTGGGATAGTAATGAAGCTTTTTAGCCAAGGCTTGTACCTTTTTACGAGTATTAAGACTGATGTCTTCTTTATTGGCCAAAGCACGTGAAACTGTTGAAGGAGCGATGTTGAGTTGGCGGGCAATCTCCTTAATTGTGATTTTAGGTTGTTTTTCTGCTTTGGAGTTGTTCTTCTGGCATTGTTTGAGTTTTACAGCCATAATATTAGGTTTATAGTTTAGTTCGATGGCTAAATCTGTAACAATTTTCTTTGTCTGGGAGTTAACGTCCCATTGGTCTGCTAAAGCTCTGGATACAGTAGAGGTTGACAGATTCAACTTTTGTGCAATCATTTTAAGAGTTACTTGAGATTTCATAGCTTGTGTATTATTAAAGTTAATAGTTTCTTTTTTTATATTCGCAAAGTTAGAATAGGTTGAATTATAGAACTTTATGTTATGTCTCAAAAACTATCTGATTTGTATCTTTGAGGAATAAACTGTATATTTGTACCATGTTTAACCGATATATATTGCTGATATTAGCACTTGTTTGTTACTTGTCCGGAAACGCCCAACTTTCAACAAGTAAACTGTTCTTCGATCACTTGACTACCGAAGAGGGTCTTGCGCATAATTATATATTATCCATTTTTCAGGATGAAGATGGATTTGTCTGGTTGGGGAGTGATAATGGTCTAAATCGTTATGATGGGCAGCATATTGATATCTTGTCCTCAAATACCAAACCGGCTTTAGGGGGGAACAGAATACGGCGGATTATCCAGGATAAAAGCAAGACTTTGTGGATTCTTCATGAAAATGGACTTGATATGATGGATCATTATACTCAGCATATAAGGTCTTTTTTATATGGGAGGGAGTTAAAGAAACATATCTTGGGATTTGGACTGGACGATAATGGTGATTTGGCTGCATTTACTGAAAGTGATATTTTACTGTATAATTCAAATTCAGGTTCTTTTGATATAAAGCAGACAGCTCCAGCTAATTTCCTTTTTTCCGCATTTGTGAAGTGTGGGAACAGATATTATTTAGGGACCAGACGCCATGGTATTATTGTATATAATGAAAATTGGAAGTTGCTTGAACATATTTATCCGACATCTATTCAAGGAGGGATACTTGAAGATGGCCTGATTAGCCTATTGAGAGTGGATTCCAATGGTTCTATCTGGAGTGTTATGGCAGGTTTATGTATTCAGAAATATGATCC
>OGXH01002458.1_pt1 | contig 12851 bp, 13 predicted proteins | sample 1576241 | NCBI WGS metagenome assembly OGXH01 (sample SAMEA3541529, study PRJEB24748) | human gut metagenome | biome: human gut; feature: human-associated habitat; material: faeces | place: China | collected 2012
GTTATTTCAAGACAGCTTTTAACAAGCACAAGTCCGTTTTCCGACAGTGAAAACGCATCTTTCAGAAAGCTGAACGCTCCGCAGTATTCAAGAGAGGACATAAACGCTCCGAAAAAGACTATCATAACGCAGATAACAAAAAGTGACTTTCCTGCTGAGATAACGCTGTCGGTGAACATTCTGCCGTCAAGTCTGAAAGTCGACTTTGATGTTTTCTTATCCTCATTTATAGCTCTGCCGAGAACAAGTGCAGTGAGAAAATTTGCCGCTAGTATGGATACGAACACTGCAATGCCTGCTCCTGTACAACCAAACACTGCAAGACCCACTGTACCAGAATAAAAGGCAGGCCCTCCACAGCAGCAAAAGCAGGACATTATCTTTGCAGTACGCTGGGATATTATCTTTCTCTGACACAGATCTGAAAGAAGCTTTACTCCCACAGGATAGCCTGCGGTATTGCCAAGAAGAAATACAAAGAAAAGCTGAGGCGGTATGCCCATTATAAATCTCGATATAGGATAAAAAGGCATTGAAACGCAGTAGTAAAGCCCACTTGAAACAAGTATCTGCGACAGAGCCATAAAAACAAACAGCGACGGAATTATGATATTCATACAGCGGTCAACAGCTTCGGAGATACCAAGCTTTACGCTCTCGCCCCCTGATATGGTGATAATGCAGAACCATATGACCACCCCCGCAAGTATGTATACGCAAAGCTCCTTTGCAAGTCTTTTCAACATTTTTATTACCTCCCTACTTTTACTTTTTAAGTATATGTCAGTCTGTCTAATAATATAATTAAGCATAAGACAATGAACGGAGGACGCAAAAATGAAGAAGATACCATTTTTAAGCTTTTTCGGCATGACAAAAGAATTGACCGCACTAAGCTCATACATAAGCATAACTGACGACAGAGCCGCCGTTATCGAAAACTGCAAGCAGATAGTGGAATGCAGTGAGATAATGGCAAAGGTGCTGACAGGCTCTTTTGAAATAGAGATATGGGGCAGCGGACTAACAATGTCAAATTTCTGCTCCGACAGCGTGGAGATAAGAGGAAAAATAGAGTCGGTCAAGCTAGTGTCAAGAAGTATCAGGGAGAGAGGATAATGATTTTCGGTTATATAGATTATGTTATCACAGGTGACAGCTTCACCAGGTTTTTCCGCAGGATAATGTCAAAAAAGCTTCCCGTTAGCAAAATGTGTGAAAAGAACGGAAAGCTCACTTTGCGTATGCCTGCGGAACACTGTAAGGCACTTGAAAGACTATGCGATGAACTTGGGCTTGAATACACCGCCACAAAACGTCACGGAAGCTTTGTTCTTGCAAAACGTTTTTTCGGAAGAGGAGGACTTGTCATAGGCACTGCGGCTGTCATGCTTTCGTGCTTCTATCTATCAAACGTGGTGGTGAGGTTTGACATACTCAGTGATGATGAAAATATCAGAAAAGGCATTATGTCGGTGCTTAAAGAGGAGGGCGTTGAAACCGGAACTTATATCCCAAGCATTGACCTTATAGTCACAGAACGTGCGTTAAAGCAAAAAGTGGAGGGCATATCATGGGCAGGCATAACACGCAAGGGTGACACGCTGATAATCGACGTTATCGAAACTGAAGGTGACACAAAGCGTGAGTCAAACCGCTATCCCTCAAATCTTGTTGCCTGCGAAAACGGAGTTATCGAAAAAGTCGAGGTTTATGACGGACAGCTAAAGATACCTGTGGGAAGCGGTGTGACAAAGGGCGATATCGTTGTAGGCGGTGAGATAGTCACGTCAAAATCAAGCTGGATAGACGGCAAGGAAAACGTTGAAACAAAGACAAGCTATGCACGCTCAAAGGGTAAGATAATAGGCACTTTTGAGCGCACTGTCACATTCACACAGCCCTTTGAGGACAAGGCAGAAAAGACGACAGGCAAGAGAGATACAAAGCGTTTTTTCACTGTGTTTGACGCTGATATCCCTCTTTTTTTCTCAAAGCCTGAGGGTTACTGGAAAAATGAGCAGAGATATTCTCCTCTGTCGCTTTTCGGACTTGAAATGCCTTTTGGCATAACCACATGCGAACTTGAAGAGTATAAATTTTCACAAGACACCCTGACAGAACAGCAGGCACTTGACGCCGTTCATGAAAAGGCGTATTTATATGAGGAAAATTTTCTCTCAGACTATGAGATAAAAGACCGGCAAGTGGAGGATAATGTGACAGAAAACGGAGTAACCGCTACTGTAACATACACCCTATATGGCGAGCTTTGCAGAGAGGTGGAATTTTTTATTAAGAAATGATCAAAAAGTGTGAAAAGGTGCATAAAAAAAGTGTTAAATCTTACTGAGATTGTTGCAATCAGAGGAAAAATGTGATATAATAGCTTTGTATAATAGGTATATCAGAACAAAAAAAGAGGAAGTTGTGCTAATGGCGGAAAAACTTATCAGCGTGGACAGAATGGAAACTGTACTCAGCCTTTTCGGCAATTATGACGAGAATGTTAATCTTATCCAAAAAGAGTATAATGTTGTGATTCTCGGCAGAGGTGACGATATCAAGATAACAGGCGATGAGGAGAACGTATTTAATGCCTCGGAAGCTATAAATAGCCTCATTGCTCTTATCAACAAGGGCGAGGCTATCACTGAGCAGACTATAAGATATGTTTTCACACTTGTGCGTGAGGGCAAGCAGTATGAGATAAAGCATATGTCTGATGACGGCGTGTGCGTAACGGTGAGCGGAAAGCTCGTCAAGCCCAAAACTCTCGGTCAGAAAAGATATGTTGAAGCAATAAGGAAAAAGACTATCGTCATGGGCATTGGTCCTGCGGGAACGGGCAAGACTTATCTTGCGGTGGCAATGGCGGTAAAAGCTTTCAAGGCGCACGAGGTGGAGAAGATAATCCTCACACGTCCTGCGGTTGAAGCAGGAGAAAAGCTGGGCTTTCTTCCGGGCGACCTGCAATGTAAGGTAGACCCATATCTCAGACCGCTTTATGACGCACTTTTTGAAATGCTCGGTCCTGACACTTTCGCTAAACAGCAGGAGCGTGGCTGTATCGAAGTCGCTCCGCTGGCATACATGAGAGGACGTACTCTTGACGATTCTTTCATTATCCTTGACGAAGCACAGAACACCACTCACGAGCAGATGAAGATGTTCCTTACACGTCTTGGATTCAACTCAAAGATAGTCATAACAGGCGATATAACGCAGATAGACCTGCCTGATCAGAGAAAGTCAGGACTTATTCAGGCAATGAACGTACTCAAAGGCATTGACGATATATCAATAAACAGATTTACCGACAAGGACGTTGTCCGTCACAAGCTTGTGCAGGACATAATCCTTGCTTATGAAAAATATAACAAAAAAGGAATGTGAAAAAGTAATGGGCAAGGTAAAAGTAATGATAACCAACAACCAGACAGAGGTAAAGATACCTGTTGGCATAAGGCTTCTTGTAAGACGCTGTTGCCATGCTGTTTTGGAATATGAGGGCCACAATGATGATTTTGAAGTTTCTGTATCTTTTGTGAATGACGAGCAGATACATGAGCTTAACAAGGAGCATAGAAACATAGACCGCTCAACAGACGTGCTGAGCTTCCCTCTTGGCGAGGACGGTGATTTTGACATGAACCACGAAACAGGCGCTTACCTGCTGGGAGATATAGTCATAAGCCTTGAAACTGCTTACCGTCAGGCTGAGATATATGGTCACTCTCTTGAAAGAGAGATAGGCTTTTTGACAGTACATTCAATGCTTCATCTCCTTGGCTATGACCATGAAGAAAGCAATCTTCAGGAGAGGATAATGCGTGAAAAGGAAGAAGCTATACTTGGCAATCTGGGCATATCCCGTGACGCCACTTTCTTAGGCGAGCATGAACACAGATAAAACAGGGATAGGACGTTTCTTCAAGGGCTTTGTTTATGCCTTTGAGGGCGTTGTGAGCTGTATAAAAACAGAGCGCAATATGCGTTTTCACATTGGTGTTGCAGTGCTTGTGATACTGCTAATGCGATTTTACGGGCTTAGCGCCGCCGAAACTGCCGCAGTTTATATCTGCATAGGACTTGTTATTTCACTAGAGCTTGTGAACACGGCTGTTGAAGCCGCTGTGGATATGGCGTGTAAAGATAAAAACTCCCTTGCTAAAAAGGCTAAAGACTGTGCGGCAGGGGCTGTTCTCATTGCAGCGGTAGCTTCTGTGGCTGTGGGAATAAGGATATTCTGGGACTATTATGCTTTTATGGCTATAGCCTCTTATTTTGCAAGAAACATATGGCTAGGGATAGCTTTAGCCGCAGGTGTGATACTGTGGCTCGTATGGGTGTTCAAAACGCCTGCTGACAAAGATAAAAAAAATAAGGAAAAATATATATGAACAAGAAAAATGCAAATTCAAAAAATGCGTTCGTCACCATTGTTGGACGTGCGAACGCAGGCAAATCCTCATTGCTAAACGCACTTGTGGGCGAAAAGATAGCCGCAGTGAGCGACAAGCCGCAGACAACAAGAACAAAGATAACAGGTGTTCTCACAAAGGGAGAAACGCAGTTCGTTTTCATGGACACACCCGGTATGCACAAGGCTAAAAACAAGCTTTCCGAGCATATGCTCAACGCTGTGAACGAGTCTGTTGCAGGGGTTGACCTTATTATCCTTATGGCTGACTGCACAAAGAAAATATCCGAAAACGAGCGTGAGCTTGTAAAGGGCTTCAAAACAGGCAAGACTAAGGTGATACTTGTGCTCAACAAGATAGATCTTCTTGAAAACAAAGAGGATCTTATCGCAGTGATAGCAGAGTATTCAAAGCTTTTTGATTTTATAGATATCGTACCGGTGAGCGTTCTTGAAAAGGACGGCCTCGATATTATTATGGAAGATCTTGAAAAGAATGCTGTGGAGGGTCCGCACTACTTCCCTGATGATAAATTCACAGACCAGCCTGAAAAGGTCATAATGGCTGAGATAATAAGAGAAAAGGCTCTCAATAACCTTAATGACGAAGTTCCTCACGGCATAGCTGTGACTATCGAACAGCTTAACGAGCGTGAAAATAGAAACGGTGAAGCTATACTTGACGTTACCGCTACTATTTACTGCGAGAGAGAGTCACACAAGGGTATCCTTATTGGAAAAGGCGGCTCTATGCTTAGAAAGATAGGTCAGGAAGCAAGAGCTGACCTTGAAGATTTCTTCCAGATAAAAGTAAATCTCCAGTGCTGGGTCAAGGTAAAAGAGGGCTGGAGAAACCGTGAGGGCATGATAAAGAATTTCGGTTTGGAATAAAGGCAACATATTTTTCCGCTTATAATGACCGCCAAAAAAGCTGATAATATCAGTAAGGCGGTGAATATCATGACTTTATGGGACAAGTTCTTTGAAAGCGGCAGGATAGAGGATTATCTCACATATGCCGCACACAGAAAAGAGGATACTGACAATGCTGACCTTTATGGGACTGATACTGAGAGAAAATGACAGGGGCGAAACAAGCAAATCCGTCACTGTCCTCACAGCAGAGCGTGGAGTCATAGATATATTTGTTCGTGGTGGCAGGAAAAGCACGAAAAATGCGTCATCAACGCAGCTTTTTGCATACTCTAAGCTGTGCGTTGAAGAAAAAAAAAACGCTAAAGACCAATCAATGTTTTTTCTCAACAGCAGTGAATCAGAGAAGCTTTTTTACAACATCAGGCTCGATCCTAAAAAAACGGCTCTTGCCTCTTACTTTTCTGAGCTTCTCATGTATATACGAACAGAGGAAAGCGGCTGTGACGAGATAATGCGGCTGACGCTGAACACACTTTATTTTCTCGATAAAGGCGACAGGGATAACGAACTTCTCAAATCTATATTTGAGTTTCGTCTGCTGTGCGAAGCAGGATTAAGGCCTGCGCTTCTTGGCTGTTCGGTTTGCATGGCGTATGAAGCTGACATTATGCACTTCAATCTGTCAACAGGGGTCTTGGAGTGTGACAAATGCTGTTACAATCCTGACAGCATTTACGATATTGAATTAGACAGGACTATGCTATACATAGTCCGATTTATTGCACTGACGGAATATGAGCGGCTTTTTGCTTTCAAGATAAGCGAAAGATATCAGAAAAAGCTGACCGCTTTTACAGAGCGGTTTGTTAGATATAATCTGAAAGGCAAGTTTCCGTCGCTTGATTTTTACAGACTTTTGTAGGCATTGCGTAGCTTTGCCTATTGTCATATTTTGAGGTATATATAATGGACGAAAGATTTTATGATTCGCTGGAGCTGAACAAAATTCTTGAAATGCTTTCAAAAGAATGCTCCAACGAAAAAACGAAAAAAATGGCTTTGGGGATAAAGCCTTGTTCTGATCTTTACACGGTCAAGAAAGAAACAGGCAAGACCGCCGAAGCACTTGAACTCAGCGTGAGATACGGCACGCCGAATTTCTACAACATAAATGACGTATCAACTTACATCAAAAGAGCCGAGGCAGGCGGTGTGCTTTCTCTTGGAGAGCTTATCCAGATAAGACGCTTGCTTGCGCAGACCTATGAGCTTCACCACTGGTATGAGCAGTGTGAGAACAAGGACACTTCCCTTTCATATCTCTTTGAAATGCTCTATCCAAACAAGTATCTGCAGCAGCGACTTGAAACGGCTATCATAGATGACACAAAGCTTTCTGACGACGCAAGTGCGGAGCTGAGAAGCATAAGACAGAAGATAACACGTTCAGGGCTTAAGATAAGAGAGACCCTTGACAAGATGATAAAATCCCCGAGCACTCAGAAATATTTGCAGGAGAGCATCGTCACAATGCGTGACGGACGTTTCGTTCTTCCGGTAAAGACTGAGTTCAAGGGCAATGTCAGCGGTCTTGTTCATGACACCTCCGCAACAGGCTCAACGCTTTTTATCGAGCCTATGTCAGTTGTGGAGGCAAACAATGATATCAGAATTTTGCAGGGTCAGGAGCAGGACGAGATTCACAGGATAATCGCTGAATTTTCCATGGAATGTGCCGAAATGAAAGACCAGCTCATTTCAAACTACAATGCGGTAACAGAGCTTAACCTTTATTTTGCAAAGGCAAACCTCGGTGCAAAAATGAGAGCAATGCTCCCTGAGATATCCAATGACGGTGTTATTGTGCTGAACAAGGCACGTCACCCTCTTATCGACCCCAAAAAGGTCGTGCCTATAAACTTTTCTATTGGCACTGACTATCACTCCCTGATAATAACAGGTCCTAACACGGGCGGTAAGACAGTTGTGCTTAAAACTGTGGGTCTGCTCACGCTTATGACAATGTGTGGTCTGCTTATTCCTGCGTCAGACGGAAGCAGGATATCAGTATATAAAAACGTGCTCGTTGATATCGGCGACCAGCAGTCAATAGAAAACAACCTGTCTACATTCTCCTCTCACATAAGCAGAGTAAAGACCATACTTGACGAAGCGGACAGCGAAAGCCTTGTGCTTCTTGACGAGCTTGGTTCAGGCACTGACCCTGTGGAGGGTGCTGCGTTGGCGGTGGCTATAATCGAACGCATAAGGATATTCGGTGCGACGCTAGTTACAACTACTCACTATCAGGAGCTTAAAATGTACGCTATCGACACTCCTGATGTTGAGAACGCTTCATGCGAGTTTGACGTGCAGACTTTGCACCCGACATACAGGCTTATCATAGGCTCACCCGGTAAGTCCAACGCTTTTGCTATCTCTGAAAGTCTTGGTATCGACAAGGATATAATCAAGTACGCTGAATCGCTTATTTCTGAGGATAACAGAAAGTTTGAAACTATCGTAGACAATCTTGAACGCACAAGAATGCAGCTTGAAGAAAACAACAGGCTTGCGGAGAAATACCGTGTGGAAAGCGAGGCTCTCAGAAAAGAGCTTGCAGAGCAGAAAGAAAAATTCTACGATCAGAAAGAAGCCGAGCTTGAAAAGGCAAGACGTGAGGCTCAGCAGATCGTAAATCGTGTTCAGCGTGAATCACAGGCACTTGTTGACGAACTTGACAAGCTGAGAAAAGAGAAAGAAAATCCGAACTTCACTCAGAAAGCCATTGATGCAAGGCACAAGCAGAAGTCCACAATGAACAAGCTTTACAGCGAGGCTAACCCTGTTTCTGAAAGCAGGAACGAGGGATATGTGCTGCCAAGGCCGCTGAAAAAGGGTGACAGCGTGCTTATCGTTGACATAAATAAAAGGGGTATCATTATAACGCCCCCTGACAACAGCGGAATGTGCTTCATTCAGGCAGGCATAATGAAAACCAAGATAGATGTAAAGAAGCTTCAGCTTATTGAAAAGCAGCAGCCGCAGAAACAGTCCAAAAAGCCTGTAAAAAAAGGCGGAGTATCTAAAAACGGCATCGAAAGCCGCATGACACGAAAGGTATCCACCGAGCTTGATATCAGGGGCTATGCCGCTGACGAGGGCGTTCATGAAATGGAACAGTTTATTTCTGACGCTATCATGTCAGGAGTGACGATGCTCACCATAATCCACGGCAGAGGCACTGGTATTCTCCGTGACGCCATAAGGCGTGCGCTTAAACACCACCCGTCTGTAAAATCATTCAGAAAAGGCGTTTACGGAGAGGGCGAGGACGGCGTAACTATCGTTGAATTAAAGTAAAATAATCACATATCACCGCATTTTGGTATATAATAAGCCAAAGGCGGTGATTTTTTTTGAGCGTTCACAAGCGTTCTTTCAAGAACAGAATTTCATACATACTTCTTGCTGTCGTTATTATTCTTGCACTGCTAACGACGGTGTTTTTTGCACAGCTTTCAAGGCACATCAGCGAAATAAGCGAGTTTGAGAGCAAGCAGGCGGCACTTGACGTGATAAATGCGGCCATAAGCAGAGAGCTGGAAAAACTGCCCCAGAGCAGTTATATAAAGATATCCGAAACTGACGGCAGGATAACCTCCATAAACAGCGATACGAACGCTGTGAACAGGCTTCAAAGCAGTGTTTCAAAAGCTGTGAACGAAAGCCTTTCACAGCTTGAGGGTACAAAGCTCAGCGTACCCATCGGCACACTTTCAGGAATAAATATCCTCACAGGCAGAGGTTTTGACATACCGCTGCGGCTTCATCAAATAGGTGCGGCAAAAACAGAGCTTAAAAGCGATTTAACGGAGGCAGGGATAAATCAGACAAAATACAGCCTTTATCTCACTGTGACCATAGAAATGACAGCCATTCTTCCTGCACACTCTACTGATATTGTGGTGAGCTATGACTATCCCGTAAGCGAAACTGTTATCGTAGGAGAGATACCTGATATGTACTTAGACAAGGGAAAAGGCTGATTTTTTCGCAGTTTATAGAAAAAAGGCTTGTATTTCACCAGCAATTATGGTATAATATAAAGGGCAATACCGCATAAGGCACGCCTAACGGCTTTGCACGCAATCTGCTTGCAGATTGCGTACAATCCTTATGTGGTATTGCCCTGCGTATGATATGCCGTAAAAAGTTGGCAGAAATGGAGTTGTGTTATTTTGAACGAACAGGACGCTAAAAAACGTATAGACGAGCTTGTGAAGCTTTTGAATTATCACTCTCAGCTTTACTATGTTGAGGACAGGAACGAGATCACAGACTATGAATACGATATGCTCCAGCAGGAACTAAAGGGTCTTGAGGAGCAGTTTCCGCAGTTTATCAGAAGCGACTCCCCTACTCAACGTGTAGGCGGCAAGGCGATATCAATATTTGAGAAAGTCACACACCGTGTACAAATGGGTTCTTTGCAGGACGTTTTTTCCTTTGAACAGGTGAGAAGCTTTATTGAGACAGTTCAGCAGGCTGTGGATAAACCGCAATTCGTTGTTGAGCCTAAAATAGACGGACTTTCGGTATCCCTTGAATATCACAACGGCGAGCTTGCCATAGGTTCTACCCGTGGTGACGGCTTTGTAGGCGAGGACGTTACTTCTAATCTGAAAACTGTAAAGTCCATTCCTATAAAAATAAACGAGGAACTGCCTTTGATAGAAGTCAGAGGTGAAACATATATGCCGAGAAATGTTTTTCTGAAGCTTGTTAAAGAGCAGGAGGATAATGACGAGCAGCCTTTCAAAAACCCTAGAAACGCCGCCGCAGGTTCTCTTAGACAGAAAGACCCTAAGATAGCGGCAAAAAGAAAGCTTGACATCTTTGTGTTCAATGTTCAGCAGATAAAGGGCAAGGAGCTTACTTCCCACAAGGAGTCTCTTGACTATCTGAAAACACTGGGATTCAAGACTATCCCTGATTACAAGCGTGTGTCTACCGCTGATGAGGTCATAGGCTGCATAAAGGCTATCGGAGAAAAGCGTTTTGACCTGCCATTCGATATTGACGGCGTTGTTATAAAGGTCGATGATTTCAGGCAGCGTGAGATACTTGGTGCAACTGCAAAAGTGCCAAAGTGGGCTGTGGCTTATAAATTTCCGCCTGAGGAAAAGACCTCAAAGCTGCTTGATATAGAGCTTAACGTGGGCAGAACTGGTGCTATAACACCTGTGGCCGTGTTTGAGCCTGTTTTTCTTGCAGGCACGAGCGTTTCAAGGGCGACCCTACACAATCAGGATTTTATAAGAGAGAAAAACATTTCCGTTGGGGATATCATCAAGGTGCGCAAGGCAGGAGATATCATTCCCGAGGTACTTGGCTCTGTGGAAAAGCATGGCGACGGAGTTTTCACACTTCCTGAGTGCTGTCCTGTATGCGGAACAAAGCTTGTGAAGTCAGAGGAAGAAGCGGCGGTAAGGTGTCCGAACGTTGAATGTCCTGCGCAGATATTCAGAAGCATCGTTCACTTTGCTTCAAAGGGCGCAATGAACATTGACGGTCTTGGTCAGCAGATAGTTCACACCCTTCTTGACAACAAGCTTATCACCTCTGTGGCTGACCTTTACACCCTGAGCGAAAACAAGCTTTTACAACTTGACAACTTCAAGGAAAAATCAGTGAACAATCTGCTTAGTGCTATAGAAAAGTCAAAGTCCAATTCTTTGGACAGATTGGTGTTTGGTCTGGGCATAAGAAATATCGGACAGTCTTCTGCGAAGCTTCTGTGCGACAAGTTCGGCGACCTTGACAACATCATGAACGCTTCCGCTGAGCAGATATCCGAGATAGACGGCTTTGGCGGCGTAATGGCGCAAAGCGTTTACAACGCTTTCCATGAAGAGCATATGATAGAGCTTATCCAAAGGCTCAAAGAATGTGGGATAAACACAAAGTATGAGAAGATACAGATAGACGACCGCTTTGCAGGAAAGACTTTTGTTCTCACAGGCACTTTGCCGACACTTAAAAGAAGCGAAGCAAAAGCACTCATTGAGAAATACGGCGGCAAGGCAAGCGGTTCGGTGTCCAAAAAAACGGACTATGTTCTTGCAGGTGAGGAAGCAGGAAGCAAGCTTGATAAAGCTCAGCAGCTCGGTATCAAGATAATCACCGAAGAACAGTTCAAGGATATGATAAAATAAGATAATATCTTTTTATATAAATAAAACAGGAGGAATGTAAAATGAACATTGACATTAAACACATTGCCAAGCTGGCAAGACTTCGCATCGAAGACGATCAGCTTGATAAGTTTGAGTCAGAAATGGAAAACATCGTGGGAATGGTTGAAAAGCTCCCCGACATTCAGGACGAAATGACCCTTGACCCTGACAACCCGATGATACTCAGAAAAGACGTGGCTGTTCAGGATAAATTCACAAGACAGGAGCTTATGCAGAACGCTCCTCAGGTAAAGGCAGGCTGTCTTGTCGTGCCTAAAACAGTAGAGTAAGGAGTGTTATAATTGGAACTTTTTGAAAGAAACGCCTGCGACTTGTCAGAAATGATAAAGAACAAGGAAATAAGCTCCGCAGAGCTTACAAAGTCTGTTTTTGACAGAATAAAAGCAGTTGAGGGCAAGGTAGACGCTTATCTGACACTTGACGAAGAAAACGCTATGAAAAAAGCCGCTGAGATAGATGAAAAGCTTGCAAAGGGCGAGGAGCTTTCACCTTTGGCTGGTATACCTGTTGGTATCAAGGACAATATCTCAACAAAGGGTCTGAGAACAACTTGTGCATCAAAAATGCTTGGAAACTATGTTCCGCCTTTCAATGCGACTGTAATGAACAAGCTTGACGATATCGTTGTAACAGGCAAGCTCAACATGGACGAGTTCGCTATGGGTTCATCAACTGAGAACTCACATTTTAAGCCTACTAAAAACCCATTTGATACAGAGAGGATACCTGGCGGTTCATCAGGAACGGGTCTTGATTTCTCTGGGCACCTTCCCAGCCCATTCTTTTGAAGACCTTTTTCAGGGAACCAAAGCCCTTCCCTGGGAAGAATTCATCCCTTCCAACGGTGCTTTTCCCGTCAAAGGCTTCAGCCTGAATTCCACCCTGCACAGCGTGCCGGCCTGTCAGTCCATTGTGAAAAAGGCAGTGGCAACCCGACTGGGCACATGCTACCATAGACAGACGCTTCCAGAAGACGGTGCCTTATATCAAATTCAATTCTCCATCATGAAAAACACCGTTTCCTTACTTTTGGATACCACAGGCCCCGGCCTTTACAAGCGAGGCTATCGGGCAGTCGGGGTAGCGGCTCCTCTGCGGGAAACCTTGGCTGCCGCGCTGGTTCTGCTCTCCGGATATCGAGGTAGAGACCCTTTTTGTGATCCTTTTTGCGGCTCTGGCACCATCCCCATTGAGGCCGCTCTGATCGCCAAAAACCGGGCGCCTGGATTAAACCGGAAACCCGGCGACCGGTTATTATGTTGTAGCCAATCTCGAATCCACAGAAAATAATT
>OGXH01002473.1_pt1 | contig 12808 bp, 7 predicted proteins | sample 1576241 | NCBI WGS metagenome assembly OGXH01 (sample SAMEA3541529, study PRJEB24748) | human gut metagenome | biome: human gut; feature: human-associated habitat; material: faeces | place: China | collected 2012
AAAGACCTCAAGGGAGACAACGCTGACGAGCAGACCGGTATCAACATCGTGGCTCGCGCAATAGAGGAGCCGCTGCGCCAGATTGTGACAAACGCCGGAGGCGAGGGTGCTGTCGTAGTGCAGAAAGTGCGCGAGGGCGAAGGCGACTTCGGTTACAACGCACGCACAGACTGCTATGAGGACCTGCGCCAGAAGGGTGTTATCGACCCGGCGAAGGTGGCACGTGTGGCTCTTGAGAACGCAGCTTCAATAGCTGGCATGTTCCTCACCACAGAGTGTCTCATCGTTGACAAGCCCGAGGAGAAGCCGGCAATGCCTATGGCACAGCCTGGAATGGGCGGCATGATGTAATCCTGAAACATCAGAGACAAGTATATTCAGGGGGTGGCTTTGTATGAAGCCATCCCCTGTTTTTTGTTTTTCTGTATAAGTTTTTTGACACTGCCAGTCAGTTTTTTGGCAGTCTTTGTATACTGTATGTCCGTTATCCTCTTCTCTTTTTTGCATTGCATACATATTATTATTACATTTGTGCCATACAGAATGTCAAATGCCTGATACGCCGCAGTTGCAGACGGCGTGTCTCGCTTTTTTAAAAACCTAACCTATTTTTTATCATTATGATTGGAAGAAACTTATTATTTGTGTCGTTGCTCCTGATGTGTGCCAATGCGTACGGTGCGCTGGGGGTGACCGGACTGCGCGTGATGACGCAGAAGAATCCGCAGGGCATTGACGACACCGAACCTTGTTTCAGCTGGAAACTGGAGTCGGGCGAAAGGTCTGTCTTGCAGACTTCCTACCGCATTGTCGTCACTGAAGGCGCAAGTGACGGCAGCGTCGTGTGGGATTCCGGCGTCATCGAGTCGTCTGAATCGTCCAACGTGCCGGCGGAGGGAATATCCCTGCAGCCGTCCACACGCTATTTCTGGAGCGTCACTGTGAGAGACAACAAAGGCAATGAGGCTCGTTCTGACGAACAGGCTTATTTTGACACCGGACTCATGGGGTCGGGATGGAGCGGCGCCAAATGGATAAAGGCGTCCGATGAGGCTTATGGCACGTCTGTCGGGAGTGTGAGCGACTATACTGTGGAGATGGATTTCGAGATTGAGCACACGGCTGCTGGCATATGCTTCGCAAAGACAGGAGAGGGCAATTTCTATATGTGGCAGTTCAACACTACCGATACGGGCAATCCCAAGTTCCGCCCGCATGTGTGGAACAACGGCAATCCGGCTTTGCTCGGAGAGAAAGAACTCAACGGCATTGTCAGTCTGCGGAACGGTGAGACTTACCATCTGCGCATAGAGGTAACTGACGGCGGACACCGCGCAACTACTTTCCTAAATGATGTCATGATAGATGAGCGCGACGGCGATTTCCCTTATGGTGATGTAGGTATACGTCAGGATTATGGCGACTACGACATGCAGCCGGAGACGGCATACTTCGACAACGTGAGGGTTTCCACGTCTTCAGACAACGTTCTGTTCTCTGAGGATTTCTCCAAGACAAACGGTTTCACGGCTGGTGAGGTTGTCGGCGGCAGGCTCTACGTGGTAGGCTCCACGAAGCAGAGCGTGTACGCATGGCAGAGGAAGGTTGTTCCGAATCTGAGATATAGGGTGGAGACCGACATGACCCTTATAAGGGACAATGCCGCAGTTGTGTTCGGAGCTACCGCCCGTAACACTTATTTCATGTGGCAGATAAACACTGCCGACAGTGATGTGCCGCTCGTGCGCCGACATATTTACAACAACAGTACGACGCCGTGGCACGAGGACGTCAGGATTACGGCTTTCTCGAAGGATGACCTTCTTGGTCATGAGCGTCACATCACCATAGATGTGGACGGCAACGTGATAAAGACTTTTATTGACGGAGAACTGGTCGATACGTATACCGACAATTCTGGTGTACTGGCGAAAGGCGATCTCGGACTCCGGGTAGACAATACTTCCGCTACAGTAAAGGAAGAAGCATACTTTGACAATCTGAAAATGACCGTATTTGACGGCGACGGAGAGCCGGAGGTGGTGTTCTTTGAGGATTTTGAAAGCGAAAACTCCGAATATTTCTACAGTCCGGACATCGTCGTGGTAGACGGCAACCGCAAGTGCCACATGCATGTCACCGGAACCGAAAACCGCATGATGCAGGATGCCACATACGGAGCTCCGATGTTCCGCAAGGACTTTACGGTGGAGAAGAAAGTAAGGTCTGCGAAACTCTACACGTCGGCTCTCGGTGTCTATGATGTGTTTGTCAACGGACGTAGGGTGGGACATCTTCAGTCTGACGGCACAACCGTATACGAGGAACTCAAGCCCGGCTGGACCGATTATCGCAAGCGTGTGTTCTATCAGTCGCACGATGTCACGTCACTGTTTGTGGAAGGCAGGAACACCATAGGGGCTGTCGTCACGCCGGGATGGTGGGCTGGAGCGATAGCCAAAGGCATATACGGCTCGCCTGAGACAGGGTTCATCGCCAAGCTGGTGATAACATATGACGACAACACTACTGGTGTCATCGTGACCGACGACACATGGGCGTCTTCAAGAAAAGGTGCCGTGAAGAGTGGTGATATATACGACGGAGAGGTGTATGACGCACGCATCGTGACCGACTGGAACGGAAGCGACATCAGTACATGGAATGCCGTGGCTGAGAATACTGGCTTCAACGGCGTGATAGAAGCGGAGAAAGGACCTTTCGTAAAGGTGCTTGACGACAATATACTGTCCGTAAAGACTGCCACGATATACGAGGGTACGACAGAAGGTTCGGGCGATTACGGCATGATAAATGTCGTGGACAAGGTGGACGGAGACGCTCCGGTGAAACTCAGGAAAGGACAGTCTGTCATATTCGACTTCGGTCAGAACTTTGCAGGATGGGTTGAGTTCAAGGTCAACGGCAAGCGCAGCACACGTCTGCATCTGCGTTTTGCGGAGATGCTGAACGACACCGGAGAGAAGAGCAGAGCCAACGACGGTCCCGGAGGAAGTCTCTATCTTGCCAATCTACGCACGGCTAAGGCGGAACTGTATTATACAATGTCGGGTGTGGAAAACGAGACTTACAGTCCTACAACGACATTCTACGGATTCCGTTATTGCGAGCTTACTCCGACTGAAGACGTGGAGGTGGTTTCAATAAAAGGCGTTCCCATAAGCTCGTCGCATGAGGATATAGGATATGTCACGACCGATAACGACATGGTGAACAGACTGTTCAGCAATATCATATGGGGGCAGCGCAGCAACCTTATCTCTGTTCCGACAGACTGTCCGCAGCGTGACGAGCGGTTGGGATGGACTGCCGACACGCAGGTTTTCACAAATACCGCGATGTATAATTCGAATGTCTCCGCATTCTATGAGAAGTGGATGACGGACGTACGCGACGGTCAGCGTGAGGACGGGGCTTACTATGACATCGCTCCTGTTAGCTGGACGGAATTCGGAAACGGCGCGTGGGCGGACGCAGGCATCATCGTGCCGTGGAACGTTTACATCATGTCGGGAGACAAGAGCATAATAGAGGACAATTATGAGTCGATGGAGAGATACATGACATGGCTCTCGACGCAGCAGGGCGACGGCTATAAGTATCAGGGTGGAGGCACTGCTCACGGCGACTGGCTGTCGTTCGCAACGACAGATCCGCGCTATGTCAGTGTGGCATATTATGCTTATGACGCCCGCCTTATGGCTAAGATGTCAAGGGTGTTGAGCCAATCCGAGAACGACGAATACGCACGGAAGGCTGACATGTATGAGACTTTGTTCAATAATATAAAGGACGAGTTCCAGAGCCGTTTCTTCATTTCCTCGACAGGAGCATTGCGACGTCCTACACAGACAGCATGCCTTCTGGCTCTCAACTTCGGCTTGTACAAGGATCAGAACCAGTATGACTATCTCACGAAACGGCTTGAGAGCCTTATCACATCAAACGGTGAGAAACTTAATACTGGCTTTGTCGGTACGGCGGTTATCAATACCACACTGTCTGACAACGGACTTGCAGACAAGGCATACAACCTGTTGCTGCAGAGAGAATGTCCTTCATGGCTCTACAGCATAGACCAGGGAGCTACCACAATGTGGGAGAGATGGGATTCTTATACAAAGGAAAAAGGTTTCGGTGACGCTTCGATGAACTCGTTCAACCATTATGCTTATGGTGCGGTGGGCGAATGGATGTACCGCAATATGGCTGGTATCGCTGTAAGTGAGGATAATCCCGGATTCAGGCATATCATCCTTCGCCCGTGCATAGACAGCCGTTCCTCCATACCGGACGGACAGGAAAGGATAAACAAAGTGGACTGCGGCTACGACTGTAATTATGGAAAGATAGTCTCTTCATGGACTGCCGGTGATGGCGTATTGCATGATTATAAGGTCGTTGTTCCTGCAAATGCCACCGCAACGCTTTATCTTCCTGTGACGGGTGAGAACGCGGCGGTTTATGAAAACGGCGTGCCTGCATCGGAGGCGGAAGGAGTCGAGTTCGTGAGATATGAGGATGGAATGATGGTTTACAGCCTCGGCTCAGGCTCATACCATTTCACTGCAGAGGTCGCAGACAACATCTCGGAAGTGGAGAAAGACGGCAGAATGTCGGTATATCCTAATCCGGTGAAGGACAGACTCAATCTGTCTTGTGACGGGAATGTGTCAAAAGTCAGTCTGTGCTCAGTGTCCGGCAGTGTTGCAAAGGTCTTGGACGGCAACTGTTCGAGCATTGACATGACGGATTTGGCGGCTGGAGTATATCTCCTCAAGGCTTGGTGTGATGATAAGGTCTATACGGCGAAAATAATAAAACAGTGATTCCGCAGTCTTACTGACTGACGACTTTGACCGCACTTGCGCTTTTTAATGCTGCAAGTGCGGTTTTCTGATGTTTTTTTTTTAATTTCGCGATGTGATAGGACTGCGATGCCTGCACCACGGACGGTTCTTACAGACTGCGCTTTTCAGAGACGTGTGATTTGGCGGAAGTATGTTTTCGTTTATAAAAAAAGTGCCGGTGAGAGTAATGAGAGCTTGCTCGCAGATTGCCGGGCGCAGCCTGTTCTCTTTAAAAAAACAGTGTCTGGCATTGTTTGTCAGTCCTTGTGTATGAATAAAAAAGTTTGACATAATATAATAGGAACGTTTTGGAGAAGTTGATAAACCTGTACAGACAATGGCGTGGAGAGTCTCCTGTACACATTGAGAAACTGCAGATGGCGGGCAGTAACCGTGAGTATTACCGTATGGCGGATGCTGACGGAGCGACTGTCATAGGTGTGATAGGAACCAGCCGCGATGAGAATCACGCATTCATTTATTTGTCCGGACATTTCACAAGACGCCGGTTGCCTGTGCCGCAGATTCTTGCCGCAAGCGAGGATGAGTTGTGTTATTTGCAGACTGACCTCGGTACGGTGTCTCTGTTCGACGCTTTGAGCGGCGGCAGACAGGCAGGCGGGAGGTATAATCAGCGTGAGAAGGCTCTGCTGACTGAGACAATCCGGCAGCTGCCAAACATTCAGATACGCGGCGCGCGCGGTCTGGAGTGGGAGAATTGTTACCCGCAGCCTGAGTTTGATGAGGCAAGTGTGCTGTTCGATCTCAATTATTTCAAATATTGTTTTCTCAAACCTTCGGAGCTCGATTTCCATGAGCTGAAGCTTGAGGCAAACTTCAGGCTGTTCGCAAAGGACCTCACCGCCGAGACTTCAGACTGTTTTCTTTACCGTGACTTTCAGGCGCGCAACGTGATGCTTGATGCCGGAGGGCATCCGTATTTCATAGACTTCCAGGGCGGACGCAAAGGTCCTTACTACTATGACCTTGCTTCTTTCCTTTGGCAAGCGTCCGCAAGGTATCCCCATAAACTGAGACGTGAGCTTGTGGCTGTATATTATAATTCGCTGAAAGACTATGTCGAAGTTCCTTCTGTGCGTTATTTCGTGGAGCGGTTGGGACTGTTCGTGCTCTTCCGTACGCTTCAGGTGTTGGGCGCGTATGGCTTCAGAGGTTATTTTGAACGTAAGAGGCATTTCCTCGACTCCATACCTTTGGCTATGGAGAACCTGCGCGAGCTGCTCGCCATGCAGCGGTCTTTCCCTTATCCCTATATGATGGACATGTTGCGGAGGCTGACAGAACTGCCGCAGTATGCGAGGATAGAGCAGCCTGCGCTTAACCGTTCCGACGGATTTAAGACGACGGACGACAATGTGTACAGGGCTCATCCGCAGGACGGACCTGCCACTTTCTCCAAGTATGACGGTAAGGGTCCGCTTGTGGTCCGCGTGTTCAGCTTCTCTTACAGGAAGGGAATACCAGCCGATGATTCGGGAAACGGAGGCGGATATGTGTTCGATTGCAGGTCGACTCATAATCCGGGACGTTATGAACCATACAAAAAGCTGACGGGACTTGACGAACCTGTCATCCGCTTTCTGGAGGATGACGGTGAGATTCTTACCTTTCTCGACAGCGTGTACTCACTTGCGGACAGGCACGTGGAGCGTTACATCCAGCGCGGCTTTACCGATCTGATGTTCTCGTTCGGCTGTACCGGCGGTCAGCATCGAAGCGTTTATTCAGCCCAGCATCTTGCCGAGCACCTCAATTCGAAGTATGGTATCGAGGTGAGAATCGTACATCGTGAGCAGAATATAGAGCAGGTATTGAAGGCGAGAGATTCAAACGCAGGGTGAAAACCTTTGCCGTTTAAAATAAAATAAGTAATTTTGCACGTGTAAAAAATCCTTTTTTACTTGAAGATGATGCAGGCAATGATATTTGCTGCCGGGCTCGGCACACGTTTGAAGCCAATCACCGACACCATTCCGAAAGCTCTGGTGGAAGTCGGAGGCGAGACTCTGCTTCATCGCGTGATAATGAATCTGAAAAACGCAGGTGCTTCCAGAATAGTCATAAATGTGCATCATTTCGCCGGACAGATACTCGACTATCTTCGTGCGAACGACAATTTCGGCATCGATATAAAGGTGTCGGACGAGTCGGACAGGCTTCTTGATACCGGAGGTGGAATAAAGAAAGCCTCCCGTTTTTTCTCCTGCGACTCTCCGGTTCTTATCCATAATGTAGACATTATCAGCAATGTGAACCTCAGAAAATTCTATGACTGCGGCAGGACGGCGGACGCCACGCTTCTTGTGAGCAGCCGTGAGACAAACCGATATTTGCTTTTTGACGATGACATGCGTCTGAAAGGATGGACCAACCTTCAGACCGGCGAGGTGAAATCTCCGTATAAAGACATCGACGTTCAGACTTGCCGCATGCTTGCTTTTTCCGGAATACATGTCATATCTCCATCGTTGCTAAGGATGATGGACGCTTTCCCGGAGAAGTTCGGAATAATGGATTTCTATCTGAAAGAATGTGCCGGAGCTGACATCCGTGGATGGTGCAAGAGCGACTTGCGGCTTATGGATGTCGGAAAGCTGTCGGTTCTGCACGACGCGGATGCTTTTGTCAGAAATCTGAATAAAGAATGAACACACTAATAATTAATATATAATGCAACAGAAGATAATAATACTCGATTTCGGTTCGCAGACCACACAGCTCATTGGTCGCAGAGTACGCGAGCTGGATACCTTCTGTGAGATTCTTCCTTACAACAAGTTCCCTGATGATGAAGAGGGAATCATCGGCGTGATACTGAGTGGCTCGCCATATTCCGTGCACGACGAGCAGGCTTTCAAGGTTGATCTTTCCAGATTTGTCGGCAAATATCCGGTGCTGGGTATATGCTACGGAGCTCAGTTCATATCCTATGCAAACGGCGGAAAGGTGGAGCGCACCGAGACGCGGGAGTACGGACGTGCCCATCTTCAGTACATTGACACTGCCGACCCGCTGTTCCGTGGCTTCGAAGACAAGTCGCAGGTGTGGATGAGCCACGGCGACACAATCACCGCAATACCGTCAGACTGCCATGTGATAGCGTCGACCGAAGATGTCAAGTTTGCGGCATATGCGTCTTCCGAAAAGCCTGTATGGGCTGTCCAGTTCCATCCTGAGGTGTTCCATACTCTTCAAGGCTCGCTTCTGTTAAAGAACTTCGTGGTCGGCATTTGCGGCAGCCGTCAGGAGTGGAGTGCCGCCTCTTTCGTCGAAAGTACGGTTGCGGAGCTAAAGGAACAGCTCGGAGACGACCGCGTGATTCTCGGACTTTCCGGAGGCGTCGACTCTTCGGTGTGTGCCGTCTTGCTGCATAAGGCGATAGGTAAGAACCTTACATGCATATTCGTAGACCACGGAATGTTGCGCAAGAACGAGTTCGCTCAGGTGATGAAGGATTATGAAGGTCTCGGACTTAATGTAATAGGAGTCGACGCGAGCAGCAAGTTCTTCAAGGATTTGGAAGGGATTGACGACCCGGAAAAGAAGCGCAAGATAATCGGACGCGATTTTGTGGAGGTGTTCAACGCCGAGGCAAAGAAGATAACAGACGCCAAATGGCTCGCTCAGGGCACCATATATCCTGACCGTATAGAAAGCCTCAACATCACCGGAAAGGTGATAAAAAGCCATCACAATGTGGGCGGACTGCCGGAAGAGATGCATCTGCAGCTTTGCGAACCGCTGAAATGGCTTTTCAAGGATGAGGTGCGCCGCATAGGATATCAGCTCGGCATGCCCGAACGTCTTATCAAACGCCACCCGTTCCCAGGTCCCGGACTCGCCGTGAGAATACTTGGTGACATCACACCGGAGAAGGTACGCATACTCCAGGATGCCGATGACATATATATAACGAACATGCAGAACTACATCTGCGAGGACGGAGAGCGTCTTTATGACAAAGTCTGGCAGGCGGGAACCGTGCTGCTGTCGACAGTCAGAAGCGTGGGAGTAATGGGCGACGAACGCACATACGAGCATCCTGTCGCACTCAGAGCGGTGACGTCCACAGACGCCATGACAGCCGACTGGGCGCATCTTCCTTACGACTTCATGGCAAAGGTGTCGAATGAGATTATCAATAAGGTAAAGGGAGTAAACCGTGTATGCTATGACATTTCCTCAAAACCACCTTCGACAATAGAGTGGGAATGATGACAGCATCACTTCCGTATTCGGATAATGATAAATTGTAAGAAGGGTAGGAGGGACAATGAAACATTCCTCCTACCTTTATTTTATCCGTATGCGGTTCCGTTGCGACGGCTTGTTGTGTAGCGGAGCGTTTACTGATATGACGGGCGATTGAAGGCTGTATGGAGGAGTATTCAATCCGGAACCGATTCCCGTCACGTCTGCCTTTCGCGTTCCCGCTACGTGTGATGATGGCTGACACAGCTCAGACCGAAGACTTGCAGACGATTGAGCCGTCCGTTCCGGCTTTTTTCAGCTTTTGCAAGGTTTGTTTTTCCCATTTGTTCTACGGACGAAAAGAAAAACATTAGTTTTGCAATTACAACTGTTTTTTTACTTTATATTTATGGATGGAAATGTCGAATTGCTTGATTTTCCGATACCGGAAGATTTGTCCAAGAGAAAGATAATAAAGGTAGTGGGTGTAGGCGGAGGAGGATGCAACGCTGCCAGCAACATGTTCAGGGAGGGAATAGACGGCGTGAGCTTCTGCGTGTGCGACACAAACACATCCTCGCTCAATTCGTCGCCCGTGCCACACAAGGTGCTGTTGGGAAAGACCGGTCTTGGAGCCGGAGCCGACCCGGAGCGCGGACGTAAGGAGGCAGAGCTGAACACAGAGGAGCTGAAGAGGCTTTTCAGCGACGGGACACAGATGGCTTTCATAACCGCAGGCATGGGAAGCGGCACCGGAACAGGCGCCGCGCCTTTTGTGGCAGGTGTGGCAAGGCAGATGGGAATACTCACAATAGGAATCGTGACACTGCCTTTCTACTTCGAGAAACGCATGCAGTTGCAGATGTTGTTGCAGCACAGCACGAAGCGCAGAAAGATACTGAAGGCTTTGAAGGGACTGGAGGAGATGCGCAAGAATGTGGACGCGCTGCTGATAATAAACAACCAGCAGATATGCAATGTGTACAACAGCGAGCACATACCGGTGACGGAAGCGTTCAGGCGTGCCGACCAGGTGTTGTGCAACGCCACAAGGAGCATCTCTGAGCTTATCACCATCACCGGAAACATCGACACCGACTTCCGCGATGTGGAGACCACCATGCGTAATGGCGGAGCTATTATGGCAATGGGAAGGGCGTCAGGGCAGCACCGCGTGGAAAAGGCGTTTGAGGACGCTCTCAACTCTCCGCTTCTTTACGGAAGCGACATTGACAAGGCACAGAGGATTCTGTTCAACATATATACCAGTTCGGAGGCGGAGCTGTATGTGGATGAGATGGACGAGATTGACGCGTTCACCGATTCGCTCAATCCAGACATCGACGTCATATGGGGAATAGCCCGGGACGACTCTCTCGGACAGGATGTGAAGCTCACCATTCTCGCGACAGGATTCGAGAACAGGCTTTGGGATGAGGAGAAGATGAAGGAACTCGACCTTACCGACGGGGAATATCTGAACATGATAATAGAGAAACTCTATGGCAAGGGACGCAGACAGACTAAGAGAAACACCGTAGAAACCACACCGGCGGACATCTGTGAGGCGGCGGCTGATACGGAAAACAGTGACGGGCAGGAATGCGGTGATGCACGTAATGACGAGGACAACGTAATGAAAGACGAACTTCCGTCGTCCAGACACATCGTGGAAAAGATGAAGGAATACTGGAGGAAATTCTCCACTACAATCTTTGAAGACCACGACGAGTAATTCATGACACACGTATGAGCAACGACGAAAAAGTGGAACTGCTTCGCAGAATATGCACGGAGCTTCAGGCTGAGGGACGCTACGACCTTATGCTGCAAGGCATAGGCGGTGTCAATCTTGAGCGGCTGTGCGTGGAGGCGGCGCGCGACAGCCTGAGTGTACTGCGTATTACGCCAGACTATCGTTTCATACTCGCCAAATGGAACAAGGAGGTTGAGCTGTCGCCTCTGCACAAGGCTCTATACATCCTTTTTCTCAATCATGTTGAGGGAATAGAGTTCAAGCGACTCCGTGACTATGCCGACGAGCTTGCGGAAATATATACTCCGATGTGCAACAGGGTGAGCCGGCAGGTGATAAGAGAGAGTGTCGGGCGGCTTACCAATCCGCTCAACAATGCCGTGAACGAGAAATGCTCGCGCATAAAAGCGGCTTTTGCCGAACATATGGACGCCTACGCCTTGCGTTATTACATCATATCGGGACACACCGTGAGGCATATCAGCGGCAGCAACAGACTCTGGTTTGAGCGCAAGAAGACCATTGAGCTGCCAAGAGAGCTGGTGGTGTTCGGATGAGCGGCGGTCGGGTGTGTGGCAAGGATTAGGCTTCGGGACGTGTGAGAGGACCGGTATATGCAGGCAGAAAGGCGGAAACATGCTACGGTTTCCGCCTTTCTGCTTCTTTTCAGTTAATGTCTGTCCTATGTTCAGCGGACTGTATGCTGCCGCACACTGCCGTTTTCCACAATTTCCTTTGCCTTTGCCAGTGCGATGTCAATGTGGCTGCATATGTTCTCTTCGCCAATCATGTCGTAGAATCCGGCATGTCCGAGCACCTTGTGCACCTTCGGATTCACGCCCGAGAGCACAATCCTTATTCCTTCTTTCTGGCTCATCAGGCACATGTTCGACAGATTGTGTATGCCGGTGGAGTCTACAAACGGCACCTTTCTCATTCTTATTATGCGCACTTTCGGCCTCTCGCCCATATTAGCCATTATTTCCTCGAACCTGTTTCCGGCACCGAAGAAGTAAGGACCGTTTATCTCATACACCTCCACACCCTTGGGTATGGCGAGGTGTTCGTTGTTCTCGTGTTCGAGGTCGGTGTCCTCGTAGGGGTCAATCTCGTCGAGCACCACCTTCACGTCTGTCGTCTCCGCCATTCGTCTCATGAAGAGCAGGCATGCTATTATCAGTCCCACTTCTATCGCGATGGTCAGGTCGAAGATGATGGTCAGCAGGAATGTTATTACAAGTACGGTTATGTCGCTCTTCGGATTCTTCAGAAGCGTCACGAACGAACGCCATCCGCACATGCCGTATGCCACCACCACGAGCACTCCGGCAAGGCATGCCATCGGTATGTATCTTGCCAGCGGCATAAGGAAAAGGAATATGAGCAGCAGCACCACAGCGTGTACTATTCCGGCTACCGGCGTCTTTCCTCCGTTGTTGATGTTGGTCATGGTGCGTGCTATGGCTCCCGTTGCAGGTATGCCTCCGAAAAGTGGAGATACGAGGTTGGCTATTCCCTGACCCATAAGTTCGGTGTTGGAGTCGTGACGGTCGCCCGTCACACCGTCTGCTACCGTAGCCGAGAGCAGGCTCTCTATGGCTCCGAGTATGGCGATGGTGAATGCCGGAGACACGAGAGCCTTCACTGTCGCCCACGTCATTTCAGGCAGTTGCGCGTCGGGAAGCCCTGAGTTAATGGAGAAACGGTCGCCAATGGTCTCTACGGACATCACTCCGAACCGGTTTTTAAGTACTGCGGCAAACAGTGTCATCAGTATTATGGCGATGAGCGAACCGGGAATCTTCTTGCTGAATCTCGGTGTGGCGGATATTATGACGATGCTCATCACACCTATTAAAACACTCCACATGTCGGCAGTGTGGAAATTCCGGAAATAGGCTATCCACTTTTCGGTGAAGTCTGACGGCATGTCGCTTATTGTCATTCCGAACAGGTCCTTTATCTGTGT
>OGXH01002477.1_pt1 | contig 12805 bp, 14 predicted proteins | sample 1576241 | NCBI WGS metagenome assembly OGXH01 (sample SAMEA3541529, study PRJEB24748) | human gut metagenome | biome: human gut; feature: human-associated habitat; material: faeces | place: China | collected 2012
GCGCTGGAAGCAGAGACAATGAGCAATGAGGAATGCTGGAAGTCGAGGTTCCCGCAGAGGACCTGTGCCGCCGCTACACCGCGCGTATGGTGCGCAATGTGAAGATCGCCCCGTCGCCGAAGTGGCTGCGCCAGCGTCTGCGCGCCAACGGCGTCCGCCCGATCAATAACATCGTCGATATCACAAACTATGTCATGCTGGAATACGGCCAGCCGATGCATGCCTTTGACTACCGCTATGTCGGCTCCGGCAAGATCATCGTCCGCCGCAGCGAGCCGGGCGAGGCCCTGACGACGCTCGACGGCAATGTCCGCACCCTGACGCCCGGCATGCTCGTTATCGCCGACGAGACGAAGCCCATCGGCCTTGCCGGCATCATGGGCGGCGAGAACAGCGAGATCATGGACGACACAGTCGATGTCGTCTTTGAATCCGCAAACTTCAACGGCACCTCCATCCGCCAGACGGCCCTTGCCCTCGGCATGCGCACGGAGGCCTCCGGCAAGTTTGAAAAGAACATCGATCCGCTGCTGACGCTCCCCGCCGTGGACCGCGCCTGCGAGCTCGTCGAGCTGCTGGGCGCCGGTGAGGTCATGGACGGCGTCATCGACGTGCTCAACGACATCCCCGAGCCGCGCACCATCGAGCTGGAGCCGGACCGCATCAATGCCCTGCTCGGCACGGACATCTCCGAGGCCGACATGGTCGAATATCTGCGCCGTCTGGAGATCCCCGTCGAGGGCCATGAGATCCGCGTGCCGTCGTGGCGTCCCGATCTGGTCGGCATGGCGGACATCGCCGAGGAGGTCGGCCGCCTGTTCGGCTACAACAACATCCCCACGACGACGTTCCGCGGCGCTGCCACGGAGGGCGGCTATACGGAGGCCATGAAGCTCGAGAACCGCGCCGGTTCCCTGTGCCGCAGCCTCGGCTACAGCGAGATCCTGACGTATTCCTTCGTCTCCCCGTCCATCTTCGATCAGATCCGCCTGCCGGAGGACTCTTCCCTGCGCAATGCCATGCGCATCCAGAACCCGCTCGGTGAGGATGCCTCCATCATGCGCACCGTCGCACTGCCGTCCATGCTCGCCATTTTGGCGCGCAACAACGCCTATCACAACGATGCCGTCAAGCTCTATGAGCTGGCGAAGGTCTACCTGCCGAAGCCCGGCCAGATCCTGCCGGACGAACCGAAGCATCTGGTGCTCGGCACCTACGGCGAGCACGAGGACTTCTTCAAGATGAAGGGCGAGATCGAGGCCTTCCTGCGCGGCATGAATGTCCCCGAGGCCCGCTATACCGCCGAGAAGCACGACCCGACGTTCCATCCCGGCCGCTGCGCCCGCGTCAGCGTGGGCGGCGTCGACCTCGGCTGCTTCGGCCAGATCCATCCGCTCGTGGCCCGCAGCTACGGCATTGACGGCGAGATTTTCGCCGCAGAGCTGAACTTCACGGCCCTGCTGTCCCTGCAGCTGCCGGAAAAGACCTATACGCCGCTGCCAAAGTACCCGGCCGTCACCCGCGACATCGCCGTCGTCTGCGACGAGGCCGTAACGGTCGCCGCCCTGTCCGACTGCATCCGCGCCGCAGGCGGTAAGCTGCTGCGCAGCGTGGAGCTGTTCGATATCTACCGCGGCAAGGGCATCGCTTCCGGCTCGAAGAGCGCGGCCTTCCGCCTGACGCTCCGTGCAGACGACCGCACGCTGACGGATGCCGATTCCGACGGCGTCGTGTCCGCCGTTCTGGCCGCTCTGGAAAAAGAGCTGAACGCCAAGCTCCGCTGAGCACCGTTTTGTTTCCAATTTGTTTACGCATTTTTCCTTTACTTTATCCCGAATTTCGGATATGATAGAGGAAAGGAAGAAAGGAGGCGGACGTAATTGGATCATAACACGATCAAATTCAGCGTGCCGGTCGACAACAGTGCGGAGATGAAGCAGATCCTCACGGAGGTCTATCGCTCCCTCACGGAAAAGGGCTATAATCCGATCAATCAGATCGTGGGCTATCTTCTTTCCGAGGATCCGACCTACATCACCAACCACAATAACGCTCGCAGCCTCATCTGCAAGCTCGATCGCGACGAGCTTCTTCAGGAGCTTGTCCGGCACTACCTGTTTGATTAGTTCCCCGCCCGGGGAGGCTTCTGCGGCAAGTAGAGGCCTCCCCTCTTTTTCTGCCCTCCCAAGCAAAAAACATCCGACAGTTCCAGCATCGCATTCCCGGACCATTGTAACGCTTTCCGCCGCAATGATTACAAATCGGCAGAAATTCCGAATTTGCTATTGACAATTCGGTTTCTATGTGTTACAATTCGGTTACATTTTATTTGGAGGTTCCCGAATGTCCGAAAAAAATGAAGTCCTCACCTACAAGGGCCACCCCCTGATGCGGAAGGACAATCTGGTTTATTACGGTTCCATGGCAGACGAATTCATCGTCATGCTGCAGATCCTCGAAACAAAAAAGCTCGACGATCTCGAGCTTGCAACAAAGGTCTCCGTCCAGCTCCAGCGCACGGATCCCGCCGCCAAGGCGCGCGACCGCGTGGTGAAGAAGACGGAAAAGGACGGCTTCTACACGGCTTTGGATGTTGGCTGTGTGTGGCTGGAACGTGCACTGAACGCAAAATAAGCACAATTTCTGTTTGGGAGGTACTTTTACATGAAACGGATGATCAAGGTCCTGTTGATCCTTGCCGCCACGGTCGCCGCTGTTGCAGCGCTTGCGATCACGGCAGGCGCCACGGAGCTGAAAACCGGCATTGGCATTGTCGAAGCGAGCGGCGGCCTTCGCCTTCGCTCTCAGGCTTCTACCAGCTCCGATATTCTCTCGACGGCGCACAACGGAGACAACGTCGTAGTCATCCGTCAGGTCGGAGACTGGTATCTGGTCAACTACAATCTGAAGATCGGCTACATGCACTCCGACTATATCACCTTCAAGGAGCGCGAGAACATCGAGCTGGGCTACGGCTCCGTCGATCCCTATCTCGCCAATATCCGCAGCGGCCCGTCCACTTCCTCCGGTCTTGTCGATCAGGCAGGCAGCGGCGCGAAGGTCTTCATCTTCGGCTTCAACTGCGGCTGGTACAAAGTGAAGTACAACGGCCAGATCGGCTACATCCGCAGCGACCTCGTCACCCTGCTGGAAAAGCCCTACTGCAACAGCGGTTCTTCAAGCAGCGGCTCGAGCTACTCCTCCGCCACCGGCTATGACGATTCCTATTCCTCTGGCAGCAGCTCTTCGAGCAGCACCTCACTTGGCACGCAGATCGCGAATTACGGCATGTCGTTCGTCGGTTATCCTTACGTCTACGGCGGCACTTCTCCCTCCGGCTTTGACTGCTCCGGCTTTGTGCAGTATATCTACCGCCAGTTTGGCTACAGCATCAACCGCACCGCGACCGCTCAGCTCGCAAACGGCTACTACGTCTCCTATGACAGCCTGATTCCCGGTGATCTCGTCTTCTTCGGCAGCGGCTCGTCCGCTTCCCACGTCGGCATGTACATCGGAGGCGGTGAATTCGTCCATGCGGCCAATTCCCGCTCCGGCGTCAAGATCTCGAGCCTCTCGGAAAGCTGGTACGCAGCCCGTTACATCGGTGCCCGCCGCATCGTCGGATAAAGCAGAACATACTCCCCTGCGCAGGATAAGCTCCTGCGCAGGTTTTTTTACAGTTGATACCACGCATTTTCCATGGTATAATGAAGCAAATATAGTGGGAGGAGTAACCATCATGAGGTACAGAAGATTGGGAAAGACCGGGCTGCAGGTCAGTGAGATTGGCTTCGGTGGGGAATGGCTGGAGCGGCACCCCGAGGCAGAGGGCATTGAGCTGATCCACCACGCCGCCGCACAGGGGATCAACATTCTCGACTGCTGGATGGCAGACCCGACATCCCGGGATATCATCGGCAAAGGCATCCGGGACAACCGCAGTCACTGGTATATCCAGGGCCACATCGGCTCCACCTGGAAAGACGGTCAATATTTCCGAAGCCGAGACATACAATACGTGCGCCCGGCGTTCGAAGACCTTCTGCAGCGCCTGCAGACGGACTACATCGATCTCGGCATGATCCACTATGTGGACTCCGAGCAGGATTGGGCCCAGATCCAGCACTCGGATTATCTGGATTACATCATGGGCCTCAAAAAGGCCGGTGTCATCCGCCATATTGGCATCAGCTCCCATAACCCGAAGGTCGCAAAGCTGGCTGCGGAGTCCGGTTATGTCGAGATGATCCTGTTCAGCATCAACCCCGCCTTCGATATGCTGCCCGCCAGTGAGGATAGCGACACGTTGTTCGCGGAGGAATTCAGCGCAGAGCTCAAGGGGATCGATCCCGAGCACGCAGCGCTCTACAGCATCTGCGAGCAGCACGACGTCGGCATCACGGTGATGAAGCCCTTCGCCGGAGGCAGGCTATTCGACGCGAAGCGCTCCCCGTTCGGCGTAAGCCTGACGCCGGTGCAGTGCATCCACTATGCCCTGACCCGCCCTGCCGTCAGCTCGGTCCTATGCGGCTATGACACGAAGGAACAGGTCGATCAGGCCGTTGCCTACGAGAACGCCTCGCACGAGGAAAAGGACTTCGCTTCGGTCATCGCCAACGCGCCGCTCCACGCCTATCGTGGCCAGTGCACCTACTGCGGGCACTGCAAGCCCTGCCCTGCCGGCCTCGACATCGGCATGATCAACAAATTCTACGATCTCGCCACCATGCAGCCGGAGGTCCCCGCCACCGTGCGCTCGCACTACGAGGCGCTGGAGCACACCGCCTCGGCCTGCATCGGCTGCCGCTCCTGTGAGTCCCGCTGCCCGTTCGGCGTGCCCATTGCGGAGCGGATGGAAAAGGCCGCAGCCCTGTTCGGCTGCTGAAGTCCCCTCTGAAACAGCAAATCACGCAGGCCGATTGTCAGCCTGCGTGATTTTCATTTCGATCTTTTATTTTTCTTCCGGCTTTTTCTCCGAGCAGAGCTCCGCTGCCGCATGCAGCCGCTCAGAGGACTCGCGGAATACGTCCTGCACGCCGTCAAGCGCCTGCTTCAGGCGCTCATAATCCGCGTGGAACCGATCGGACAGGCCTGTAATGTCCTGCCGTCTGGCCTTGAGCTTTTCCTCGGCCTGCTCGAACGCGCTGCGCATCCGGACGGCAGAGGCCGCGGCACGCTCGCGCGCCATGCGCTCTGTCTGCTCTGCACGGCGGTAAGCCGTCAGTTCCATCTCATCATAGCGCGGCTTCTGAACGGCCGCTGCAGGCCGCTCTGCAGGCTCCTGCGCCTGCCGGAGCGCAGCGTTCTGTTCACGCAGCTCGGCAAGCTCGGCGCGAAGCTGCGAAAGCTCCTGCTTCTGCCGCTCCGACTCCTCCTGCCGAGCGGCAAGCTCCTTCTTCTGCTGCTCCAGCTCCTCCTGCTGGCGGGTGCGCTCCTCCGCCAGGCGGCGCAGCTCCAGCTCATGCTCGCTCGTCGTCTTCTGAATGAACTGCACCACATCCATGCGGTTGAAGCCGTGCAGGGAGCTGCGGAAGCTATCCGTCGTCGCTGCCATTGCCATTCCTCCCGATTCTCTCCCGATTCGGGAGTTTTTTCTCATTATAGCACGCGGAACGGCGAAAAACAATACATTCCACGGAAATTTGACGGATGTTCTCTCCCCTGCCCGGCAAGTTTTCCCATTTTTCTTCTTTACTTTGTCCAAACTATCTGCTATAATAATGGATGCAAATGCGCCGGTGGCTCAATGGATAGAGCATCAGATTCCGGTTCTGAGGGTTGGGGGTTCGAGTCCCTTCCGGCGTGCCATCTCCGGATCAGGCGGGCTGACGATTCATTCGTCGGCCCGTTTGTTGTTTATGCCGAAAAAAACGCGGATGATGCGCCTGTACTTTCTTCTTTCTCCTGTTTTCCGCTATAATCATAGCCGCGGTATCCCGCAAATCAGAACGAGGAGAAAGAAAATCATGAGAAAATGCATCCGCACAGCAGCCGCTCTGCTGCTGGCCCTCGCCCTTGCAGCCGGACTTTTCGGCTGCAGCAAACTTGCCCCGATCGTCAGTGGGGGCGACAAACCCCACACCACGGAGCCTGCGGCCACAGGATCGCAAACGGACACCGAAGACACGCAGAACATGGAAAATGCAGAAGACACCGGTGAGCAGGACTGGGCCGGCGAAGAGGAGTCCTCCGATTCGGCGCCCGTGGAGACGGACCCGCCTGTGTGGGAGGGGCCGGAAACCGTAGTATATCTCGCGCCCTATGACGCGCTGGCCGTGGAATACGGCGGCTATTTCTATTATGTGGACCGGGACGACAATCTCTGCCGCACGACCACGGACATGACGGACTATACGCTCTTCTGCGAGGCGCAGATCCGGGGCGACGTCCGCATCATTGGCATCACGGACGCCGGAAGGATGTACCTGAGCAGCGGCGGGCAGTCGTGCTATGTCGATCTGGCCGAGGGCCGGGACGGCATGGCGGCCGACTACGGCATGGTCGAGTCGCAGACGTTCACAGGCGCTGCCCTCTCCATCGGCATCCGCGCCCTGCGCGGCGGCTGGATGTACTACACGAAGTCCGGCGAAAACGGTCTATTCCGCGCAAAGATCGGTGCAGTGCCCGAGGAGGAAAACTGCATCGTCTTCGACAAGGACATCCGTGAAGCGGCCGTGACCGGCGATTACCTGATCTACACCTACAACAGAGGCAGCCGCGCCGACCTGCAGGTCACGCTGGCAGACGATCCCGACAGCCTGCTGCTCACGATCGAGGGCAACGGCACCTATCCGACGACCATGCTCGCCGGTACGGACGACCGGAGCAGGACGCCCCTGCTGCTCGTCTCGCGCTATGAGCTCATCGACCGCGGCGCCGAATACTCCGTCTATGACCTTTCGACGCTCGAGCTCGCGACGGACAGTATGCTGGACAGCGCCAAATTGCAGCGCCTTGGATATTGCTTCGGCAAAAATGGGGACGAGATCGTCTGCTTCAACAACTGTCTCCGCTTCGATCCCTTCGGGACGTTCTCAGACGGCAGCAGCCAATACTATCCGAACGCCTACTATACGGACGACTATCTCGTGAGCTTTTTCAGCATCACCTATGCCGGAAACGGCTGGTACTTCTTCGCGGACGCGGATCAGGGCGGCGCGACCCATGCCATTGAGGAAGGCGGCACCGAGCTCATCCCGCTCGTCTGACCCATAAAATCAGCCCGGCTGCCAAATGATGGCAGCCGGGAAAATTTAGGGAAGCTCTGATTAAATCAGCAAGAGTGGATGGCGAGAGATTTTCTGTCAAGTCAAGGTTTGAAAAATGCAGGAATACTTTGTGTATTTCTAGTTTTTCAAACCGATGGATTGGCGGAAAATATCCGCCATCCACCGCAGATGATTTATTCAGAGTTTCCTTAGCTCAAATGTGGTGTCAGGAACGCCGCAAGCGTTACGCTTTCCAGATAATTCTGAATGAGATTGTCCAGCTCCGTCCAGATCGGTTTCGTGCGGCAGTCCTGCGTGCGGTCGCAGGAGCACTGACCGTTTTCCATGCACGAAACAGGGGCCAGCGTGCCCTCCGTCAGGTTCAGAATTTCGGCCAAGGTGTATTCCTCCGGTCGGCGATTCAGCCGGTAGCCGCCGCCCTTGCCGTGAATAGCATCGACGAGCCCGGCCTTCGACAGGACGGTCATGATATTCTCCAGATATTTTCTGGAGATCTCCTCGCGGTCTGCGATCTCCTTCAGGGGGACATATTCCTCCAGCCCGCTTTCCGCCAGATCGATCATGACGCGCAGCGCATAGCGGCCCTTTGTTGAAATCATCATTGCGTATTTCTCCTCAGAGGATCGTTCCGCCGCCGACGACGGTATCGCCGTCATACAGCACAACGGCCTGCCCGCGTGCAATGGCGCGCTGCGGCTCGTCAAACGAGACGTGCACTGTGCCGTCCGCGTTCTGCGTGACGGTCGCGGGCTGTTCCTGCTGACGGTAGCGGATTTTTGCCTTGACGTGCAGCTCAGCGGGTGGCGTTTCATAGGCGATCCAGTTGAAGTCCCCCGCGTCCAGCTCCGTGGTGAACAGGGCCTCGTTCGGGCCGAGCACGACGGTGTTGTCCTCCGGGCGCTTCTCACAGACATAATACGGATGCTCGATGCCGAGGCCCAGTCCCTTGCGCTGGCCGATCGTATAGTGGATGATGCCTGCGTGCTCGCCCAGCACATGGCCCTCCCGGTCCACAAATGGGCCGGGCTTCGCCTTTTGGCCGGTGCGCAGCTCAATGACGCGGGCATAGTCTCCGTCCGGTACGAAGCAGATATCCTGACTGTCGCGCTTTCTGGCGTTTACAAGGCCATGCTTCTCGGCAATCTCACGCGCCTCGGTCTTGTGCAGCGTGCCGAGCGGGAAGCGCAGATGCGCCAGCTGGTGCTGATTCAGGAAATACAGCACATAGCTCTGGTCCTTGCTGTCGTCCACGGCCTTTTTCAGGAGCCAGCGGCCGTTTTCCTGCTCGATGCGGGCATAGTGCCCCGTGGCGACGGCATCACAGCCAAGCAACTCCGCGCGCTCGACGAGTTTGGCGAATTTCATGTAGCGGTTGCAGTCGATGCAGGGGTTCGGTGTCGCACCGCGCTCATAGGCATCCACAAAGCGGTCCATCACCTGCTCGCCGAAGCCGTCCGTGAAATTGAACACATAGAACGGCATACCGAGCTGATAGGCCACGCTGCGCGCATCCTCGACGTCTTCGAGCGAGCAGCAGCTCTTTTCGCGCGATACCCCGGCGTCCTCATTGTGGAACAGCCGCATCGTTGCGCCGACACATTCGCAGCCTGCCTCAGATAGCAGGAGGGCGGCGACGCTGGAATCCACGCCGCCGCTCATCGCGATCAAGATCTTCTCAGGCTTCACAGTGGTCACAATGCGAGCAGTCCGGGAACTTGGACTCGTCATAGGCGATGCCGTGCTTGTCGTAGTAGTCCTTCACCGCTGCCTTGATGGCCTCCTCCGCCAGAACGGAGCAGTGCATCTTGTACGCGGGCAGTCCGTCCAGCGCCTCGGCAACAGCCTTGTTCGTCAGCTCAAGGGCCTGGGACAGAGGCTTGCCCTTGATGAGCTCCGTCGCCATGGAGCTCGAGGCGATGGCGGAGCCGCAGCCGAAGGTTTCGAACTTGACATCGGAAATTTTGTCGTCATCGATCTTCAGATAGATCTTCATGATATCGCCGCACTTGGCATTGCCGACCTCGCCGATGCCGTCGGCATTCTCGATGATGCCGACATTGCGCGGATGCTGGAAATGATCCATCACTTTTTCGCTATACAGTGCCATAACTGATTCCTCCTCAGAGAATAAACGATTTCTTGCCCTCGACCAGATCGCGCCAGACCGGGGACATGCCGCGCAGATAGGCGACGATCTCCGGCACGCAGGCCAGAATATGGTCGATCTCCGCTTCCGTGTTGCTCTCGCAGAGCGTCAGGCGCAGCGAGCCGTGCGCGACCTCATGCGGGCGGCCGATGGCCAGCAGAACGTGGCTCGGGTCGAGTGAGCCGGACGTGCAGGCGGAGCCGGACGAGGCACAGATGCCCTTGCCGTCGAGCAGCAGGAGCATGGACTCTCCCTCGATGCCCTCAAAGCAGAAGTTCACATTGCCGGGCAGGCGATGCTCGCGGTCGCCGTTGAGCGCACAGTGCGGAATTTTCGACAGGCCGTCGATGAGCTTGTCCCGCAGGGCCGTGACCTTGGCGATGTTCTCATCCATATGCTCGCAGGCCTCGCGGAAAGCCGCAGCCATGCCGGCGATGCCGCCGACGTTCTCGGTACCGGCGCGCTTGCCGCGCTCCTGGGCGCCGCCCTCGATGAGGTTCGTCAGGAAAATGCCCTTGCGCGCGTACAGAAGGCCGACGCCCTTCGGGCCGTGGAACTTGTGGGCCGAAAGGGAAAGCATGTCGATGTTCTGCTCGCGGACGTTGATGGGCAGATGACCGGCAGCCTGCACCGCATCGGTGTGGAACAGGACGCCGCGCTCGCGGCAGACGGCGCCGATCTCGGCGATCGGCTGGATCGTGCCGATCTCGTTGTTTGCATACATGACCGTCACGAGGCAGGTATCCTCGCGGATGGCGTCCGCGACCTGCTGGGCCGTGACGAGGCCGTTTTCATGAACATCGAGCAGCGTGACCTCAAAGCCCTGCTTTTCCAGCCGCTTCAGGCTGTGCAGGATGGCATGATGCTCAAAGGCGGTGGAGATGATGTGCTTTTTGCCCTTGCGCGCGCCGAGCGTGGCCGCCGTCAGCAGGGCCTGATTGTCCGCCTCGCTGCCGCCGGACGTGAACGTGATCTCCCGGGCGTCGCAGCCAAGGTACTTTGCCATCGTCTCACGCGAAGCCTGCAGGGACTCCGCAGCCTTCTGCCCCAGCGTATACAGGCTCGAAGGGTTGCCGTAGCTCTCACGCAGGAAGGGCAGCATGGCATCCACGGCGGCCTGACTCATCCGCGTGGTGGCAGCATTGTCAGCATAAACGTTCATGTGGATTCTCCTTTATGGTGTCTCCGGCCGGGCCGGAATTGGAATTGTAAGATGCCTCCGGAAGAATTTCCCATCATCCCGGTAGGTTAATAGGATGATATCATATTTTACCCACAAAGTCAATGGGTAGTCCAAAGATTCCCGCGCGTTCGCGAAAAAATCTCAGAAAAGACTTGACTTTTGGCGAAAAATCGAGTATGATATGCAAGCTGATTTCAGTGATCTGATATCGGCGCAAAAGTGGAGAGGTGGCTGAGCTGGCCGAAGGCGCACGACTGGAAATCGTGTAGGCGTTAAAAGCGTCTCGCGGGTTCGAATCCCGCCCTCTCCGCCAGGAAAAAGAGCACTTGCTGATGCAAGTGCTCTTTTTCAGTATAATCCACCCTTGCGGGTGAGGGAAATACCGCTCCGCGGTGTGATATACGCCTCCGGCGTGTGAGATCGCTGCGGCGGTGGGTGGATTTTATGGAAACTCCGGATCAATCATCTGCAGTTGATACCGGCTCTCTTTTCGTCAATCCATCGGTATGAATGACCTAAAAAGCGCAATGTATTCCCGTGCTTTTCACACCTCGCCTCGCCAATAGTCTCTCGCCATCCATGCTTGCTGATTGGATCAGAACTTCCATAGTAAATACCGCCGGAGCGGCTGCCTCGCAGCGGCTCCGGCGGTTCTGTTTTCGTTCCGTTCAGGACGCCTGCTCAAACTGGCTGTTATAGAGGTCGGCATAGAAGCCGCCTGCAGCCAGCAGGCTCTCGTGTGTGCCCTGCTCGATGATATCGCCGTCCTTCATCACGAGGATGAGGTCCGCGTTTTTGATCGTCGAGAGGCGGTGGGCAATGACGAAGCTCGTGCGGTGCTCTGTCAGTGTATCCATGGCCCGCTGCGTCAAAAGTTCGGTGCGGGTATCGACGGAGGACGTTGCCTCATCGAGGATGAGCATCGGGCTGTTCTGCATTGCAGGCGCTTGGCGGCCTTATGGCTGCCCTTGTCCTTTCGGCAAGCGTAGGAATCCTCAATAAAAAGCCTGTCATAGATCGGATTCAAATACAGGTACAGGCTCCATTGCACAATTCTGTCCGGGTAGTCCAGCGCCATCACCAGCCGCTTCTTGGGCACATACACCCACAGCTTGCGGTATGGCCCCAGCACATAGCTGCCGTTCATCATACCTTGCTGTATGGTGAACAGGTTATCTTCAAGCCGCGCGGTAAAATTCAAAACCTCGGCGCGGTATCGCTTGCCCTTGCGGGCGTTCCTGTCGGCCTCAATCAGCCAACCAAAATTGCACACCACCGGCCAAGCGTTTTGAATCACCGTCATTTCCTGCTGACAGTGTTTCATCCAATAATCTCTCCAAGCCGTGTGTGGCGTTTCCGCCTCCACGGCAATACAAATTTTTTCCCACCCTGTCTAAGCGGGAACGGAAACAGGCCCCTTTTAGTCTGCACTTCCTGCTGTACCCCGTAGGCCACAGCCCCCTTGCGGCGCAGAACCACCGCCCTAAATTGGCATTTGACAGACGAAAAGCGGAACGGCCCCCGATGTTGCCGTTGGCATTGGAGCGCGGGTTGTTCAGGTTGGAATTGAACACCCCGGCGTTGCCGCCATTGTTCCAGTTGCCACCGCGAATCAGGCACCGTAAATGGCCCGTTCCCAAAGAAAAACGGCTACTTTTTCACGCTGGCAATATACTTGCCCAGCAAGCAGCCGATTTCTGTATTGTACCTTGCCCATGTTTCGTACTGGTGCATGGACAGCGGCGGGGCAAACTTCGCACCGCAAAGGTCTTTGTTTGCCGCCATCCTCACCAGATTGCGCAGCCATTCCAGTTCCACATCAAGCTCCTGCGCGGTAGTCTTACGGTAGTATTTCTTTTCCAGCTCAACGGCCAAATGGTACATTTTCAGCATGGAATCCCGCAATCCGTCCGCAAGGTCACGATCTTTACGGCTGAACCCTTTTGTCAGTGGTCTGCCGTAGTCCATCATTTCCCCGATTTTCTCTTTCAGGCGGAACGGCTCATAGCTGCCCGGCGTGGGCATTTCGCTCTGCATAGCTTGTTCACCTCCTCCAAAATTTCCCCCAAACCCACCCGGCGCATTGCGCCTGCCATAGGCCCCAAAAAATTTGCCCGCGCACAGCGCGGGGCGTTGTTCCCGTTGCTGTGCGTGGGCTTGTCCTGCTTACCGCCTCACTATCGTTCGGCGTTCAGTGTTTCAGGGCGCAGTGTACAGTTATTCGTAAAAAGCGGAACGGCCCCCGAT
>OGXH01002492.1_pt1 | contig 12739 bp, 10 predicted proteins | sample 1576241 | NCBI WGS metagenome assembly OGXH01 (sample SAMEA3541529, study PRJEB24748) | human gut metagenome | biome: human gut; feature: human-associated habitat; material: faeces | place: China | collected 2012
AAGGCAAGCGGTAGCAAGATGGGAAGATTTTGTATTGCAGTACCTACAGACATTACAGAAGTTGAAAAAAGAGCTTTTTACGATGTGGTCGCAAAGTCTGACATTAAAGCACGCGAAATAAAAATTGTTGAAAAGCCTATTGCAGATGCAGTAGGATTACAGATAGACATGAACAGCCAGAAGGGAAATCTTATAGTAAACATAGGGGCAGATACAACTGAGATTTCCGTTATTTCAATGGGAGGTATTGTTGTCAGCAGAATAATTAAATTAGGTGGAAACAATATTGACCAGATGATTTGTGATGTTGTAAAAAGAAGATACAACATATATATTGGATTAAGGACAGCTGAAAAGATAAAGATTGCGTTGGCTGATGCTATTTATTCAGAAGATGAAAATAACGAAGATGATATTTTATATGTTTTTGGAAGAAATGTTATTACAGGACTTCCATCTGAAAGAGCTGTTGCAAAGGATACAATTTGCGAGGCAATTAAACCGTTTTTTGATGAGATGGTTGATTCCATAAAGACTATATTGGAAAGAACACCACCTGAACTTTCAGCTGATATACTTGAAACAGGAATGTACTTAACAGGAGGCTCAGCATCAATTAGAAATTTAGACAAGCTTATTGCACAGGAAACTGACTTAAAGGTTAATACAGTTAAGAATCCTGAAGCGTCAGTTATAAGAGGAATTTCCTTAATTGTATCAGACTCACAGTATAAGAAGTTAATGTATGAGCCAAAACAGAGTTCATTCTAGAAAGATAAAATATAAAGGATATGATTGATTATGAAAAAACCATCTAACTTTAAAGTAAAACCAAAAATTTTAATATCACTTTTAACATTATTATGTGTTGTATGCTTAATTTTGTCGGCCATTGTTCCGTCATTTTCAAAGCCTTTTAAGTTTGCTACGGGAATTATGGTAGTTCCTTTGCAGGAAGGTGTAAACAGAATCGGCACATGGTTTACTGACAAGGAAGAATTAATGAAGTCAGTAAAGAAACTTAAAAGTGAAAATAAAAAATTAAATGAAAAGGTAGACGAATTAACAGAAGAAAACAGTCTTTTGGCACAGAATAAGTACAAGTTAGACAGATTGGAAGAGTTATACAATCTTGATAATGAATATTCAAAGTATAAAAAAGTGGCTGCTTCTGTTATTGGAAAAGACACAGGTAATTATTTTAATATTTTCACAATTGATAAAGGTTCTTCTGATGGAATACAGGAGGGTATGAATGTTATAAGTGGTGGTGGCCTTGTTGGTATAGTTTCCGATGTAGGGCGTAACTATGCTAAGGTTAGAGCCATAATTGATGATGAAAGTGGTGTTAGTGCTTCATTTGCAAATACTTCTGACTCAGCCATTGTAAGTGGTGACTTGAAGAAGATTGATGAGGGGCTAATTAATATTACTGGAATTGACATTAATGCTGAAGTTTCAGCAGGAGACCTTCCGCTTTCTGTTTTTCCAGCATCGGACGGTTGACAAAATCCTTGCCCTCCACAAACTTAGTGATCCATCCCAATCCGGCTTCTATCGGAGAAGTCGTATCATCCAGATCATTGCCATACAGACAGAAGCCCATTTCCAACCGGAGCGTATCACGGGCACCCAAACCGATAGGTTTAATGCCATACTCTTCACCAGCTTCAAAAATAGCCTTCCATATAGAATCAGCCGCAGACGGATAGAAATAAAGCTCAAAACCTCCCGCACCGGTATAACCCGTATTGGAGATAATCACATTCTCTTCACTTGCAAACGTTCCAACCTTAAATGTATAATAAGGAATAGTAGCAAGATCAATATCCGTCAACTTTTGCAGAACCGAAATAGCCTTCGGACCCTGTATAGCAAGTTGAGCTATGTTATCCGACGAATTTTCCAACTCGGCTCCCTCCGTATTGTGAGAAACACACCAGTTCCAGTCTTTTTCCATATTGGAAGCATTCACCACCAACATGTATTTTTCCGGTTCATACTGATAAACCAGCAAATCATCTACAATCCCCCCATCCTCATTCGGAAAACAAGTATATTGTATTTTACCCGGAGCCAGTGCCGCCACATTGTTAGATGTTATTTTCTGCAGAAAGGCCAACGCTTGCGGTCCTTTCACCCAAAATTCTCCCATGTGCGATACATCAAATACACCGACACCTTGACAAACAGTTATGTGTTCATCAATGATGCCGGAGTATTCAATAGGCATATTATAACCTGCAAACTCGTGCATTTTAGCACCAAGTGCTATATGTTTCTCTGTAAACGGAGTGGTTTTCATTATTTTAAAGTATTAAGTTTTAAGTATCAGGTATTAAGTATTACCGGAGCTTACCGTCTTTTTATTTGGAAGCCACCAGTTCTGCTATTTTTACGATCACTTTCATTGCTTTCTCCATATTCTGGATAGGCACAAATTCGTAACGACCGTGGAAATTCAGACCACCGGCAAAGATATTCGGACAAGGCAATCCCTTAAAAGAAAGCTGCGCACCATCCGTACCTCCACGAATCGGTTTTACATTCGGTTTCACACCCACGGCTTCCATAGCTGCAAAAGCAGTATCGATGATGTGCATTACCGGTTCTATTTTCTCACGCATATTATAATACTGGTCGCGCAGTTCGAGTGTCGCAGTACCAGCTCCATATTCAGCGTTCATTTGAGCTACCAGACGTTCTATCTCTTTTTTACGGTTCTCAAATTTTGCACGGTCATGATCGCGGATGATATAAGACACAGTGCTTTGCTCCACATCCCCCTGAATACCAATCAAATGATAGAATCCTTCATAGCCGGTCGTATGTTCCGGTCTTTCCTGTGAGGGAAGCATCGTAATAAACTGATTGGCAAGATAGATAGAGTTAATCATCTTATCCTTGGCATATCCCGGATGCACATTACGTCCTTTAAAGGTTATTTTTGCGGCAGCAGCATTAAAGTTCTCAAACTCCAACTCCCCTACTTCACCTCCATCCATCGTATATCCCCATTCACAACCGAATTTCTCTACATCGAATTTATGAGCACCTTCACCGATTTCTTCGTCAGGATTGAAGCCGATACGGATTTTACCGTGTTTGATTTCGGGATGTTCCTTCAGATAAACCATCGCTGATACAATTTCCGCGATACCGGCTTTGTCGTCGGCACCGAGCAACGTTTTTCCGTTGGTTACAATCAAGTCTTCTCCCTTATGATCCAGCAATTCCGGGAATTGTGATGGAGAAAGGACTACATTCTCTTCAGCACAAAGCACAATATCCGAACCGTCATACTTTTCCACAATGCGCGGAGTGACATCTTTACCCGTCATATCAGGACTTGTATCCATGTGGGCAATAAACCCGATAGTGGGTACTTCTTTATTTATATTGGCAGGAAGTGTAGCAAAAAGATAGCCATGCTCATCCAAAGTAATATCTTCCAATCCCAAAGATTCCAACTCTTTTTTCAAGTATTCAGCAAAAATCATCTGCTTCGGAGTACTTGGAGTAAGCCCTGTCGATTCATCAGATTGTGTATCGAAGCTTACATACTTTAAAAATCTGTCTACTAAAGTCATATTGTTTTAATTACAAGTTACTAATTACAATTTACAAATTGATAGTTTATAGTGCCGTAAAGGTAAAAAAAGAGCCGTGAATTACAAAGCAATTCACGGCTCTTTTTATTGTATACTTTTATCCGGATACTTAAATATCCTATTTGACTACTTTAAAAATGGCTGCTACCATCAAAGCAATGTGTACAAACCTTGCATTTAGGTAATCCGATAGCCTCAATCAGCGTTTCCAGTGTATTAAACTTCAATGAACTGAGACCGAAACGCTCTGCAATAATACTAACCATCTTATCGTATTCCGGAGAACCGGTAGTAGCATATTTCTCCAGGTTCTTATTCTCATCCCCTTCCAGTTCCTTGATAATACGACGGGTAATCAACTCCAATGCATTTTTAGAAGCCGAAAAACCAACAAACGGACAAGCATAAATCAATGGCGGACAAGCGATACGCATGTGCACCTCCTTTGCTCCGTAATCATACAGAATCTTCACATTGTCACGTAATTGAGTTCCCCGCACGATTGAATCGTCACAGAACAACAAACGTTTATTTTGCAGCATGGCACGGTTGGGAATCAACTTCATCTTAGCAACAAGCGAACGCATCTCCTGATTGCTCGGAGTGAAGCTACGAGGCCATGTCGGGGTATATTTTGAAATAGCACGATGGTAAGGAACCCCCTTTCCTTCGGCATATCCTAAAGCCATACCCACTCCCGAATCAGGAATACCGCAAGCACAATCCACTTCCGATTCATCTGTCTGTCCCATTTTCAATCCGCTGGTGAAACGCACTTCCTCTACATTCTTTCCTTCATAACAAGAAGTCGGGAAACCGTAGTACACCCACAAAAACGAGCAAATCTGCATATCCTCATTGGGCTTGCGAAGCTGGTCAACATGATCGTCATACATACGGACAATCTCACCGGGACCTAAATATCTCTCAATCTCATAATCCAGATTCGGAAAACTGGACGATTCGCTCGTTGCAGCATAAGCACCGTCTTTCCTTCCAATCACCACCGGAGTACGTCCCCATCGGTCACGGGCAGCGATGATACTACCATCTTCCGTCAGAAGCAACATCGAACAAGAACCCTTAATGTGCTTAAACACATTTTCGATACCTTCCACAAAAGTTCTGCCTTGTATAATAAGTAATGCGATAAGTTCCGTCTGGTTGGTGTTGCTCGAACTAAGTTCGGCGAAGTGCATGTTTTGACTGAGAAGTTCTTCTTCCAATTCCTGGATATTGACTATTTTAGCGACTGTGACAATGGCGAAGCGCCCGAGGTGAGAATTGATGATGATAGGTTGTGCGTCTGTGTCGCTAATGATGCCGATGCCGGCGTTTCCTTTGAATTTGTCCAGTTCTCCTTCAAACTTGGTTCGGAAATAAGTACTTTCCAAATTGTGAATGGAGCGTATAAAACCTTTTTCCTCACTATATGTTGCGAGTCCTCCTCGCTTGGTACCCAGATGTGAGTTATAATCTGTGCCGTAGAATAAATCAGTCACGCAGCTAGTTTTCGAGACTGTTCCGAAAAAACCTCCCATGTTGTTCTCTTTATTGATGATGTTTTAAAAAAGATGGCGCAAAAGTACAAAAAAGAATTCGTCCTATAAAAAAAGCGCTCCGCAAAGTTTTAGTTTTCTTTGCGAAGCACAACTAATATTTATTAAAAAGCGGGGAATCCGGAAACAATCTTTTTACCGGAATCTTATTTCCATTTCTTGATCGTTTTCAAGTCAGCGGGAGTTGCTTCAATCAAACTTACTGCAAATCCTCCGCTACGTGCCAGCTTCACAGACATCTTATTCTTGTTTGTAACAAGCCCTTTTTTTATCTGGTAAGAAGTAGGATTCTTTTCAAAATCCGCCTCCTTTCCGTCAGCATAAAGAGTAGCTACATATTGTTTTCCCGGTTCGAGAAAATCAAGTGTAAAAGCAGAAGTGCGGGGATTCTCATCGGTGATACCACCTACAAACCAGTTATCAGTACCTTTTGCCTTACGTGCTACGGTAATATAATCTCCCGGTTCCGCTTCCAGATACTTGCTGTCATCCCAATCAACGGCTACATCCTTGATAAATTGAAATGCATCCATGTGACGTTCGTAACTCTCCGGAAGGTCGGCTGCCATTTGCAAAGGACTGTACATCGTTACATAAAGTGCCAACTGTTTTGCCAAAGTTGTACGTACAAAACTGTGGTCGCCTGACAGGAAAGAAAGTTTTGTATCAAAGATACCCGGTGTATAATCCATCGGTCCACCAATCTGACGGGTGAAAGGAAGCAAGGTGGTATGGAACGGCTTATTCCCTGCAAAGGCTTCATATTCCGTGCCACGAGCCGATTCATTACCGATCAGATTCGGATATGTGCGACATAATCCTGTCGGACGAGTTGCTTCGTGAGCATTTACACAGATCTTATATTCGGCCGCTTTTTCCACCGCATATAAATAATGATTGTTCATCCACTGTCCGTAATGATGTTCTCCACGCGGAATAATATTACCTACATACCCACTCTTCACAGCATTGTATCCGTTATCTATCATAAACTGATAGGCTTTATCAAGATGACGCTCGTAGTTACGTACAGAAGCGGAAGTCTCGTGATGCATCATCAGCTTCACTCCTTTTTCCTTTGCATACGCATTGAGCATCTTCACGTCAAAATCAGGATACGGAGTTACGAAATCAAAGACATAATCCTTCGAATTTCCGAACCAGTCTTCCCAGCCTTCATTCCAGCCTTCCACTAAGATCTGGTCGAATCCATGTTCCGAAGCAAAGTCAATGTAACGCTTCACTTTGTCATTATTGGCCGCATGACGTCCGCTCGGTTTTGTTTGGGAATAATCCGTCTGTCCCAGTTTCACAGAATAAACATCATCCGTGTACGACCAGGAACTTTTTCCGGTAATCATTTCCCACCACACACCGATGTATTTCACCGGCTTAATCCAGGAAACATCTTCGTAGGCACAAGGTTCATTCAAGTTCAAAGTCAATTTGGAAGCCAGAATATCACGAGCATCATCACTGACAATCACCGTGCGCCAGGGTGAACGGCAAGGCGTTTGCATATAACCTTTATCCCCTTTTGCATCAGGAGTCAGCCATGATTCAAAAATCAGGTTCTGATCGTCAAGGTTCAGATGCATACAAGAATAATCAACCAAAGCCGCTTCATGCAGATTGATATACAACCCGTCGGCTGTCTTCATTTGCAAAGATGTCTGCACACCTGTTGGTGAAAAAGGAGTTTGAGAAGCATTTGGAGTAATTGCCCCTTGCAACAATCCGCGAATCTCTGAAAGCTTGGATTCGGTATAGTCATATTCCTGCGTATCATAATCGCCTGGAATCCAGAATGCCGTATGATCGCCGGCCATAGCAAACTGCGAATGTTCTTCTTTTATAACGAAGTAATTCAGATTCTTTTGCTGCGGGAACTCATAGCGGAACCCCAAGCCATCATTATAAAGACGAAAACAAATAATCAGATTACGATCTTGCGCCTTTTGATTCAGGGTAACAGCCATTTCATTATAATGGTTGCGGATCGATTTCACCTCTCCCCACACCGGTTCCCATGTTTCATCAAAAGCAGAAGTTTTAATATCGGCCAGAGTGAATCCATTCATCAGTCCGGGATCATTTTTCAATTCCAGTCCCAGTTTCGAAGGTTTAATCACCTCTTTTCCTTTATAAGAGAGTTCATACACCGGTTCTCCTTGCATGTTGACAGAGAAATTAAGTTTTAATTGTCCGTCTGGAGAAGTGATACTTTCGGCCTTTGCTGATGTGCCGAAGAAAAAAGAGAGCAACAGGCAGACCCATATTGCAGTTCCTATTTTCATGTTCTTCATGATATAAATGAGTTAGTTAATAATCGTATGGCAAAGATAGACAGGAAACAATAGAGGTGTTTTTCTTTATAAAGAAAATATAGAAGGATATAGAAGTTGAAACGGGATAAACATTTAAATATAAAGCAGATAACAAATCCAGAAGCTAGAAAAAATATAGTGTCTATGGTGAAGAAATTAAAAGGATTAAAGACGCATATTACATAATCTTTCTATATTTGCAACGTATTATCCCAACTATATCAATAAACACTTTACTATTTAGAATATGGCACAGCACCTTAAATTGATCGCTCTATTGATTTTCACATTGTCCGCCAGCTGCACTTCCGCGCAGTCTTTACGTAAACTGCTGGAACGTCCATACGGTATCATCGAGTCAAAATGGGAAAAAGATGCTCAGGGAGCTACCGAACTCAATTACTACAATGAAGACTATTGCGACTATTATCTGTATCGTGCCAACGACCGTTCCTACAATTTAAGTAACGGAAAAAACACTATATTTAAAATAGAAAAGAACGCACAAGTAGACAATCCGTTTAAAAGTGCCTCTTCTTATACGTTCTACCGGGGCAAATTTCCTAAAGATTTCAATATTCAGACTCCTTATGCCTTACCCGTAAAGAACAATCAAAAGACAGCCTGGAAAACCGATCCGCGTGAACCATTCAAGACCTTGAATTTTCACATCAAACAAGGTGATACAATCTACGCCACCCGCAGCGGAATAGCCTGTAAAACCACCAACCCGCAACAGCTGCTCATCTATCATCCCGATCAGACTTTTGCAGCCTATCTGGTGATGAACGAGAATTTTATCGAACCGGGCGAAGAAGTACAAGTTGGACAAGCCATAGGAAAGGCAGGCCCCACAGGTGCTGCCATCTCTTTCTTTTTTCTGGATGAAAATAAGTTCAAAGGAGGATTATCATCCGGATACCCTTACTCCCACTTTATTCCTGTATTCCGCACAACTGAAGGAGATGTGAAACCGGAAGAGAAAACCATCTATCAGGCTGTGACCGACCATGACCTTATCATGCAGGACATGAGTAAACGTGATAAAAAGAAATATATGAAGCTACACAACCTGAAATAATAGATGTATCATGCGCATATTTTTACTTTTCTTCCCGGTCTTCTTTTTCTGCGGTTTGCTTCATGCCCAAACCGTAAAAGTGGAATATGGCGGTGACCCGCTTCCCGACAAAGACCGGAAGAAGATAGAACAGTTTCTTCAACATGAGGTTGATTTCTATTCACAATTCGGACTGCCCGATACGCTGAGCCTCCAACTATATGTATTTGAAAATAGAAGAGAAGCAATCGATTACTTAGAAAGTATCAATGTGTCTCTGCCTATCAAGGCAAGTGGTGCATACTCACCTAAGCTACAAAAGGCAGTCATCTTAGGACGGGAGAATGGACGGGAGAGAAGTCTTGCCATTATCTATCACGAACTGAGTCATCATTTCGTTTCGCAGATTCTCGGCAAGCGTCCTCCAAGCTGGCTTAACGAAGGACTGTCGGAGTACTTCGAACATTGCACCATTCACAAAAAAGCAGTCCGCCACACATTTACCGAATACGAACAAGGGAGAGTTCGGACGATGTATATGCTGGGAGAAGTAAACCTTCCTACATTTTTAAATAGCAGCCAGGGCAAATTTATGAAACAGCAAATGACGGACGAGCAATACTCTTATATCCTTTCGCATGCGCTTGTCACCTTCTGGATAGAGAGCGTTCCCCGCGAGATATTCAAAAAGTTCATATCCGTTCTGCAAAACAAAAATGATCCGTCAACCGTTTCAGAACAAATCAATCTTGTTTATCCCGGAGGCTTCCAGCAATTCGAAAAAGATTTTGAAGCCGCCTACAAATAATATCAATCTTTCAATCAAATGAGTAAAGAAGTTATCTATATCTTTATCGGTGGAGGAACCGGTAGTGCACTGCGTTATTTCATCCAGTTGTTAATGCACGAACGAATCGTCCCTTATCATTTTCCATGGGCCACTTTCACGGTCAATCTTCTCGGCAGTTTTCTCATCGGCCTGTTCTATGCCCTTTCAGAGCGATTCCACCTTCCGTTCGAGTTCCGTTTGTTTCTGACAACGGGTTTATGTGGAGGTTTCACAACGTTCTCTACTTTCTCCAGTGACGGCGTAGGTCTGCTGAAAGGAGAATTTTACGGAGCATTTGTTCTATATACATTATTAAGTATAGGAATAGGATTAGCCGCAACGTTAGCCGGCGGATATGTGGGAAAACAGATTTAATAATTCGAATATAAATCCTACCTTTACGCCATGATTAAAAGAAGCCCAACCAAACCCGTCCGCGTTGTTCCTCCCATGATGGAAGAACAGGAAGTCAGTACTATTACCCTACAGGAATGGCTCGACAGAGAAGAAACCGTCTCTCATCTTTTATTCTGCAAAGGAAAAGAAGAAGGCATCGACAAATCTTATAAAAGTTTCAAAAACTGCACCTTTCAGCATCAGACATTCAGCGAATGTAAATTCCGTTCCTCCCAACTGACCGATGTCAGGTTCGAGAACTGCGACTTATCCAACATTTCTTTCGCTGAAAGTTCGCTCTACCGGGTAGAATTCATTTCCTGCAAACTATTGGGTACCAATCTATCGGGAACAACGATGAATCACGTCTTGCTGCATGACTGCAACGCAGGTTATATCAATCTGGCTATGAGTAAAATGAACCAGGTACGTTTTGCACACAGCCAGCTCCGCAACGGAAGTCTGAACGACTGCCGTTTTTCATCCGTCGCATTTGAGAGTTGCGATCTCGTAGAAGCCGATTTTTCACACGCTCCGCTTCGCGGAATAGATTTGCGCACTTCCCGTATCAGCGGAATCACGCTTAACATCAGCGATCTGAAAGGGGCTGTCATCACTTCCCTGCAAGCAATGGATTTGCTTCCACTGTTAGGGGTTATTATCGAAGATTAAAATCCTGCAAATTCACCCCGCCGCACTCAAACAAAAAGCATCGTCCCGTTGTTATAGTACAAGGTCGGACTAACGACATATAGGGAATAGGCACAAAAAGAATACCTATTTATAGTGATTTCTCACTCCCCGTCAAGTCCGTACTTTTGCAGAAATCTTATTCAAAAACAATAGAAACGATGAAAATTGAAAAAATTGTAGCTCGAGAAATTCTCGATTCAAGAGGTAACCCCACAGTAGAAGTTGACGTAGTATTGGAATCAGGTATCATGGGACGTGCGTCTGTTCCGTCAGGTGCTTCCACAGGTGAACATGAAGCACTCGAACTTCGTGATGGTGACAAGCAACGTTACGGTGGCAAAGGCGTACAAAAGGCGGTGGACAATGTAAACAAGATCATTGCTCCGAAACTGATCGGTATGTCTTCTCTCAACCAAAGAGGAATCGACTACGCAATGTTGGCACTCGACGGTACTAAAACCAAGTCCAATCTAGGTGCTAACGCTATTCTTGGCGTATCTCTCGCTGTAGCCAAAGCAGCAGCCAGCTATCTTGATCTCCCTCTCTATCGCTATATCGGCGGAACAAATACATACGTAATGCCTGTACCGATGATGAATATCATCAATGGCGGTTCACACAGTGACGCTCCTATCGCATTCCAGGAATTTATGATTCGTCCGGTAGGTGCACCCTCATTCAGAGAAGGTTTGAGAATGGGCGCCGAAGTATTCCACGCTTTGAAGAAAGTACTGAAAGATCGTGGCCTCAGCACTGCCGTAGGCGACGAAGGTGGTTTCGCTCCTAACCTCGAAGGTACGGAAGATGCTCTGAACTCTATCATCGCAGCCATCAAAGCTGCCGGATATGAACCGGGTAAAGACGTAATGATCGGTATGGACTGCGCTTCTTCCGAATTCTACCATGACGGTATCTACGATTATACCAAGTTTGAAGGTGCCAAAGGCAAGAAACGTACCGCCGAAGAACACCGGCCCCATACGGGCCATGACGACGGTAGAGCCGTCGGCCAGCGGTTTGCTTGCCGTGATAGCACCTTCCAGCACAAGGCCGACTTCGTGGGTCTCGTAACCTGCCATCAGCAGCAGCTCGCCTTTGGCGTAGCGGCGCACCCGCGGCGCAAAGCAGGCCATCAGCGTGTCCAGCTCGGCGTCCGTCATGCCGCGCAAAAGGCTTGTGCGGCGCATCGTTTCGTAGTAGGGTGTGTAGTCCATACAGCTCCTTGCAAACGGTTGAAAAGGGTATCTGTTGCACGGGCAACAGACAATTCACATTTATTATAGTATAGTAGGGCCGCAAAAGCAACAAGGAGGATAAGATTTTATGAAACTGAAACGTATTTTCGCCGCTGTAACGGCGTTTGCTTTGTGCGCCTCTCTGGCAGGCTGCGGCGCGGCCACGACTGTGAGCGAGTCTACCGCAGAATCTGCCGCTGAATCCGCAGTCGAGGCAGCCCCCGCCGTCACCGAGGCCCCCGCTACTGAAGAAACCGCCGATGCATCCGAGGCCGCCCTGCGCATCGCGGGCCTGAAGGGCCCCACGACGATGGGCCTCGTCAACCTGATGAGCGACGAGGTCGCCTCCAACTACAACTTCACGATGTACGGCGCTGCCGATGAAATCGTGCCGCTGCTGGTCAAGGGAGACTTGGACGCCGCCGCTGTGCCCGCCAACCTCGCCGCCACGCTCTACAACAAGACGAACGGTGCAGTGGAAGTTGCCTGCATCAACACGCTGGGCGTGCTCTACATCGTCGAGAACGGAGAGACCGTCAACTCTGTCGGGGATCTGAAGGGCCAGACCATCGTCACCACCGGCAAGGGCGCTACCCCCGAGTACGTTCTGCGCTACGTCCTGACCGAGAACGGCGTTGACCCCGACAGCGACGTTACCATCGAGTATTGCAGCGAGGCCACCGAGGCCCTGAGCAAGGTCCAGGCGGGCGAAGCCACCATCGCCATGCTGCCTCAGCCCTTCGTCACCAGCGCCATGTCCCAGGTCGAGGGTCTGCGCGTTGCGCTTGACATGAACGAGGAATGGCAGAAGGTCGCCGGCTCCAAGCTGGTCACCGGCGTTCTGGTCGTCCGCAAGGATGCCGTTGAGAACGACCCTGAGGCTTTTGCCGCCTTCATGGATGGCTATGCCGCCAGCGTCGAGGCCGCAAACTCTGACCTCGAGGGCACCGCAGCCCTCTGCGAGCAGTACGGCGTTGTCGCCAAGGCTGCGCTGGCCCAGAAGGCCCTGCCGCAGTGCAACATTGTTTT